>Ga0308160_10006262_pt1 | contig 12177 bp, 10 predicted proteins | sample PhyFR1_FD_201036 | JGI IMG/M metagenome (GOLD analysis project Ga0308160, IMG submission 201036) | Phyllosphere microbial communities from UC Gill Tract Community Farm, Albany, California, United States - DLSLF.R1 | ecosystem: Host-associated > Plants > Phyllosphere > Unclassified | place: USA... | reverse complement strand
GCGCGGACGTGTGGCCCGGTCTCGTGCACGGAGGAAGGCTGACTGCTGGAGCGGAAGCCCAGCGGCAGGAAGCCCGAAGAGTCTTCGCTCTCCGTCAGCTTCTCCCCAATGGCTTCCATGACCCCACTCTGCCAAAGGGCACTGACAATCAGGACCCCCACAAACCCCTATGTGGAAAACCTGGCCCGTGCACGTCTCCTGGCCGGTCACGTCACCCGCAGCCTGAGCGGACGCGCGGCCAAACCTCAAGGAAAATGCCATTTTCTTGATGGTATTCAGCGGTTTCGGCGTTCCCCCGGGACTAGGGTTGCCGTAGTGGTTCATGCAGACGGGCCTTCGTCGACAATGGGCCGGGAGTGACAAATGGCTGGCAAGGAACGGGGCAAGACGGTCCGGGAGGATCCTGAGGAGTCGGGTAAGGACGCCGCTGTGAATGGGGAATCCGTTTCCCCTGAGCATGCCGAAGACATGGAGAGCCTCCAGCCGGCACGGCGTGTGCCGGGGATTAACGGTTATGACCCCAACCAATGGCCTGACGCCGGATCCTAGGTGTCGGCCGCCCACGAGTGATCGGTTCGATGACCGGCTGACGGCTGTCCCAGACAGGCAGTGCTGAACGGGCAGGGCGCAGCAGGCAGCGCTGAACAGGCAGCGCGCAGCGGGCGGCGCTTAAACACGCTGCCGGCCGGCGCGTCCCCCAAGGATCGCGACGGCCGGCAAGGCGAATCAGTTGTAGCACACGGAAGGCCAGAGCCCCTTGTCAACCGGGGGTTCGCCCGGGGCGCCTGCCTCCGCGGAGCGGCTAGCTCTTGGAGTTGCCCTCACTGGTGGTGCCGAGGTTCGTGGTTTCCGGATGCGTGCTGTGGGCCGGAATGTGGTCTCCGCCCAGCCCGCCCGCTACACCGGTGGTTGGCGAGGTGTCGTGGCTGGATGGCGTGGACTTCCCGGAGGAGTCATCGCGGTGCATCGCCGAGCCCAATACGGTTCCGGCACGCCGGGCTGCCTCTGACAGTTGGTCGGCTACATCCGGGGCTTTCTCTTTGATGGCCTCGGTAGCAACTGCCACTTTGTCCTGAACGGGTTTACTGTCCCAGAGTCCGGCGGCGCGGGCTTTCAGCTTGTCGTAGGCAGCGCGTCCTGACCTAGATCCAAGGACGTAGCCGACGGCAACTCCAACACCCAATAGAAGCTTGTTTTTCATTGTGAACTCCTGCTCCGAAAGAAGGTTTCCAGGTCCGGCCCGGCTGCAACGCCGTGGCCGGAAAAGTGAAAACCGGCCCGGGGATGTCCTCCCCAGGCCGGTTTCCTGGCTGTGGGCGCTGCGTTAGCGGCGCGCACCGCGCTTAGTGACCATGCCGTAGATCGCAAGGACGATCAGCGATCCGAGGATCGCCAGCAGCCAGGTCTGCAGCGAGAAGAACTCCTGCAGTCCGCCGCCGAACAGCGCGCCGCCGATCCATCCGCCAAGGAGGGCACCTACGACGCCCAGCACCAGGGTGATGATCCAGCCGCCGCCCTGGCGTCCCGGAAGGATCGCCTTTGCAATCGCACCGGCAATAAGTCCGAGAATCAGAAATGCAATGAAACCCATTTTTCGCTCCTCTTCCTAAGTAAGGACGCCCCCGGATTCCGGAGGCAATTCATCCTCTGCCCTAATAGTAATCATGCTTACTATCGATTTGCCAACCCCGGAGAGGAGGAAAGTGGCTGCTCAGGCCTGCCTCAGTGCCCTGTCACGTCTGAATCGTTTCCGGCGTCGGGACCCTCGTCGAGGATAGTCAATTCCGCGAGATCCTGCGGATCCAGGACGAAATCGAAGACATCCAGGTTCTCACGCATCCGGTCCGGATTCGCGGTCTTCGGAATCGTTACCAATCCGTTTTGAACGTGCCAACGCAGCACCACCTGGCCCGGCGTTTTTCCGTGTTTTTCCGCCAGCCGACTCAGGGCCGGCGCACCCAGGATACCGGCCCCGGAGCCGCCCAGGGGACTGTAGGACTCGGTGGCAATGCCATGTTTTGCATGGAATTCCCGTTCCGCCACCCGGGTGACTGCCGGTGTCAGTTGGATCTGGTTGACGGCTGGAACAACATCCGTCTCCGCCATCAACCGCTCCAGGTGCGCCGGCTTGAAGTTGGACACGCCAATGGACCGCACCTTTCCCCCTGCCTGGAGGCGTTCGAACGTCTTCCAGGTGGAGATGAACTGATCCCTGCCGGGCAAGGGCCAATGGATCAGCAGCAGGTCCACATAGTCGAGGCCGAGCCGCTGCAGCGACCCCTCCAACCCTTCCACAGCCCTGTCATTCCCCTGGAACTCGCCATCCAGTTTGGTGGTGATGAAAAGCTCACCGCGGTCAGCGCCACTGGCCTTAATGCCGTTGCCCACGCCGCGTTCGTTGCCGTACTTCACTGCCGTATCGATGTGCCTGTAGCCGGCCTCTACGGCCTGGACGACGGCGGCCGCCGCCTGGTCGTCGTCCAGCGGCCATGTGCCAAGACCGATCTGGGGAATCGTGTATCCGTCGTTGAGTGCGATAACAGGTGCAAGTGTCATATCAACAGTCTGCCGTCCTTTCCGTGATGGGCTTCATGCGGCGAAGCCCTATTTCTCGAATGCGCGGAGGACGTTGCCTGCGTTGTGGTTCAGCACCGCCCTGGCCGTGTCGGATACCTTGTCCGGGTTTTTCTGCTGGCCCAGGAATTTCACGAAGCGCTGGATGGCCTGAGCTGCCTTCGCGGCGTCCCGGTCCTCCACGGCCTTCTGTGCCTGCTGGGCTGCTGCGGTGAGCTGGCTGGCCACCGGGCCCGCGATCTCACCCGATTCCACCAAATCCTCCACCGCATTCTGCAGTGCCTTCACGCTGCCCGGAAGCCACGCGGCGCGCAGCGGGACATCGCCGAACTGCATGTCCGAGGCAAGGTAGAAGTCGGTGTAGGACGGCTGGTTGTATGTGGTGTTCTGCCGGGCCACCTCAGCACGGTACTGGGGATCGTGCATGAGGGTGTAGAGCTTGTGGTCCGTCACCTCGGTGCTCAGGTAGATCCGCAATGCGGAGCTGTCGGCGGTGCGGACCACCATTTCTTCGCGCCAGTCGCCCAGGATGTCCGCCACCAGGCTGGGGGTGCCCTTGGTGCCGTTGTTGGTGCGCGTGCCGTCCGCGGTCAGCAGGCGGCCCCGCGTCCAGTCGTCGATGGTGGGGGTCTGGTCGCCGGAGCCGTTGACGATCTGCGTCGTCATGTCCGCGGCCCACCTGATGCTCATGTTGGTACCGGGGCTTGTGCTGGAAAGCTTGCGGCCGTCGGCGGACTGCATGCCGATCGCCCAGTTCTCCAGGCCGGGGACGGAAGGATCCACGTCGCCGATCATGCCGCGTCCCGTGTCCTTGCCCGAGTAGGCGCCGAACAGCACCTCACCCGTCGCGGCGTCGCGCATGGCGTAACCGTACGGCGCGTATGTGCCGCCCTCGTGGACGGTGAAGATCTCCTTGCCGGGGCGGTTGGGATCGATGTCCGCCACGTGCATGGCATCGCCGTGGCCCAGGCGTGCCTCCTCACCCGGCGCGGCGCTGCCGGCCGGCAGGGTGTCGAACGAGCTGTACAGAAGCGAGCTGTCGTCGTCGAGCGTTGCCGAACCGTAGACGATCTCCTGCTTGCCGTCGCCGTCAACGTCGGCGGCGCTCAGGGAGTGGAAGCCCTGGGTGGTGAGCTTGCCGTAGGTCGGGTCCGTTCCGTCCCGGCCGTGCGGGGAGTCGTTGAACGGGTTGGTCATGGGAGTCCAGCCCGAGTCCACGTTCCATACGGGGGAGAGGTTGGCGCCGTCCCAGGTGTAGGTGGCCAGGGTGGTGCGGGTGTAGTAGCCGCGGGCGAACACGGCGGCGGGCTTCTTGCCGTCCAGGTAGGCGACGCCGGCGAGGAACCGGTCCACGCGGTTGCCCGGTTCGATGCGGGCCATGGCGTAGTCGCCCCACATCATGCCGTCGTCGGTACGGCCCGGCTGGTAGGCGACGGTCTTGAGTTCCCTGCCCGTGGCGCCTTCGAAGACGGTCAGGTATTCGGGGCCGGACACGATGAATCCTTCGAACGCGCGGAGGTTGTTCCGGCTGCTGCGCGAGGGGGCGTAGACGTCCATGAAGTAGTCGGTCAGCGCCTCGGCGTCGGCTTGGGACAGCGGGTACTTGTACTTCGGCGCGATGCCGAAGGCTTCTTCGAGGGTGGCCGGCCAGTTTCCGGCCTTCACCTCGGGGTGCTCCGTCCAGCCCTGGAAGGTCTTCACCATGTGCTGGTAGTAGTCCGCCGCGCTCATCCGGTAGTCGTCGCTGTTCGAGTACCCGGCATTGATATCGGACCGGAGCATGGTGATGAACGATTCCGCGGCCACGCTGCCGTCCGCGTTGTAGTTGGTGGTCTTGGTGCCCGGCGCGGTCTTCATCATCAGCTCGGCCCGGCCGTCGCCGTCGAAATCATTGACCAGCATCTGGGTGTAGTGGGCCCCGGAGCGGATGTTGACGCCCAGGTCGATCCGGTGCAGCAGCGTGCCGTCGGCTTTGTAGGTGTCCACGTAGGTGTTGCCGGTGTAGCCGACCTGGGAGACGTCTTTTGAGTTGTTCGGGTCCCACTTGACGATGAACTCGTACTGGCCGTCGCCGTCCACATCGCCCACGGAGGTGTCGTTGGCCGAGTAGGTGTAGGCCTGGCCGGTGGGCGTGGTGCCGTCGGCCGGCTTCTTCAGCGGAATGTCCTTGAAGTTGCCGCCCCAGGAGGTGGCAGTGGCGCTTTCGTCCAGTTCGACGCCGCCGACGACGGCCCGCACCTGGTACTTCGACGCGGCGGTCCCGGCGGGGTCCTGATAGTTGGTGCTGTCCGTGACCGTCGCCAGCTTCTGCCCGTCCCGGTACACGTTGAAGTCCGTGCCGGTGAGGCCGGTTGCTGAGGATCCGGTGGCCTCGTTGCCGAGCAGGCGCCAGCTGAGGAACACACCTTCGGACGTTCCCGCGGCCACCAGGCCGCGGTCCAGGTAGTCGAGCTGGATTCCCGGATTGCCGGGCTTGGAGGGGGAAGGCCCGACGGCGGCAGCAGGGGCTGCGAGGCAGCCTACGGTGAGTGCCAGGCCGAGGGTGGCGACCGACAGGAGGCGTGCGGGAGCCTTGGAGGGATTCATCAGTGAATCCTTTCAATTACGAGTTGGGAAAACGCTTCCCCAGCAATCTAGACTGCGGGGTGAGGCAAAACAAGCCTTGTCTTCTGAACCCGCCACGGGGTATTTAGAACGTTGTAGAAATGCTGGCCCTTCAGGCCGACTCCCGTACCACCAGTTCAGTGGGAATGGTGATGGCAGCATGGTTCTTCCCGGCGATGACGTCCAGCAGCAACCGCACCATTTCCTCGCTGATCCGATCGAATGGCTGCCGCACCGTGGTCAGGGCCGGCGTGGCGGCGGACGCGGCCGAAATGTCGTCGAACCCGACTACTGCAACGTCCTCGGGAACCCGCCGGCCGGCGTCGTGCAATACCTCCAGCGCGCCGAGGGCCATAAGGTCGTTGGCGGCGAAGACGGCATCCACGTTGGGGACCCGGGCGAGGAGCTCACGCATGGCCCTGGCCCCGCTTTCGCGGCTGTAGTCACCCGGCGCCACCAGCGCCTCGTCCAAGGCCTCGCCCTGATGTGCCCGGTACGCTTCCAGCCGCCGGATGCCGCCGGACGTGTCCTGCGGGCCGGTGATGGTGGCGATCCGCTTCCGGCCGCCGTTGTCCAGGAACTCAAGCAACTCCAAGGCGCCTTGGTAGTCGTCGGCTGCCACGTAGCCCATCTTCTTTTCGAAGCCCAGGGGAACGCCGCAGGCGATGGCAGGCACGCCCGCGGCGATGATGTTGGCGATGACGCCCTTCCTGCTGCCATGCGAGGAGACCAGGAGGACTCCGTCCACATGGCCGGCGGTGAGGAAATCGGTGGCCCGGCGCTGCTCGTCTTCCGTGCCGGCCATGATCAGCACCAGGGGAATGTCGTGCACGGCCAGGGCATCGGCGGCGCCCCGCATCAGGACGGCGAAGTTGGGGTCGGCGAACAGGCGGTCGTGCGTTTCGGTCAACAGGAACGCCACCGAGTTGGCTTTGTTCGTGGCAAGGTTCCGGGCATGCGGATTGACGCGGTAGCCGGTCTTTTTGATGGCGGCGTTGACGGCGGCCAACGCGGGCGGGCTGACCCAGTGGCCGCCATTGAGCACGCGCGAAACTGTCCCTCGCGAGACGCCTGCCTCCCTGGCCACATCGTCAATCTTGGGCCGGGGCCGGCCTTGCGGTTGCATCATGATCCGAGCCTATCCAGCCCTAGGCCTTTACGGCGCCGGCGGCGAGGTCAACGCGCCAGTAGCGCTGCAGGAACAGGAACATGATGACCAGCGGAACGATGGACAGCAGGGCTCCGGCCAGCACCAGCGTGTACAGCGCCGGGGCGGTGGCGCCCTGGTTGAGGAGTCCGTTCAGGCCCACCGTCAACGGGAACAGCGTGTCATCACCCAGCATGATGTACGGCAGCATGAAGTTGTTCCAGATGGCCACGAACTGGAACAGGAAGATGGTCACCAGGCCGGGAAGCATCATGGGCAACGCGATGCGGTTGAAGATGTACATGTCCTTGGCACCCTCCGTCCGGGCAGCCTCGATCACATCCCCGGGAACCGACGCAGCGGCGTAGATGCGGGCCAGGTAGATCCCGTAGGGGCTGATGATCTGCGGCAGTAGAACGGACCAGTACGTGTTAGTCAGGCCCAGTTGGGCCAGCATCAGGTACTGCGGGATGGCCAGGATGACGCCCGGCACCAGCACGCCCATGAGGAGGACCTTGAACACGCCGTTCTTGCCGGGAAAGTCGTATTTGGCCAGGACGTATCCGGAGAGGGCTGACACCCAGGTGGAGAGGAGGGCTCCCACGCCGGCGTAGAGGGCGGTGTTGAGCATCCACCGCCAGAACACGCCGTCGCGGTAGGCGGTCAGCTCCACGATGTTGTTCCACAGGTGGACGCTGGGCGCAAAAGTGAAGGTGGAGAAGAGCTCGTCGCTGCTCTTGCTCGCCGCGGCCACCACCCAGATGACCGGGAACAGGCAGTACAGCGCGCCGAGGATCAGGATGCCGGTGGAAAGGAAGCTCGGCTTCTCGCGGATCTCAGTGGGAGTGGACACGGTCAGTTCTCCTGTCCGAAGGCCCGCTTCTGCACAATGCGCAGGAAGAGGAACGAAATGGCGAAGGTGGCGAGGGCGATGATGATGCTGGTTGCAGCCGCAGAGTAGATGTCATTGCGGGTGAAGGCGTCCCGGTAGACGAGCATCAGCGGTGACCAGCTCGTGGAGAGGCTGTTCGCCAGCGGGCGGAGCGTGGTGGGTTCGGCGAAGACCTGCAGGGTGGCGATCATGGAGAACAGCGCCGTCATCACCACCGACGGGGCAATGATGGGGATCTTGATGCGCAGTGCGGTCTGGATCTCCGAGGCACCATCCAGTTTGGCAGCCTCATAGATTTCCTGGGGCACGGCCTTGAGCGAGGTGTACATGACGATCATGTTGAAGCCCACGCCGCCCCACAGGGCGATGTTGGCGATGGCAAAGGTGATCAGGTCCGGGTTCAGCAGCGACGGCAAGGCTATACCCAGCCTGTCCGCCACGAAGTGGAAGGGGCTGACCCCGGGCAGGTACAGGAAGCCCCACAGGAGCGAGCTGATCACGGCCGGCACGGCGTAGGGCAGGAAGATGGCGGTGCGGGAGAAGTTGCCGGCACGGGTACGCCGCGAGTCCAGGAGGAGTGCGAAGAGCAGCGCGAAGCCGAGCATCAGCGGGATCAGGATGGCGCCGTACGTGAGGACACGGAGGACGCTGGCGGTGAACTCGGGGTCGGTCAGGGAGCGGATGTAGTTGTCGAACCCGGCAAAGACGGTGCTCTGTGCGCCCTTGCCAAGCCCCAGCCCGCTGACCTTCTTCTGCTGGAAGCTCAACACCAGGGTGTAGGCGATCGGTGCCGCCATAAACACCAGGAACAGGACAATGCCAGGGGTCAGCATCGCGTACGGAGTCATGGCCCGCTGCCTGAAGCTCCGGGCCTTTCGGGGAGTCCCGGGCCCGGCGGATGCGGTCTTTTCCGCCTTGGTTGGCGCGGTCGCTGTCGCTGCCATGGTGCACTTCCTTGGGTGGGGTGGTGGGGAACGAACCGGGAGGGCGCCGCGGCACCCTCCCGGCAGGCGGGACTACTTGACTGTGAAGCCGGTCTTCTTCAGGTCGTCAACGGTGACCTGCTGTATGCCGGCCACGGCGTCCAGGAACGCACTCTTGGTTTTGGCCTGGGCAGCCTTGGCGAACTGGTCGTTGTACGCGTTGTAGGCAACGTTGACGTTGGGGCCATAGCTGAACGATGTGACGCTCTGCGCAGCTTTGCCCACCACATCGTAGAAGTCGGGCTGGTTGCTGAAGAACTCCGGCGCCTTGGTCAGGGCCGTCTTGGCACCTTCGGTGTCCGCAGGGTAGATACCGGCCACATCCACCAGAGCCTTGACGGCCTCAGGATCGGTATTCAGCCACGAAGCGAACCTGGTAGCCGCCGCGACGTTCTTGGACTGGGACGTCACCGCGGTGGAGGAGCCGCCCCAGTTGCCGGTGGCGGGCTTGGCGGAATCCCACTGCGGCATGGGGGCAACTTTCCACTTGCCGGCCGTTGCGCCGGCATTGCCGGAGAGCACACCGGGGGCCCAGGCGGCGCTGAGCCAGCCCACCTGCTTGCCGTTGTTCAATGCGGCGTTCCATTCGGGGGTGTACATGGGCTTGTTGTCGATGATGCCCTGCTCCACCAGTCCTCCCCAGTAGCCGGCCACCTTCTCTGTGGGATCCTCGGCAATCTTGACGCTCCACGCGTCACCGACGATGGCCCACCATGACGCCCCGGCCTGCTGGGCCATGCCCGTGAACCAGCCGGCGTCGTTGGAGGAGAACGTGCCCAGGTAAGCCTCTGGGTCAGCGTCGTGCACCTTCTTGGCCGCCGCGGCGTATTCTTCCCAGGTTGTAGGGACGGCGAGGCCAAGGCGTTCGAAGATGTCCGCACGGTAGTAGAACGCCATGGGACCGGTGTCCTGCGGAACGGCATAGAGGGCGTCACCACCAAGGGTGACGGAATCCCAGACGGCCTCAGGGAATGCGTCCTTGGTGTCCTTGGCGTCGGTTCCGGAGAGGTCTGCCAGCGCATCTGCTGCCACCAGGGTGGGGATCTTCTGATACTCAGCCTGGATCAGGTCCGGCGCGCCGGAACCGGCGTTGACGGCCGTCAGCAGTTTGGTGATGGCGGGATCGCCGCCGTCCTGCTTGTTGACCGTGACGTGGATGTTGGGGTTCTTCTCGTTCCAGAGATCCACCACCTTGTCCAGGTTCGGGGCCCAAGCCCAGTAGGTCAATTCCACCTTCTGGTTGGGATCCGTGTTCTGTTCCACGGAGCTGGTGCCGGAACCTGTGGAACATCCTGCGGTGAGCAGGGCCGCTGCGGCCATCATTGCCGCTGCGCTTGCACGAAATGAGCTGCGCATTCCGTCCTCCTTGTCGAAAAAGCTGGCTGTGTAAAAGCTGGTGGGATCCCGGCGCGGGATCCGTTGTGCTGCGGCGGAGGCGGACACATTGCGTCAACCAAGCCCTGTGAGCGGTTCCAGTAATTCACACAGTTGTGATCTATGTCAACAAAGTATTGCCTGTATCACTTCGTTGATGAGCTGTGATACTACTGGGAGCGCACACAGTTCTAAGGAGATCACCCGATGACAGACGTCCTGCAGGCACCAGCACCTGGACTCGCGCCAGCGCCGTGGGTCCAGCGCCCGGCGGGCCTTTGCTACGGCGGGGACTACAACCCGGAGCAGTGGCCCCGCGAGGTGTGGGTGGAGGACATCGCCCTGATGCGCGAAGCCGGCATCAACCTGGTCAGCGTTGGGATCTTCTCCTGGGTCCTGCTGGAACCGCGGGAAGGGGAGTACGACTTCGAGTGGCTGGACCACCTTGTCGGCCTGCTCACCGATGCCGGTATCAGCATCGACCTGGGCACCCCCACCGCCGCCCCGCCGGCCTGGTTCTGGAAGAAGTACCCTCAGGCCCATCCCGTGACCCGGGACGGGCTCACTCTTGGCCACGGCTCCCGCGGAATGGCCGCGCCCAGCTCGCCGGACTACCGCCGGGCTGCGGTAAACATCACCGAACAGCTGGCGCGGCGCTATGGTTCCCACCCCGGCGTCGTCCTCTGGCATGTCCACAACGAGTACGGCGCTCCCGTCAGCGAGTCCTACGATGACGCCTCCGTGGCGGCGTTCCGGACCTGGCTGCAGGCCCGCTACGGCAGCCTCGACGCGCTTAACGCGGCCTGGGGCACCCTCTTCTGGGGCCAGAAATACAACGCCTGGGACGAGATCGATGCCCCGCGGATCTCCGCGAGCGTCAGCAACCAGGGCCAGCGGCTGGACTTCGCCCGGTTCACCTCCAACGCCATGTTGGAGTGCTTCATTGCAGAACGCGACGTCATCCGCCGCTACGCCCCCAACATCCCGGTGACCACCAACTTCATGGCCACCAACTGCCTGTCCCCGGACTATTGGGCCTGGAGCCGGGAGGTGGACATCGTGGCCAATGACCACTACCTCGTGGCGCAGCGGACGGACAACCACGTTCTCCTGTCCATGGATGCGGACCTGACCCGCTCACTGGCCGGAAACAAGCCGTGGATGCTGATGGAGCACTCCACCGGCGCTGTGAACTGGCAGGGCCGCAACATCGCCAAACGTCCGGGGGAGCTCGCCCGCAACAGCGTGGCCCACGTGGCCCGCGGTGCCGATGCCGTGATGTTCTTCCAGTTCCGCGCCTCCCGCTTCGGGGCGGAAAAGTTCCACTCGGCCATGCTTCCGCATGCCGGTACGGGCACCCGGATCTGGCGGGAAGTCCTGGACCTGGGCGACGACCTGAAGAAACTTAGGGCCGTGAAGGGCTCCACTGTCACCGCCAAAGTGGCCATCCTGTGGGACGTCGAATCCTTCTGGGCCCAGGACCTGGAGTGGCGGCCCAGCAACGAACTGACCCACCGCGAGCGGATCGAGGCCTACTACTCGGTGCTGTGGAACCGTGGCGTTGCCGTGGACTTCGCCCACCCGGAATCGGATCTATCCGGCTACGACCTGGTGCTCGCCCCGGCCCTGTACCTCGTGGGCGAACTTGCGGCGGCCAACCTGCGCAACTATGTCCAGGGCGGCGGGCATTTGATGGTGTCCTACTTCTCGGGCATCGTGGACGCCACGGACACCGTTCCCGCGGGAGCTTCGCCCGGTCCGCTGCGTGACCTGCTGGGGCTGGAAATCCACGAATTCCTGCCCCTGCGCGAACACCAGGCAGTCCAGCTCAGCGCCGGACGGGGGACCGGCACCATCTGGTCCGAGGAAATCCACCCCACCACCGCGGACGTCGTGGCCCGCTACCAGGACGGTCCGGCCGCGCCGGGACCGGCCATTACCCGCAACGCCTTCGGCCGTGGCACGGCCTGGTACGTCTCCACGGACCTGGACGACGGCGGCCTGGCCGCCATCCTGACGGAGGCGCTGGCCCACGCCGGGCTGTCCGCAGGAGACGGGCACCCGTCCGGCCTGGAGGTGTCCGTGCGCAGCAACGGTGCAGACCGCTTCACGTTCCTGATCAACCACACCGAGGCTGACGCGTCATTCGCAGTCTCGGGACTGGACATGGTTTCCGGTGAAAGGGTGGACGGCGTCGCCTCCATTCCGGCCGGAACCGTGCGGGTCATCCGGAACCCCGAAGGGTCCAGCTAGCCCTACAGACCGCCGGCCGGGGCCGCCCAGGCCCTGGCCGGTTTCCACAACCACGGTTCAACGTCAAGGAGGACGCCCCAGTGATCAATCCCCGCACGATGCGCACTGCTAGTAGACGACTGTCCGGCCGCTTACAACTCTCCGGCCGGACGTTGCCATCCGGCCGGACCCTGGCCGCCGTCACCGCGCTGGCCCTGGCAGGAGCGTTGCTGGCTGCCGGCCCTGCCACTGCTGCCCCGGCCCAGGGCAGGCCGGCCGGGGTTGGGCCGGCATCCGTATCCAACCCGGGCTTCGAAGCGGGGACCGCGGGCTGGTCCGTTTCAGGCCCGGCCGGCGCGGCCACGGTGGAG
>Ga0308160_10006261_pt1 | contig 12181 bp, 25 predicted proteins | sample PhyFR1_FD_201036 | JGI IMG/M metagenome (GOLD analysis project Ga0308160, IMG submission 201036) | Phyllosphere microbial communities from UC Gill Tract Community Farm, Albany, California, United States - DLSLF.R1 | ecosystem: Host-associated > Plants > Phyllosphere > Unclassified | place: USA... | reverse complement strand
TTGATAATGGAATGGAAGAATGTTATCGTCAACTGCGTCGAAGCATTCCTCCGGGCGAATGATCAAGCTGCTGCCGCTCGTTCCGGCGAGTGCGAAGCCGGGGTCGTTTGCACAATTGCCCTATGCAGCTTTGCCTGAAATCACGCGTGTCTTCGGTACACTTGTCAGGTGTCTCACGTCCGGTTTGCTCGAACAGCTGATGTGAAACTTGCCGGGTCCTTTTGTGATCGTGGACGACGCGAAGAGGCGGTGTGTGCCGGCAAGCTGCGATCGGCGGTTGTTGATGATGACAAACTCGGCTCCAATCTCTGGCGTTTCGGAAAGTCGGGACTCTTGACGTCGTTGGTGGTGAGAACGGACTTGGCACGAGAGAATGCCTGCTGATCAATGGGTGAAAGACATCTTGAGAGCTCTCAGCGACCCTTTCTGCGTGGAGTGTCCAGAGGGCTCGGCGCCTTCCCCGCACACTTTTCAGGGTGACGCCCTCCGGCGGGACCATTTCGGCCCTCACCGGCAATCGATATTCATATTCTCGTGGCATGCGATAATTTATGCATCTGCACTTTGCTCGCTGCGGATAACATCTTGGAACATATCCATCGGGCAGCTATCTATCGGCAGTGTATGTCTCTGCGTGCTTTTTCGTGCACACCTGTTCCAGCTACTGGGTTGGTGCCTTGATCGCATCTTGCAATGGCGAGAGCGGGGATCACCGCTGTTGTCTGACATCCGCACCAGGGAAACCAGTCCGGATTTAAGCTTAACCGGAGTACGACTTGTCGGAAGTCATGACAGGCCAAATGTATCACGACGCTTGTATATAGCCAGCCGACCCTCCGTCCTCCTTGTCCCTGGATAGTTCTCACGTCCACCATGTCGCAGCGTCTCCGTGAGCTGGATCTTACAGCTGCTCACCTGCGCAAGCTGTCCGTCACCTCGCAAGAACCACAAGGACCTGCTGAGATCCTCATCGACTTAGCCGACTCCCCTGGACCGGTCGTCGCGTCAGGCGTGCGCCGTTCTTCGTCGATAAGGTCTACCACATCTAGCTCCGCCCGATCGCCCTTGGCAGACTTTCAATCTGACAATGTGCTGAACCGACCTTCGCTAAAACCGAGACACTTGTCGCCCTTCCCTTCTCCGCCTGTATCGGCCGGTCTGAACGATAGCCGTTTTGCTTGGGACCAAACCCCCAATGTGAGCAATGGAGCTCGGACACCAACGTATTCCGGTGGCTACAACCCGTTCGCCGCACCGGGACTGGACAGATGGACGAGGGAGACTTGGGCTTCGAGGAAGGTGGCTCTTATTTCCGGGATTACGGGTCAAGGTGCGTTTCCGGGGACATCTGCTTACCGCTTACTTCCATCAAGCTGATCAGCAGACGGGTCATACTTGACTGAGAGTTAGTCGTGACCATCTCGATCCGTCCACCGCTCACGTCAGTTCTGCTGGAGAAAGGATACACCGTTCACGGAATCATTCGCCGGTCTTCCTCGTTCAACACTTCCCGCCTACATCACCTCTACGCAGACGTACACGAGGGCACGTCGAAGATGTTCCTGCACTACGGAGATCTGACAGATACAACGAACTTGGTCTATATCATCTCGCAGGTGCAGTACGTCACGCTGATCGGTATCGTAATATGGTGACTAACCGCAGACCTAGCGAGATCTACAACCTTGGCGCGCAGTCACACGTCAAGGTGTCGTTCGAGATGGCCGAGTATACCGTATGTTTTGTCTTCTCATTCGAGCCCGATCACTAAACGTAGGGCGACGTTGATGGCTTGGGCACATTGCGGCTGCTGGACGCTGTACGGACTTGTGGGCGTGAGTTACGGAGCGCAGGGGAATCTGACGTCAGTGGAAAAGCTAGTCAAGTTCTACCAAGCGTCAACGTCAGAATTATATGGCCAAGTCAAGGCCATACCCCAGGATGAGGAGACCCCGTTCCATCCTAGAAGCCCGTACGGTGTGGCAAAGCTATACGCATATTGGACCGTGGTGAACTACAGGTACGTTCCGGCCTTGTCTCTGATTGAGGGGCTGACACGCAGGGAAGCTTACGGCGTCTTTGCATGCAAGTACGTAGTGTCTTGCACTGCGAATTCACATCTGACCACCAGTGGAATCCTGTTCAACCACGAGTCACCTCGACGCGGAAGGACATTTGTCACGCGGAAAATCACGCGAGCCGTAGCGGAAATCAGCCTGGGCAAGCAGGACTGTTTGTATTTGGGGAATCTCGACGCTTTGCGAGACTGGGGTCATGGTGAGTCTGCTTTGCCAGTAGGAGACTGACGCCCAGCCCGAGATTACGTCGAAGGGATGTGGCGGATATTACAACAGTATGTGGCTGGCTTCCCCATCGCGCAATCGCTTATCCCAGTACCGAAGCCGCCGACTTTGTTCTCGCTAGGTAAGACATGTCAGCGGGCTCAGCTGACCTATAGTGGGGAGAACCACTCTGTGCGGGAATTCATAGAGAAGTCTTTCGAGGTAGTTCACGTCAAGATTGTGTGGCATGGCGAAGGGACAAACGAAGTTGGGATCTGCAAAGCATCGGGGAAAGTGGTCGTTCGGATAGATCCGAAGTACTTTAGACCGGCCGAAGTTGATCAGCTGCTGGGCGATCCGGGCAAGGCAGAACGGCTGTTAGGCTGGAAGCGGACAGTCGGGTTTGAAGATCTGGTACGAGAGATGGTAGGTGACTCGGCGTGTTACAACGCTGACGGAAGGTTTTGGCAGATGTTGCTTCTGCGCGGGATTTGGTGGAGGATCACAATTAGAATAGATGGGTCCGGGGTTGTCTTGTGATCTCACGTCGTGCAGGTCATGCTGCCTATTCTGTATCATAGTGTTGGGTCGGGACTGCTCGAACGAAGTAGAGAGTTGATCAACTCCAACTGCCTGGAATGCCGCTCAACCTGCTTCGATATGATTTACATAGTCATCACTATCTTCGTACACTGCTCGTCTGCTGATCACTGCATACCTCGCCGGTAGACATCAAACACTAATCTCGCTCGGAAAGGCTAGCTTAAGCCGGAGAAGGAGCAGCGAGTGTTGGCCCAGACGCTTGAGCCTGGTCGTTAGAGGGGAAGCTGAATTCGAACAGTGGTCAACTCACAGCAGCCAGCTTGAGTCGCTTCTCCCTCTTGGTCTGGTAGTCTTTGATAGCCGACTTGATGGCGTCTTCGGCGAGTAATGAGCAGTGGACTGTACGTCAGTGTTACTCGACCAGGAGTACTCGGCACGCACGTTTGACAGGCGGAAGACAAAGTTCCTTGGCAATTTCGGTGTTCTTGACGGCACCGGCTTGCTCGAGCGACATACCCTTGACGCGCTCAGTCATATATGATGAAGAGGCGATGGCAGATCCGCAACCGAACGTCTTAAACTTGACATCGGAAATGTTTCCGCTCTCGTCGACTCGGATCTGGAGCTTCATCACGCTGTCATCAGTTGGCCGCTCATATGACTCGTCGCAACACGTACTCTCCACAGGCTGCATGTCAGCGATGTTAAATGTCGGAGCTAAAACTGAAACTCACCAGGCGCACCGACAAGTCCCGTTCCAACATCCTCATCGAGCTTGTTCATGTTTCCGACCTGAGATCGTCAGCTTTATTCCGACATGCCTCTCGCTGTAGATCCGCGCGTCAAACACACATTTCGAGGGTTCTCGTAGTGGTCGATGACCTTTTCGTGGTAGTTCCTCTTCATGACGCCTCCCGTCTGCGCCAGCATCGGCCTGGCGATTCCTCGTCCCATGACCGGCCTCATCGATCCCGATGCGCTCGAGGCGAAGGTTGCCGTGGCTCTCAGTGCGGTTCGCATCATGTTGAATGGAGTTGATTTGGTTTGGTGGTGATTTGAGATAAAGTGTGGTGGGTGAGATAAGAAGAAAGTTGTGGAGGGCGAGTGAAGTGATGTAAGGCTGCATGACCCATCGGCAGTGGCGAGGAAGGTATGACGGGATCAATTAGGCGCGCCGGCCTTGGAGCCAAAAGTAGCCTCGGGGATACTCGGACATCCGCCACAAGTGGCACAACGCAGCCGTCGAGACCATCTTCCACGCTTAGTACGTGCAGCTATGACTATCACGATGCATCTTGACGTCTCAGATACCTTTACGTTCGAGGATGTGCATACCATGCACAATGGTGCTCCACTTCACTCTCATCACTTTGTCCGCGAGCTCGTTGATGAAGGTATCCCGCTCTGGAGATCCGGCACTCAGGGAAATCAACTCCAACTTGACCTGGATCTGATCGTGCAAACGCTCGTGCGCAGCGGCCTCTTAATACACACAGGTAGGACGTCGAGAAAACTCTCATCATTCATACTCAAGTCGTGGATGGTCGTCTCGTCCGCAATGTCTATTCTGACACCGCACGGAAGGCTCTCATTGGCATTTTTCGCACTTGCAAGTAACAAGCGCAACTCTTCCTGAAGCCGAGGCTCGTCGCTCAGCTGGTCCAGAGGATGAAAAGTGCGCGAGATCGGCCCTAAACCCGAGTAGTGCTTCCACATCTTTCGACGGCACTCCGAGGCGTCCCTTTGCCGTCGAAATTTTGCGATGCGGCATTCTGCAGTGTACTCAGTCGTCCAAGTCCCTACCGATTTCATCATGGAGCACTATCAAGTGGTTTGAGGAGTGATAGACGCACTGATAGTGTTGATGACTGTATCTCGATCAGGAAGCTCATTTGTGAACCTCCTGGTCACGGTAGAGAATGGGTAAAGTAGGCTCAAACGCTGGTCATTGCTAGCTTCATTCTTTATAGACTTGAAGGTCTGGTCCTCTGGAGCTTTGGAGAGCGATCCCTATATGCAACCGGGTTTCGCATTGCTGCGCGATGTAAGGATGTTCAGTGGCGACACCATTCCGTTGCACCCCGAACAAGCCTGCTCACCACTACGCGGTCCTATACACACTGGCATCATCGTTGCTATTTGATTGGCATACTGGTCGAACTACGTTACGCCTAAGCCGCCCCGTAGCCTGATCGATTGGGACACGCGAGCTCATGTGCATCGAAACGTTTTCCCGCAGAAATGCTCTCCGGGAGAGACAGCCGGCTTTGCTGTAAGCCTGTGCTGCATGTGCGGCTGCAGGCGGTAGAGACATACCATGCCGAATCCTTCGCCATCAGAGCAGCCTGATCCCGGCTGTGAGCTTACGAAGAGACGTAAAATAGGCCCCCGCAACGATTTTCATCGCCACTGCGCCACAATCCTCCTCGCTGCACCGGCTATCACGACAAGCTGCTTGCGCTTCTATACATTACCGCGAACTGCTTCTTTCCCATTCATCCACTTCCAATGTCCTAAACATCATGCTGCGGTCATACGGTCAACCCAGCCAGTACTACGGCCATACGGACGAGGATGAAGGAGCATGCGAGACTGATGCGTCCAGCTCCCGTCGTCGACCCCCTCCGCAATTCTTTGTCAATTCATCCGGTGTCTCACCGGCTCTACAACCTTCACTCCACAGAGACTACACAGGGGTGTCACTGTCTTCTCTGCCATCCTCGCCGTCACAGTCGCGTCGGACATCTCGCGCGTCTCTCGCAGCGTTACGGGTCGCATTGCAGCGCTATCAGATCTCACCGGAAGATGAGACGCGCCCAATATTCGCGTCGGATTCAGACCGTCCCGTGTCGTTGACACCAGACGACCGCATGGACGCATTGGTCGACATTCACCGCGTACTCTACCGAGGGAAGGAGGACCTTGAGGGCAAAGAGCTGAGTTGGAATGAACAGGGCCAAGAGGTCAGGCGGGTGGTGGAAAGGTGGTTTGAAGCGGATTGCTGTGAGTCGACCGATTGTCTATGTGCGACTACGCACTGACGACGACAGCGTACGACCATCCACTCGTTCGGATCTCATCACGGCAAGCGTGTTTGACACACTTTGCACTGCTGCATCTCATGTCGACATGCTATCTTCCGTCACTTACACCATCTGCAATCCTGTATCATGTCACCAGCCTGACATCGCGAATACGTTCACGTTTGCTCGGCGATGGAGAGGCGGAAGCAGACGTCGAGGCGGTACCTTCGAAACTTGACAAAAAGGGAAAGATGCAGGCGGTCGAAAACGCCTGGAGCGAGATCGTCGAGAAGGAGAAAGACGAAGTAGCCTTGCGCCAGGCGCGGTGGTGGCGCCTGTGGGACGTCTCTGCCAACTGCAAGGAAATTGGCAACATCGATTGCGATGGTGAGCACTGTCGGTCTCATCACGCCGAACACCCGACTGACGGGTAGATGGCTACCATCTAGCTATGATCGAACAGTGCGTTTCTGCGAATACTGCCAGCGGCTAACCCTTAGCGTGGTCTCCCTTTCCCTGTTCCCAGCTCTGGTCAATCGGGAGGTCGAGCGGGCGCACTTCCTCAAGTCCGCAGCATCGAGTTCGACCATGTCGTTCCGGTCAGACGACCCGGCAGTCCCGCTATCCTTTTCAAGCCGACTCGTTGCTGTCATCGCCGACGAATTCAATTATCTACTTCACTGGGATCTACCCATCTCAACCGTCGTGCATTTCAATGAGACTGGTGAGCACACTCACCGACTCTGCTAAGAATAGGCAAAGCTACACATATCCGTGACGTGCTTGACATACGCGATGTCGTCGAGACGTTTGTCCCATTCGCCAAGCGCCTGGGATGGATCACGCGCCGACTGACGGGCTTGGTCTCATCGACCATGGGCTCGATTGCCATGTCCATGGTGCCAAGCCCGACGGCCACCAGCCGAACAAAGGTCAAGCCTATTGTACATGTCAAAGCGACGGCTGCCCCGGTCGGTCTGGGGCTTGAGATGCCCTCGACACCGAGCTCTGACCCTTTCTCCAGGAAAAGGAGCAACACCCTAGGGCTGGAGGGCGTGGGCTCGTTCAGTGCGCCTGACTGTACTGCAGTGATCTGAGCTACTTGACGATCGCCACGTTGTATACCACAAGTTAATCTGTTTCCATACCTTATTGTAGATAAACACCATCTTAGGCGGACTCGATCCCCTCATGTATCCCATGCCACGAGCCAAATTTGGTTCCGTCACTTCAACGCGTCAACCGCTTCCACCTGTACCTGTCCTCTATCCGAGTCTTGCTTTTGCTCAATCCCAACACTTGCAAAATGGTAAGCTCTGCACAGGAGATGAATTCTGACCGCCTAGTCCAACTTATCACTATACACCATATCGGCGCTGCTGATCCTCGATACGGATGGGAACCGTGTGTTGGCCAAATACTACGCCCCTCCACACCAGACATCACCGGGCACTGGACTTGTCGCGGATTTGGGAGCTGGAAATGGCGGACCGGGGATGGGTGGTCTCTCGACATTGAAGGAGCAGAAGGCGTTCGAGAAGAGCGTGTGGGAGAAGGTCCGACGGGGAGGTGGTGAGTTGGTCTAGGCTTCATTGCTTCATTTGCGTCGGTACTTGGGTCGAATTGTCAACAATTCACATTCCTTCCGACTCGAATCATATGAGCATGAGTAGCATAGACCAAGCTGATCATAGGCGAGATCCACCCACTTCCACCTCACGTCATCCTCACCAAGACATCAATCGACCTCACCTTCATCCTCGTCGGACCATTAGCGACCTCGAACGAGATCATGCTTCAATATACTCTGACGGCGTTCCACGATGCCGTGTCGTTACTCCTGAGAGGTCAGATTGAGAAGCGAAATGTCCTGGAAGGACTGGATATGGTTCTGCTCGCAGCGGACGAGACGATTGATGATGGGTGAGTGACAGGTTTACGGCTGAACATCACCGTCTCATGCTTCTATCTCCCGCTCATAGCGTCCATGTCCGCTACCATCGCCATGGTCATCGAGTGTCGACAGAAGCCACAGAACACGGTCCCGACGACTCAAGCCATGAGGCTGAGCTAATCGCAGAATCATCCTCGAGACCGACGCCGCTGCTATCGCCGGACGAGTGTCCCGACCCAAGGCTGACACGTCGGAAATTGTCATCAACGAGCAAACGCTCATGAATGCTTGTGAGTTTGATAGCTGGTACTGCGGTACCGCCAGCCTGCCTTCTCGCCGGTGTGGAGATCCGCGTCCTGCTGGCCTCTGTGGAGTAGCAGCTAATACCAGACTCCTCTTTCAAGGAGAAAGCCCTGCAACGAATTGGACAACTCTAGAAATACCCCGTCTCCATGCATTTGTATATCCGGCTGCCTTTACAAACTAATTCGACTGCTTCGGGTCGTTCACCGGTGTTGTCGGTTTGCCCGTCTTGAGAAAGTTGATTACGTTCCGGATGCTCTCGTTGGCGCCTTTTATCAAGATGTCCTCCGTGACGGCGGCGACGTGGGGCGTGATGAACTGGCGTTGGTTTTGGGCGCGGGCGCATAACCTTAAGACTCACGACGTTGACATTCTCCTTCAACTTCGGGTTGATCTCCGGTTCGTGCTCGAACACGTCCAGTGCCGCGCGTAACACTGAGATCAGCCCTCGATCTCGTCTCGCAGCCCACCTTTCCCGCTCTCCAACGCATCGACTAGATCCTGCTCTTTGACGACCGGGCCGCGTGCTGTTGTCAGCTCCTCCAGTCTCCAGCCCACATCCGATCTCCACTCACAGACATTCACGATGATCACACCGTCCTTCATCTGCGCAATCGAGTCCGTGTTGATCATACCCCGCGTTTCGTCCGTCAACGGCGTCAGGAGCAACACCACATCTGCCCGCTTGTACAGCTCGTCCCTCGAGACAAACTCGAAGTCCTCCTCCTCCGACTTATGCCGGTTGGAATAGATCACTTTGAACCCCAAGTACTGAGCCATAGTAGCGACTTGGGCGCCGATATTGCCCAAACCGATTATACCCAATGTCGCGCCCCGCCAGTCGATCGCTCTGGCGGTCGGATCACGCCAATTCCCCGCTCGCGCCGATAAGAATTGTGTGGAGAGACCTCTCGTGATATTCAGAAGGAGCGCTATTGTCGCGTCCGCCGTTCGCCTGCCTACTTCCAAGGGGCAGTTTGCGAAGTATGCTCCGCTGCTCATCAGCGATAAGGCCGGAAACACTCTCTTGAACCGAGGGTAACGTCGCAAGATTTCACGCACATCTCAGTGATCCAGCCTACGTTTGTCGTATCATATCCTGCGCCTGGACTAACGAAAAGCCTGGGATAGGGCTTTAGAGAGCCCATGAGCTCAGGTCCATATCGCCATGGAAAGGGATCGCGGCTGAACATCGCCTTATCAGTCAGCACTTTCAGGCATGTAGACGAGAAACGTCTACGCATCGGTCAACTCACGGCGACAGCTTCAAACGGTCCACGTTTGGCTATCCGCTGTATCGACTCTTTCGCCTCTTCTGGCGTTTGAGGTGGGAGATTGTACACCTCGGCCAACTCCTTGAGTTCGGCTAGGACATGGTCATCCGCTGATATTCTCCCTAGCAGTAGGACATTAGGCTTCTTCTTGACAACCTGAGCCGGAACATGCGGGTAGTCAGAGTATGCGAAACGAAGATCGAGCTTGAGCGTGGGAGTCATGGTGATAAGGGTGATGAGATGGATTTGTTGATATGTAATTGCGTCATGATGGCGGGGCATGTCCGTAACGGGTGGTCGAACCGGCTATCGGTCGCTTCGACGTTCTCTGTGCGCAACGAGACAACACCCATCGAGGGTTACGAGATAGGAATCTAAACTACATGATGCAACAGTTCATTATCCGATGCATATGGACTCGACCGTCGCATCTTTTGGCAGCGTGGATGTATAAAATGACGGGGTCACCGTTCACCAACTCGAGACCATGCAATTGGCCTACTCGACGCCCAGCTTCAGCTTGAAGTCCTTGAAGGTCCCTTCAACACCACCGCCTAGTGGACTGCACGCCATGACTCCAACGATGGCCTTGGACTCGCCATCCCCGAACACATTCACTTCGCGGATCATCAGGCCCTCCTCGTAGAATTTGAGCGTCCTCCCAACCAGCGTCAAGGAGTACCGCTTAGGTCCTCCAGGATGCGGATGAACCGACCTGGCGTCAGTCGAGATTCTGCTCGTGCTTCAGCCAAAGAGGCATATTCGCGACGTCCGACATACCAATCTGAGTACGGGTACGTCACCACTCCGCCTGCTAGCAACTGCCCATCGAACTCGATCCCCACCTTGACCCATGTGGTACCTGCCAGCTGCAAGAAGAGACAAGCTTGATCACTTGCGTCAGCTCCTCCGGTAACAAGTACAGCAAGCTCACTACTGCCCGTCAGTTGAGGCCACACGGACTGCTCACTCTGTCTCTATGGGCAATGTCCAGCTCCACGCTGATTTCGATTCCATCCTTCGTATCGACCTCGAAGCCGTATACCACGCCGTCCCTTGAGTCGCGCTCGAGCGTGCGCCACCAGTCTGTCCCGTCGTTTGTGGTGAGGACAATGGTTGAATCGTCAATCTTCGGGTCTTTCTGGGCTTTGTGTCTGAGCGACCAGCGGGAGTCGGTGAACGGGATAGTCTCTGCCATATTGTTTTATCTGCTTTGACCAGTCTCTGCTCGTAGTGTAGTGTGATGAGCAGCTTGACAGAGAGGTAGACGCTCCCTGCCCATACCCCCCTCACACCCATCTTCTCCGGTGAATCTTCGGATGATTGAACACTTCGGCTACTCGCGGCCGGGCGGCTCGGCGGCTACCAGAAGAACAGAGCCGTCAGTACATCCTGCACCCAGGCTAGACCTTGACTGTATCCGTCGCATCTATGGTACTATTGATACACTGCTCATAAGCTGTACAGATCCAAGCCAGATCTTAGGCGAGGACTTCGGTGCTCCGCGACCTGCTCGTACCCATCCACCCTGTCCACCCTGTCCACCCTGTCCACCCTGTCCACCCTGTCCACCCTGTCCACCCTGTCCACCCTGTCCACCCTGTCCACCTTGTCCACCTTGTCCGCTCCGGCTCAGGCCTGTATCTTGTCCGCCGCTTGCAGCACCCTCGTATTCACTGGGGATTGCGGCAAACCGCTCTCGAGGTAATGCAAGATGTTAACGATGACCTCTGAGTTCATTCCCTTGGCCATGGAGTCCGGTGCGGGAGCGACGTGGGGAGAAAGCGTCTGGCAGTCAGGTTTGCACTCTGCGCCCGTGCACTGTGCAGCGACTCACGACGTTGGGGTTTGTCAGTAGCTCCGGGTGGACTTCTGGTTCTTTCTCAAATACGTCTAGTGCTGCTCGCATCACTGTTGGTATCAGCTCGCGCCTCGGTCCGCCGAATCCTAGCAACTCACCTCGACCCGACTTCAGCGCGTCTACCAGTGCTTGTTCCTCCACGACTTGACCGCGGGCTGTCATTAGTTCCGTCCTCCGGAGCCTTGGGCGACTTACAAACATTAACCAAAACACTGTTTTGCTTCATCATCCCAAACCGCTTGGCGTTCATCATCCCCTCCGTATCTTTACTCAACAGACACGTCAATACGACGCAATCTGAACGTGCGAGCAGTTCCTCCAGACCAACGTATTCGAACGCCACTCCAGGCTTCGCTGCCCGTCCGGTGTAGACAACTTTCATGCCCAATGCGCTGCACATCGTAGCGACCTGGACGCCGATATTACCCAAACCGACGATACCGACGGTAGCCTCGCGCCAGTCTATCGATCGAACGGACATATCTCTCCACTTGCCCGCTCGCACTGACAGGTCCTATGGTTTAGGATCTGACAGAACCATGATCCTGCGAGCGACTCACTTGCGGCGTCATCCCCCGCATAACGGACAGGATGAGCATTAACGCGCCGTCCGCCGTTCGCTGCCCGACGGCTAGAGGACTGTTCGCGTAGTAGGCGCCGCTGGGGATCAGCTCTGGCTTCTACGGGGTCCGGCGGGTTCGAACGCCCTGTCTATTTGTGGCAAGGAAAAGGCATCGAAGGAATCGGATGGAGGGGACCCACTCACGTCTTGGTGATCCAATCTATGTCCACCTTGTCGTACCCCGCGCCGGGCCCTACGTACACCTTGCACTCCGGAGCCAAAGGCGCCAGCAGCTTTTCATCCCACTTCATCGGAAACTTCTCGCCCAGACTGAACAAGCCCTATCGGTCAGTATCGACCTCCTGAATTGGGCCATGCGGTCGCCCGCAAGTGCCCGACCACTGCGAAGTTTCAAAAGCTTACTCCAAACGCAACGAAC
>Ga0308160_10006260_pt1 | contig 12181 bp, 9 predicted proteins | sample PhyFR1_FD_201036 | JGI IMG/M metagenome (GOLD analysis project Ga0308160, IMG submission 201036) | Phyllosphere microbial communities from UC Gill Tract Community Farm, Albany, California, United States - DLSLF.R1 | ecosystem: Host-associated > Plants > Phyllosphere > Unclassified | place: USA... | reverse complement strand
ACCGGGCTCGCACCGACCGTCGCGCTCCACATCCCGTGGGACCTCGTCGACGACTTCGCCGACCTGAAGCGCCACGCGGAGGAGCACGGCGTCTCCCTCGGCACCGTCAACTCGAACACGTTCCAGGACGACGACTACAAGTTCGGCGCCCTGACCCACGTCGACGAGACGATCCGGCAGAAGGCGATCGACCACCACCTGCGCTGCATCGACGTGATGGACGCCACCGGTTCCCGCGACCTGAAGATCTGGCTCGCCGAGGGGTCGAACTACCCCGGCCAGGAGGACATGCGCTCCCGCCAGGACCGCCTCCACGACTCGCTGACCACGATCTACGACCGCCTCGGCCCGGACCAGCGCCTCGTGCTCGAGTACAAGTTCTTCGAGCCGTCGTTCTACCACACGGACGTCCCGGACTGGGGCACGAGCTACGTGCAGACGGCGGCGCTCGGCGACAAGGCGATGGTCTGCCTCGACACCGGCCACCACGCTCCCGGCACGAACATCGAGTTCATCGTCATGCAGCTCCTGCGCCTCGGCAAGCTCGGCAGCTTCGACTTCAACTCGCGCTTCTACGCCGACGACGACCTCATCGTGGGCGCCGCCGACCCGTTCCAGCTGTTCCGCATCCTCGTCGAGGTCATCCGCGGCGGCGGCTACGACAACCCCGACGTCGCGTTCATGCTCGACCAGTGCCACAACATCGAGGACAAGATCCCCGGGCAGATCCGCTCGGTGCTCAACGTCCAGGAGATGACGGCCCGAGCACTGCTCCTCGACCGCGTCGCACTGACCGCCGCACAGGAGGCGCACGACGTCCTCGGCGCGAACGAGATCTTCATGGACGCGTACCAGACCGACGTCCGGGCCGACCTCGCCGCCTGGCGCGAGTCCCGCGGGCTCCCCGCGAACCCGATGCGCGCCTACCTCGACTCCGGCTACCAGCGGCAGATCGCCGAGGACCGGGTCGGCGGCGTCCAGGCCGGCTGGGGCGCGTAGACATCATGACAAGCACAGGACTGGAGGCCCGGGTGGACCCCGCAACGCACGGCACCGACGCAGACACCACGATCAGTGCGCTCATCGCGCGCTCGAACGCGCTCGGCTCGGACCCGCGGATCACGAACTACGCGGGCGGCAACACCTCCGCCAAGGGCACCGACACCGACCCCGTCACGGGCGAACCGGTGGAGCTGCTCTGGGTGAAGGGCTCCGGGGGCGACCTCGGCACCCTCACCCCGGCGGGCCTCGCAGTCCTGCGCGTCGACCGCGTCCGCGCCCTGCAGGACGTCTACCCCGGCGTGGAGCGCGAGGACGAGATGGTCGCCGCGTTCGACCACACCCTGTTCGGTCGCGGTGGGGCGGCACCCTCCATCGACACCGCGATGCACGCCCTCGTCGACGCCGCGCACGTCGACCACCTGCACCCCGACGCCGGCATCGCCATCGCGACCGCCGCCGACGGCCCGGCCCTGACCGAGCAGGTCTTCGGCGACAAGGTGGTCTGGGTGCCGTGGCGCCGACCGGGGTTCCAGCTCGGGCTCGACATCGCGGCGGTCAAGCGGGACCACCCCGCGGCGATCGGCACGATCCTCGGCGGCCACGGCATCACCGCGTGGGGCGACACCAGCGCCGAGGCCGAGGCGAACTCCCGCTGGATCATCGACACGGCAGAGGCCTTCATCGCCGAACACGGGAAGGACCAGCCCTTCGGCCCCGTCCGCCCCGGCTTCGAGGCGCTCCCGACGGACGAACGCCGCGCGCGCGCCGCCGCCCTCGCCCCGACGATCCGGGGCATCGCCGGCCACGACAAGCCCGTCGTCGGCAGCTTCACCGACAGCCCGGTGGTGCTCGACTTCCTCGCGTCGTCACGGGCAGAGGAGCTCGCGGCCCTCGGGACGAGCTGCCCGGACCACTTCCTCCGCACCAAGGTGAAGCCGCTCATCCTCGACCTGCCCGCCACGGCGACGGTCGAGGAGCAGACCGCCCGCCTGCACGAGCTCCACGAGCAGTACCGCGTCGACTACCAGGCCTACTACGACCGGCACGCCGACGAGACGAGCCCGGCGATCCGCGGCGCCGACCCGCTCATCGTGCTCGTCCCGGGCATCGGGATGTTCTCCTCCGGCAAGGACGCCCAGACCGCCCGCGTCGCCGGCGAGTTCTACGTGAACGCCATCAACGTCATGCGGGGCGCGGAGTCCCTCAGCACGTACGCCCCCATCGACGAGGCCGAGAAGTTCCGCATCGAGTACTGGGCCCTCGAGGAGGCGAAGCTCCAGCGGATGCCCGCACCGAAGAAGCTCGCCACGCGCATCGCCCTCGTCACCGGAGCCGCGAGCGGCATCGGCAAGGCCATCGCGAAGCGCCTGGCGGCCGAGGGCGCCGCGGTCGTCATCGCGGACCTCGACCTCGCCAAGGCGCAGGAGGCCGCCGCCGAGATCGGGAACACCGACACGGCGATCGGCGTCGCCGCGAACGTGACGGACGCCGGCGCGATCGACCACGCGGTCCAGCAGACGCTCCTGCACTTCGGCGGCCTCGACCTCGTCGTGAACAACGCCGGGCTGAGCCTCAGCAAGAGCCTGCTCGAGACCACCGAGCAGGACTGGGACCTGCAGCACGACGTCATGGCGAAGGGCTCGTTCCTGGTGTCGAAGGCGGCCGCGAAGGTCCTCATCGAGCAGGGCCTCGGCGGTGACATCGTGTACATCTCGTCGAAGAACTCGGTGTTCGCCGGCCCGAACAACATCGCCTACTCGGCGACCAAGGCCGACCAGGCGCACCAGGTCCGGCTGCTGGCGGCCGAACTCGGTGAGCACGGGGTGCGCGTCAACGGCATCAACCCCGACGGTGTCGTCCGTGGCTCGGGCATCTTCGCGTCCGGCTGGGGCGCGAACCGGGCGAAGACGTACGGCATCGAGGAGCAGGACCTCGGCAAGTTCTACGCCCAGCGCACGATCCTCAAGCGCGAGGTCGTGCCCGAGAACGTCGCCAACGCCGTCTACGCCATCTGCACCGACGACTTCTCGCACACGACCGGCCTGCACGTCCCCGTGGACGCCGGTGTCGCGGCAGCGTTCCTGCGCTGATGTCCGAGACAGGGGCAGCAGCGTGACGAACAGCGGCAGCGTCGCCGCGGTCGACCTCGGCGCCACGAGCGGGCGGGTGATCGTCGGCCACGTCGACACCGACGGCGTCCGGATGGAGCACGTCGCCCGGTTCCCCAACGGTCCGGTCGCGCTCCACGAGGGCGACCGCGACGCCCTGCACTGGGACGTCGTCGAGCTGTACCGGCAGGTCACCGTGGGCCTCGGCGACGCCTTCGCCCGGAACCCGGACATCGCCAGCATCGGCATCGACTCGTGGGCGGTCGACTACGGTCTGCTCCGCGGCGGGCGGCTGCTCGGGCTGCCGTCCCACTACCGCGACGCACGACACGAGCGCGGCGTCGCGACCGTGCACGAGCGGCTCTCCGCCGCCGAGCTGTACGCCCGGAACGGCCTGCAGCACCTGCCGTTCAACACCCTGTTCCAGTTCGCCGCCGACCCGTCCCTGCAGCTCGCGCAACGGGCGCTGCTCGTGCCCGACCTGCTCGGCTACTGGCTGACCGGCGTCGAGGCGGCCGAGCGCACGAACGCCTCGACGACCGGGGTCCTGAACGCGACCACCCGCGGGTGGGACCCGGCGTTGCGGGCTGCTGCGCGCCTCCCGAGCGGACTCCTGCCCACCCTGCGCGACCCGGGCCACCGACTCGGTCCCCTGCTGCCCGCCGTCGCCGAGGCGGTCGGCGGCACCGCGCCGGTCACGCTCGTCGGCTCCCACGACACGGCCTCGGCCGTGGTGGCGGTACCGGCCACCGACCCGGACTTCGCGTACATCTCGTCCGGCACCTGGTCGCTCGTCGGCGTCGAGCTCGACGCACCCGTCCTGTCGGACGCGGCTCGCGAGGCCAACTGCACCAACGAGGGCGGCGTCGACGGACGCGTCCGGTTCCTGAAGAACGTGTCCGGGCTGTGGCTGCTCTCCGAGAGCGTGCGCACCTGGGAGCGCGGTGGCGAGCGCGTCGACCTGGAGGCGCTGCTCGCCTCCGCAGCGGACGTCACCGCCCCGGTCCCCGTCTTCGACGTCGCGGACGACACGTTCACCGCGCCGGGTGACATGCCGGCACGGATCGCCGCCTGGTGCGGTGCACACGGACTCGCCGCCCCGGCGTCGCGGGCCGAGACCGTGCGGTCGATCCTCGAGTCGCTCGCCTCGGCGTACGCCTCGACCCTCGAGACGATCGTCGCCGTCACGGGCCGAGACGTCCGACAGGTGCACGTCGTCGGCGGAGGATCGCAGAACCGGCTCCTCTGCCAGCTCACCGCCGACCGCACCGGGCTCCCCGTGCTCGCCGGACCGGTCGAGGCGACCGCGCTCGGCAACGTCCTCGTGCAGGCGCGGGCCGTCGGGCTCGGCGGCCTCGGTGGCGCCTCACTCGAGGCCCTGCGCTCGACGATCGCCCGTTCCGTCGAACCCGTGCGCTACACCCCGCGAGCCGACCACTCCACCCACCGATCCACCCCGAGACGTAGGATGTCTGTATGACCTCGACCGACGACCAGCACCGCGTCGACCCCGCGACGGGCGCTCCGGCAGCGACCCCCGGGGCGCCGTCGGCCCGGCGCACACCGATCAAGCGGCAGCTGCCGACCGTGCGCGACCTCGCGCCGCTCATGCAGTTCAAGAAGCCGTCGCTGCCGGGTCGGCGACAGCGTCTCGAGTCGGCGCTGACGATCTGGGACCTGCGCGACATCGCCGCCCGGCGCACGCCGAAGGCCGCGTTCGACTACACCGAAGGCGCCGCCGAGGCCGAGATCTCCCTCGCCCGTGCCCGCCAGGCGTTCGAGGACATCGAGTTCACCCCCGCGATCCTGCGCGACGTCTCGAAGGTCGACACGTCGCGCGACGTGCTCGGTGCGCCCGTCGCATACCCGTTCGGGATCGCCCCGACCGGCTTCACGCGCATGATGCAGACCGAGGGCGAGCGCGCCGGAGCCCGGGCAGCAGGCCGCGCCGGCATCCCGTTCTCGCTCTCCACGATGGGGACCACCGCGATCGAGGACGTCCGCGACGCCAACCCGTCGGGCCGCAACTGGTTCCAGCTCTACATGTGGAAGGACCGCGAGAAGTCGATGGCGCTCGTCTCCCGCGCCGAGAAGGCCGGGTTCGACACGCTGCTCGTCACCGTGGACGTGCCCGTCGCCGGCGCCCGGCTGCGGGACAAGCGGAACGGGTTCTCCATCCCGCCGCAGCTGAGCGCCCGCACCGTGCTGAACGCGATCCCGCGGCCCTGGTGGTGGTTCGACTTCCTCACCACCGAGCCGTTGGCGTTCGCGTCGCTCGACCGCTGGTCCGGCACCGTCGGCGAGCTCCTCGACCACATGTTCGACCCGACCGTCACCTACGAGGACCTCGAGTGGATCCGGTCGCAGTGGAAGGGCAAGGTCGTCGTCAAGGGCGTGCAGTCACTGGCGGACGCGAAGCGCCTGGCAGACATGGGCGTCGACGGGATCACGCTGTCGAACCACGGTGGCCGGCAGCTCGACCGCGCTCCCGTCCCGTTCCACCTGCTCCCCTCTGTCGTCCGCGAGGTCGGCAAGGACACCGAGGTGCACCTCGACACGGGGATCATGTCCGGCGCCGACATCGTCGCCGCGGTGGCCCTCGGCGCGAAGTTCACGATGGTCGGTCGGGCGTACCTGTACGGCCTGATGGCGGGTGGCGAGGCCGGGGTCGACCGGATGATCCAGATCCTGTCCGAGCAGATCGAGCGGACGATGCGGCTGCTCGGGGTGGCATCGCTCGACGAGCTCGAGCCGGGGCACGTGACGCAGTTGCAGCGGTTGACGCCGGTCGCGCGGGGCTGACCGGCGCGCGGTCACGCCGGCGGTCCGACGTGGCCGACCTGGCCGACCTGGCCGACCTGGCCGACGCGGCCGACCTGGCCGACGCGGCCGACCTGGCTGACGTGGATGTCGAACCACGAATCCGACGTCGAACCAGGCAGCGCCGCTGGTTCGATGTCGGATTCGTGGTTCGGCGCGGACGAGGCGGCGGCGCGGGTCAGCGGGGGTCTGGCGAGCGGCGGCGCACGACGAGGGTGCCGATGCCCTGGACGACGAAGTACGCGCCACCGCCGACCAGGACGATCGTCCGGATCACGGTGAGGACCGACATGCTCCCGAGCCCGAGCGTGCCGACGGCGAGCGCGATGAAGATCCCGCCCATCACGATCAGGATGACCGGGTTCGGGGCGACGAAGAAGCGTCGGCCGCCGTTCGCGTCGGCGATCGCACGGTCGCGGGCACGGGCGACGGCGCCGGGCGCGCGGCCTTCACTTCGGTCGCGGCGACGTTGTCGAGCGCGCAGCAACAGCCACGTCGTCACACCGACGGCGATGGCTCCCGCCCACACGACCCATTCGGGCGCTTGGAAGAAGCCGAGCACCCAGGACGTCACGAGGCCGACACCGGCGCCGACCGCCGCCGCAGTCGTGACCCGGTCGGTCCGGCCGTCGATGGCGGTGACGTAGCCCGGGCGCCGGGCGTACGGGTCGTGCTCCGGCTCGATCTGGTCAGCTGATCGTTCGTTCCCCACACCCCGAACGTACCGAGATCGTGACCCGATGGACCGCTCGGAGGTGGGGGGTTGTGGCGTGCAGAGCGGAGCCGCCGCGTCCTGTGCCGGAACCTCGATCGACCTCGGCGACTCGGACCTGCGCCCCGGCGGCACGGTCGACCTGCACGTCGACTGGCTCTCCCGCGACTGCGAGGACGGTGGCGGCACGTTCCGTGCGTCCGACGACGTCACGGTGACCATCACGCCCGAGTCGACCGGCGACCCGGTGCTGCTCGGGCGGCCGACCCCGCAGGGCGAGCAGTTCACGGTCGCCGGTGGGCGACGCTGTCCTCGCGGTGCAGAGCCACGACGGCGAGGGGGCCGGGGCGAGCCTGCCGGTGACGATCAGCGCGGACGGCGCCAGGTGACCGAGGAGCGCCGGTGGAAGTGCGTGTCGTGGTTCCAGTGCCCCGTCACCTCCGTCTCACCGCCACGTCTGCCGGACCAGCACCTCGAGCAGCCCGTCCGTGGGCGTGTTGGTCTGCGTGACCGAGATCCACGTGTCCCCCCGGACGAAGAACGTGTGGGTGGTCTCCAACGGGTCGCCGTAGTAGTCCGACGACTCGCTGTGCTGACAGGCCCGCCCACCGAGCCGATCGGTGCACCACCAACCCGCCTGCTCGTGTGCGCTGAGTCGCTCGTCGAGGGTCCCTTCCGCGGTCGACCCCATCGCGAGGAAGAGGTTGTCCGATTCTTCCGGGCTCCCGGTCTGGGACCACCGGCAGACGAGGGCCGCGTCGGCGACGAACGGCTCGTCCGGGTCGACCCAGTAGTCCGATCCGACTCCGCCGGGTGCGACGGGTCGGATCTGCTCGACCTTCCGCTGGCCGAACAGCCGCGCGGAATCGGCTGACGGCACTGCCGCGGCGCACGAGTCCGGGATCGATGCCGCGACACCACCGGACGTCGGCGAGGACGGCCGGGTGGTCGGGCGGATGGGAGCCGACGAGGCCGTCCGGTCCGGCCGGGGCACGGCCGCGGGACTCGAGGCGCTCGGAGCCGGCGGCGCGGCGATCGGACTCGGGATCATCCCGAGCGCGACCGCTCCACTCGCTGTGCCGACACCGAGCAGCGCCACGATCGCGACGGCGATCCCGACACGCTTGCGGACGGAGACCCGACGGGGTTCGGCGTCGAGGTGTGCGACGAAGCGCTCGCGCATGCCGACGATCATCTGCTGCAGGTCGTCTCCGACGGGAGGTTCAGAGCTCATCGTGCGTCACCGCCTTCTTGATCCGGGCCCGCGATCGCGCGACCCGCTGTCTGACCGCTCCGACGCTCAACCCGAGCGCAGTCGCGGCTTCGGCGTACGAACGGCCGTCGATGAGGCACAGCTCGCACACCTGCCGGTCGATCGGCGAGAGCGCGTCGATCTCGGCTCTGACCCAGCGCAGCCGGTCGCGGGCGTCGTCGTCCTCGACCGGTGCCGGTAGGTCGTCCGGCAGTTCGTCGCCCTGGTGCCGCTGGTGCGTGCGCCGGAGGTTCGCCGCGTGGTTGCGGCTGACCACCAGCAGCCACGGCAGGATCGACTCGTCGGGGAGCTCGATGGAAGCCGCCCGTCGCCAGAGCGTCACGAACGTGTCCTGGACGACCTCCTCGACGTCCTGGCGCGACGGGACGAGCGCCCAGGCGTACCGGGTCACCGTCGCCACGTAGCGGTCGAAGAGCGCGACGCCCGCTGCCCGGTCGCCGTTCCCCGCCGCCCGGACCAGTGCTGTGTCCGGTTCTCGTGATCGGTCCATGACCACCCCCTTCACCCCAGCAGTGTCCGGACCGGTCCGATCGTCACAGCGCGGGGACAGCCGGGCGTGTCGTCAGGGCGAAGGACAACGGCGCCGCCCGGACCGCGTCGACCGCGTGCGCGACCGCACCGAGCACCACGACGTCGGCACCCAGCGTCGACGCGACGATCTCGGGGACCGGGTCGAACCCCGCGCCGTCGAGCCAGGCCCGGGCCCGGTCGATCACGGCACCGGCGGGCTCGGCGATGGCCCCCGCGACGACCACGCGGTCGATGTCGAGCAGGCTGACGAGCAGGACGCAGACGCGGGCCAACCGGTCCCCCAGGCGGTCGACGATGCCGAGGGCGACCGGGTCCCCGTCGTGCGCCGCGCGGAACAGGACGGAGGCGTCGGCTTCCGCGGCGAGGGGGCTGTCCGGCGGGACGTCGCCCGCGGCGAGCGCCTCGGCGACGAGCCGGCGGGCGGTGGCACCGATGCCGTCGGACGACCCGACACCCTCGACGAGGTCGAGCACGCGCATCTCCCCCGCGCCGCCGTGGGCACCCCGGAGCAGGACCCCGTCGACGACGAGCCCGCTGCCGAACCGCTCGCCGGAGAGCAGGGCTGCGAACGAGGCGTCGCCCGAGGAGGGCCGTTCGGCGAGCGCGGCGAGGTTGGCGTCGTTCTCGACCACGACCCGGTGCCCCGGGACGGCGTCGGCGAAGCCCGGGTTCATCCGGTCCCAGAACCCGCCGTCGCCGGGTGACGCGCCGCCGGCGTCCACGGGGGCGGGGATGCCGACGACGGACACGAGCACCCGCAGCGGGTCGACCCCGGCGTCGAGGAGTGCGGCGGCGACGGTCTCGCCGACGACCCCGAGCCGGACCGGGACGTCGAGACCGGAGTCGCCGAGGGCCCCTTCGGCGCGGCCGAGCACGGTGCCGCGCAGATCGGCGACGAGCACGGTCACCCGGTGCTGCCCGGCGTCGATGCCGACGACCACGCCGCCGGCGGTGTCGAGCTCGTACCGGCGCGCCGGTCGGCCGATGCGGTACTCCCCCGCGGCCCGGGCGTCGTCGAGTTCGCGGACCCAACCGAGGCGGACGAGCTCCTCGCACGCGGCGAGGACGGTCGAACGGGTCAGGCCGGTCGTGTCGATCGCCTCGGTCGCGGTGAACGCGCGCACGGAGAAGGCGTACGCGAGCAGCGTCTCTGCGCTCGTTCCACGGGGCGGCGGCATGCTCGCACACTACCGCGGAAACAGTTCCTTGCAGAATTAGATTTTGTCGCTAGATTTAGTTCTGCGGGCGGCAGTGGAGCCGGACCGCGAACCGGAACGGCAGGGACGCCGGGTCCGGACGGACGGAGACGACGTGCAGACACACGCCACCACCAGGAACGCCGCCGCGCTCAGCCGCCGCGGGTTCCTGCTCGGGGCGGGCGGCATCGGAGCGGGCCTGGCCCTCGCCGGGTGCGCCCCGCTCGGTTCCTCGAGCAGCCGCCCCGAGACGATCACGTTCTACGTGTCGAAGCCCGAGGTCATCGGCTACTTCGACGAGGTCATCGCGAAGTTCCACGACAGCCAGTCGAGGATCCGCGTCATCCGCGACTCGACGTCCAACATGTCCGCCAACTTCGTCCGGAACCGACCGCCGGACCTCGGCTGCCTGAACTACAACTACGCGATGGTCTCGTTCGTCGAGCACGGCGCCCTCTCCGACCTGTCGGACCTGCCGGAGAGGGACACGATCAACCCCGACCTGTGGCCGCTCATGAAGCAGACCGCGGACTACCCGGGTCGGACGAGCGTGCTGCCGTACTCGGTGACCGCGGCGTCGGTGATCTACAACAAGCAGATCTTCGCCGACCAGGGCATCGACGTGCCGACCACGTGGAGCGAGTTCCGCGACGTCTGCGAACGACTCACCAAGGCCGGCATCACGCCGATGTACGGCACCTACAAGGACAACTGGACGATCGCCCAGGGCATGTTCGACTACTCGGTGGGCGGGATGCTCGACCTGCAGCAGACCTTCGCGGCACTCGACCGCGAGGGCACGAAGGTGGGCACGAGCTCGAGCGTCTCGTTCGAGAAGGACTTCGCCGCCCCCGTCGACCGCATGGTGGACCTCCTGCAGTGGCACCAGAAGGGCGCGGCGAGCCGCGGGTACGGTGACGGCAACCTCGCGTTCGCGCAGGGGAAGGCCGCGATGTACCTGCAGGGGCCGTGGGCACTGGGTGAGATCGCGAAGTCGAACAAGGACATCGACCTCGGCACGTTCCCGTTCCCGGCGACCGACGACGCCGCCGACAACAAGGTGCGCGTGAACGTCGACCTCGGCCTCTGGATCCCGGAGGCGTCCCGCAAGAAGGAGGCGGCGCGCGAGTTCCTGTCGTTCCTGATGAGCCCCGCCGTGAACGACAAGTACAACGCCGACAACAACGGTTTCGGCGTCCGGAAGGACTCGCCACCCGCATCGAACCCCGCGCTCCGCGGCATGCAGGACTCCTACGACCAGGCGAAGTTCTCCCTGGGCGCCTCGCAGCTCATCCCCGCCGAGATCCCGGTGGCGAACTACCTGCAGTCCATCGCCTTCGGCGGTGCCCCCGCTCCCCAACTCCGCACCCTCGACGGCGACTGGGCGCGTCTCGCGCTCCGTACGGCCGCGTAAGGAGACGACCTTGGCCACCACGACCACAGAATCCGTCACGACGGCGGGCAGCCGCCGACGGGGCGGAGCCGCACCGCGCCTCCAGTCCGGACGACGAGGCGGAGCCGGACTGCGCACGAAGCGCAGCCGGACCGACCCGCTCTTCCTGGTCTTCCTGATCCCCACCCTCCTGCTCTTCACCCTGGCGATCACGCTCCCCGCCGTGATGGGCATCGTGTTGAGCTTCACCGACTCCGTCGGCTTCGGTGACTTCCGGTTCATCGGCCTGACGAACTACGTCGCCGTGTTCAGCGACCCGGCGATCCTGCAGGCGTACCTGTTCACGATCGGGTTCTCGCTCGTCACGGTCCTCGTCGTGAACGCGGTCGCGTTCCTGCTCGCGATCGCCCTGACCTCGAAGGTCCGCGGCAAGATCACCCTCCGCGCCGTGTTCGTGCTGCCCATGGTGATCTCGGGCATCGTCATCGCCTACGTGTTCTCGTTCCTGTTCGCGAACAGCCTGCCGGCGCTCGCGACCACGCTCGGCTTCGCACCGCTCGAGCAGAGCATCCTCGCGAACCCGGACCTGGCGTGGATCGCGATCGTGGTCGTGACCGCGTGGCAGGCGATCCCGTCGACACTGCTCATCTACATCGCCGGCGTGCTCTCGATCCCGGCCGAGGTGTACGAGGCGTCGGCGCTCGACGGCGCGAGCGCCTGGCGGCAGCTCGTGTCGATCACGGCACCGCTCACGGCGGGCTACATCCTCATCAACCTCGTGATCGGGTTCAAGAACTTCCTGAACTCGTACGACATCATCGTCGGCCTCACCGACGGCGGCCCCGGCACCTCGACCACCAGCGTGGCGATGTCGATCTTCAAGGGCTTCAACGGCGGCGACTACGCCTACCAGATGGCGAACGCCACGATCTTCTTCGTCATCGCGGTCGTCATCGCCGTGATCCAGCTGCGGGCGACCCGCGGGAAGGCAGCGCTCTGATGACCATCCAGGCACCCCTCCAGCCGGGGACCACCGCGACCGGCACCATCCGCTCCGTCGACGCCGATCGGAACGCTGGCCGTCGTGGCGAGCGCTTCAACTGGCCGGTCACGGTCGTCCTCGTCCTCTGCACCCTGTCCGTCCTC
>Ga0308160_10006259_pt1 | contig 12184 bp, 15 predicted proteins | sample PhyFR1_FD_201036 | JGI IMG/M metagenome (GOLD analysis project Ga0308160, IMG submission 201036) | Phyllosphere microbial communities from UC Gill Tract Community Farm, Albany, California, United States - DLSLF.R1 | ecosystem: Host-associated > Plants > Phyllosphere > Unclassified | place: USA... | reverse complement strand
TACGATGACCTGATTGCCTTCGACTCCAGCCGAGATCCAGAATGTTTGGAATAGAAGCGACTCGACCTATTGCGCGAGCACCATCAATTGACATTTCATACAATATGCCTAGTGCTCCATCCTCATGACATTTACCGTCTCTACGCCGGGACCCGCGTCGAGGCCGGTCGCAGAGCATGCGGCCGGCAGCAGCTCAAGCAACCACCATTCAGGTGAGCCGGACAGCTGAGCTTTGACTTACGCCCAGCATCGCCTATAAACTCTTCACCACTCTCCAACCCTCCTATCGTTTCGTCATCACGACATGTCTCGACCTCGGCCATCCCCACGCCCATACCTCGATCTCAGCGGCGTCTGTCGATTCGTTCCCCTCCATTAGGCGGCCCATCAACCCCTTCCCGCCCTATCGCCACAGGGCAATCCATGACACCTTCCCCGCCCCTCTCCCGCTCTCATCCTCTACTCGGGTCCTATCCCCTTTCTCTGCTTCATTCACGCATGTCACATGCCCATAAACCGCACTCGCTCTCGTGCACACCGAACAACGGCTTCTCGGTACATCTAGGAGCGTTGGGCAAGGGCAGGTCGTGCCCGCCTGAGCTAAGGTGTCCAGGGCACGAGATCCTGCCCCTCGCTGCGACGTATTATGATCTAGAAGACGGAGGCCGGAAATCACAGACGCCGTGGGTCGGGACGGTGGATCTGGAACAGCATTACTATGGGAAATACACCACGGACCATTCGGACGATGCGGCATTACAGGTCTCGCTCGCTCCGCCAGATTACCCAGGCTATCGAGTCGCCCCAGTAGGTCAGCTACAGATCCTCGTCAAGACGCCCAAATCAGCCATCAAGGTATTTTTGGTACCCTACGACCTACGATCTTTGGCACCCGGCGGTCGACTGCTCGCACGAGAACGGACATACGTACAGGCTTCTGCTGCTTCTACTGCTGCATCTTCTTCGGCTTCGCCCACATCTATCAAGCCTGCCGGCGGGACCAAAGAGAAGCTGCGTTACTCTTTCCAGCTTCAATTCATCTGTTTGCCGAGGCAACACGCCGCTGTCCCATCGAGAGAGTCGTCTACCACCCGACGGCCTCGGCATCGCGATGCACCTTCTCCAGGGGAGGAAGTCACTTCTGCCAAGCGGGTCAAGTACTCGCCCGCCGTCTTGTCGAACAACGACTATTACGTGTCGCGGCAGATCAAGGTCATCTTTACTTCGACTCCGCCCGAAAAGGACGAGGTAGTCAGGACGGAAAGGACAGACGAGGTCGTGCTGCCATCGACGCAAGCTGGCGGTGTCTTGCGAGGGAGAACGCCCACTTCCTCTCCCGCTCACAGCATGTCGTACCTCGGCACCTCCTCGCCCATGTCGCACAAAGAAGATTGGGAGGTCGTCCGTCGGAAATGGCTCGCGCGGCGCGAAGTCGAAGCGGCCTCTCTGGATCTACCACTAGATACCATACCTACCGAACAACTCCGACCGTCCACTCCACCTGTATCACTACTATCCAGCCAAGTCATCTCTCCCCCCAACACGCGCACGCGCCCTTCCTCTCCCTCTCCGGCCTCACCATTACCGTTGCTCGCGCCACTTGCGCTCATGCCCCTCAAGTCAGGCCGAATCTCGCCATCCCTCCAATCTCCATCAGTGAAGACTCCGCCCCCTTTTCGCTATCCCTCGCGGCAAAGGCTCAGGCGGGGGAGTGGGTCTTTGGACGAAAGAGAGCTCAGTGAGAGGTTGAGGGAGATGGACGTGAAAGAGGTCCGGCGGGGGTCTGGTCAGGAATGAATAAATGTTGTATGTACTGTGCGTGACGATGCATTGATGTGTCATGATGCGACTGGAGTTGTCTCACGATGTGGCCGGATTTTCGGTGGCTCTTGCGAGCAGGTGCATTCGAGTAAGGCGACGGTCTTAGCCTACCGAACAACTGGTGTCATTGGAGTCTACATGGTTCTAACAACGCTCGACAGTTCCCGGAGCGGACCTCCCTTCCGCTCAGGAGGGCGCCTTCCACATTTTCAGCTTCTCCTCGGCCTGACCCCTTCCCTTGCCCCTCTTCTCCATCGTCTCCAGTACAGCAAACACCGCCGACCTCAGCGCACGCTTGCCAAGATTGTTCCCCTGCGCGATCCACAGAACTCGACGTGACTGCTGGATCAAAGGATCATTACTTCTCTTCTGCTCGGAGTAGAACTCGTCAAGCAGGTAATCGAGATTCCCACCGAAAACTGCCGTTAGCCGAGGACCCCTCAATCGGCGATTGCTCGCCATCCTTGCCTCGCCTTTCATGCTGAAGACGGCAATATGTACAGTCAGCACATCGACATACCAGTGTGATTCTGTAACGCTTTGACGAGGTCCACGGCGTCTTTTAGACCGGCACTAGCACCAGCTCCACAGTACGGTACCATCCCGTGGCTCGCGTCGCCGACAAGTACCGCTCGCTGTCCTCCAACACACGTTTTCAGGCTAGTCCAGAGCGGGAAGGCTTGAGCGTTGGTCAGCCCCGGGTCGGCCAGGATATCATGTAGGAATGATCCGTGGGTTTTCGATTCTGGAAAGGCGTGTATGGCGTCCCGGATAGAGGTCGGAGGATGCGGGATGGTGAGTGCCACGTAGCACGGATATTCGGATTTGCCCTCCATCACCTCAGGCTGAGTGGGTGTGGTGGTCACATCTGCACAGAGGGTGGTATGCGATCCATTTGGGTCTGAGATTGGCTGACTCAGACCTTCTTGACCGTGGTCCGGGTGCTGGGCAGCTGTAGCTGAAATCACCGCAGTCTTGGCCACTGCCTGACGTGCGGGCGGCACATCAGCCGTCAGAGGCATGAAGGCCGCTGACCATCCTTTCCCGTAGATCAAGTTCATGGCATCTTCATCTCCTACCCATCTTCTCACCGCGGCGGAAGTTGAGCGGAGGTTGACGGTAGTCCAAGGGAGAGCTTGGAAACCCTGGTCTCTGATCCCGGTACGGGGAGGATACAGCGTTCTTCTGACCATTGAAAACATCCCGTCCGCTCCTGTTGTCTCAGCACTTGCACATGCTGCGTCGGCCAAAGTGGGCTCTGTACAAATGCTACTAGCCTCGTTCCGATCCGATGCAAAATTCGTCGCAATGGTGACCAGGAGGGGAACTCACCGACGAGTAGATCACACCCCACAGTCTCGCCGTCCCACAAAGCCAGCTCCCACCCTTTCATCGTCATTTTGATGCTCTTCACACCTTTGTCGTACTCCACCCCGTGTACATCTGGTACATCACTCGCAGAATCTCGTAGCAATGCCAAACGCCGATCCAGCCCGTTGTTGAGTATATCGATCAAACGTTGTCTTTCCAAGAGACTTTTCGTCCCTGGAGACTGGACCATTCGCCACGCGACCTTTCCTGACGACTTTAGAATCGCCACGCCATCGTGTGACGCTGGGAAGGTATCACAAGCGGTAAGTAGCTCCATATAGTCTTCAGGCGTGAGCAACTCAGACAACGCTTGTCGGCCATCCTGCCGTCAATGCCTGAAGTGGTTGGAGACACTCACGGCCGATAGATGGATCGGATATCCTCCTTGGGCGCAGTCCGTTTCTATCGTCAGCATCACTTTCAGATAAAGCACCTGGCCTACCCTTTCGCCGCTCAAAGATCCGGACTCGGACCCGAGGTAGTGAGAGTAAGCCGTATGCTATCGCCAAGCCTGCGATGCCCCCGCCAACAATCACAATTTCCAAGTGTTTTTCGCCACTCATATCGATATACAGAATACGAAGATCGCTCGGACACCTTGGTTGGCCCGCTGGCTCTTATAGCCATAGATGATCTACCAGATATATGAGGTGAAAGGAAGGGCAGCTGTCCCTCTTTTTACCGACGATCATCGGATTTCGAGGTCGGGTTTGTCAAAGGATTGCCGACGGCACTGCCATCAAGATCGGTTCTCTTAGAGCCCCTGAAACGGGATTGGGTGAAACTAGACAACCATCAGCGGCGCCTAGCTGCGGGCCCGAAATCCCATATCTCCGCACCACTTGAAGATCATCCTGGCAGCCTGTCTCCTGGATGGATCCACAGCAGTTCCACGTACATGCACAAAAGACTCGCATCGTTTCGACACTGACATTTTCGAGGCCGCTGTGGCTCAGTGGTTAGAATTGCGTAAGTAGGTACCCTTTGCGATCGATCAAGATGTCGCTGTGACGCACAATCAGAGCGCCCTATGAGACTTCTCCCTTACACCCAGCTTTCTAACATCAGTGGTATCGAAGCAAGCGCTTGCCAGGATTCTCCTTCTTAGGCGCCGGCACGGGGTGTCAGCATCAACTATACGGCGCCTTGCTGCCGCACTTAGCCATGTGTATCGTTAGTCATGCACGTGTATCTACAGTGTACAAATCATTCTGACGGTACATTCGTAACTCCGTCAATCCCAGTCCGAGGACCGCAACCCTTCCCCTCGGACACTCAACTGCTATTGGTTCGGTTCAGATCCCGTCGTCCGTCCGGGTTGGCGACCAAAAGCCTCTCCCTCTTCACCGCCTCGTACATTGTCATAGGCCTCCTTCCTACGTCCCGTTTTGCCAATGGGGAAGGGGGAGCAGGTGTTCCCGGGGAATAGACAGAAGACGGGGAGGCGAACGCAAGCGGGAGACCTCCGCCTCGTTTGTTGATCGAATTGACCACGTCTTTGACTGCTCTCCGATGAGATAAAAGTGGAGAAGGGACTGGAGAGCCCGAGGGAGGTTCTGAGCCTCTGCCGGGAGTAGCCAAGGAGATCAAGCCAGGGCTGAGCGGTCGGGGCGATTCCCTTGGCGGCACAGGGCGAAGCATGGCCGGTGTCATCTTCGTAGGCGTCGTTATTGGCTGGTCGGCTGGTATCGGCCTGTCGAAGGGCACAGCTCTCGGCGTATCCTCGAGTTGCGGTGTGAGAGCAAACGCAGCACCATCGAATACAACCGATTCGGGCGTGTCCCCGCCGGTGAGCGAGTTCACGGATGGCAAGCTATCGCTGGCCGAGGTCAAGCCGTGTCGGGTGTGCGCGTAGACGTTCGGGTCCATCCGGTCAAGGTATCGCATTCCATGCCCAATATCCCCTGCAGCGTCGAAGTCATCCTCCCTATCGTCCAGATAGGCGCTCGTATCCGGCGTAGAGTCGGCCTCCATCACGCCCTCCTCGCCCGATGACGCCGTTCGTTCCCTTTGAACAATGACCATATCGCGCATCGACCTCGCAGACTGTATGCTGGACAGGCTTGGGCCTTTCGTATGAGAGTTTGCTGGTGCTTCTAAGCCGCCTTGAAAAGCTGTGGCTGGATGGCTGTGTCGAGCAAGAGTTGAGGGCGAGGCGAGCTCGTCACGCGAATTTATGGGCCAAAGCGCGGGTGCCGGAGTTGGATCCCGAATGTCAAGCACTCGGACGGTACCTCTTTGAGAAGCCTGTCGGGTTAAGAGAGAGGTTATACCGCCTTGAGCCATTCGCTGCAAGAAAGTCCCGGTCCGCCTGATCGGCCTGTAGTCGGACTCGCTTGGAGATAGTAGCTGGGGTGAGGTCTGAGATGCGAATTGAGCGTGTCTGATCGAGCCCTCTTCCATGTCGGAAATCGAACCGCTCAATCCGGAACGCTGAGAACGCGGCAGTGAGCTATCAGAATGAGCAGCAACTATCGGGGACAGGATATCGTCGAAGGCGGACAGAAACGTGGAGCTTCTCCGATTCGCATAGTCGTCGAACGGGTCGAGGTCGGACCGCGATGCGTGCGGAGTCGGTACAGGTCCACCTCTAATCGGAGGAGGAGAAGCCTGCTCTCCCTCCTCCACGCCGTCCGTACTGTCGTCTTCGAATGGATCCGATGCTTGCCCTTGCGAGCCAAGGATGCTCCTGGCGGAAGTCCACTTGTCCTTATCGACTACCGAGTCCATCGCCCATTCGGACGCTTGTCGTTGCTTGTACGTTCTGGAATCTTCGTCACCTAGCATGTCGATGCGCGGTGATTCTCGGAGCGTGTCGAGAGGGGACCTGACTTTGCCCAGAGCAGCTCCAAGACGGATAGGGGCATAGCGAGTGGATGATGAGGGTCGAGGACCGCCAACTAGCCTGATACCGTCACCGGAACGCCTGGTCGACCGTCGAATCGGTCCGCCATTGGCTTGGCCAGGTTCGCTCAGCATAGTGTAAGGGTCCCCGGTCTTCCTCCCCGCGAGTTTGCTCGAGATGCTGGCGAGGCTGGCTCCTATAGCGCCCATTCCCAAGCCGATCATTGGGGACTTTTCCGACGATTCCGGCAGCCTGTCGTTCATCTCATCCATGAGACCTTCTCCACCCTTCTCCCTGGTTCCATACGGCCGCGTTTCACCTGGGCTCCTGCCGTTCCATGCAGCCGCTCCCAACGCAGCATCGAGTCTCTTGCGCCGTCGATAGCGGTAGAGTAGACTACCCGCAATTATCCCAGCAACGGCAAGCACACCTAAGATAAGACCGATCTTTGCCGGCAGCGGAAAATGCGCGCCAGATGTCATCTCAGCAGACGCGGCCGACGAGACGGTGGAAGTCGGCACTGAGGTTACTTGACGCTGAAGGAGAGGAACTTACCAGGCACTTTCTTTGTGTGATCAGGCGCGTAACTGCCGCTCGTACTCGCACCGACCTTAGTGCTGCTTTCCGTATGCGTAGGGTCGAGAGAAGCGGAAGCGGTACTGGATAAGGGATCTGTCGAAGTAGGAGGTGGAGTTGCCGATGGCGGGATAAAGGACGGGATCCAAGCTCCCGAGTTGGAGTTCCATATATGTAGCTCCGAATCGACCGCTCCACCCTGATCATAACCTGTGTGTGAGCCAGGAACTCCAAGACTATCCTTCAGACTCACCACCGAAAACCGCGACTTGACCTCCGCCCATATTCGTCGCGGAATGCCCGTATCTCGGCGACGGTCCTGCATTGTCAGCGGCTTTGCTTCACCGAGCCTAGGTCATACCTTCTCCAGCAGCAGAGACCTCTTTCCAAGTTGACGAGCCGAGGTCCAGCTCCCACCCATCTCCCCAGCTTGAGCTGTACGTCGCGTCTCCTCCACCGAAGAAGAATGCTCTATCTCCAGCCTCGTTCAACACCAGTGTCGCCCCTCTCCGCGCGCTCGGTCCTGTACCGCCAACAGTGCGCTCTTCCCACGTTGGTGAGCCTGCAGTGGTATCGAGTAGATAAGCATTTGAAAGTGGTATCGAGGCTGCATTCCCAGTTCTGGCCGAAGTGGAAACCCCACCGATGACGAACAGCGTACCATTCGGCAGAAGTAGCGAATTGTGACCATATGTGCCTTGTGGCAGATCTGGCACCGGCTCGAACGTTGATGACCCAACGTCATATGCGTAGACGTCCGAGAATATGGCTCCAGATCCGTCGCCTTTCAGCCCTCCTGTGATATAGACCTTTCCGTCGTCCCCTGGACCGGCTGCTGAGTGGTATAGCCTTCGCATAGGCTGATTGCCCCATCCGTTGGCTTCGTGCGTCCACTCCACAGTCCCTTTCGCCACGTCTATCTTGCCTTTCCATGCCGAGTCCGCCTGGGTCTGGGTGGGCTCAGATGGGCCGCCGTCGCCTCCAAAAGAAAGCACGTCCCACACCGATCCGGTCCCACCTAGAGTTGACAGCGTGTGAAAGGCGTATTGTGGGGACGGAGTGGTGTTGACAAGTGTGATTGGGGCTGAGGATGCGGTGAAGGCATTGTCGAGGGGGATCAAGAGTGTGTCGCCAGAATTGGGCGCCGAAGTGTATGTGAAGGCTCCGGAAGAATCGGTCTTGCCTCCCTGCACGAGTATCGTCGGAGGATTGGGTATGAACGTTGAGGCTTGACCCCATCTAATATCAGCGGTGCATTGTGGGCCTCACTAACCTTGGCTCCATGTCGTATGCCCGCGCAACGAATCCTCGTGAGATCAGCAAATAGATGATTATGCTAAAAGATCTTGTTGTCACAGCTGACGTCCGTGATGTCTGTAAGTCAGACATCTAGCCCCCTCCTATCGCTGGTATGACGAGTAAGTTATCGTTTGACTATCGTGCCGTGTTGGCCGACACTGCCTGAGGAAGGTATGAGGTGAGCATCGATTCACTGCAGCTATACGAAGATGATCTGATGTTGATGCAAAGGACACCGTCATGCGTAGAAGATTGATCAACGCGCAAGCCTGGCCCTGTGTTTCATCTACATCTCACCCGGAGCCATCAGTCGAATTCCTCCTTCCAATCACATCATCGCGGGAGGACCGAACATGGTAGACAGATTTTGTAGGGAGCGGATCTTCCGCGTATGTTCACGAGACGGCCAATGGTGTGCATCGACGTACAAGCACTTGATTCTCGCCGAGGTCTGAGCGTTTGCTGCTGATTACGTAATTCAGCGCGTTTCAGACCTACTGCCGCACGCTATCAAATTGTTGGCCATGCTTGAAGGGGCGGAACTGTTTTTGGCGAACTGGGACGAGAGGAGACGGAAAGATCAACCGCAGACAGTGGCATCTTTCCCATTATGCTGACGGCCCGTGAGACTTCTAGAGCGCGGTCACGAATCTGCGATTCTCGGATCGCCCTACTATAATCGGGGCCTCACGTTACATGATGCAACGAGCTTGATGCATTGTAGCGCCGATGATTTGAGACTGGTATGGGCATCAAATCCTAGCGGTCTGTCGCAGGTAGTCCCCTCTTATGCTTCATCTACAGCCAGGCTCGATACGACTATGGGCGTGAGATCGTGACTGATTCCTGGACTAGCTAGAGCCGTTCAAGAGGAAGGCGGCGATGACCGGAGAGTCATTGGTCGGACGGAGATGATCGGAGCGGTAGGGAGCAGCCGGTGGAGGGCTTTTGCGAGTGGACGCGTGTGGAGCTCGCCGTCGGACATAGGCGATCCTGTCGGCGTTTATGATGGAAAAAGGCTTATACCCGACCGGTTTGACGACGCCACACAGGCTTTTCACCGTCAGGCAGCAAGATAACGCCGCTATCTCCGGCTTGGAGTGTCAGTGTCTGGCGCGAGCGCCGACGGTTTGGATTCAAGATTGGCTGCAACCAGAAGCTCTTCTTCATCGTTCAAAGGTCGGTATAGGTCATACAGGTGAGCTTATAATCTTGTTTCGTTCAACAGTTCGGCACTCTTCGCATGGTGGGGTCTGGATGGGGATGGCTGGCGCGCAGATCAGGATTCGGAGGTTCATACGACAACATCGAGAAGCAGCCGACCGGTGCGAGGACACATTTCAGCAGCAGAGGCAGTGAAAGGACGAGAACTGCAGAGAACGCGTCTGGCAGCTGGCGTAGGAGCATGGAGTGAAGGAACGCAGCGGACCATGCGAAGAGCGGCTGCCGAAGAAATGTCGAAAATATGCGAATTTACGCTGACAACATTTTCTTCAATCAATCTATCATTCAACTACGCTCTTCTTTCCTACACCTTTCTTCAACCACGCAGGATGGGTATCGATATTCGTTATCACCACGTTAAAAAGGGAAACCGTGCGGCCCCCAAGTCGGAGGACCCGTACCTGCTCCTGCTTGTGAAGGTGTGTTTGGTTTGGCAGATCTGCTATTAGAGGTTTCGCATGGAGTCTATCGCGTGCATCGTGGAATTGTCGGCGCTTCGGAGGGTTGTGGGGGAGAGGGACAACATGAACCTACGAGGACACAGCTGACTGAACAGCTTTACCGCTTCCTTGCCCGAAGGACTGACTCTCGATTCAACCGAGTCATCCTCCGTCGTCTCTTTATGAGCAAGGTGAGCTTTCAGCTTGATTGTATAGACCTCCATCTCATGCCAGATCAACCGACCCCCTATCTCCATCTCCCGCATCGTCAAGGAGACCCGAGGATCCAACCCGGACAACTCCAAGACCATCGTCACCGTCAGCACCGTTCTCGACGACGAGCGTCTCCCGGAGGTCCCCAAACTCACCATCGCCGCTCTCAAGTTCTCCACATCTGCCCGTGAGCGAATTGTTGCCGCCGGCGGTGAGGCCATCACCCTCGACCAGCTCGCGCTCCGAGCCCCTACCGGATCCAACACTGTCCTCCTCCGAGGAAAGAGGAACGTCCGTGAGGCCGTCAAGCACTTCGGTGGACCTCTCAAGGGCGCGAAGCCGTACGTCGCCAGCAAGGGCAGGAAGTTCGAGCGGGCTCGTGGAAGGAGAAAGTCGAGGGGTTTCAAGATCAAGTCTTCCCACAAGTAAACGACTGGACACGGGATGGAGTCTGGACGTTTATGGAGAGATTATGGGCTTGTTTCATGCAGTGTTCGTCGAGACGAATGCAACGATTCACATACACATGTTGGGGTTGGGTTGGTGTACTTGTGCAGGTCTGGCGGTTCATCAAGCGGTTCATGAAGAAGGGATTCGAATTGCAGCTCGCACCTATTGGGCAATGCTGCCCGTTGCGCATGTCCGACACTGAAGAAGCCTGCTCTTTCAGTTCGGCGACCACATTGACAAATATATGCGGACGCGCCCGCGGTTGTAAGCGGATTGGGTGTAAGGGTTTGTTCGTCGGAGAAGGACAGTCGATCCCGGATGAAACAGCTCGAGATAGCCGGCAAGACCATTTTAGACAGACGCCGACTTTCCCTTCATCTAGTATCCTCACCTCCACAGTTCGCTCCAGCTCTCGGACTGAGCATGCGCCCGAGCTCCCGTATCTTCTTCGTCATGTCCACCAAAAAGTCTATTCAGAGTTACGCCCGCCCGACACAGTTCCTCGACATACCCAAACCTTTCTGCATGCCCGTCCCGTTTCTCCCACTTCAGTCTCCCCCTCAGACCGAGGCACCGGCCATCCCGGCCCGACCGTCCGTGACTGCGCCAGAAGGATGGATACGGAGTAGTCACGCTCTGAGAGCTGCCCATCCTCGAACTTTCCGGGAGACGTCGGGAAAGCTCGTAAGGGAGGATGAACCGTTCACCGAGGGCAAAGTGCCTTCGGACGAGACGAAAGAGGCCAGGACGAAACGAGCGACAGAGGAGCTTAAGCGAGTCACAAAGGCTCGTTATTACGCTACAAGAGTCAAACAAGAGGAAAAGGTGGATACGCCGGGCTTGTGGATCGCAGCGGAGAGATGGCAGCGCGAAGGGGGGAAGGGAGATGGGCTGGTGTTGGTCTGCACACATGCGAATGGGTTTCATAAGGAGGTGAGTTGTCGTACAAAGCTACATATGGTGTCCACGCCGGAGACTGAAGGCGAGGTGTTGATGTCGCGATGCTGATGGCAGGTATGGTTTCCGGCATTCCAAAGATTCCTCTCGCAGCCTTCCATTACTCCCGCATCATTCGGCGAACCGTCATTACCTGTCGACCCTCCCGCGTCGCCCACACTGCAATCGGCACAGATCGACGAGGTGTGGTTCTTGGATGACATCCACCACGGAGCATCTATCGACCTCAATGCGGGGCTCATCGGTCCAGTTCATAATTGGGTAGACGGTGGTCGGGACGTCATCGCCATGATAGAGCAGACTGTGCGGCAAGAACGGCCAGACAAGAAGATCATAGGTGTCGGCTACTCTGTTGGCGGTAACGCGCTGTAAGTGCAGGTCACCTTGATCTGGCACCCGCTGACCGTACCAGGGTCCAAGCAGCCCACGAACGGCCAGACCTATTCGAAGCGCTGTTCCTCGTTGAACCAATGGTGCGCCTCGTCCTCATCAAGCGCAGAATGATGTCCCGCTGACCTCAGTGTCCACCGAAGAAACAAACCGCCGAGACTATCCTTGACGTCACCCTCAATCCCCTCGCTTTCGCGACGATGAAGAGGCGCGCACAATGGCCTTCCATAGCGGAAGCAGCCAAGGTCCGCTCGTCTGCCTTCTACAACAAATGGCACGAAGAAGCTTTCGAGATGCACTTATCGCACGGCCTCGTTCCCGTCCCCGGATCGACAGATGTTCAGCTCGCGACGCCCAAATGGGCCGAAGCGGCCGTTTTCGCCGAGACGGAGGGACTGGGCATCGGATGGGACAAGCTTGCAGACGTCAAAGTACCCGTGGGGTTCGTGATGGCGGGCGACGCCCGAGCTAGCATGGGGGAGGAGGTTGCACGGGAACTGGTCTGGAGACCCGCTGTCTGTGCGAACGAGCGTTTCATGGGTGCTGGACATTTGGTGAGTTGGGCGGATCATCTTGTACAGCTGGCTAACTCAAGATC
>Ga0308160_10006256_pt1 | contig 12185 bp, 10 predicted proteins | sample PhyFR1_FD_201036 | JGI IMG/M metagenome (GOLD analysis project Ga0308160, IMG submission 201036) | Phyllosphere microbial communities from UC Gill Tract Community Farm, Albany, California, United States - DLSLF.R1 | ecosystem: Host-associated > Plants > Phyllosphere > Unclassified | place: USA... | reverse complement strand
GATAACAGCAGCACCAAAGCTGCTCCCGTTGTGGCGGTGAGACGGGAGGTTACAGAGTGCCGCATGGTGTCATTCTGCCATGTGCCGGGCTGCCGCCCGGTCGCGGCAGCATCCGGCAGTCCGCAGTCTGGCATGGCCCGCCGTAACCGGTTGCGGGCTCCGCTTGAGCGCCGGCGGGGTGTGGCGGGCGGACGGAATACGGCCGGGGGGTGCCGCGTTCCGTCCGCCCGGGACTGGCAGGACGGTGAACGCTGATGAGCCCTAGACTTCGGCGAGTTCCCCCGTTTCGAGATCCAGGGAAGCGAGTTCGCCGTTGCTGTCCTCGATGACAACGGCTGGTTGGGCGTCGTCATCGGGGTGGTCGAAGTCGTGGTCTTCTGCCTCGTCCTGGGTCAGGCCCATGGCTGACTGGGGGTCGTCGGGTACGGCGGGTGGCTCCACCAGGGACAGCGAGGGCTTGGATGACGTGCGGGTGAAGTTTGCCGAGCCGAGCGAAAGGTCATGGCCCACAGCATCGGCGTAGATGACTGTCGAATGGTAGACGCGCCCGTCGTTTTCCCAGGTGCTGAGCCGCAGTTTCCCGACCACGATGACCGGCTGGCCCTTCCTGATGCTGCATCCGATGGTCCCCGCGAGTTGGCGGTACCCGTGGACGGTAAACCAGTTGGTGTGTTCATCCACCCATGCCTTGGCGGACTCGTCGAAGCGGCGTGAGGTAACCCCTACGCGGAATGATGCCTTCGCGGTGCCGCGGCCAGTGGTGGAACTCGTTACATCCGTGGCCACGAAGCCCCGGATGGTCATTAGGTCTTTCATCTTTCACGTCCTGTCTCAATGGTGGTGCCCTTGCAGGCAGTACCAGCATTGCGCCGCCGGGCAGCCGGCAGGAGAGGCAGGTTGGGCTATGTGCATAAGGCACCGGCCCAGGCGGATGTGGAGGGAGAGTCATCTGCAGATGACGGCACCGGCACCCCGGGCAGGGTAAACTTTTTGAGGCACTGGCCGAGAGGCCGGAGACCGGATGCCTCAGTAGCTCAGGGGATAGAGCAGCGGCCTTCTAATCCGCCGGTCGGGGGTTCGATTCCCTCCTGGGGCACCGAAAGGAGGTCCTGGCCTTGCGGATGCAGGCCAGGACCTCTATTGCTTAAGCGGCCGCAGGAATCCGGCCGGTTCTTGCGTCCATGTGAGAGCCGGGCCTGACGTTCAAGCAGGATCGTTGAAGCCCCCTGACCGCCCCGCGGCTAGCCCTGCAGCAAGTGCGGCGCGTCCACCAGCGAGCGCAGGACGCTTCCGGCCGCGCCCAGGAGCGCGCCCTCCTCACCCACGGCCGAGGTGACAACATGTTCGGCGGCCAGCTTCCCTGGCGCATAGGTGGAAAGGCTGCCCAGCAGCGGAGCACGCAGCCACTGCTCAAGGACGGCAAAGTGGCCGCCAAGCACCACGGAACCGATGTCCACCACCCGCGCAGTTGATGCGATGGCAATGCCCAGGTACTTGCCGGCACGTTCGACGGCGGATGTCGCCCGGGTGTCCCCCGCCGCGAGCGCTGCAAGGAGGCTGCGCATGGCTGAGGAGCGGCTTTCGCCGGTGGTTTCCACGCCCGCTGCAGCGAATATCGCATCCTGGCCGGCAATTGTTTCAAGGCAGCCCGTCCCTCCGCACGAGCAGCGCTTTCCTCCCGGGTCCACCACCACGTGTCCCACTTCGCCGGCGTGGCCGGCGGGTCCGGTGAAGAGTTCGCCGCCCAGGACCAGGCCGCCACCAACGCCCACCTCCCCGGAAACGAACAGGAAGTCGCCTTCATTGCCGGGCCTGTGCCGGAGTTCAGCCAAGGCCGCAGCGTTGGCCTCGTTGAAGAGGGCGACGGCCAGTGGCGCTTCCGGAAGCAAGGCACCAAGGTCAAGGTCGACGTCGGTCCACCCCAGGTTCGGGGCGGTCAGGATTCCCGTCCCTCCGGGTCCCACCAGCCCGGGCACGGCGAGGCCGCCGCCGAGGATTTCCACCCCCCGCTCCCCCGCGTCACTTCGCGCTTTGGCCGCCAGGACTGCGAGTGCCTCCAGGACCGGTTCCGGCTGGCTTCCCCGGTTATCCCGTTCCCGAACCTCCAGGAAGACGACCGCCCCGGACAGGTCCATCACGCCGGCAGCTATGTAGTCGACGTTGATCTCCATACCCATGACGGCCCGCATGGTGTTCAGGTCCAGGCCCACCCCGGGACGGCCGCGCTCCCCCCGTGCGTTGAGTCCAACTTCGCGCACCAGGCCTGCATCCACGAGGTCCATCACCATGCTTGAAACGGACGCCTTGGTCAGGCCGGTGGCGGCAGCAACCTGGGCCCTGGTGGGAAACGCTCCCCGGGGCGCACCCGCGATGGCACCGAGGACCAGGGAGAGGTTGCTCCTGCGCACGTCCCCCATGCTGCCGGGAGCCGCTGGCCCCTGGGGCGTCGACGCCGGAACAGGCAACCTCATGGCACTCCTCGCTGCGGATCCCGCCAAGAAAACCGGTGGCCCGCACCGCCGGACCCTTGACCACAGCCTACGTCCAGACATAAAGTTCAGGCAATAAACTAAAGATCCGCACGTCGCGGACCATCGATCGCAAGGACGCATCATGACTCTCTCCCCCACCCCTGCCGATAAGTTCACCTTTGGCCTTTGGACGGTGGGCTGGACCGGCGCCGACCCCTTCGGTGTGGCCACCCGTGCAGCCCTTGACCCGGTGGAAGCCGTCCACAAGCTGGCGGACCTCGGCGCATACGGCATCACCTTCCACGACAACGACCTGGTCCCGTTCGACGCCACGGCCTCCGAGCGCGAACTGATCCTGAAGAACTTCAAGGCCGCCCTGGCCGACACCGGCCTCAAGACCCCCATGGTCACCACCAACCTGTTCAGCCACCCGGTCTTCAAGGACGGCGGCTTCACCTCCAACGACCGCTCCGTCCGCCGCTTCGCCCTGAGCAAGGTCCTCCAGAACATCGACCTCGCCGCCGAGCTCGGCGCCGAAACGTTCGTGATGTGGGGCGGCCGCGAAGGCAGCGAATACGACGGTTCCAAGGACCTGTCCGCCGCACTGGACCGCATGAAGGAAGGCGTGGACACCGCCGCCGCATACATCAAGGACAAGGGCTACGGCCTGCGGATCGCCCTCGAGCCCAAGCCGAACGAACCCCGCGGCGACATCTTCCTGCCCACCGTCGGCCACGGGCTGGCTTTCATCGCCCAGCTCGAACACGGCGACATCGTGGGCCTCAACCCCGAAACCGGCCACGAGCAGATGGCAGGCCTGAACTTCACCCACGGAATCGCCCAGGCCCTCTGGGCAGGCAAGCTCTTCCACATCGACCTCAACGGCCAGCGCGGCATCAAGTACGACCAGGACCTCGTCTTCGGCCACGGCGACCTCACCAGCGCCTTCTTCACCGTTGACCTCCTCGAGAACGGCTTCCCCAACGGCGGCCCCACGTACGACGGCCCGCGCCACTTCGACTACAAGCCCTCCCGCACCGACGGCTACGACGGCGTCTGGGAATCCGCGAAGTCCAACATGTCCATGTACCTCCTGCTCAAGGAACGCGCGCTCGCCTTCCGCGCAGACCCTGAGGTCCAGGAAGCACTGAAGACCTCCGGCGTTTTCGAACTCGGGGAACCCACTCTCGCTGCCGGTGAGACCACTGCGGATCTGCTGGCCGACGCCAGCGCGTTCGAAACGTTCGACGCCAATGCCGCCGCCGAACGCTCCTTCGCCTTCGTGCGGCTCAACCAGCTGGCCATCGAGCACCTGCTCAACGCACGCTAGGCGCAGGCAACCAACCACCAGCACCACGGTGCCGCCGGAGCCACGATCCGGCGGCACCGTCGCATGAGAAGGAACCACATGGCCCTCGTTGCCGGAATCGACAGCTCCACCCAGTCCTGCAAAGTGGTGATCCGCGACGCGGACACCGGCGCGCTGGTGCGGCAGGGACGCGCCAGCCACCCCGACGGAACCGAAGTCCACCCCGAGCACTGGTGGAACGCACTCCAGGCCGCCATCACGCAGGCAGGCGGGCTCGCTGATGTCAGCGCCGTGTCCGTGGGCGGCCAGCAGCACGGCATGGTCTGCCTCGACGGCACCGGAGACGTCATCCGGCCGGCCCTGCTGTGGAACGACACCAGGAGTGCTCCCGCCGCCCTGGACCTGATCCGGGAAGCCGGCGACGGTGACTCCGCCGCGGGTGCCCGCTACTGGTCCCGCGCCACGGGAACAGTCCCTGTTGCCTCGCTCACGATCACCAAGCTGCGCTGGCTCGCCGGAAACGAACCCGACAACGCGTCCCGCGTCGCTGCCGTCTGCCTCCCCCACGACTGGCTCTCCTGGCGGCTGGCTGGATTCGGCCCCGGCAGCGGCGAGGCGGGCCTGGCGGCACTCCGGACCGACCGGTCCGACGCCTCGGGAACCGGCTATTACTCCGCGGCTGCGGACGAGTACCTTCCTGACGCCCTCGAAAAGTCCCTTGGCCACGTCCCCCGGCTTCCCGCCGTCGTCGGCCCGCTGGACATCGCCGGGAAAACCCCGGAAGGGTCGCTCATCGGTCCGGGCGCCGGGGACAACGCCGCCGCCGCCCTGGGCGTGGGCGCGGGCGTGGGCGATGTTGTCCTCTCGCTGGGCACGTCCGGAACCGTGTTTGCGGTGTCAGCAACCCCTGCGGCCGATGAGTCGGGGCTTGTCGCGGGATTTGCGGACGCCACGGGCAATTTCCTGCCGCTTGCCTGCACGCTCAACGCGACACGGGTGTTCGATGCGACGGCCGCGCTGCTGGATGTCAGCCTGGAAGAATTCAACGAGCTCGCGCTGGCGGCCCCGGCAGGAGCCGGCGGCTTGACGCTCATTCCATACTTCGACGGCGAACGGACACCCAACCTTCCGGACGCGGCCGGATCGCTGCACGGCATCACTAGAACGAATTACACGCCCGAAAACCTGGCGCGCGCCGCCGTCGAAGGCGTGGCCTGTTCCCTCGCCGACGGCCTGGCAGCCCTTCAGGCGCAGGGCGTGGAGGCCCGGCGCGTCATCCTGGTGGGTGGCGGTGCGCAGTCGCCGGCCGTGCAGCTGGCAGCCAGCCAGCTGCTTGGCCTTCCCGCCTTTGTGCCGACGCCCGGCGAGTACGTGGCCGACGGCGCGGCCCGCCAGGCCGCCGCTGTGCTGGCCGGGTCGATCCCGGAGTGGACCCTCACCGGTGTGGATCTTCCGGCTGAACCGTCCGACGGCGGCATCCTGGCCAGGTACCGCCGGTACGCCGCCGCGTACCTCGCCTGAGCCCGGCGGCGGGCCGTGCCCTGTGCATGGACCGCAACGCAAAAGGACCTGCATCGCCGGAGCGGTGCAGGTCCTTTTCTGGTGGGGCGCAGGCTCCTGCCGTGACGTTAGCAGGAGCCCGCGGTCTGCATCAGGTCAGGCGTACGGGAGTACCAGCTCCGCGTAGCGCTCCTTGACCGTGGAAAGCACGGTGTTGCCGTCCGTGTCCCAGATCTCCTGATTGAAGATTTCGACCTCGATGTCGCCGGTGTACCCGGCGTCCCTGACCCAGGTGCCGATGGTGGCGAAGTCAATGACGCCGTCGCCCATGTAACCGCGGGAGAGCAGCGGATCCGCAGCGATGGGCATGTTGAAATCGCACACCTGATAGGACGCAATGCGGTTTTCCCTGCCGGCACGTTCGATCTGCGCCTTCAGTTCCGGATCCCACCAGACGTGGAAGGTGTCGACGGCGACGCCAACATCCTTCGTGTCGAAGGGCGCCGCCAGGTCCAGCGCCTGGCCAAGGGTGGAGATGAGTGCGCGGTCCGCGGCGTACATCGGGTGCAACGGTTCCAGCACCAGCCGGACCCCGTTTTCCGCGGCGAACGGAACAAGGTCCGCCAACCGGTCCGCCACACGCTGCCGTGCCGCCACGACGTCTTTCTCCCCGGGCGCCAGGCCGCCGACCACCAGGAACAGTTCCCTGGTGTCCAATGCCACGGCCTCGAGGATTGCAGCGCGGTTGTCAGCGAGCGCGGCCGCCTGCCCCTCGGCGTCGGCTGCGGTCAGGAATCCGCCCCGGCAGAGCGAGGAGACCCGCAGTCCCGCGTCCTTGATCAGGCGGGCAGCCTTGTCCAGGCCGGCTTCCTCCACGCGGTCGCGCCATGGGCCGATGGAGGGAATGCCGGCGTTGACGCATCCCTCGACCACCTGTGCCAGCGTCCATTTCTTGGTGGTGGCGCTGTTGATGGCCAACCTTGAGAAGTCGCTCACACGCCCACCCCGTTGATCCGCAGGTAATCGGACATCCGGAAGGCGGCGAGGGCGGGATCCTTCAGCAGGCCCGCCCGGTCGGCGAGTTCGAAGGTCTTGGCCAGGTGGCAGACGGAGCGGCCGGAGTGCAGGCCGCCCACCATCTGGAAGCCCGGCTGCTTGCCGTTGAGCCAGGACATGAACGCAATGCCGGTCTTGTAGTAGAACGTGGGGGCGCTGAAGATGTGCTTGCCCAGTTCGCGGGTGGAGTCCAGGATCTCGCGGGCCTTGGCGGCGTTGCCGGCGTCATAGTTCTGCAGGGCTACCGAGGCGGCCGGGTAGATGGCTGCGAAGATGCCGAGCAGTGCGTCCGAGTGGTGCGTGCCGTCTCCGTCGATGAGCTCGGGATAGTTGAAGTCATCGCCGGTGTAGAGGCGAACGCCCGCGGGCAGGGCTGCGCGCAGGGCCACCTCGTGGCTTGCATCGAGCAGCGAGACCTTGACGCCGTCAACCTTGTCCGCGTTGTCCTTGATGAGGCCCAGGAAGGTCTCGGTGGCAGCAGCGACGTCCTCGGAGCCCCAGTAGCCGGCAAGTGCGGGATCGAACATGGTGCCGAGCCAGTGCAGGATGACCGGCTGGTCAACTTCCTGCAGCAGCGTGGAGTACACGTTCAGGTAGTCCTCCGGACCCGTGGCTACCTTGGCCAGGGCACGGGAGGCCATCAGGATGACCTTCGGCCCGGCCTCGCTGATGACGGCAATCTGTTCGCGGTAGGCCTCGAGGACAGCCTTGAGGCCGGCTTCGCCCACGGGAAGGGAATCGATGTCCAGCTGGTCGGTGCCGGCGCCGCAGGAGACGAGGTCACGGACGGACTTGCCAGCGGTGGCCGCGCTGTTCGCTGCAACCACGGACGCCGCCTCAACGCCGGTGCGCTTGATGAGCTGCTGGGTGGCTGCCCAGTCAAGGCCCATGCCCCGCTGTGCGGTGTCCATCGCATCGGCGACGCCCAGGCCGTAGGACCACAGTTCGTGGCGGTAGGCCATCGTGGCGTCCCAGTCCAGGCGTGCCGGGGCACCGGGGGTGTTGTCGGCAAGGACCTCCGGAATGACGTGGGCTGCGGCGTAAGCCCGCCGCGCCGTCAGGGGGGCGGAGGGCCGGGCCCAGGTGGTGCCGCCCTGCAGGCGGTATTCCCTGGTGCCGCCGTCGTGGGAGGGAAGGATGAGGGACGTCATTAGAGCGTGATCTCCGGGATGTCGATGGTGCGGCGTTCGTCGTTGGACTGCAGTCCGAGCTCTGCAAGCTGGACACCCCGGGCGGCGGAGAGCAGGCCGAAGCGGTGTTCGCGGCCCGCGACGACGTCACGGAGGAATTCTTCCCACTGCAGCTTGAAGCCGTTGTCGAGTTCGGCGTTGGCGGGAACTTCCTGCCACTGGTCGCGGAAGGATTCGGTGACGGGCAGGTCCGGGTTCCACACGGGCTTGGGGGTGTGTGCGCGCTGCTGGGCAACACACTTGTTGAGGCCTGCAACAGCGGACCCGTGCGTGCCGTCGATCTGGAATTCCACCAGCTCGTCACGGTAGACGCGAACGGCCCAGGACGAGTTGATCTGGCCCACGACTGCGTCTCCCGCGGGGGTCTCAAGCTCGAAGATGCCGTAAGAGGCGTCGTCGGCCGTTGCCTTGTATTCCTTGCCGGCCTCGTCCCAGCGGGCGGGGATGTGCGTAGCGGTCTTGGCGCTGACGCTCTTGACCTTGCCGATGATGCCCTCAAGGACATAGTTCCAGTGGCAGAACATGTCCGTGGTCATTCCGCCGCCGTCTTCCTTGCGGTAGTTCCAGGACGGGCGCTGGGCTGCCTGTACGTCGCCTTCGAACACCCAGTAGCCGAACTCGCCGCGGATGGAGAGGATGCGGCCAAAGAAGCCTTCATCCACCAGGCGGCGGAGCTTGACCAGGCCCGGGAGGTACAGCTTGTCGTGGACGACGCCCGCGGTGACGCCTGCGTCCTTGCCGATGCGGGCCAGTTCGATGGCTTCTTCCAGGGTTTCCGCGGTGGGCTTTTCGGTGAAGATGTGCTTGCCGGCCAGCATGGCCTTCTTCAGGGTGGCCGCACGCAGGCTGGTCATTGAGGCGTCGAAGATGACGTCAACAGTGGGATCGTTGATGACCGATTCCAGATCGGTGGTCCATTCGGCGACCTTGTGCTTCTCCGCCAGTTCGCGGATCTTCGCCTCGTTGCGCCCCACCAGGATGGGCTCAACCTGCACGCGGGTGCCGTCTTCCAGCGTGAAGCCGCCGGCGTCACGGATCGGCAGGATGGAACGCAGCAGGTGCTGGCGGTATCCCATGCGGCCGGTGATGCCATTCATGGCAATGCGGATCGTCTTTGTTTCGAAGCCCATGTGTCCTCCACGGTGAGTGAGCAAGTTTTACTCAAGCCTGATTGGGAAAGCGCATTCCCACTTGTTCCATCATGCACCGCCCCCGCCGGAGTTGGCAAGCGCTTTCCGGAAGAACTTTCAACTGCCATAATGTGGTGACCGTTATCTTCCCCGACGTCCAGGAGCTGCTGTGGCTGCTAGTACCCTCACCGAGGTGGCCCGGCTTGCCGGGGTGTCTCCCGCCACCGCCTCCCGCGTCCTCAACGGCTCAGCGCGCAAGCCCGGCAAGGACATCGCCGAGCGGGTCCGCCAGGCGGCAGATTCACTGGGTTACATTCCCAACGCACAGGCACAGGGACTGGCGAAGTCGAGTTCCGGCCTGATAGGCCTGATCGTCCACGACATCGCGGACCCCTACTTCGCGGCAATTGCCAGGGGCGTCCAGGAGGCTGCCCGCGAACAGCGCCGGATGGTCCTGCTGGCCACCACGGGCGGTGCCCCCGGGGAAGAAAAGGAAGCAGTTGCCGCCTTCGCTGCGCGGCGTGCCGACTCGATCGTGATCGCGGGCTCGCGCTCGTCCCGGGCTGAAGACGGGGACGACAACGCGGAACTGGCCGCGGAGCTGGACCGCTACTGCCGCAACGGAGGGCAGGTTGCTGTGGTGGGACACCCCGTAGTGGGCGCCGCCGCCCCGGAGGGCTACCACGTGGTGTCTGTCCCCAACCAGGAACTTGCCGCAGACCTGGCCGTGGAACTGGCCGCGGGCTGGGAAGGCGACTTCGTCATCATCGGCGGCCCGGAAGGGCTCTTCACCTCCGATGACCGGATCCGCGGCTTCCAGGAAGGGCTCAGCCGGGCAGGCCGCGGCCCCGCCGAGGTACTGCGGAACTCCTTCAACCGGTCCGGAGGATACGACGCCGGCCTCAAGCTGGCGGCACGGATCAAGGCCGGGGGAACCGGCGAAGGCGGCCGGCCGGCTGGCAACGGGCTGGGTATTTTCGCTGTCAATGACGTCATGGCCATCGGTGCGGCCGCCGCTTTACGGGCAGAAGGCCTCCGCATCCCGCGCGACGCACGGATCGCGGGCTTCGACGACATCGAGACCCTGCGCGATTTCAGGCCTGCACTCTCCACGGTCAGCCTGCCGCTGGAGGAGATTGGCCGGCTCGCCACCAGGGCCACTGCACCACCCACGGCCGACGGCGACGAACAGGATTCCGCACCGCTTCCGGTGACCGGCAGGGTCATGCTGCGCCGCAGCACGGAGGCCACGGACTGATGGCGCCGAACGGCCTGACCTCAGTTCCCGCCCGTTGCCCTGATGGCGGGTTGCGGCCCGCCGTCCTGGTCCTGCCCGGCGGCGGCTATGCGCGGCAGGCGGACCATGAGGCCGAACCCGTGGCCGAATGGCTCGCCTCGCTGGGTATTCACGCATTTGTCCTGCGCTACCGGGTAGCTCCCCACCGGCACCCCGCTCCCCTGGTGGATGCCAAGGAAGCCATGCTGTACATCCGCAGCGGCGCCCATGGCCTGGCGGTGGATCCGGAACGGATCGGGGTGCTGGGATTCTCGGCGGGCGGCCACCTCGCTGCAACACTGTCGACGGCGGTTTCCACGGGAGTCCCGGCCCTCGATGTCCCCGGCTCCGTGCCTGACTTGGCAGTGCTGTGCTACCCCGTGGTGTCGTTGGCCCGGGACGTGCACCAGGGGTCGGTAGACAACCTCGTGGGCCACGCACCGTCCCCGGACCTGCTCTCGACTCTTTCCGCGGACCGTCAGGTGACCTCCCAGACCCCGCCGGCTTTCCTGTGGCACACGGCCGACGACGAGGCGGTGCCCGTCAGCCACAGTCTGGGATACGCGCAGGCGCTTTTCGACGCCGGCGTGCCTGCGGAACTCCATATCTTCCCGCACGGCCGGCACGGCATCGGCCTCGCGGCCGGAGCGCCGGGCGCAGAGGAGTGGCCGGCACTGTGCGCGGCCTGGCTGAAGCGCGCCGGCTGGACGTACGCCGGTCAGCCAGCTGCCCCCGAACCTGCAACAGCGGCGTCCTGAGCGTTACCGGGGCTGTGGAGGTCATGGCTGCGATGGCCCGGCGGGCTGGCTAAGGTTGCCTCATGGAAAGCCCAGCAACTTCCAACCCCGAGGTGCTCGCAGCAATCCGGTCTGAACTGCGGGAACATGCCGATCCCGCGCGGGCAGCGGGCGCCCAGGCGTATATGAGGTCGAGCCTTCCTTCGCTGGGAGTCCGGGTGCCGGAGGTACGCCGGATCGCGAAGAACGCGGCTGCCGCGGCGCCGTTCCGGTCCGGCGAGGAACTGCGTGCCACCGTCCTCGATCTCTGGCGCCACTCCGAGGTGCGCGAGGAGCGGTACGCCGCCATTGATCTGACCGCGAACAGGATGGTGTCCCGGGACCTGCACATGCTGCCGGTCTACGAGGAAATCATCCGTACCGGCGCTTGGTGGGACTTCGTGGATGGCGTTTCTGGGCGCATCTTCGGCCTGCTTCAGGCCCACCGCGAGGAAATGACTGCGGTGGTGCGCGCTTGGAGCACCGATGAGGACTTCTGGTTCAGGCGGGCCTCCATCATCGCCCAGCTGAAGGCCAAGGCCGCCACGGACACCGCACTGCTGGCCGCGGTGATCGAACCAAACCTGGGAGACGGAGAATTTTTCGTCCGGAAGGCCATCGGATGGGCGCTGCGGGAGTACGCCAAAACCTCACCGGACTGGGTGGCGGCCTTCGTGGCTAAGCACTCGGCCGTCATCAGCCCCCTGTCGCGGCGGGAAGCCCTGCGAAGGCTCAACGGCCGGGCTGCGCGCCGCTAAATGACCGGGCGTACAACAACCAGGTCGCTGGACTTACGGAACAGACGTTTCGTCGAGGGATCCCAGAAGATCAGGTAAAGGCCGAACAGCAGGCCTGTCACAGCCGCCGCGACCCGGGCCAGGGTCAGCGCGAAGCCCAGGTCATCGGCCTGGAGGTAGGGGAAGACTTCAAGCTGGTCCGAGATGGCGTAGATCATGAAGAAAGACACCACAAAGTAGAGCGCCTTGACCTGCCAGTCGTTGCGGATGCCGGTGACCGCAAAGAGCGGAATGAGCCACACCACGTACCAGGACTGGATGATGGGGGCCAACAGGACGATGGCGGCGAATCCGAGCGTAAGCCGCCGCATCAGCCGGTCATAGTCGCCCCGCAAAATCAGCCAGGCCACGATGCCCACCGCCAGGAGCTTTCCGGCGTCGAACACCCACCCTGCGAAGACACTGCCGTCCAGGCCAAACGAATTCGCCAGCGAGGCCACGATCATCCCGATCAGGCCCACCGGGGCGTACCAGATGGCGATGCTGCCGGGGGCCGAGAGCCCATTGATCCACCCGAACCCGAACCCGTTCACCAGGCCCATCAGAACCAGGAGGCCCAGGCTGATGCCGGCCGTCAGCGCCCAAAAGGAAAACTTGCGGACCCAGCCGGCATTCTGCCCGGCCCAGAGCAGACCGATGAAGGGCAGGAAGACTATCGTGATGGGCTTGACCGCGATGGA
>Ga0308160_10006254_pt1 | contig 12187 bp, 12 predicted proteins | sample PhyFR1_FD_201036 | JGI IMG/M metagenome (GOLD analysis project Ga0308160, IMG submission 201036) | Phyllosphere microbial communities from UC Gill Tract Community Farm, Albany, California, United States - DLSLF.R1 | ecosystem: Host-associated > Plants > Phyllosphere > Unclassified | place: USA... | reverse complement strand
TAAAGCTAATACGCGTACCTCTGGGAGCGCTCTTTTGGACGGGACGGTCGACGATGACTTCGGCAGTGCCGTTTCGTCGCTCCTCCTGGTGTCACTCTAAGATCAAGATATTGCAGAGCTATGAACGAAGAAACATGAACGGACGGCCATAACGATACTCACGGACATGAAAGCATCGTAGCTCTTCGGCCATACTGTGGATACTTCATTCTCCGCTAGTCCACAAGGCCAGCCGTACAGAAGCCCGATACCCCAATCGAGAGCCTTGATAGCCCAGAAAGTTTCAATACGTTCCCACAATGTCGTCCTGTCATCGACCGGTGGAACGACTACGAGTTTTGGCTGAAGCTTCTCATCATCGGCGGCAACCTGAGTCACGGCTTCGCCAGAAGCGCGTGTGGTGCCTGAAGGTACTGCGGTTGAAAGGCGTGGCGTGGACCTTGCGAAGTTGGTGGACTCGATTCGATGAAGCCCGCAAGCCACGGCCAGCCGGCAGATGGGAAGCATCGACGCCTCGATAGGTTTGCCCATAAGTACGAGGTTTCGCGTCATACCTGCACAGGCTCTTGCGAGATCCTCGAATCGATCGGCCGTCAATATCCCCTGCTCCATCTCCAACTTTGCTCGGTCATGGAAAGAGCTTCCCAAATCTTTCAGCGAAGAGTATAGCGAGACTTCTGGCTTTCGGTACCTGGACGGTATCGCCTTCGCCCCGGGGAATGGCTCCATCCCATTCTTCAACACGTAGGCGGCGGCGGTGAAAAGCGCATAGAGCAGGGCAGGATGCGGCCGGCTTGTCGATGTCGGTGCCAACGAATCCAGAAATCGCTGAGGTTCGACTGGCATCGAGAACCAGGAACTGTATGGGAGGATCAAGTAGATCCTATAATTGCCAACCAACCAGTCAGCAACGACGCCATATTGTTGCAACTGAAACACTGGACTCACAAAGCATATTCAACATTACCGCCTGCTGCCACGGTTACGTTCCCGAGTTCAAACATCAAGCCTTGATCTTGCATGCTGGTGTCCAGTGGCACTACTGGCGACGCAATGGCTTGCATGCCTGATACGCCAAGAGCCCTCATGTCGGCTTGTAGTTCAATGGGGTAACTGTCAGCCTGTGTTGCCGTCCACTCAGTGTAGCGGGCCGTGCCATCAACGACACCAATGCCCGGTACAAAGCCCATCACATTCGGGTTCGCAACAGATATGGTCTGGCCGTTCTGAGCCACCACCTGGAACTGGGTCGTACCCATACTCATTCGGTTGATCGATGGGTAAGGTATATTCGCCGCACCTGGAAATCCGAATCCTTGTGTTGGCTCGTTGGACGCTTGGGGATCCGGTGCACTAGTTCTCCGAAATGATAGATCAATCGGCTGGTTAGGAGTCGAGTCGGCATCAGGCTCCTCGGAGATCACTTTCAGCTTCGATCTAGTTGAGGTCGGGGTCGTGGATGTCGATTCGACAAGCTGCGTCAACCTCGTTTCTTTTTCCTTGATCTGGTCCTCCAGCTCCTGAAGCCTGGAGCGGAGTCGCTGCGTCTTGGGCTTTCGCTTCGCCATGGGTTGATACACGCACTCGACCAGCTTTCTGTTATTTTGACAGACTGAGCAGACCGGTCGCTCCCCGGTACACTTCAGTTTTTTGGTTCGACATCGCACACACGCTGTGCCCCTTTTCAACGAATTTCTAGGTCTCTTCCTTGGTCGTCCATCGGCATCGATTTCCTCATCATCTTCCATCCCACCATAATCATCTTCGTATCCCCCGCCCTCGAGATAATAATCCTCGCCATCGCCACCATCCCCGCCATCTTCTGGCCCTCCTGGCCATGACCCAGCTCCATCAGCAGCACCCACGACACCCGCTTTCGTACCGGAAACGCGCTCATCTGGAAATTCCCCAGACATCATTTGCCCGAATTGATCTACCATCAAGTTGGCACTGGAAGGTCGACTTGTGCCCGATGTCGAGGCGACGTCTGGTACTGCCGGATCGGGAGGAAAGTATACTCGGACCACGTTGGCCAGACCAGCCTGTTGCAAACTTGGATCAAACATCCCTATCGAACTCCCGGCTGATGTAGGCGTCTGGACCATTGCCATATTGGTTGGCTGAAGGTCAAGAACATCGTTGATCGGTGAGCCCATAGATCTGGGTAATCGAGAAGATTGCGGATTCGATGATGGTGATACCAGGGGACCCATGTACGAGCTTTGGTGCTGTTGTCCGCTTGAACGACGCCTAGATGGCTGCAACGGCTGAGATGACGGTTGAATAGGAATCGAATATTCTGCCGGGGACACCTGTAGTCCGGTAGCCCACATATCATCCTCCGCCAGCGAAATCGACGCCCCCGTCCGCATCATGCCCGAAGGTACTGAACCCGTCCCACCCGCACCGTAAGGGAACGCCATATCGAACCCCACCACATTGATGGGAGGTGGTACGGGATGCCTCGAATTCAGTGATGTAGTGGGACTCGATCGAGAGTTGGAACGAAACGTCCGGCCAGGAGCAACCGGAAGCTGAGACGATTGCGGGTGTTGGTGTTGAAGAGGATGAGGTGGTAGTTGAGAAGGAGATATCGTATTGATGGCATGAGGAAGTGGCCTCAGCGGTCGATCCTGTGGGTGTGGGGGAAACCCACTTTGAGGAGGCTGAGATGTCGAGGATGAGGCCAAAGGATTCGGTCGACCGAAAGGTGGACCCCCTTCGTATGCACCCCCTGACATGCCCTATACAATCCCTCCTCGTCACGCGGTTCCTGTTTCGACTCGCTTCCCTGTCGAGACCAGAGTCGTCTTTTCCCGTTTCCTCCCGGTTCCGATTCTCTGTGAACGACCTCGTTGTCCTCTGATTTGAACGATTCTGACGCTCTATCGCTTTTAGAGTTTCGAGTCTTTCTTCGGGATAATGTGTCGAGGACGAAATGGCTCGGTTTCAACTTTTTTTTTCTCCCAGGTCGACGTCACGCGGCCAAAGAGTCGACAAACGCCGGTGAAAGGAGTTACGTCCTATGAGCTACGATGCGTTGGTGGTAGCGTTGAGAGAGATCGTCCGTTTTGCAGAGCAAAGCTGTCGTCCGGGAGCTACGACGACGAATATCCTTCAAAGAGAGCGACAGATAGGTGATCGACTGCCTTTTGCAGGCCCGTTCGAGAAACGTTTGGGTGGTTGGCGGAAGAGTTGCTCGTTCACTCGAGGTTCCGTCTCTGGGCTCGCTCTGGTCGTAGATCGTCAAGGTCTTGATACGGATGGCGAACGTAGATTAAGCGTACTCGTATTCCTTGCAGGGGATTCGAGGTGCACTCGTGTGTGTCGTCCCGGGCGAGGTACTGGATCGCTCGAGAAATGATGAAACGAGACTATCGCGATCGACGAGGGTTCCCACCGGGAAATTACCACATGGTCCGGCAGTAATATCAAGCGCCAGTCAATGCTAGTATCGCCCTCGTTGATGTAATTTCAAACGGGGCAACGTCTGACGAGACGAGTCGCGAGTCGTGTGCATTCACATGGTCGAGTTGTCGTCTCGTTGTTGTCGTCCTTGGAATCTCGCCGATTTGTTTTTTTACCAGAGAAATACTCGGTCACAACGCTATGTCCATCGAAACCAAAACTCGGGCGTTCGTGAACAAATCTATGCCCGAACGTGACGACCACGGCGCCGCCCCCCGGCTTGGTGACGAAAGGGTACAAGGGGGGGGGGGTGACCACCGCGGTGACGGATACAAAACCCGCTTGGACGTGGATCACAGAAGGATCATCATCGTCTGTCGCTTTCATTCCTTGCCATGATCACTGATTTCGTTCAAGACGCCTTCATCACAAGCATGAGCGGCCAGAGAATCTCAAACGACCCCATGATCATCCTTTCTCATCAGAACGACTCGAGGGAAGATCCAAATCATTTCGGAATCAATAACACAACAAATGAGTACCTCGCCTACAGAAAAGCATGGGATCAAATCTTAGAAATAGGATGAGCAATCAAACGAAAACGGATCTCGCGGATCTTCCCCGTGATTACGCGCTCTCGCTTTACTACTGCAACAATCGAACCTTGTGTTCAGCCAGCCCTCTCGTATGATACGTGGATAGGGTGATATGGAAGCGAATGCAATTAGCGGGACGAAATGGAGAATAGGGACCAATGGTCCAGGGGCTTTCGGATTATCCCTGGCTTACTCGTCCTTGCCTAGCAGACAGGACCCGTAAACCTTCCTGCCCTCGAACGGAAATGATGCCGTGTGAACCCCGTGAAGACGCGCAGTAATGATGGCTTGACCCGCTCGAGTGTGTAGACAGACTAGTGTGGCATTCTGACGACCCTTCCATCATCCTGTACCATGTTTCGTCTCTGCAATTGCCATGCAGAACATGGACAACCTACAAAGAACCGAGAATGAACTTTCTGCGTCCCTGTTCCATGGAAGCCCCGGCTCCGAAGCGGTCACAGAAAGCGAATGGGAATCACCCGCGATCGCCCGTTAGACGAACCGACCGTATCGGTGGATCAAACGAACAGCAATAATATCCCTTTTCGTACGACATCAACGACGGTGATCCACCCACCGTGGCGAGCTCGCCGGTCGATTTAGGCTCAAGGGCGAGCAGAAGAATAGCGACCGTCGTTTCCTAATGATTTTGATCCCGTGGCAGACCACCGAACCTCGAGCGAAAACCAAAGGACGTCTCTCACCTTTCTTTTTCTCGATTTAGGTTTGGGTGTGAGATCAGATCGCCCCTGACCGAATGGCATGGCTCGGCGGTGAGCGGTGCGGCTGTGTACCATGCACCTGTCACCTGATCAACGATCTATTTGCTGTTGCGAATCCCTTTCCTCTCCATCTGCCCTGGCTAATGGTCGGCGCAAACGAAGCGATGCGACCAATGGGTTTATAGTCTATCGCTTCGATCGCTTGACGACCCGTTCCCTCGACACGTCCGACTGGACATTTCATCTACCCTATCGAGCGGCTCGCCCTTCGGCGGCTAGGCACCGGAACGCTATATCAGGCAATCTAAATCACAGCAAAGGGCATACAGCATAAAGCTTGATCTTGACGGTTACGCTTCCTTGCGACTTCCCACGTTTGCGTTCTGATCCACGTCATGTTTTGTGGATCACTGATCTGGCAGGTTGCTTGCACACGCGCATGACATATTGGTCTTCATGAGACCATTTTTCGACAATCTTGCCACTTTATTCCCTATCCTACTCCTCCCAGTCCAAGACCTTGCCTTCCTTGCTCGCCTTCATACCAAGCTCGATGACCTTGATGACCAAAGCGGATTCCTCGGGCTTGACCAACAAAGCCTCTCTGCCTTTGTCAGATCGGATCGCCTCGTGCAGAGATTTATAGAGGGTTTGGTATTCTCCAGCCGGCGAAGCGTGTCTGAGAGCGAAAACAAATAGGATACGAGTCAATGTCGGTCATGAGATCTGCTTTATTAGAACACAGCTCCAACTCACTTGCTGGCTTCCCAAGTCCCGTCCTCCTTGACCAGCTCGAGATCACCCTCGGCGCCCTCACCCTCAACACCCCATCCTTCCTTTCCAACCGGCGTAACGTCCTCCGGGGCACCCGTCTTCCAATCGACTTTCCTCAAGGTAGCCTCCTGCACATCCAACCCGTACTTGGTGTAAAGACCCTTGTTTCCCTTGATCTGGTACCTCAATTGCTTGGATCCAGGGCAAATGATGCTAGCCTGCAAGGTGACGAGAAGAGGGTAGGGTTTAGACAAGGGGTGCGACCGAGGGTAGTACATGTGCAGGAGGAACTATCATATGCAGAAAGCCAGCCAAAGCCAAAACCAACGCTTTTTAGCATTCACGAACACTGCAGTTGAGTCACTAAGCATGGTCTTACGGAATCATCGAGACCTTCAGGAGCCCGCAAGTTGTAGCACCATCCTCCGACCTTTTCAGGCTTGCCAAACAAGACTAATGCCTATATAAAGAGATCACGTAATCGTATCAGCCTCCACCCTCCCAGGTTTCAGGCTGAGTAGGCCAGATAATGCCTCACCTGATCGATCAGATGACTTCCGAGGTTATAGATAGCGTCGTTGAGTTGACCAGGGGCTTCTTTCCAGGTGTTGGGTACGGGTTGAGGCCTGAATCGGTTGAAGTGCGAGGTGAACTCCAATAATTGTCCGAGCTAGAACGCGGAGAGGAGCACAGACCATTCTCATACGTCAGCCGGGTTAAAGCGTTTACTACCTCGTTGCTCGATAGCAATGTGGACCGAACATACCTTGTTCTCCTTGAGCAAACCTTGAACAGCTAAGAAATCGGCATCCCATCGCCTGTTCTGGAAAGGAGCGAGAACAAGGTTCTTCTCGCGTGCCAGGTCAACCAGTTCTTGAGCCTCGCCCAGGGTAGGGGTCAAGGGTTTCTCGATGAGGACTATGGGATGACAGTATAAGTTTATACTTAACGGACGTCAATATCGTAAAGGTTCGGAAGCGCCATGGTAACTGACCATGCTTTCCAGCTTGCAAACACCTCTTGGCATAATCGAAATGACTCAAGTTGGGGGTCGAGATGATGACCAACTCGACCTCTCCATCCTCGAGCACCTGTTCCAAAGCGTTGACGACCTTGAGATCCTTGATGCCTGTGAAATCCCGGGCCGAGGATTTCTCGGCGGTAGCTGATCGTTCGAGGACGGAGTGGAGGGTGAAGAGGTCGGGGTAGGTGGCGATGAAGGGGTAGTGGAAAGCCTGGAGGGAGAGACCTGCAGGAGTCAATCCCAGGGGATCAAGTCAGCTTCTTGTCCATCGAGGTCGCAGGTAAGAAGACAGTGCTGAGGCGCACCTGCTCCGAGAATTGAACACTTGATAGGGCCGGACATGTTTGTAGGTATTTGTTAGAAGGGTATGTGGGGATCAGAAGCTGAAGATGTGTATAGAGGTCTGGTCTGGAGCAGAAAGATAAGATAGGAAGTCAAGTCCTCTTTTGGAAGGTGGGTTCGAGAAGATTTGAGGTTGTAAGAACCTCCAATGAGATATATCTTTTCAGCTGCTAACTTGAATCCCTCGACAGCAACTGCACGGGAAGCGAGCCCCCTGCGTCACATGTCTAGAAGGCTGAATGAAGCCGGAAGCAAAAACAAAGGTGGAGGCAAGTAGTATCACGTGACCCCCTGCGCGATCTGGGGATGGCCTATCAGCTATTTCGGCGCGCTGGCCACTGAGGGATTAGGACTTGGGTGTTTGTGACGTGATTCAGTCAAATATTACTACCAACAAGATGTATAATGTGAGAATAATTCGCCCGAATCGGTCGACCTCCTCGTAAGGACAGAATCGCAACAACGCATCATCCCCTCCTGTATCAGCCTTGGTACGGACGCGAAGGGGCTCCAGCATCGATCGCTATTGAAATGCGATTGGGCTAAGCTATCAAGCCGATCCCAATCGGGTCGACAATATAGTGGGAAAAAGATGCCAAGGTACTCGTCTTGAGTATGGGCTCAGTCAAATCTTCTTTGCATCCAACTTGCTCAGCCTATTCTTGGTGGCCTATATTTCACTGATACAGGATCGAGAAGGACGGCTCCTAGAACTAAGAGACAGGTCTTTCGACATGGGTTTCACGAGAATCCTTGCGATCTCGACTTGTCTTGACTTGACGAGTGCTTATTTTGATAACCTCTCGAAAACATGTTGGTGGTCTCCAAATGATATCGAGGATCCGCCGGAACATGACGGGGAAGAAGAATATGGAACCTTCTTTGCTTCGTCCATGAGTGCAGCTCAGGCAGATTCGAGCATCTCTGTGCTGACTGGTGCAGCTCGTATCCGACAGGTTCATACCGTTTCCTAGAAGGTGTATCAAAGTTTCTACCGTTAAACTTTCTCAGCTGAGCCCTTGCTTCTTCGACCAAGCGATCTTTGACCATACAATTGTGAGCGAGCTCCGTAAGGTCATCCTCGCCTGCCATAAAGCACTCGTTTGCCAGCCAGGCCCAGACTCTGACGTGGGGAGCAGCCTCAGCAAGTCCAATAGTTGCTGCAAGCGTGTGTAAATCCATGGTGCTGCCATCGCCGTCAACACCAGCGGTACCTGCAGTACTGCCCTAAGGCACGTCTGTCGCATGCAGGTAAAGATCCTTTCGATCGTCTGACATTGGAGGGGTAAAGGAAGCTCCGAGCTCTCGGATACACTGACGTGGCTAGCGACACCGAACAAGCGGCTCGAATCGTACCGCGAAGCTCACTGCCAATTGAGAGCTCGTCTACATATCGTTCCCATCTCCATCAGTAATTGAACAGCTCAAGAAAAGAATGGTGGACATGGAGATATAACGGAGTCTAGTTCACTGATCGAGCAAACCTGGGAGCCAGCGTCATGGATTTTTGACGGTTGCCAAGTTTTTTTTTGAAACAGTGAGAAGCGTGAACGAAGCTTTGTGAGCGCTCAGAAACCCTACACATCTCGCAATATGTTGTCTGTATGTCGAACCTGAAATGATATATTGTGATACATGGGAAATGATATATTGTGATACATGGGCAGATGTGTGGCCAAGTCGCGCAGCATCCGGTACAATGGCTCTGTTTGTGACCACTCTGCGTAACATCATATGGTCCTGGAACCTAGCAGCTAGTCGTTGATTGGACTAATCGTCTTTCAAACATGCGTTGTCGTCGTCGTCGTTACCATGTCCGGAATGGGTAAGGGCCGCGCCTGGTATGAAAGGCTCACATCAGGATCAGGGTATCGGCACTCGCGCGGAAAGATTTGCTTACTCCGCCAGGTGGCTTCTTCGCGTTGGAAGGCGCCGGAGGCGCCCCTCCTGGATTACCTAGAAGTAGTAAGTGAGTTTCCGCAGTCTAGTACCCATCACTAGTTTTTCACTCACCGATACTCATATTCGGCGGCATATTGTAGGACTGCCACGCAGGTGGGGGTTGAGACTTTGGTGCATCCGCCTGTCACCGAACGTACTGGGTCAGTATCTAAGCAAATCGGATCCTCGATCCCTAGTGATTTACTTTAGGTGCAGGTGCAGCTTTGGGTGGCGCAGCTTTCGGCAATCCAATGCCAGGTCCGGGGCCAACTCCATTTCCTGTGGGGAATGGTAATACTGCCATGAGATCGCCGTGAGATTGTCTACCTTTCATCAAAAGAAGCTCCGCCAGTTCACTGTAAAGGCCTCATCTGCTTAGCTTTGTCAGGCTAGGTGTGATGGGATTGAACCCACTAATAAAGGGCCCTGCGAGTCTCGCGAAGCTGTCCAACCTCAGAGAGTAATTGTTTAACTTCTCCGATGAGCCCTTTGGAAAAGTCATCCAGGCTGTTCGAGACGCAAGGGCGGAAGCACTTTGGGGTCAGACAATCTCTTTGCATGTAATGCACGATAGACCAACGCACTATCCCCCAATGTTGAACGCTACCTGCTCTCTAGCCCAGGCTTTGGCAGCTTGCTGCGTCTGTTGGTGCTGATTGGCATTCTGCGCCACGATATCGGCTGCGAGCGAACGCAAGAATGCGGTCAGATCGTCATTGTGCTTCCTGAAGTCATTGCTTGATAAGTATGTGCGCGTTCGACCCGACCGAGAGGTCAACCGACCTTAGCGCATCCATCACAGCTTGAGACCCTGCGATTGTCGAAACTTAGGATTGATGACATCAGCGGGATTCAAGCGAACAGACTTGCCTGGCTTCTTGCCCTCCGTTTCTCGCCATTTCTTGTCGGTCTCCCTTTCAAGGATCAGCTTGTCAAGCGCATCTGTGGGATGTCTCGGTTCAAGCCATATGATGACTAAAGCGTTCGCTGACCTCTATCCTTACCTTGCCACTTCTTTTCTCGGTCTGCTCGGTCTATGTGACGCTTTTCTTTGGCCTTTGCATCATCAGCGTACGCTTGCTTCCATTTGTTATCGGTAGCGCCATGATCTTGCTGTCGAAGAATAATCAGGTGATGCCGAGCGATAAGATTCTAAACGAGACGATGGTTCACGAGAGGCTTACCAGAGTCTTCTTGATATCCGATAATGCGTCTTGGTGTTCGCGATGACGATCGGTCGCCACCTTATCCGCTGCTTCCCGCTCCTTCTGGGCTCTTTCCTTCTCAAGCCTTTCTTTTTCTGTAATCCGGCGAGAAGTCAATTAAAAGATCGTTATTATGCTGCGCATCATAACGGCAGCTTACCAGCCCTTTCTGCATTCGCTTTGCTTTGAGCTGGAAGGTCTTACAAGCTCATCAGCGAGGGCAATCGAGCTGACCGCTATGGTCCTGTCCAGTCTTACCTGCTATCCTGTCTCTCTCAGCCAAAGCAGTCTCTGGGGTCAAAGCTTGAGTAGACAGACTTCCGGGACCAGCAGCGGATGTCAATATGGGGCCAGCGGCGGGTGGCATGGCGTGAGGCTTGGGGGCCACTGAAGCAGGGTGGGCTAGCGGATCTCGTATATCCGACCCGTCATCAACAGTCGAGTGTCCTTTCTTGATCGGAGGTGGGCCCGATTGACCTGGAATGTTACCTAATGTTGTCGAAGGATCCTGAGTTGGTCCGGGCACGGCATTAATTGCTGTGGGTCCGCTCCCTCCGCTGGTGCGGCCCGGAATTCTATCCTGTTGATTCTGTGTAGGAGCTTTCTTCAATACATTAGGCTTACGACCGGCTTGAGCCCCAGTCGAATCTCCCGCCACGGTCATGCCATCATGAGGATCGGCTACATGAGAAGGGATGTTGTGGGGACCGATCTGAGGGACATCAGATGTGACCACAGGCGCGGGTGAAGCCACAGCCGGGGTCGGTTGGATGGCTGCATTCTCTCGAATCGGTTTCGTAGGGGCAGGTACCCTGAAAGAGCCTCCGGTGGGGACATTTGCGATTCCATCAGACTGCAAAGGTCTAGGTTTTGGCGCAACCGCAGGTTGTGGCTGCATGGCAGGTGTATCTGAGGTCACTGCTGGTGCGGGCATTTGATGAACGATTCCAGCAGCTGGCACCGGTGTAGGCTGTGTGATAGGCTGTACCAATGGTACTACTGGAGGAGCAGAGGGTGGCAGAACTACGGGTGCCACACTGGGTGGGACGGTCGCAGTCGGGTTCTGTGACGTCGGCAGCGCCGCTGGCACATTCCCTACCGAAGAAACAGGCTTAGAGCTATCGACAGGTGTATCGAAGCGAACACGCGGCTCGCTGGGTTTAGCTGCGCCCACTGGCACATTGGCATCAGAAGTAATTGTCGGAACATGTTGAGTTGGAGGCTGTTTACGCAGAAGTCCGACCGGTCTCGGTGTCTCCGTACCAGCGGGAACATTCGCGACGGTTTGCGGAGGAGCAGGCGCATTTGTGGGACCATTATCAGGAGCCAGAGGTCTCGTTGCAGGGGTCGCGACAGGAGGAGCAAAGTCATTATCATCGAAGATTGGGCGAGGGGGAGGAGGTTTCTGCTTGACCGCAGCAGGATTTTGAGGGACTTGTGCACTGTCACCCACGGTATATTTCAGCTGCTTGTCCACTGAGTGCATTGAAGATATCACTTACGTTTGTGCGGCAGGAACGTTAGCCGATGATGCTGGTCGGTCCCCAGAGACCTCGCCTGAATGAAAGGGTTTCGTCGCCGTGTCACCAGGTATAATAGGATCCTGTACCGCCGGTGGATCTGAGAGCTTGACTGGGTTGTTCGGGGCAACAGATGGCTGTTCTCGAACGATTCTACTTGGTGCCGCTTTTACACTGTGCATCCGATCAGATCAAACGTATCGAACGCCACACGGTTCGTTTGACTCACTTTGCGGTCGTTGTCGCTGGATCAGCAGCGACTGGTACTGGACGTAGCGCAAGACCCGGCGGAATATTTGCTGTGCTAGTGGCCGGTTGTAGTTGTGGTCCCGACGCTGGAAGCTCTACGACAGCGGGTACCGTTGCGGCTGGGGTTGGGATTGGGACTTGCGTTACGGGACGAGCTGGTGGAGCCGAAGTCATTACGGTCGGCGGACCGGACGTTGACGCAGGTACTGCTGTCTGATGGTCGATCACGATCGTTGCTGGAGGACCGATGCCGCTAGGAGTACCGTCGGTGACAACGGTTGGAACCCGGGTGGGACGAGGAGGAGCCTGAGAAGCCGAATCATGCACGAAAACAGTGGGTGGGGCGTTTGTTACAGGATATCTCCCACCGATATCGTGCTCTTCTATGGTAGTAGCGATGATA
>Ga0308160_10006253_pt1 | contig 12187 bp, 7 predicted proteins | sample PhyFR1_FD_201036 | JGI IMG/M metagenome (GOLD analysis project Ga0308160, IMG submission 201036) | Phyllosphere microbial communities from UC Gill Tract Community Farm, Albany, California, United States - DLSLF.R1 | ecosystem: Host-associated > Plants > Phyllosphere > Unclassified | place: USA... | reverse complement strand
GCCTCCCGTCCGTCGAGTGCTCCCGGGTCAGCCGGTGAACGCCCGGAACTCGGCGAGACCGACGTTCCGTGTGCTCGCCGACACCCCGGTGACGGTGAACCGGACCCACGTGACGTTGCGTGCCGAGAAGTCCACCGTGAGCGGCGACGCGTCGTTCGGGAGTGTCCCGACCGCCACCTGGCTGCCGTCGGAGAACGTCAGGGTGCCGCTCGTGACCTGGTCGTCGCCGTTCGGTCGGTCGTACAGGACGACCCGGCTCACCGCCTTCGACGAGGACCAGTCGAGCTGCAACCAGACACCGGTCGTGCCCCAGGGAGCGACCCACTCGGCGGTCGTGTTGTCGGGGTAGCCGCTGATGACCCCGTCGATCGCCTTGGCGGCGGTCTGCCCGGTCGAAGTGTCGTCCCACGCCGCGGTGGCGGTCGCCGAGCCCGTGACGTCGGTCGCGCCCCCGGGCGTCGGCGTCGGGGTCGGGGTGGGCGTGGGGGTCGGCGTCGGTGTCGGGGTCGGCGTCGGGGTCGGCGTGGGCGTCGTCGTGGTGCCCGGGGCGAACGTCCGGATCTCCGCCAGGCCGACGTTGCGCGTCGTCGCGCTGACGCCGGTGACGGTGAACTTCACCCAGCTGACCTGCCGCGACGAGAAGGTGACGCGGGTGAACGCGCCGCCGTTGTCGAGCGTCGGCACTGCGACGCTGCTCCCGTCGGAGAACGTCAGCGTGCCGGCCGTGACCTGGTCGTCGGCGTTCGGACGGTCCGCGAGGTCCACGGCGCCGAGCGTCACCGGGCTCGACCACGCGAGCTGCAGCCACGAACCGGTGCCGCCCCCGCGGGTCGCCCACTCGGCGGTCGGAGCGTCGGGGTAGCCGCTCGCGACGCCGTCGACGGCCTTCACCGCGGTCTGCCCGTCCGCGGGGTTCTCGCTGCTCGCGGTGACGGCCGCACCGGCGGTCACGTCGGCTCCGACGGACCCACCCGAACCGGTGCCCGGGTCGGTGGGCGTCTGCGTGCCGACGGTGTACTCACGGCTGAGCCAGGAGCCCTCCGGACGCGAGGAGCACGACGCCACCGAGGCGCAGGTCTCGGCGTCGTACGCGGAGTAGGCGAAGAACGCGTTCCCCTTCGCCTGCGTCTGCGCGGCGGTGAGGTTCGAGGGCTTGTCCGCGATCGGGTACCCCATGTACCCGGTGAGCGTGCTCGCCGTCGTGAGCTGCTGCTGCGCCGACTTCGTGAGGTACGCGACGGTGTGGTGGTCGCTGTGGTCGCCGTCGCCGTAGGTGCCGACGTGGTCGAGGGTGTGCACCTCCTGCGGCCCGTACCCGTTCATCAGCGCGAGCACGGTGGCCTGGAGCTGGGCGAGCGTGTAGGTGGTCCCGTAGGTCGCACCGGAGACCGTGCTCATGCTCGTGATCGAGCGCTGGTAGAGCTTCTGGAGGCTCTGGTACCGGGTGGCCGCGAACCCCGAGCCGTCGATGTTGCCGTCCGGCAGCTGCAGGTACACGAGGCTGAGTCGCGGGTCCGCCGTCAGGGTGCGCGTCACGAGGGTCTTGCCGCCGGCGCTGACCGAGCCCGAGGTCCAGGCGTTCGTCACGCCGGCGAGGTTCGCGTAGGCGGCCTCGAGGCCCGTCTGCCGGCCCTTCCAGTACGTGGCGGACTTGCCCGCGTCCCCGGCGGTGACGATGACCGAGCGGACGCACTTGTCCGCGTCGATGTCCTTGCGGAGCTCGGTGCCCTCGAACAGCAGGTCGTCGTCGGCGTGCGCGACGACGGTGAGGACCTTCCCCGCGCTGCAGTCCGCGGTGGTCGCCGCACCGGCGCTCGACGGCGCGAGGAGGCTCGGTGCCGAGACGGTGGCGCCCGTGATGACCGCTGCCGCGACCGCGAGTGCCACCTTCCAACGGCGTCGGATGGTGGCACTCGGGGTCGGGGCGTCTCGCTGCATGTCGTCTTCTGTGCGTGGGTGGGTCGGGTGGGTGGGTGTCGGTCAGGGAGCGCCGACGGGCTGCTGCACGGGCGCGGACACCGGGGCGGGTGCACGGACCACGACGGTGCCGAAGACACGGCCGACGGCGTAGCCGAACACGGTCGAGACCGCCGAGGTCACGATCGCCAGGGCACGGAGGCCCCCACCGCGACCGAGGGCCCCGAGCTCGCGGAGCACCGCGCCGGGCAGGACCCGGGTGAGGTACGTCGACTCGCTCGAGAGCGAGTCACGGGCACCGACCCGGCGGCTCAGCACGGCCTTCGAGATGCCCTCGTAGTAGCTCCGGCGCCGCAGGTACCGCATCGTGACGCGGTCCGGGGAGACCCGGTGCGAGACGTTCGAGCGCGGCTCGAAGCGGATGCGGGCGCCGGGACGGATCCGGGCGATGCGGATGCAGAGCTCGGTCTCCTCGCACCCCAGCGGGTGGTTGCCGACGCGACCGATGCCGGAGCGGAAGCCGCCGGCGGCGAGCACGACGTCACGGTGGAAGGCCATGCTCGACCCGATGACGTTGCGGACGTCCGCGGACGTGGTGGGGAGGCCGGTGTAACTGCACCCGACGATCCAGAGCAACTCGTCCGGGTAGGGCCCGGCGCCGGTCGCGGTCGGCCACGACGGGGTCGCCCGGCCGCCGACACCGACGACGTCGGGCAGCTCGAGCGCCTCGACGAGGTGCATCAGCCAGTCCGGGTCAGCCGTCGCGTCGTCGTCCAAGAAGGCGACGACGTCGGCTTCGGTGAGTGCGACGCCGGTGTTGCGCGCACCCGAGAGGCCGCGGTCCTCGGCGTTCTCGACGATCCGGAGCTCGGGCCAGCGGGCGGCCGCACGGCGGAACAGCTCCGGCTCGTGGTCGATGACGACGATCACCTCGGTCGCGTCGGGCTGGCGCTTCGCCGACTCGACCGCGTCCTGCAGGTCACCCCAGCGCTGCTGCGTGTAGGCGCAGATGACGACGGCGACCGTCGCGACGCTCACGCCGCTTCCTCGTCCATCGCCGGCACTGCGGCCGGGACCACGAGGCCCGAGACCGGGGTCGGCATGAGGCGCATGCGGGCCTTGGCCTCGCGGGCACGACGACGCTCGTGCATGATCGACTTCAGGACGCGGATGCCGTCGCTGACCGCGTTGAGGTTGCTGGTGCCGTGCACGCGGAGCTTCTCGTGGCTCGGCACCTCGGTGATCGCGAACTCCGCGGCGGACCAGCGGCAGGTCAGGATCGTCTCGATCTCGAAGCCGTCACCCCAGCGCATCGAGCCGTCGGTCGGCTGCGGGAGCGTCGACGACAGGAGCCCGATCGTCGGCAGCGTGTCCGCCCAGAAGGCGTTGTAGCCGTAGCAGAGGTCGGTGTACCGCGCACGGAGCAGCACGTTGGAGATCATGTTGAGCCCCTTGTTGCCGAGGCCGCGGATGATCGTGATGTCGTCGCTGCCGCCACCGGGTGCGTAGCGGGAGCCCTTCGCGACGTCGGCACCGTCGACGAGCGCCTGCACGAAGCGCGGGATCTCGGCGGCGTCGGCGGAGCAGTCGGCGTCGAACATGACGACGACGTCGCCGGTCACCGCCTCGAAGCCGCAGGCGAGCGCGTTGCCCTTGCCCTTGCGGGTCTGCTGCACGACCTTGATCGTCGGCATGAGGCGCTGCGCCGTCGCGATGGTGTCGTCCACCGAGTTGCCGTCGACGAGGATCACCTCGTAGACGGGCGGGAGCTGCGGGAGGATGATCTCGAGGTTGCGGGCCTCGTTCCTCGCGGGGATGACGACCGAGACGCGGGGGTCTCGGGGTCGGACGGTGCTGGCGGACATGGTGCTCCTGTCGGGTTCAGGCTGCATGCGGGAGTGGTCGAGGGAGGACCCGGCGCTGGGTGGGCGTCGGAACGGGGGTACACCGTTCCCTGGGCTTGGACCAACCATCGTCCGGCGGACGGGGCTGGTCAATGCGGGTGGGCACTGGTTGCGGACCCCCGAGTGCGGATACGGAAACCCGCAAGCCGCGGCCGGGTGGCGTGTCGGCACGCACGAGGGCCCTGGAGGCGCGGGACGGGCCCGCCACGCGCCTCCAGGGCCCTCGCTGGTCGCGTCAGGGACGCGACTCGTGCGTCGTGAAGGCGGCGCGCAACGCGGTCGCCAGCTCGGCGACGTGCGGCTCGCGGAGGAGCGAGCTGTGCTCGCTCTCGATGCGCACCGTGGTGGTCGCACCGCGGAGCACGTCGTTCCAGCCGTCCACGTCGGGGTTGCCGTCGGCGAGCACGAACGTCGCCGTGCCGTCGTAGGGCGAGGGCGTGTGCCGCCGCGTCACGATCGTGGCCTGGTCGAAGAGGGCGTCGAAGTCCTTCTGCCCGCCGTAGCGGAGGACGCCGGCACCGTAGGCGCGGACGCGCTTGGCGAACTCCTCGCCCACCGGCACGCCGGCGGGCAGGATGCGCTTCGCCGCCCGGTCGAGCCCGCGCTTGAGTGCTCGGAGCGCCGGGTTGCGCACCGGGCTCTCCGCCATCCGGCCGAAGTGCAGCTGCGCCTGCTCGGTGCTGCTGCGCGGCAGGTAGCTGTCCAGGATCGCGACGTGCTCGACCCGCTCGCCGCCCTCGGTGAGGAGCTTCGCCACCTCGAGGGCGACGAGGCCGCCGAGGGAGTGCCCGACGAGCAGGTACGGGCCGCGGGGCTGGACGATGCGCATGAGCTCGACGGTGCGCCGTGCGGTGCGCTGGATGCTCCAGTCCGGGATCGCCCGTCGCTCGAGACCGTGCTGCTGGAAGGCGTACACGTCGTGCTCGGGCAGGTACCGGGACAGCGGCAGGAACGTCAGGCCGAGGGCTCCGGCCCCGCTGAGGCAGAACACGGGCGGGCGCCCGGGGACGCGGGCCTCGGAGACCTTGACGACGTCGGGGTGGCTCGGCAGGGACTTCGCCCCCGAGCGCACCCGTCGGGCGAAGGCGCGCAGGGTGGGCTGTTCGAGGAGCTCCGACGCACGGAGGTCGACGCCGAGCCGGGCCTGCACGATCGCGAGCATCTCCTCGGCGGAGAGCGAGTCGCCGCCGAGCGCGGTGAAGTCCTCGTCGAGGTGCACGCCGCGGAGTCCGAGCACCTCGGCCCAGATCTGTCCGACGACGAGTTCCCACTGGTCGTACTCGCCCTCGACCATCTCGACCTCGAGCGACGGCGCACCGGGCAGCTTCGCCCGGTCGACCTTGCCGCGCTCGTTGCGCGGCAGTTCGGGCATCGGGACGATCGCCGCCGGCACCATGTACTCGGGCAGCTTCGCCCGCAGTGCGCGGCGCAGGGCCGCCGGCGCCGGGGTGCGGCGACCGGGACGGCCGACGACGTAGGCGACGAGGCGCGTGACGGCGGGCGGGTCGACGAGGGCGGTGACCACGACGTCGTGGACGTCCTCGACGGCACGGAGTGCCGCCTCGACCTCGCTCGGCTCGACGAGGTACCCGCGGACCTTCACGGCGTCGTCGTCGCGGCCGAGCAGGACCAGGCAGCCGTCCTCCTCGACGCGGGCGAGGTCACCCTGGCGCCACAGCGGGGTGCCGTCCTCGTCGACGGAGAGGTGCTCGCTCGTCTTCTCGGGCGCGCCCCAGTAGCCGGCGGTCATGCCGTCCCCGATGACCACGAGCTGGCCGGTCTCCCCCGTCGCGGCGGCGGTGCCGTCCTCGCGGAGGACCCGGGCGGTCTTGCCCGGCGGCACGTACCCGGCCGGCACGACGCCGTTCGGGACGGCGTCGTCCGGACCGACCGGGAAGTACGAGACCGCCCCCATCTCGCTCGACCCGAACCCGTTCCAGAGGACCGTGCGGGCGCCGAGGACCGGGCGTGCGGCGTGCACGTCGGTGCCGGTGATCGGCTCGCCGACCGTCATGACGAGTCGGAGTCCGGCGAGCGCGGGGTGCAGGTCCGTGCCGCGGTCGCGCACGGTGGAGACGACCGACCGGAGCAGGTGCGGCGTGCAGACCACGGCGGTGACGTGCTCGGCGGCCATGCCCTCGAGCAGTCGCTCGGTCCCGAGGTCGCGTGCGTCGAGCAGGACCGCGGCGGCCCCGCTCAGCATGCTGTCGAGCGTGGTGAGGATGCCGGCGGCGAAGGACAGCGGCAGCACGACGCCCACGAGGTCGCCGGGCCGGTAGTCGGCGCTCCAGGCACTCTGCTCGGTGTTCCGGAGGAGCTGTCGGTGCGTCATCGCGACGCCCTTCGGCAGGCCCGTGGAGCCCGAGGTGAACACGATCGCGGCGGGGTCGGTGCCACCGGGTCGGGCGGTCGCTGCGGTGCCGGTGCCCGTGCCGGTCGCGGTGCCGGCGGCGGTCGCGGTGCCGGTCGCGGCCCGCTCGGTGCTCGTCGCGATGAGGGCGTCGAGGTCGTGCACGGTGCCGTCCGGGCCGAGGACCGCGGCGGCGAGGTCCGCACGGGTGTCGTCGGCGAGCACCTCGGCGATCCCCGCGAGCGTGACGACGTGCTGCAGGCGCGCCTCGGGCAGGTGGTCGTCGAGCACGACGATCGTCCGCCCGGCGGCGATCAGCGCGAGCATGCCCACCACGGTCTCGGTCGTGTGCCCGGCCATGATCCCCACCGGGACCGACGCGCCGGCGCGCTCGGGTCCGACGCCGGCGCCGGTGCGGTCGTCGGGCCGGAGGACCTCGGTGAGCCGTGCGGCGAGTGCCCGGACCGTCCGGTCCGTCTCGGCGAACGTGCGGGCGGTCCCGGCACCGGCGAGCGCCGGGGACTCGGGGAACGCTGCGACGACGCGCGTCCACCGGTCGAGGACCGAGTGGTCGTCGGATGCCGGGACGGCCGGTTCGACCGTCCGGTGACGCGCTGTCGGGTGTGTCGGACGCATTGCTTCTCCCCTGGGTCGTGCGGGCCGGTGGTGCGCTGCTGGTGCTTGGAGGACGGTAAGCCGACCGGACGCCCCCGATCGAGGGGCCGAGGAGCGCCGTGCGGGGATCCTGCGGTTTGGCGCATCCTCGCGATCCGCCGTGGATCCCCGGTGACGGACCTATCGGTTCGCTGTGCGCTCGCGGGCGCGGACGGTGCGGCGGGACCGCCCGTAGCGGAGCACACCACGCCCGACGGCCAGGAGCTCGACCCAGCGCATCCGTCCGACCTCGCGGAGGAACGCGGCGTCGTCGAGCGGCGCGTCCGCGGTGCCGACGGCGACCGGTGCCGCTGCCGGGGTGACGGCCGGCTCGGCGGCGGTGCCCGAGACGAGGTGGCGCACGGCCCGCGGGGCGCGCTGCAGCGCCATCCCGAGCGTGCGGGGGTGCAGGGCGATCTTCGTGAGCCAGGCCCCGAGTCCGGTGCCGTAGCCCTCTGCCTGCTTCCGGAGCGCCGGGAGGTCCGCACGGTGCCGGTGCCAGACCAGCGCCGCGGGTTCGACGACGAGCGCAGCGCCCGAGAGCACGACGCGCGAGAACATGTCGATGTCCTCGCCGCCGCCGGTGACGGTGCCGACGCCGAGTGCCTCGTCGAAGCCGCCCAGGTCGGTGATCGCCGACCGCCGCATCGCGAAGTTCGCACCCGTGCCGTAGTCACCGACCGCGAACGGGAAGAGCGGCCGGTCGACGGGCGGTGCCGACAGGCGGTGCACGCGCGGCACGAGGTTGCGCGACCAGGTCACCCGTTCGTCGAAGTACCGCTGCGTGGGGGTGCGGAGCTCACCGCTGGCGACGAGGCCGCTGACGCAGACGACGTCGTCCCCTCGGGAGAACCCCGAGGCGACGGCACGGAGCCACGCCCGGTCGACCACGACGTCGTCGTCCGTGAAGGCGACGATCTCGTGCCGCGCGGCCAGGACGCCGGCGTTGCGTGCGCTCGAGAGGCCCGGGACGGGTTCGCGGACGTACCGCACGCGGTCGTCGTCGAGGGCCTCGACGAGTTCGCGCGTCGACTCGTCGGAGGGCGCGTTGTCGACGATGACGACCTCGAAGTCGGGGTGGTCCAGGGCGAGCAGCGAGTCGAGGGCGGCGCCGAGCTGGTCGGCGCGGTCACGGGTGCACAGGACGACGGACGTGCTCGGCAGGCGCACCGGGATCGGCGGCTGCGGGACGGCGGGCAGGGCGGCGACGGCGGCCCGGAGCGCGGCGACCTCGACCGTCTCGTCGGACACCGGCAGGTCGACGAACCCGAGGGGGGCCACGCCGTCGCGGACGAGGAGCCTGGCCGACCCTTGACCGGCGGCGTCGTGCAGCCCCACCGTGCCGGCGTCGTCCCCGGGGACCTCGGCGAGGTCGACGGCACCGACCCACACGGCACCGCCCCAGGTGGGGTCGACGGCGCTCGACATCGGGCGGGCGAGCTCGACGCGGGGCGGGAGCGAGCGCTGGATGGTGTCGGTCATGGGAGAGCCTGTCTCGTGTCGGGGGACGTGCGCGGTCGCAGCCGGCCATCCCACCGTCGCTGCGGGGACTGCGGGGGTCAACGAGCAGGCGGAACCGTGCGGTTTCTCCTCGCATGACGGCCGCCACGCGTGCGTGATCCCGCAATGCCGCAGGCCCTCCGCACTTCCCGGTGACCGCTCTCCCGTGCGCCCTCGGCCCCCGGTTACCGTCGTGACACCCGCAAGGCCGCTGCCAGTCGCCGGCCCAGACCCGAAGGGACGCTCGATGCGTCAGTCGATCGCGGTGGTCGAGCAGTGACCGCCACCACGACCCCCACCAGGATGTCGCTCCGCCACGGAACCCGCGTGCTGCCGACCTCACCGGTGCCGTCCCTCGTCGCCGCGGGTCTCGGTTTCGCCGGAGCCGCCCTCATCGCGGCCGACGCGTCCGGTCCGCTCCGCACGGCCGTCGTGCTCGTCGCGCTGTTGGTCGTCCCGGGTCTGCCGGTGGTCCGGCTGCTCGGGCTCCGCGAGCCGATCGGGCGCGCCGGACTCGTCGTCGCGTCCAGTGCCGCGATCGACGCTGTCCTCGCGCTCGCGATGGTCTGGACGGGGCAGTGGGTCCCGCTGCCCGCCGCCGGGCTCCTCCTGCTCGTCGCCGGGTGGGTGTCGCTCGGCCAGGGCGTCCAGACCGCGCGCACCGCGCCCCGGTCGGCCCGCACGCGGTCGGCCCTGCCGACCGCGGTCCTGGTCCGCACCGTCGCCGCGTCGGGCGTCCTCGTCACCGGAGCCGCGCTCTGGGCGGTGGGTGTCGCGCAGACGGACTCGACCGGACTGGGCGAGTGGGGCCTCCTGGCTGCACTGCCCGCGGTCTGGTGGGCCGGCGCCGCACTCGTGTTCGTCGTCGCCCTGGTGACGCTCGTCGACCGTCGCCACCACGTGGTGGTCCGCGCGGTGTCCTCCGGCGTCCTCCTGCTCGTCATGTACGGCACCTCGAACCTGATCGCCGCCGAGCCCCGACCGCCGTGGGTGTTCAAGCACATCGCGGTGACCGCGTACATCCTGCAGCACGGCGCCGTCGACCCGTCGATCGACATCTACAACCGCTGGCCCGGGTTCTTCAGCTTCAGCGCGTTCCTCGGCGCCGCCACCGGCACGCTCGACGCGGCGGACCCGGTGCGCTGGACGGAACTCGCGTTCGCCCTCGCCGACGGGGCGCTCGTCCTCGGGATCGCACGGGCACTCGGTGCGAACGGCCGCTGGGCGTACGTCGCCGCGGTCCTGTTCAGCGCCGCGAACTGGGTCGGGCAGGACTACTACTCCCCGCAGGCGTTCGCGTTCTTCCTGTTCCTCGCGGCGGTCCTCGTCGCGCTGACCGTCCTCCGCGGCAAGCCCAACGTGATCGGGCGGTGGAGCGCGACGCTGACCGGCCGGCTGCTCCGTGCGCGCCGCTCCCCCGTGGCCGAGGCGGTCGCCACGCCGACGCGGGCCGCCGTGGTCGCGGCGGTGGCGCTCGTCGTCGTCCTGCAGTTCGTCATCACGGCGTCGCACCAGCTGACCCCGTTCGTGGTCGTCGCCGCGTTCGTGCCGCTGCTCGTGCTCGGCTTCCTCCGCCCGTGGTGGCTCGCCGTCCCGCTGACGCTGCTCCCCCTGCTCTACCTCGTGCCGAACCTCGACTACATCCAGGAGAAGTTCGGTCTCACCACCGGCTTCGACCCTGTGAGCAACGTCACCGCCGCGTCGACGTCGATCGCCATCCCGTCGATCGCGACGACCCTGCAGTCCCGCGCGGTCCTCGGGATCACGGCACTCGTCGCGGTGTGCGCCGTCATCGGACTCGTCCGGATGGTCCGCGGTGGGCACGCCCGACGCGCCCTCGTGGTGCTCTGGCTGGCGGCCTGCCCGATCGTGCTCGTGCTCGGGCAGAGCTACGGCGGCGAGGCGAAGTTCCGCGTCGTCCTGTTCTCCGCGCCGTTCCTGGCGATCGCAGCCGTCCACGCCTTCCACGGCCGCCGGCTCCGCATCGCCGCCACGGCCCTGGTGCTGACCGTGACCACCGCGCTGTTCCTCGGTGCCACGTTCCAGACCGAGCAGGCGAACCAGACCGCACCGGCCGACGTGGCCGCGGCGAAGTGGCTCGACGGCCGGTTCCAGGCGGACGACACCCTCACGACCGTCGGCAGCTTCCCGTCGATCATCGGCGGGAACTACGAGAACTTCCTCCGCCACTGGGGCCAGGTCGACTCGCTGCAGAGCGAGGCCGCGTGGTTCCCGAAGGGCATGACGGCCGACGACCTCACCGGTGTCCTGCAGGACCGCGACCAGGGCGGACACTCCTGGCTCGTGTTCTCGGCGGCGCAGCGAGCCGACGCCGTCACCCGCGGGACGCTCACCGGCGCGCAGATCGACGCCATCGAGCGGTCCGTGGCCGACGAGGGCACCCTCCGCTACGACCGCGACGGAGTCCGGATCTACGAGGTGCGCGATGCAGCATGAGCCCGGGGCACGTCACCGGACGACCACCCGGCGGTCCTTCCTGCGCCGCGGCGTGACGATCGCCGGCATCACCGGGGTCGCCGTGGTCGCCGGCACCACGGCCGTCGTGCTGCCCACGCGTGCCGGTGACGGGGTCGCCCGCGCCGAACGCATGCCCACCGGGGCGCTCGAGTCCGAGGGAACGCGGTGGGTCCCCTACCTCGCACAGGACTTCGACCTCGACGCCGCGCTCGGCGAACTCCTCGCGGTGTACCCGCGGATGGCGGAGTACAGCGGGATGCGGGACACGTCGGGCAAGGGGCTCTACTCCCCCGACCAGGTGGTGTCGGTGCACGACTCGGTGCTCGACTTCCACCTCCGCAGCAACGGGTCCCAGCCCCTCGTGGCGACGGTCCTCCCCGCCGGCTACCGGGCGTACACGCACCAGCGCGTCTCGATCCGGTACCGCGCCGACGAGGTCCCCGGCTACAAGTTCGTCATGATCCTCTGGCCGCTGTCCGGCGACTGGAACGAGGGCGAGATCGACTGGCCCGAGGGTGACCTCACCGGCGACGTCCGCCCGGTGTCGGCGATACCGGGCAGCTACGATCCCACGACCGAGGCGATGACGTTCCTGCCCGAGGACCCGACGGTGGTGTCCGGCGGGCAGACCGACTGGCACGTCGCGACCGTCGAGTGGACCGCCGATTCGGTGCGCTTCTACTGGGACGACGAGCTCCTCGAGACGGTCACGGGCGCGGTGCCCACGACGCCCATGCGCGTGACACTGCAGGCGGAGACGATCATCCACGACGCCGAGGTGCCGGCCGACGCATCCGGGCACGTGCTCGTGGACTGGGTGGTCGCGTACCGGAAGAGCAGGGTGCAGTCCTGACCTGATCGGCCGCCCTGGCGTGTCGGGCTGTGGCCTGACGGGTCGGTTCGTCGCCCGGCGTGTCACGCGGCTCCTGCGCCGGAAACGGAACAAGCCCCCGGGACATCCCGGGGGCTTGTTCTACGAGTGCTGGGGTACCTGGACTCGAACCAAGAACGACGGTACCAGAAACCGCTGTGTTGCCAATTACACCATACCCCAAAGGCCCGGAGGCCTTCGGTCCCGGTTGCCCGGGGCACGATCAACTACTGTACAGCATCCCTGGGGTCCGTGAGACCACCCACGAGGTCCCGGTGCACCGCGGCCGCCGTCACCGCGCCGTGGCCGGCCGCGACGATGAGCTGCTCCGGGCCGGGAGGCGTGACGTCACCCACCGCGTAGACGCCGGGAACGCTCGTGCGGCCCGAGCGGTCGACGACGACCAGACCCTCGGCGTCACGATCCAGCTCGGCCGCCATCCAGTCGAGGTCGGCGTGCCATCGGGGCCGGACGAACCCGCCCGTCCGGGGCTCCACGTGGCCGTCTGCGAGG
>Ga0308160_10006248_pt1 | contig 12197 bp, 6 predicted proteins | sample PhyFR1_FD_201036 | JGI IMG/M metagenome (GOLD analysis project Ga0308160, IMG submission 201036) | Phyllosphere microbial communities from UC Gill Tract Community Farm, Albany, California, United States - DLSLF.R1 | ecosystem: Host-associated > Plants > Phyllosphere > Unclassified | place: USA... | reverse complement strand
TTGACCACCACCGGCAGCTGCGCGATGTCCAGGCCGCGCGCGGCCACGTCGGTGGCCACCAGGACCTGCACCTGGCCGCTCCGGAAGCCGGCCAGCGCCTGGTTGCGGCGGCCCTGGCTCAGTTCGCTATGGAACGGCTGCGCCAACACGCCGGCCTTGCCGAGCTTCTCGGCCAGATTGTCGGCGCCGCGCTGGCTGGCCACGAACACCAGCGCCTGCGGCCAGGCTTCGCTGTGCAGCAGGTGCCGCAGCAGCGCGGTGCGCTGCGCGCTGTCCACTTCGATCGCGCGCTGGCGAATCGTCGCCGGGGCCGCGGCGGCGGCGTCCTCGCCGATGCGTCGCGGTCCGCGCATCAGGCGTTGCGCAAGCACTTCCACCTCGGCCGGGAAGGTGGCCGAGAACAGCAGGGTCTGCCGACGCCGCGGCAACAGCGCCAAGATACGGCTCAGTTCCGCTTCGAAGCCCAGCGCCAGCAGGCGGTCGGCTTCGTCCAGCACCAGGGTGCCCACCGCGCCCAGGTCCACGGCGTTGTGCGCGACCAGGTCGAGCAGCCGGCCCGGGGTGGCCACGACGATGTCGGCGCCGCCGCGCAGCTTCAGCATCTGCGGATTGATCGAGGCGCCGCCGGCGACCGTGGCTACCTTGACCCGCCGCGGCAGGTAGCGGCCCAGCGCCTGCAAGGTGTCGCCGACCTGCGCGGCCAGCTCGCGGGTCGGTACCAGCACCAGGCCGCGCACGCGGCGGCTGGCCGGTGCCAGCGCCGCGCGCTGCAGCAGCGGCAGCGCGAAGGCGGCGGTCTTGCCCGAGCCGGTCGCGGCGCAGGCCAGCAGGTCGTCGCCGCGCAGGATCGGCGCGATCGCCTGCGCCTGGATCGCGGTGGGCGCGGTATAGCCGGCGGCGTCGAGCGCGCGCGAGAACGCGGGCAGCAGCTCGGGGGCGAGGCCCAGCGTAGTGAATGGCATGCAGCGAGGTCCGGAAGGTGGGCGGCGAAACCGATGTCGCCGCGATGCTCCGCGGCGGACGTAGCCGCGCAGCCTACCCGCAGCCGCACGCCTATGCGAGGCGCACGCGCCTGCGGGTGTCCGATGGCCGCTATTCGAGAGATGGTCGATCAGGGGCGGCGGACAGCTGCGGCATGCCCTGGCGTCGTGCGGGAAATGGCCGCGGCAACCGCCGCTCGCGGGCAAGGCGACGCGACGCGCGGAAAACCTGGCGTCATGCTTGATTGCCGCCGAACCGATCGTCCGTGGCAGCGAAGTGCGCAGGCGCCTCGCCATGCGCATCGGCGATCACGCAGTGCGCGGGCTCGCCTGCAACGTCGCGTTGCCATGCCGCCGCACGGTCACCCACCTGGGGTGGCCGTGCGGCAGGCAGTACCGGTGCCGCGCTTACTGGCAGGTCACGCCGACCGCACTGAACGCGGCCGTCACCGCCGCCACCGGACGGCCCAGGTCGCTGGCCGCGGTGCGCACGCCGCAGGCGCCGCTGTTGAAGCTGGTGCTCGGGGTCCAGTACAGGCGGTTGGCGCGGGCGAAGACCTCGAAGGCGGTGCGCGTGTTCCAGCCGGAGGTGGTGGCCAGTTTGTAGAACGCCTTGTTGTAGACACCGGAGGAGTAGTGCACGTCCAGCCCGCTGCGGTAGTTGGCGGCGTTGTCGATCGAGGAGCCGTCCTGCGGCGGATTGGCCATGTAGCGCAGCGCGCCGTTGGACTTGAAGATCTCCGGGCCGACCAGGAAATCGTTGCTGCCCTTGAGGTAGTACTCGGTGGCCTCGCCGGCGATGTCCGAATACGCCTCGTTGATGCCGCCGGACTGGCCGGAGTAGGTGAGGCCGGAATTCTGCTCGGTGAAGCCGTGCGACACCTCGTGGCCGGCGACGTCGATGCTGACCAGCGGATAGAAGCGGGTGTTGCCGTCGCCGAAGGTCATCGTCGACCCGTTCCAGAACGCGTTCTCGTAGCGCGTGCTGTAGTGCACGCGCATCACCAGCTGGAAGCTCAGCGGCGCCACCCCGGCATAGGCGCGGTACATCTTCTCGATGATGCCGCCGAAGTAGTGCGCGTCGTTGATCGGCGAATAGGCGCCGTTGATGGCCTTGTAGGTGTTGCGCGGGCAGGCGAACTGGTACGCCGTACTGCCGGAGGTGCCGCCGTTGAGGTTCACCGACTTGACCGTGCTGTTCTGCATGCGGCAGTTGTTGTCCACCTCGAGGAAGCCGTGGATGCTGCCGCTGGTGCCGTATTCGTACTGCCCGGTCTTGGCGTTGCCGCCGGGGCCGGTGGCATCGCGGGTGGTCAGGCCGTCCCATTGCCGCAGGATCGCGCCGCTGCGCGCATCGACGATCACGAACGGGCGGGTCGGCTCGCCGCCCTGCGGCGCATCGGCGAAGAACGACACCACGTAGGCCATATGCGCGCGGTCGTCGTCGTCCAGGTAGACCATCTGCGGCGCCTGCGCGCGCTCGATGCGGCGTGCGGCCAGCGCATCGCCGAGCGCGGCGCGCTTGGCCACCTCCAGCGCGCGATTGGCCGGCAGCAATGCGCTGGCGGCGGCCGTGGTCGTGGCCGGCAGTTCGCTGGCCAGGCCCGCCACCGAGCGCCCGAACAGGCTGCGCACGCTGCCGTCGCTGCGCTCGCTGACGACGACATGCTCGCCCCAGACCGGCACGCCGCGGAAGGTCTGCTGGTAGCGGCTGTGCACGGTGCCGTCGTCGTCGGTGCTGGTGCTCAGCAGGGTCAGCGCGGACTCGGCATCCAGGCCGATCAGTTCGGCGTGGCGCACTGCGGCCGCGGCGGGAACGCCGCCAAGGCTGGTGGTGGCGGCCTTGTACTGCACGTTGAGCGTGCCGAGATCCTTGCCGTGCAGATCCACGCGCTCGGCGGCCGTGGCCGAGGTGGCGGCGAGGGCGAGCAGCAACGGCGACAGCAGCGCGAGCGGGCGGTGGCGGATGGACTGGGGCATCTTCGTATTCCTCGCAAGTGATAAGGGAATGTCGTGCCGGCGCGGCTGCGCATGGCGGCCACGGGTGGTTGCGGTTGTGTGCGGAAGTGCGTCGGCGTTGCGGCCAATGGCGCGGTGCCGTCCCCCTGGCAACGACCATAACGATGCGGTTACGGGCTGTGGTAGACAGCGCTTGTTCAGGCTTTCGATCTGGGATGGCGAGCCTGGTGTGCGGCTCTCACGCGCACCAAGGCGGCACGCGTGCCGAGCGTGCGGCGTCAACGGTGTGGCTGCATCTGTGCCAAACAAACCCAAAGGTTAGTGCGCAAAAGCGCTGGAAAAGATAATCCGGCTACCTTCATTCGGTAGATACACAAGCGGCGCTGCAGTGTGATCGAGCTGAGCTGTTGGGAGGTCGCAAAAAATGCAGAAAATCAGCTGTTTCCCGGCGAATTGCGCACAGTGCGGAAGCTTGATTTACGTACTTTCGCGTACTGTAAAAAAGTTGGCGTACGGCCTTCGCGGTGGGAATACAGTTAATCGGTAGACATGGGCGATCCAAAATGCGTGGCGAGTCACCTTTGGGACGATTGGCGATTGCCGTCGTGGAGTGCGGATTGCTATATATCGGCCGCGTTTAGTCGGCACGGTGTTGGGTGCCGACGCGTGTCTTTCCTCCCCGGGGATCGCAACGCCATGACTTCTTCGCTCCTGCAGCCGAGTTCGGCTGCGTTCGCCGCGGCGGTGCGCGCGTACCGGCAGCGGCGTTGGCCCGTCGCCGCGGCGCGCCGTCGTCTGCGCGGATGCCTCGCGCGCAGCGTGCTGGGTATAGCGTGTGCCGTTGTCGTGCTGGCTGCGCCACCGCTGTCGGCGCAGGCGCCGGATATCCGCGCGCTGCGGCAGGCCGCCACCGGCTCGCGTTTCAACTTCGGCCATTCCACCTACCGGCTGATCCCCGGCGCGGTGGTGCGGCTGCGTGCCGAAGATGGTCTACGCGATCGGCGCACGATGCCGGCCGCCGACGGAGTGGTGGCGCAGATCGGCCCGTACGCGATCCTGCTCGGGCGCGATGCGCGCAACGCGGCGCCGGCGTCGCGCGATCCGTCCAGGCAGGACGAACGGCTGGTCGCGGCGATCAACGAGCTGACCGAGCAGACCGTGCTGGTCGCGCCCAAGCTGAAGTTGTTCGGCACCACCCCGGCGGTGGTCGAAGCGCTGGCGCACAGGACCGGTGGCACCCTGGTCTACGCCTCGGCGATCGACGGCAGCGCGGTGATCGGCTACGGCTCGGTCGAGGCCGCGCATGCGGCGTTGGTGCAGTTGCAGCAGGCCCGCGGCGTGGCCGAGGTGGCGCTGCAGGTGATCCAGGCTTTCGACGAGCGCAACTGACTCGGCATCACGGCTGCCGCCGCCTCGTTGCGAGGCGGCGGCGCAGTTCGCTCAGCCCGGCAGGGCCAGATCGTCGATCATCGCGCGCAGGAAGCGCGCCGCTTCGCCGCCGGTGCAGGCGCGGTGGTCGAAGCTCAGCGACAGCGGCAGCAGCTTGTGCGTTTCCACGCCGCCCATCACCGGCACCAGTTGGTGGCGGGCGCGGCCGGCGGCGACGATCGCCACGCACGGCGGCACCACGATCGGGGTGGCGTAGCGGCCGGCGAACATGCCGAAGTTGGACAGCGAGATGGTGTAGCCGCTCAGTTCCGACGCAGCAATGCTGCGCGTCTCCACCTGCTGGCGCAGACGGTTGACGCCTTCGCGGATGCCGCGCGCGTCGAGCATGTCGGCGTTGCGCAGCGCCGGCACGAACAGGCCGTCGTCGGTGTCCACGGCGATGCCGATGTCGACCTGCGCGTGCAGGGTGCGGGTCAGCGCGTCGCCATCGAACCAGGCATTGAGCGCCGGCACCGCCTGGCAGGCGGCGACGATCGCGCGCACCAGGCGCACGGTCATGTCGTTGCCGGGCGCCCAGGCGTGGACGTCGGCGTCGTCGTTGAGCGTGGTCAGCACCACTTCGCGATGCGCCTGCGCCATCACCCGCGCCATGTTGCGGCGCACGCCCTTGAGCGGCTCGGGCTGGCCGTGCGCGGTGGTGCCGGGCGGCTGGGTACGCATGGGCTTGCCGGTGGTGGACAGTGGCGTGCGCGAGGGTGCTGCTGGTGTTGGTGCCGGTGCAGGAGAGGCTTCAGCCGCGGCTTGCGATTGGCGTGTGGTCGCGGCTGAAGCCGCTCCTACAACGGCTGTACCGTCGGCGGCGGCCTGCTTTACGTCGGCCAGGGTCACTGCGCCGTCGCCGCCGCTGGCGCGCACCCGCGCCAGGTCCACGCCGAGTTTCTTCGCCAGCGCGCGCACCGCCGGCATCGCGCGCACGCCGCCGACCGAGACGCTGCGCTCGCTGTGCACGGCGTTGGAGCTCTGCATCGCGCCGACCACGGTGCCGGCGTCGTCGCGTGCGCCATCGCCTGGCGCCGCGTCGGCATCGCGCAGTTCGCCGCCGTCGTCGGAGGCGATGACGCGGTCGTTGTCGCCCGGCGCATCGGCGCCGGCGCCCTTGGCGGGACTGGCCGGCGCGGCGCCACCGTGGTGATGGCCGGTGTCCTGGCCTTCGGCGCGCTGCGGCATGCTGGCGTCGGGCGCGAACTGCGCCAGCATGCTGCCGGTGACGACGATGTCGCCCGGCGCGCCGGCCAGTTTCAGCACCTTGCCGGATACCGGCGAGGGCACCTCGACCACCGCCTTGGCGGTTTCCATCGACACCAGCGGTTCGTCGAGCTGGATGGTGTCGCCTTCCTTGACGAACCATTCGACGATGGTGGCGTCGGGCAGGCCTTCGCCCAGGTCGGGCAGATTGAAATTCTTGGTTTGGCTCATGTGGTCTCTTCCAGCAGTTCCAGGTCGCGCGCCGGCAGCCAGCCCTGCACGCCATCGGCGCGCTCGGCCCACCACCAGTCGCCGTATTCGTAATGCAGGGTCACGGTGTCGCCCTGCACGGCATCCAGTTCGCGCGCGTCGTAGTCGCGCAGCGCTTCGGCGTGGCCGTCGCCGGTGGCGCGCAGCCAGGCCAGCGGCGCCCAGCCGGCGTTGCCGGCCGCGGTCGTGGTCCAGACGAACGCGGGCCATTCCTCGTCGCGCACGCCCAGCACCACCCGCTCGCCGGCGGCGAAGCGGATCGGGTGCGGGTAGGCGGCGCGGTAGTCGCTGAGCAGGCGCGCCTGCATGTCAGCCTGCGGCGACGGCACGCTTGGCCGCCGCGACGATCTTGTCCACGCTCGGCAGGTATTTCATCTCCAGCCGGAACAAGGGAATGTGCGTGTCGTAGCCGGTCACCCGCTGCACCGGCGCGACCAGGTCGTACATCGACTGCTCGGCCAGGCGCGCGGCGATCTCGGCGCCGAAGCCGGCGCTGCGCGGGGCCTCCTGCACGATCACGCAGCGGCCGGTGCGCGCCACCGATTCGGCGATGGTGTCGAAGTCCAGCGGGCGCAGCGTGGCCACGTCGATGACCTCGGCGCTGATGCCGTCGGCGGCCAGCTTGTCGGCCGCTTCCAGCGCTTCCTTGACCTGCGCGCCCCAGGCCACCAGGGTCACGTCGCTGCCCTCGCGCAGCACGAAGCACACGTCCAGCGGCAGCGCCTCGCCGTCGTCGGCGACCACTTCCTTGTACTGGCGGTACAGGCGCTTGGGCTCCATGTAGATCACCGGATCCGGCTCGCGGATCGCCGCCAGCAGCAGGCCGTAGGCGCGCTGCGGCGAGGACGGCAGCACCACGCGCAAGCCCGGCACGTTGGTGAAGATGGCCTCGTTGGCCTCGCTGTGGTGCTCCGGCGCGCGGATCCCGCCGCCCCACGGCACGCGCAGCACCATCGGGCAGTGCAGGCGGCCGCGGGTGCGGTTGCGCAGGCGCGCGGCGTGGCAGATCAGGTGATCGACCATCGGGTAGACGAAGCCGTCGAACTGCGCTTCGGCCACCGGCTTCATGCCTTGCGCGGCCAGGCCGACGGTGAGGCCGGCGATGGTGGTTTCGTCCAGCGGGGTGTCCAGCACGCGCTGCGCGCCGAAGCGCTGCTGCAGGCCGGCGGTGGCGCGGAACACGCCACCGTTGACGCCCACGTCCTCGCCCAGCACCAGCACCGACGGGTCGTGCTGCAGTTCCCAGGCCAGGGCCTGGGTGACGGCTTCGATCAGGGTGATGGGGGTGCTGGTCATGGACTGGTCTCCGCGCGCTGTAGCCGCGCTGTGGGCGGTGCCGGCCGCATGCGTGGCGGCCGTATCGGCAAGGCGAGGGCTGAGCTCATCCATGGCGCTGCTCCAGGGCGATGGCGTCGGCACGCTGCGCGAGCAGGTCCGGCGGCGGATCGGCATACAGGTAGTCGAACATCGCTTCCACCGGCTGCACCGGAGTGGCCAGGTAGGCGTCGACCTCGATGTCGACCAGGCGCGCGCATTCCTGCTTCCACGCCGCTTCCTCGGCCTCGTTCCACAGGCCCTGCGCGGTCAGCCAGGTGCGCAGCCGGGTCAGCGGCTCGCGCTCCCAGGCCTGCTTGACCTCGGTCTCGTCGCGGTAGCGGCGCGCGTCGTCGGCGGTGGTGTGGTCGGACAGGCGGTAGGTCATGAATTCGATGACGCTGCCGCCCTGGCCGCTCAGCGCGCGCTCGCGCGCCTGGCGCATCGCTTCCAGCACCGCGATCAGGTCGTTGCCGTCCACCTGCAGGCAGTGCAGGCCGCCGGCCAGGCCTTTCTGCGCCAGGGTCTGCGCGCCGGTCTGCGCCGCGCGCGGCACCGAGATCGCCCAGCCGTTGTTGATCACGCACAGGATCAGCGGCAGCTGGTAGGCGCCGGCGGAATTGAGCGCGGCATAGAAATCGGTCTTCGACGAGCCGCCGTCGCCGCAGGTGGCGACCGCCACGTGGCCTTCGCCGCGCAGCTTGAACGCCAGCGCCGAGCCGGCGGCATGCAGGCACTGGGTGGAGATCGGCACGCAGATCGGGAAGTCCTTGGCGGCGTCGGAATCGCGCAGGAAGTCGCTGCCGCGTTCGTCGCCGCCCCAGTACAGCAGCACCTCGCGCGGGCGCACGCCGCGCATGAACATGGCGCCGTATTCGCGGTAGCTGGGCGCCAGCACGTCGCCGCTGCGCATCGAGGCGCCGATGCCGATGTGGGTGGCTTCGTGGCCCAGGCAGGAGGCGTAGGTGCCGAGCTTGCCGGTGCGTTGCAGGGCCACGGCCTTGCTGTCGAAGGTGCGCACATAGAGCATCTGCTTGAACAGCGCCAGCAGGGTCTGCGGGTTGGCCGAGTCGGCCGGGAGGGCGTCGCGGGCCGGCTGGCCGTCCGCGTCGAGGTACTGCAGGTATTCGATTTCGAACTGGGCGGCGATGGTCATGACAGCGGCACTCTCGACAACAAGTTTCAAATGATATGACTCGGCATGTTAAGGACGGCGTGCACAAAAGCCGTCCTGCACCGCAGCACGGTATCTTGCTGGATTGCAGCAAAAACTTGCGCTTTGAGGGCTTTGCGCATTGCTGGCGTTCACTTGGGCGATTGTTGCGTTGCGGTGGTTGGCTGCGCGGTGGTTGCGGATGTCCATCGGTGGACGTTTGGGGTTGGGCGTGATGTCTGGTTGCCGTGGTGTTCGGGCGACTGCGCAAAAGCTAATGGCGAAGGTTTGAGCAAGAGCAAGATCAAGAGCTTTCGCGCCGGTCGGCGCGAGTCACTTTTGTCTTGGCAAAAGTAACCAAAACCGCTCCCGCCCGACACGAGCCGGTGCGATACAGCCGCACCGGTGCCCTGCGCTCCTCGCGGCGAGCGGCACGGCGCCCAAACTCGCTTCGCTCAAACAAGGGCGCCTCTTCGGCCGCTCGCCATTGCGGTGCTCGGCTCGCTTTAAGGCGGGAAGTTTTAAGAGCGGCAGCTCACGGCAACAGCAAGAGCAACAGCAATAGCTCAAGAGCGACAGCGAAAGGCTCGAAGCGGGAGCGAAGGCTGCATTCGAATGGAGGGCGAGGCGGCGGCTGTTCCTTCTCCCATCGGGACCATGGCCCCCTTTTCGGGGGAAGGTGCCCCGAAGGGGCGGATGAGGGTACGGGCGAAGCCTCGTGCGCCCAAATTCAGCGAGACGCTTCGCGCCGTACCCTCACCCCAACCCCTCTCCCGGGGGGAGAGGGGCTTCGATAGCGCAGACTTCGAGGGCTAACGCAGTCTCAGGAGATGGCGGACGCAGGAGCGCTGGCAAAAGAAAAAGGGCGCGGCTTTGCGGCCGCGCCCTTGTTCTGCCCGAAGGCGGTTGCGCTCAGCGGCCGATGCGGGTGCTGAAGCGTGCGGCGTTGTCGGACGGGTCGGCGTCGGGCGAGGCCGAGCTGGCGCTGGCTTCGATCACGATGCTGCGGTCGGCCGGCAGCGGGCGGGTCGCGGTGGTCAGGGTGAACGCGGTGCTGGCGCCCGGTGCCAGGTCGGCGCGGGTGCTGCACTGGTACTGCGCGCTGCGCAGGCCGTGGGCCTGGCGTACGCACTGCCAGCCGCGCGGCGGCACCAGCAGCGACAGCACCGACAGGGTGTTGCCGCTGACGCTCAGGCTGGCGCGCTTGACCGGCGCATTGCCGTGGTTGACCAGGGCGATGCGGTAGTTAGCGCTGAACGCGATCAGCGGCAGCGTCGCCGGGCCGTCGATGCGCAGCGCCAGGTTGCCGGCGGGTGCGGCCTGCACCGCCACCGTGGCGCTGGCGCCGTTGTTGCCGCCGTTCGGGTCCTCGGTCTGCGAGGCGACCGAGGCGGCCAGGGTCAGCGTACGCCCGACCAGGTCGGCCGTGGCCGGCACCGCGATCTCGAAGCGCGGCGCGGCGCCGGCGGCGAGTTGCGTCGTGGTGCAGGTCACCACGGTCTGCGCGGCCACGTCCGGGGCCGCGCAGTCCCAGCCCGGAGCGGCGGTCACGGTCGGCGTCACCGCTGCATCCAGGGCGAAGGCGACCGCGGCGAAGCGGGCCGCATCCGGGCCGGCGTTGCCGACCTCGACGCTGTAGCGGATGGTGTCGCCGGCGTAGACCGCGGCATTGGCCGCGTTCGCGGTCACGCTCAGGTCGGCGCGCTGCAGCGGCTTGAGCTTGAGCAGCACCACCGCCGGATCGTGGTCGGACAGCCGCGCCGGCGAGTTGGCGTCGTTGCGCGCGGTGGCCGGGAAGTCGGCGTTGAGCCGCGCGTGGCCTTCGCTCAGCGTGGCGACCTGCGCCGAGTTCATCAGCGCGCGGTTGGCCAGGATGTGGTCCAGCGACTGCACGTTGCCGTCGTAGGCGTACGAATAGCTCTGGTCCGGCGTGGACAGCAGGGTCAGGTTGTACAGGTCCGGCGTGACCAGGTCGGCGCCGTCGCCGTCGACCACGGTCTGCGCGTCGGCCGACGGCAGGCCGGTCACCGTGCCCATCGCATCGACGTAGCCGTCGTTGAACTCGAAGGCGTTGAAGTCGCCCATCACCAGCAGCTGCTCGCCGGGATCGGCCACTTGCCGCGCCTGCAGCAGGTTGGCCAGGAACACCGCCTGCGCCTGGCGCTTGGCGCGGATGCGCAGGCCGCTGGCGTCGTCGGTCTCGGCGCCGTTGAGCGAACGCTGGTGCACCTCGACCACGGTCAGCGGCAGCGTGCGGCCGTCGGCGAAATGCACGATCGCCTTGAGCAGCAGCGGCGGGCGGTCGTTGAGCAGGCTGGTGCCGCCGGCCGGCTCGGTCCAGGTGGTGGCCTTGCCTTCCTGGCTGACCGAGAGCACTTCGACGCGGGCGATGCCGGCACCGACCGCGCCGGTCTTGACCAGGAAACCGACGTCGATGCCGCCGACGTCGTTGCCTTCCTGCAGGTACGCCACGTACTGCGGATCGGGCTGGCCGGCGGCCACCGCGTCGGCGTTGATGCGCGCGGCCAGGGTCTGCAGCACGCTCAGGTTTTCCACTTCCACCGTGCCCAGGATGTCGGGCGTGTTGAGGTAGTTGCGGATCGCCAGCGAGGCCTTGTTGAGCCGCGCCTGGTAGGCGGCCGCGGTCAGCACCGGTTCGCCGATCGCCGGGTCGTTCTGGTCGTCGAAGAAGCGTTCCATGTTGTAGGTGGCGACGTTGACGTCGTCGGCCTGCGGCGCCGGAGCCGGCTTCGGCTGGTCGGCACCGTTGCATTGCACGGTGGGCGCGGCTTCCGGATAGATCGTGTAGCGGCGGAAGCTGTAGTCCAGCGGGCCGCTGACGCCGAGCACCACGCAGCCGCCGGCCACGTCGATGCGCTCGCCGCCGAGGCCGGCGCTGCCCACCGCGATCACCTGCGGGTTGGTGTTCCAGCGCGGCACGTCGGCCGGGGAACCGGCCGGCAGCGGGTCGGGCTGCTGCACGCCGGCCGTGCGCCAGGCGCGCGGCAGGCCGGTGACCACGGCATGGAACACGCCGTTGCTGCTGGCGCTGGCGTTGGTCTCGTTGACGCTGCCGCCGGTGGGCGCGTTGACGGTCAGGCTGGGCACGGTCACGCGCATGCCTTCCAGGCGTTCGAGCTGGTCGTAGGCGCCGTTCGGGTCGGGGAAGCTGGTGGTCAGCGTCACCGCGGCCGGCAGCGGATTGCCGGTGGACTGCAGCAGCACGGTCGGGGTGCCCAACTCGGTCAGCGGCGGCTGGGTCGGATCGGCGGTCGGCACGTACTCGAGCACGGTGGCCTGCACCCGCACCGCATTGCCCACCGCGGCCTCGGCCGGCGGCGCGCTGCCGGTGTAGACGTAGATGCCTTCGGAGGTCTGCGGATCGGCATCGGCCTGGGCGTCGGGCGCCTGCAGGAAGAAGCCGGCGCTGCGCCGCGCGGTGACGATGCCGCTGGTGGCGACGATCTGCCCGACCAGCGGCGAACGCGCGCCGCTGCCCTGGATGCTGTGGATCGGCACCAGGTTGAAGTCGTCGTTGAGGATCACCCCACTGGCGGTCAGCGTGGCCGGCAAGGCGCCGCTGATGTCGGTGATGTCGAGATAGAAGGTCTCGTCGGGTTCGTTGGCGGTGTCGCCGTTGACCAGCACGCTGACCTGCGCGCTGCTCTCGCCGGCGGCAATGGTCACGTCGGTCGCGGCCACGGCCTGGTAGTCGCTGCCGGCGCTGGCGCTGCCGTCGCGGGTGGCGACGCGGAAGCTCACCCCGCCGCTGCCGGCCGGTTGGCTCAGGGCGATGGTGAACACGAACGCGGTGCTGCCGCTGTCGCCTTCGCCGCGGCTGACGTTGGCCACGCTGGCCACCGGCTGGTTGCCGCCGCCGCACAGGT
>Ga0308160_10006246_pt1 | contig 12200 bp, 20 predicted proteins | sample PhyFR1_FD_201036 | JGI IMG/M metagenome (GOLD analysis project Ga0308160, IMG submission 201036) | Phyllosphere microbial communities from UC Gill Tract Community Farm, Albany, California, United States - DLSLF.R1 | ecosystem: Host-associated > Plants > Phyllosphere > Unclassified | place: USA... | reverse complement strand
TATTAAGTGATTTATAGGTTAGGTTATATGGGTGTAACCTGGCTGGTAGGTTGTTTGGGTGGTAGGTTATACTGGGTGCTGGTTTGGGTGGTGGAGCCGTGTTTGGCTGGGAATTAGACTCTGTACCTAATATTACTACTTTGAGTAAATTGATCGCGTAACACCGTAAACCCGCTTAACATTAAACAGGGGGGCGCGACTAAGGTATGGATGCTGATGCGGCTGATAAGAGTGAATTGGCTAGTAATACATGTATGCAGTGTCCGTGATTAATTACTCATTGTCCATGGTCCATGATCCATCATTGCCTCTCTCGTCCCCCCAACTACTGACTCAGCTACTTTGGGGCTACATACCAATGCGCGAAATCACTGAAATGATCCTCCGACACCTCTGACGCTTCTGCCTCACACTTGCTCTCCCTCTCAAAGCTATAAGCTGGCGGTCGAGGATCATCAAATCTAAACATACTAGGTGGTCCCCCGTCTGAATCTGTTCCGAATCGAGCGCGCTGTTGGGTGGTACCGAGTAGTCCTTTACCAATTGGGTATAATGCCGCAGTAATAGGTTCGAGGAGACTATCTTCGTCAAGTGGACTAAACATCTCTTTGGTATCGGCATGAAGAGCAGGTGTCGATTGAGCGTCAGGATGGGAGTGGTAACGGGGGAAAGTGAATTCGGTGGCAAGAGAGGATACAATGAAAGATGCAGTATCGGGTGATCGACGAGGTCGAGGTGGACTTTGGGTTGATTCGGTAGTTTGTTGTTTGACCCATTTCGCGACTCGAGTGTCAGGGACTGATTCGTATCGGTGGTGCATAGAGCTGGTACGAGGTGGGTGGTTAAACGGTGCGCTGGAGAGGGGGAGAGGAGGTTCAGCTACAGGTTCAGAAGTTTGTCGAGGAAGGAAGATCGATTTGAGCTTTTCAGAGATTTTTCGCTTGTGTCCTGGTCGAGTACGCGGTGGCGGAGTCGGAGCAGGATTGGCTACGGAGGCAAGGAGAGCATTAACATTTTCCGATACAGCTCGTCGAGGCGGCGGAGGGTTAAATAAGAGAGGAGCGGTCCTCACCACCTCGAGCTGAGAGTGGAGTCGAGGGGTAGGATGATAGAGAGGAGATCGAGGGCCTGTAAACACCCTCAGCTGAGGGTGTTGTCGAGCGTAATTGGGAGCAGCGCTAGATGGCATACTGATGGGTAGTTGAGGAGTGACATTGTTGAGCAGCATTATAAGATGGGGATTGTCTCGATCAACGAAGCAAAAAGTACCTGATTGTATGTAAAAGATTGAATGATGAACAACTTCTGGCATCAAGGCAGAGGTATATATCGAACGACGGAATTCCGTTTTCACACAATCTTGGTGTGTTGCCTTTCATTGGATCTTCTCCCGCCCGGCGATCTTGGAGGTAGATAGCCGAATGACATTCCCCCCTTGCCTTTCCTTCGTCATAGATGACCGTGTGATCACCTTCCGACAATCCTTTGCCGTGTTATCCGGGTTTCAAAGTTGGCCAAAACGTCATGAAATCTCGCAGCCCCTAGCCCACAAGGGATGTCGAATCTTGATGGTAATACCCGGCAGCCCCCAGATAGGGATAGAAGGAACGAAGTGTTTCAATGGCTGACACTCGATGGCGACTAGTCGATCCATTCAGGCTTGTGGTTCTTGTCGTAATCCAGCTGCTTGGGATTGAACATGCTGATGAACTACAAGTCAGCCTTTGACGGTGTCATTTTCGGAATAGACCTGCCTCTCGTCCAGCTTCACCGATCCCAGACCCCTCAGATCCACCCGCCTGACCAGCAAACATGTCCCCTTCTGCAAATATCCCCGTCAAGCTCCACCTCTCCATCCGCCTCACAAGTGCACAGATGACACTGACGACTGACTTGCCCATGTCATCATGAATCAACAAAGGATGATTCCGAGTGTCCAGAACTAGCCTGAGAATATCCTCCACTACTTGCTTGCCCTTGGGAGTGAATAGTTTCGACTCGTCAGAGATATTGTACGTATGTAGAGCGATGAAAGAAGAGTCGACGAATGATTGCGAGTCCGGTCTATATGTCGTTGATTCGAGGTAGATTATCGTTTTGAGCGATAGACCAAGGAGGAATGGGAAGTTCTTTCGATTCGGATGACCTGATCGATAGACTCCTCGGGAGACCAGCGAGAAATTGATCGGTGGGACCAATACCTTTGGTGTCTTTGTGGTCATGGCGGTGGTATGGCTACTGGCTTGGACTGCATGAATTACGCTCAGATTCAAGTCCAGGCGACAGCTTTCCCACGGTATCCACTCACCCTGACATGAGTTAAGTACGCGACTGGTTTTTCCGCCTCTCATTAATCATCTGCATATTGTCATACAATGGCAGAAGCAGACCTAGATGATCTAGATGCTCAGATCGCAGAGCTACAAGCTAAGAAAGCGGTCAAGCTTGCTAAAGCAGAAGCATTGAAGAAGATTGAGGATAAAAAAGCAAAAGATGTCTTGATCGGGTCGACGCCTACCAAAGGTATGTGGCTGAGTAGTGTCCTGACTGGCAATAGCTGACAATCCAGAACGGACGATACGAGATGTCAAGTATTCTACTCCGCCCAAAAAACCTGTCTTTGCGGTCGCACCCAAGCCGAAGCCAGCCAAGCAGGTCTTACCATCCATACCAGCAGAAGCGGGTCCTTCGAAATATTCATCGTCACTAGCTGCCATGAGGCAAAAGGCCGATTCTCGACAGATATCTGATCGTCCCAAGAAACGCTATGCAAGTGAAGAGCTTGGCATCGAGGAAGCGAGCATGGGCAAGGGGGTGGAGAGGAATGAGGATGACTTGACTATCAAACATAATTTAAGACTTGGACCTAAGGAGCATGGGCTGGATCCCGAGGGGGAGAACGAATGGCTGTTCAACGAGCCGAATGCTGGTATACGTTTGACGTAAGCTCATAACACCTCTGATTGACATAGCTGATCGACAGGAAACGTAGCTTGGCTCACTCTGCTGTGCAGGATTTCCTTTATGGTCGATATTACCTGACCCCAACAATGCTATACTCGGTCATACGGCTTTCAAGAGATGGGGCGACGTACGATCTACCCGTCGATGGGGATTGGCTTACCATTGCGGTAGTAGCCGAGCGAGGAGAAGTCAAGATTAGCGGAACGAAGAATACATCCAAGAACGACGATGATTCCGATGACGGAGAGGAACCAGAGGAGAATGGATCCGTGAAAGATCCAAAGAAGCCTGACTGGAAGAAGAAGGGGAAACCGGAATACAAAAAGAGACCACCTCGAAAATATATCAATCTGAAATTATGTTCACTTCCACCTCGATCTCGGAACGGCTCATCCACCTCTACATCAGGCGATGCTCTACTACAACTTCTACTCTTCGAATCCGACTCGGTAGCCACTCAGGTGACGGAGAATGAGGAAGGGGAGAAAGTTACCAGTAAACGATATCTCGGTGGATCAGGGGGAGCTTATGAGCGGTGGTGTAATTTGACCGTAGGGAGCGTGATTGCTATCATGAACCCGAAAGTCCTTCGGCCTTTACGCGTAAGTTTAAGAGTCCCGAGCCCAGTGTGCAAGAGCTGACTTGTAGGCTGGCTCCGCTGCTCCCCATCCACTGACTCTACCACTCGCCCTCAATCCCACTAGCGGAGAGAATATCAGACTGATAGGTCAAGCGAAAGATCTAGGTAGATGTTCGGCAGTTCAGAAGGATGGAAATAGATGTCGAACCTGGGTTGATCTGTATGTCGCCTTCTTCTCCGCTGCACGCGAGCTGACTGTCAGGCGCGAGAACGCTGTTTGCGAATACCATGTTCATACTGCCGTGCAAAAGGGTAGAGCTGGTCGTGCCGAGTTCACTGCTAGGTCAGCCTTTCTTTTCACCAAAAAAAACATTTGCTAATCATCAGTACCTCATCCTTCGCATTATCCACTCGACCCGCACCGACTGGTCCCGGCCGCAATGGGGGCTACGATCCCAAAAAGAAACAAGGTCTCCTCCCAGCAAGTGGCGCAGGCGCAGCACCCCGCGGTCAAGATAATGGTGGCGGAGGAGCGACCTACGTTATAGGCGGCAACATCCTCAACACACGTACAGAAGGTGGACTGAGGCATCATGGAGATGAACATTTAGGTGAAAAGATCGGTAGACGAGGCGCAGAAAAGAGGAAGAAGAAGGATGAAGATCGAGCTGCTGAGGAGTCTTTGAAGCGTTTACTGGGGAGAGAGGGGATACAACATAGTACTGGGGGCAAATATCTCGCTCAGCTTGGGGTGGATGTTGGGAAAGGTAAAGGCAAAGATGGGAAGAAAGTGGAGGAGGCGGAGGAGATCTCGAGGGCGTTTTCGGCGAAACGGATTAAAGCTATTGGATTTGATCCTACTATCGGAGTTGGGCAGAGGAGGCCTAATGATAAAGCCAAGCGGGTGAGTTCACTGACTTCAGATAGCAAACATACACTGACGAGCAGGCCGAGGCGATCGAGATGCTCAAGCGACCTGATCAGGGGTCTAGATTGGGTAAACCTGCCGGAATGGGTTTCTCGTCAGTCAAGGCGCCGCCCATCCCGCCTGCTGCAAAAGCGTCAGTTCCAAGTACGGTCACGCGGCCCACGCAGTCGGAAGGACCGGCCGAAGATGACGAGGAGATGGTGGATCTTGACTGAGCACATACAGATGTACTAGTACGCTTGGATGACCTTGGACGCCCGATGCATGTTGTTACAATTGATTATTAATTTACTCTTCTCCATCTGATTCACCCAATACTCCCACACTAACCACCTCACCCCCAGCTCCATAGACTACCGTCTCATTGGCAGCACCTCCCTCGACATAACCCTCGACAAGATGATGTATATCCGAATGACTCTCGCTCCTCCCCCTCGTCCTGAGTTGCATTTGTACGCCCCCACTTGGTGATCTGAGATGTTTCCTGACAGATGCAGTAGGCGATGTAGGGTTCGAATTACCATAAACACTATGTGTAGGTGATGAGGCGTGGAGTGAAGCTGAAGAAACTGTCGGTCTCCTTCGCCTGATTGCAGCGGCTGTGTTATGTGGTGAAATGTGGGTTGTAGAGGTATCGTGATGTGTGTTTGCCCTTCGAAGAATTGGTGCGCGAGGTGCAAAGTGTTCACCAAAGACGTCGCGCTGGGGTGGTATAATGTCGGCTGATAAAGCAGGTGATCGAGCACGAGAGTTGGTAGGTGTAGGTGAACCTGATCCGGAATTTGAGCCAGATCCCCGGCGAGGTAGGGAGTCGGTATCGATAGAAGCCTGACCGAATGCGTGAGATGATAGATCGAGCTGTAGAGCATCTCCAACTCTTGCTCGAAGTGAGGAAACCTCCCTGCCATCTGCATCCACCATTCTCGATTCTCCTCCTTCGACGCCTGCTTCTGTACCGACCGGCAGCTCGTGTCTACCATCGTTGATCTCGGTACCTTGGTTCTTCATCTCCTCTTCGATCTTTGGTAAAGTCGACTTGACCCAGCGGCCAACACTGTTCACGGCAGCTTTGGCGGTGGGAAGCCAAGTGAACATTTGGAAGACGTGGATCATATCCTCGTACAATTCGTGGGTGACGTTGACACCGGCTAGAGTGGCTTTGTGAGCCAGGAGGGTGTTTTCGTCGCGTAGTACCTCCGAGTCTCCAGACTGGATGAGCATAGGAGGTAGGTCGTGGAGATCGCCAAAGAGAGGTGAGGCGTATGGGTGGGTGAGGTACGTCGAAATCCCCGCTGGACCTAGGTAACATCCGACTGGATTCAAGTGGTCTTTCCACGTCAGCTCATCAACATATCCAACATTCAAATGACTTACCATCAGGATCAGGCCTAGGAACGACATCCGAGTCCGCATTCTCATCCCAACTTCCACAACTCATTGTCAAATCCACCCATGGCGACATCAGCACCAAGCCTGAAGGCATCTTGTATCCTTCATCCCTTAGGTACATGCACAAAGCCAGACTCAGTCCTCCGCCTGCGGAGTCTCCTGCGATGATGATGTTTTCTGGGGCTATTGAGAGTGGAGGAGCTAGGAGTCGGAGGTAGCCATGTAGAACGTCGTGTAGTGGGAGTGGGAATACGTTTTCAGGCGCTAGTCGATATGTGATTGCTGACTATCAGTTCTATTGCAACTCGGAATGGGAGAGAGACATACCAAACACCCTCGCATTACAGGCTTTGCTCACTCCAATAGTGATCAGTCGATGAGTAGCGGCATTGCCAACATAGTAAGCCCCACCATGAATATAGTAAATCACCTTTTCCGCCCCTCCCTTCTTCCCCAGCACAGAATCATTGTCCATCTCCATATCTGGACTATCCCTTCCACTTCCTCTGATAGCGCCTAGACCGTTCAATGCCATTCGACCCAGGCGCGAGACGTTGTTGGTGGTCAGTCGGGAAGTCGAGGTAGCTCTCTTCCCATCATTCTTGGATCGCCTTTGACTTTTGAGTCGACGCCAGACGTCGGTACCGACTACCCATTCGCCTGTTAGTTCTCTAGTCCCGCTTTCGAGCAGATCTGATTCTCTTGTCATCAGCATTTGCTCAGGACAATAGTAGTGTGGCTCACCTGAGGAAGCCTCGAGCGATATCATCTCCACTTTGTCGAGGTACTACGAAGGTGATTGGCGTAACTACTGCATCTGCCGGTAAAGGGATGAGGGCGTGTAGCGATATGAGTCGTCTAATGAGCACGATATCGGCCAGGGAGGAATGTTGGGCCACATTCCGCATGAATGATACAATCTACATATATCAGCAATTACACCTCAGAACGACGATTCGGTGCACTCACAAAGGTCATTCGATATCCCCAACTCTGACGAGCAGGTCCCCATAGAAAGTGACTAATCAGACTCCAGATAATATGCAGTCCCTTCGCCAGTGCGAACCGCAGAAAAGCGAACCATGTCGGTATAGTCCATAATAAAGGACTACTACTGGTCGGAGGAGCTTGCCGTTGAGGTAAATTCGGATCTACCCTAGATGATGGAGGCAGTGGGGAAGGAGACCGAAGTGGGTGAGAGGTGTTGTATGATTCCAGTAGGGTGGATATGACTTTGGGCGGTGGCCGGCGGTCGGAACGGATTTGGCGGGTCTCCATCGTCTTGTGTTGTAGTAGTGGCGGTCACTGGACAGACATCTTTGTGGCCAGAGCGTGGAGAAGTCAACTTTGTTGAAAGTTCAACAGGCTTTGGGTTCGGATCTGAGGCTCTCGAAACTGATGTGGGGCTGCTCTCACAGCTAGCTTGATGGAGAGTCTGCAGTGTGCGATGCGAATGATAGTGTACGGTTGTACAGCACACGAAATACAGAACAGTTGATTCGTCTTTACCGGCGACGTCGTCAATTCTGCCGGAAACCGCAATATACCGGGTTCCTGTAGATCACTGTTCATGCATCACGCGACTTGATATGCTAGATGGTCATGCAAGTGAAGCAGGCGAGAGGGCCATGTCACGAAGAGGTCTGCAGTATGAGAGCAGATGCATGAGATCTACTTTGCTTTTGCGCTTCTCTGCGTCTGGCTTGATGGTCTCTTTTTCGGTGAACTGTTGCGCCTCTTTGAAGCTACACCACTGCCTGAGCTCGACACTATTAATAAGAGCTGCCTCCAACCCCGTCGAGTCTACGATAATGAGCTTCCTAAGCTTCCCGAGACACTGCATCCTCCCCTATCTCACTAGGTGTTAGGTGGAATCTTAAATGATCCCCCCATTCCGGCTGTCGCCGGTTGCTTCAGACAATCACGTATATCTGGCCACTTACCTGTCTGACCTCGTACCACCCATATCAATCAAGAAGATCGATCAAGTAGTCAAGACAGCTTCGCACAGCAGTCTTAGTTCTCACCACTTCCAGAGGCGAGACAGTCGAGCTTTCGATCCGATCGTCAAACGCCCTTTGTGGTACAGCTCAAAGACGACTGCCAAGCCATGATGCTGTTATCCGCACTACTCCTTTTGCCGTCGATGGCATCGGCACTCACGGACGCAGGATACGGTACCCAGCTCAAGAGGTCCTACACGCCTCCCACACCCGAGCTATCCGATCTGCGCAATTTCGATCAAATCTCCTATCTAGCCACCAACGATTCATTAGTACGCCTCTCGCAGAGCACATGTGCGCCGAAACTGATGGGTAGATGCCTCCAAGACGGCGGCCTGGTAGTCCGGACCCTGACAAGTGTCCACCGTGCTTCAACTGCTTATTGCCTGCTTTTAATTGTGGCAATTCCGGAGAATGTAATGAATATGATGGACAGTGCCGATGTCCGCCTGGGTTTGGAGGGCAGGATTGCTTGACGCCTTGTGAGCTCCTCTGTGCTATCCATCCTTCTCAAGCTGATAATAGTGTGTGGAGCTTTGACCGACGGCGATGAGCGTTATCCAAGGCCAGACGGAGAGCTGTGCCACTGCAAAGAAGGATGGGGAGGGATTAACTGTAATGGTAAGCTGGGATCCGCTTGTTGCCAGTTCCAGCTAAAAATCAGTCTGCAAGAATGATGATGCTTGTGCTGCTTTCCAGACGAGATTCCCAGAGGGCGACGGTACCGGCTCCCAAGGCAATGAGACGAATGATATGGTGTGCTACAAGGGCGGATTGGCTATCGAGAGGAACTGGCAGATGTGTGATGTCACAAGTGAGCTCATCCCTTCTTTGCGTGCAGTCGAAAAGCTGATCAAATAGATCGAAAGATCATCGACACGATACCGGACAATAGGCCACCTCAGGTCACTTTCTCATGCAGCAACAACGGTCCCTCATCAAACACCAGTCTCGCACAGAGCTGGGCTCACCCCCTTGTTTCACCATTGATGTCGGATGATAACTTGGAAGGCGCAAAGGAGGATGCAAATGGACAGTGCATGTTCCAATTCTGGGTGGATAGGGTAGAAAGTTTCTACTGTCAGCTGGATGGATGTCGTTGGGATCTAAGCGAGAGCTACAGCAAGTTCACTTAGATGGCAAGAAATCTCAACTGATCTTCAGATGCCAACGAGACAAACTACCACTGCGAGAAGATCAATTGCGCCTGTATACCCGGTCGATTCCTATGTGGTGAAGACGGGAGTGTCAGTAAGTCTGCTCGATCTCCCGATTGGCCTTGTGCTGATAGCAGACATTGACGAATTCCTCGATCAAGAAGTCAAGGGTCCCGGAAGTTTCTCGTGCGTCAGCGGGAAAGGATGCAAGTTCTCCGAACCGGCCATGAACAATCTCATCAATGATGTCTTTGGTGATCCCGCCATTACCCTCGATTGCGATAGTGGCGAGTGTCTCCATTACACGCAGGTACCAGGGTACACTCGACCTGTAGCTCCCGATAATTCCAGGTGGGTCGCTTTGAGTGCAGCTTTGGCAGCTTTGATCTTTGTCGCTGCTTGTCTTTGTAAGTCCTGCCCCACTCTATTTGACGCAACTGACTTGCAGTACTCTGGTACCTCGGTCGAACTCAGAAACAGTCTGGCGGATTCAGCTCGATCCAATTGCCCGAAGATGAAGCAGCAAAGCTAATGGCTGATCACGTACCCGCCACCCTCCATTTCAACAATATCTCCTACCGACTACCATCTGGTAAATCCGTTCTATCGCATGTCACTGGTACCGTCCGCCCCGGAGAATTGCTCGCAATCATGGGTGCATCAGGTGCCGGCAAATCCACTCTACTCGACATCCTCGCTCGAAAGGCCAAGACTGGCCAAGTCACTGGGGACATGTACATCAACGGAAGGGAAGTACCGGATGAAGAGATTTTTAGGCGGGTCGTAGGATACGTCGATCAAGAAGACACATTACTCTCGACATTGACGGTCTACGAGGCTGTACTTTATTCGGCATTACTCAGACTGCCAAGAGAGATGAGCCATCAGGCCAAGGTGTACCGGACTTTGGAGACGATGAATGAACTTGGTATTCTGGGTATCAAGGATTCTAGAATTGGGGAGTCTGGCAAAAGGTCAATTTCAGGGGGAGAGAAGCGACGAGTCTCGATCGCTTGCGAGCTGGTCACTGGACCCTCGATCCTGTTCTTGGACGAGCCCACTTCTGGTAAGCTGCCGGAGTCACGAAGGATCGAGCTGATGATCAGGTCTCGACTCGTACAACGCCTACAACGTCATTGAATCCCTCAAAGATCTTGCAAAGACATACAACCGAACAGTCATCTTCACCATCCACCAGCCCCAGTCCAACATCGTCGCACTCTTTGATCGACTCTTGCTACTAGCAAAGGGACAGCTGGTATACTCTGGTGAATCCGAACGGGCTCCCAAGCATTTCGAAAAGATTGGCCACGAATGTCCAAAAGGCTACAATATCGCCGACTACCTTATCGACCTCACTGTCGAAGCTTCCGGTGATCACAGGACGAAAGGCAAGACGAATGGTCAGATCGCACCTGTACGACCTGTTACTTCCAATGGACGTCGAGATCCCGAAAGTGGCTTCGCTAGTCGCTCGGTCAACAGTGATGACGATTCGGATATTCAGAAACCAGATGATACGGTCGTAGGAGGTATCAAGAACAAGGCACAACGTCTACTCGGCGCCTTCTCACCTCAACAATCTGGTCCTGGTTCGGCAACGCCCGAGCCAGATCAGATCCCAGAGAAGCTTGCTTCCTTGGTCCTAGCCAACCGAGCTAGTGATGATGCCAAGATCCTAGAAGCAGAGATCACCCGGATCCAATCAGGAGGCACGCCGGATGGCCATGAAGGACATAGGGATGTTGGTGAGATGAGGGCGTATCTGAAAGCTTCATATTGGACTCAATTCAGTCTGTTGTCCCAGCGAGCTTTCAAGAATCTTTACAGGTAAGTTGTATTGTCCTGAGCACAGGGCATCAACTGACGGGCAGAAACCCGCTCCTGATGACTTTTCATTATGTCATGGCTGTTGTCGTTGCGCTTGTCTGCGGATTCTTGTTCTATGGTATCACCAATGACATCCCTGGGTTCCAGTATGTCGTGCTCCACCTTGACAGGATTTGACTGATCTTTAGAAATCGATTGGGTCTCTTCCTTTTCATCCTGTCGCTCTTTGGATTCTCTTGTCTATCATCCCTGGGCGTCTTTGCCAACGAGCGATTGCTCTTCATGCGGGAGAGGTACGTTTAACCTCAAATGGAGTCATGTGTGCTGACGTCGCAGGGCCAACGGGTACTACGCACCCTTCACCTACTTCATGGCCAAAGTCCTGTTCGATATCGTCCCCCTCCGAGTAATCCCACCATTCATCCTCGGCTCCATCGTCTACGGTCTAGCGGGCCTCAACCCCGAAGTCTCATGTTTCTGGAAATTCATCATGATCTTGGTGTTGTTCAACTTGACAGCGAGCAGTATCGTCTTCTTCCTCAGTGTCGCCATCAGCGACTTGGGGGTGGCGAACCTCGTCGGTAGTTTGGTCATGCTCTACAAGTCAGTCTCCTCCGTCTTCGACGACGTATGAAGCTGATGATCAGCCTGCTATTTGCTGGACTGTTGATGAACTACGATAAAGTCCCAAGGGCTTTCAAGTGGATGTTGACCACTTCCTTCTTCCATGCGGCATACGAGGCGCTCTTGGTCAATGAGCTCCGGTATTTGCAGCTCATCGAGCATAAGGTAAGCTGCTGCCGGCCTCCAGGTTTTCGCACGAGCTGATGAATTAGTTTGGTCTCGATATTCAAGTTCCATCAGCAACCAGTATGTCCTTTCATCAACCTTTCCCTTGATATCAATGCTAACAACCAGTCCTTTCATCATTTGGTTTCCACGCACAGGCATTCTGGTGGCCCGACGCATCACTCCTAGCGATCGTATTCGGTATCTTCATTGTGCTAAGCTACGTCGTATTGGAGGTGTTTGTCAAGGAGAGGCGGTAGATATGAGAGTAGGGTTTCGGACAATGTCAATATGCATATCATGGTAATACCTACCCCAGTACATGCCATTTTGAGCTGTGAGCTGTCTGGTGGAAACACTGCGAACGTGCTGCGCCCCACTCGCCTTGTTCCCCGAACTCGTGAAAGGGCACGAATACAAAGGCCCGAGATTTATAAAAGGAAGACTGTAAGTGATGGAGAAAGGTGAGCTTGATCAACGGGTGCTTGGTAAAAGGATGAACAAGCCGAAAGGAGGGCTGACCAGACTATACTTTTGGGTCAAGGGATGGTGAACATAGG
>Ga0308160_10006245_pt1 | contig 12200 bp, 13 predicted proteins | sample PhyFR1_FD_201036 | JGI IMG/M metagenome (GOLD analysis project Ga0308160, IMG submission 201036) | Phyllosphere microbial communities from UC Gill Tract Community Farm, Albany, California, United States - DLSLF.R1 | ecosystem: Host-associated > Plants > Phyllosphere > Unclassified | place: USA... | reverse complement strand
CATTGATGGGTCGAGCTGATCAACAGTGTCACCGTATCAATTGCCTTTGGTGGGAGTCAACTTATTCTGGCTTGTGCAACGCTATACCACGAAGACTATGTCCCTACAGCCTGGCAGACACTGCTTGTATACTGGGCTTCCTTGCTCGGATCAATGCTTATCAACCTGTTCTTTGCAGCGTGAGGATGTTATCCGGAAGCTCGCGTGACGTTACTGACAGCAGTCACCTTGATAAGCTGAATAACCTTTGTCTTTATTGGACAGGTGGTTCCGTCATCATGTAAGTCTCCCAACAGCATCGTACTCAGCTGACAAGATAGTGTATGTGCATCATCTGCTCGCCCTTCTGGAGACTGACATCCGTAGATCATCGTCACGCTGCTCGCCATGGCTGATACGAGGAACTCTGCAGAATTCGCATTCACCCATTTCGACGCTTCTCCATCCGGATGGCCAGCTGCCTGGGCATGGTTTGTCGGATTGCTTCAAGGGGCTTACGTTTTGACCGGTTATGGTATGGTCGCATCTCTTTGCGAGGAGGTCAAGCAGCCTGAGAAAAGTGTACCAAAAGCTATGGGTCAGTAATTTTCTTTGGTGAACGTGCTAGGAGGCTGATAGACAGTCCTCTCTGTTCTCGCAGCTGCCATCACCGGTATCGCTTATTTGGTAAGTTCCATCTGCACGAGGCACCTTGACTTACGATCTAGCTGCCTATTAACTTCGTCCTACCCGACATCCAGCCGCTACTTCAAGTAGCATCCCTCCAACCCATGCCACTACTTTACAAGACCGTCACCAAATCTTCGGGCGCAGCTCTCGGTCTCACCTTCCTCAGTAGGTTGTTATGCGCTTTCCTTGTACTGAAGCTGATGATCAGTCCTCGGTATCTGGTTCTTCGCGACCGTCGGATCCTTGACTGCAGCATCGAGATGTACATGGGCTTTCTCCCGTGATGGTGGTATCCCAGGATACCAATGGTGGAAAGTCGTCAACCCTCGATTTGGCGTTCCCGTCAATTCGCTCTTGTTGTCTACGGCAGTTTGTGCATTGTTGGGTTTGATCTACCTCGGATCCTCTGCTGCTTTCAACGCTTTCACCGGTGGTCAGTGATCTCATTTTACGAGTTGTCAGATCACTGATGTATAGTGGCCACTATTTGTCTTGGGTGCTCTTATGCCTATCCCGTTCTGTGTTCCCTCATCAGAGGCAGGAGAGACGTTCGAAACGCTCCATTCTCTCTTGGTAAATTTGGTTACCTCATTGTGAGTCTCCCTCATCTCATAGTAGTACCGGTGATTGACATATAGAACGGAATTACGGTAGTCTGGATCTCATTCTCCATCATCCTCTTCTGCATGCGTAAGCCTCCTTTTTTCTCTTCCATGCAATGGGCTTTGACTAACCTTTCAGCCACTGCCATCCCTGTCACTCCCACGTCGATGAATTACGCCTCGGTTGTGTTTGCTGGATTCTCGTCAATCGCCATCCTATGGTACGCAGTCTATGCCAGGAAACACTACAAGGGCCCAATCCAATCTGCTGTCGGCGCGAGAGAGGGATCCCCAATCCCACAGGAGACAGTCGAGGTGACGCATGATAAACATCTCTGAACACAGTTAGGAGACTCTGGGCTATTCGTAAAAAGCTGGAATTTGTATTCGAAGGGGCCAACGCCCTGGTTGTCTGATGAATGGAATATTATACTTGCATGTCTTGCCGAATCTTACAATCAGAGACCATGCGAGTCATATGCCATGCTTCCCCTCTTTAACATTCCCAGCTCTGGTCTGAGTCGAGTATTCCACCAGGCGTGACCTTTGAATGGGCTGCTCAATTTAAAGATACGATCAGTGTATGGAGATTGCCAATAATATCGGAATGCGACTTGTCAGTCCCAGAGCGTCTTGGTTCCCATGAGTTCTGCTGTTTTGCTGAAGGATAAATTATACTTGCATAGATAGAGCCACAGCTACGGTACATCGCTAAAGAAAATGTATACTACTCATCCAAGACTGTCGCACTACTCTAGAAGTGGCTTGTTCGATTCTTGCTGAGCCACTTGCCGTGGGCCAGCGCGAGGTACAAGTTCATACACAACCTGGCGAAGTCATTTTCGTATAGCTCGGTAGGGTAGTCAGCTCCGAGCTTGTAGGCAGCGGCCTTTCCGGAAATAGCAGCAACTTCGTGAGCGTTCACGAGCGTCCAGGCGGCAGCGTAGGTTGTATGCTTGGAGTTTCGGTTCAAAGCCCAGATGAAGGGGACAACAAAGGCGTAATGTGTCCATCCATGACACAGCTGATGCCACCAATCCTCTCGGACTACCATCAGCAGAGCTGAACGAGGCTACTCACTAATACAGTCCTTCTTGATCTCGTCCTTTTGCCATGTGTGCTCGTCCTTGTTGTTGAGGAAGATGGTCTGGAAAATGTGGTCCTTGTAAGGCTTGGTCTTGTCAAGCTGATATTGGAAAGCGGAGCAGTCGAAGCACATTTCCTGAGCATATAAGCAAAGTGATATACGTATGACAGAGGAGACTTACCAATAGCTTGGGATCCGCTGGGACTTGCTTGATCATGTACATGGGCTGGAACTCCTTCTCGCCTTTGGCGTACCTGGCAGAATCGTCACGACCACCGACAGTGGTGACGGCCTGAGATTCGTCAAATTCGATAGTGTAGTACTTCTTGATGTAGTCGATATCCTGGCAATCAGTTTACGGGCTTCATCAAGCAAGCGTCGACAACATACAGTGTGTGTGACGGTGACATCATCACTCCATTTCGTGTTGCCCAAAACCCATTTCTCAATACCTCTAGCCTTCTTGCCTAAGATCCTCTTAGCAGTATCAGCAAGAACACAGAAAACAATCTCGTCGAACTCCTCTTCGTTCTGGGGCAAGTCATGATCGGCGTCGTTGGGGTTGTGGAGGTCCTCCTGCTGTCGTCGGCCCCGTAAAAGTACCTTGACAGTAGGAGATCTACTGAGCACGGTATCGAGCTCGGTGTTGAGTCGGACCTTGACGCCCTTGGACTCGAGATCCTTTTGCCACTTGGTGTAAAACTCGGTCGTCTCAGGGAAGACTACCATCGGAGGAAGGTTGCTGGATAGACTCTTTTCATCGATAGAATACCACATTCCGTAAGTTGGAGAAGTGTAAAGTCGTTCCATAACGGCAGAGGGGAGGTGAGGGGTAGCGTTACCGGTTCCAAGGAAGAGGGCGAGACTGAGAGTCAGTCAACAATCTACGAAGAGCTGTCGGGACGTACCTTGGGTAAACCATGTAATTGATGAACTCGTCGCTAAGTCCCCACATCTTCAAACTAATTCTGATGGGAATCAGAGCAAAGAGGACCTCGAGCCTTCTCATCCACCTGATTGCAGTGGCGAATCGCTTGATATCCTTTTGATGCTGGTCCACGAGCTTGGTCGGGAAAAGGTTGGTCCAGAACTTGAGCGTCAGCTTGGCTACAACTCTTGCTGAGGCTACTGACCTTGTCTCCCTTTCCGAATGATACTTGCAAATCGACAGGCTTGGCTTCGTATCCTTGCTTCTGGAATTGATGGAAGGTGTGCCTACATGTCAGATTCGTAAGGTGTGAACGACGGTGGTAACTTACTGGTAGATATAACTTCCTCCCTGAACACCTTGATTCATCCATGCTGATCCGTGTCGCTCCTTGTCAACGGGAATGGAGAATGCCTGACCACCACAGTAGCCCTGAGCATCTGTAAATTAGTTGAGTCTCCGTGATCCGATGCTAGAATGCTGTGGCGTACCGATCAAGGTAGTCTCGAATTTATCTGGGTGGTTGGCAAGGGCGTCTGCGCACGACATGCCCGCTGACCCAGCTCCTACTACTAGTACCCTCTTCTTTGCTGCCTTGTTTGCCATGATGAATGACTGTGTGAGTATATGATGAGATGTACAGTGTACAAAGTATACATATATACATCAAGCCATCAACCTATATCATCTACTCACGATCATCTATGACGTTTACATGATCTACGTCTCTCGTCAGATGGTCATTTCTCATGAAATCAAATCGATCATCGGATATCCCCGATCGATCATATCATATCATATCTACCTTAATACATTATTGCATCCACATAACTAGGTTACTACTGTATATATCCTATGGCATAGCATCACGTCATCTATTCGTACATCATCCATACTACCCCAATCATGCCTTGCCAAATCCACCAGTCTCGTAAATGGCAAACATGAGCTTTTCTCGAAGCTGTTCATACGATTCGTACTGCGGCAAGAGCAACAAATTGAAACATGTGCTCGCTTGAGGTAGACTGCCTTTCTTCGAGTATAGCTATCCAGTTAGCAGATTCCTTAGCATAAACACTGATTGAACTCACCTTTTGAAGCTGGAATGGTTGGATACCAGAAGCTCCTTGGAGCTGCATGAATCCACCGAGAGGTACTCGGGACGAAGAAGTCACAAACATCAAGAATCGAGCTCGTTCCTCTTGTGAGAATGATCGTAGAGCTCGCCAGAACCACGAGATCTCCGGGTCGCCTTGCTTCCAGCCCGACATCTGAGTCGCGTTCTTGAGCTCGTCAACGTCAACCGAGGTAATACCGGAAATGAGCACTGGTCGTCAGTTTTGTCCCTTACGTCCATCTCGACTAAATGCTCACATTCGAGTTGATCTGCCTCAAAGATCTGGACCAATTTTCGAGGAATGACCTCGTAGAACCCTTGTAGGAAACTCTTAATTTGATCCTTGATAGAGTTCTCGACCCGGTAGCCAACGACCAGTCGGACGTACTCCTCCTTGTTCTCCTCAGTCACGCTGATCTCGGCACCGCCCTCCTTGAGTTCGACAACCTTCTTCTCTCCGAATTGATCATCTTCAATGGTGAATTCTTGATCAATGACGTCGGTAATGTCGTTGTCGAGCATCCACTGAAGGGATTTGTGGTACTCGGGGTCGATCGACTCGAGGTCTCGCATGTCGACAGTCTTGCCAAGGATTTGCTTATAAAAGGCTCGACTGAAGTATGCATCGAGGAGACGGCCACTGTTGGTCAGCTTCGTACACAGACCCACTAAGAGTTGACGTACTCAAAGACAGCCTTTCCGATGACTCGACCAACAAACTTGAAGTAAGCCAAATGGTCGCCATTGATTCCAGAAGCCTTGTTGGGCTGGTACGTTTGAGCATCCGCAGCACAAGGTTCGAAGAGAGCTGCTAGTCAGCTCAGTCCTGAAGGTTCCATATGAAGGCTTACCAAAGTTGGGATCAAAGATCTGCTGAGCCAGCACACTGTACCACTCCCTCGTAACACCACCAGCATCGATACCGTCCTCATTGTAGAACTTCACGCTTAACTTTCCGTACTTGACTTCATTTCCAGTTCGTCGCTCGAGCGCCCTGAAGGAGTCTTCGAAGACATATTGACGACGGATGTTTAGGTGTAGTACAGGCGAGTGAGCAGGCTGGTCCCTCTTTCTCTTGAGCTTCTGCAGGAACCAGTTTCGCTTGTTATCGAACTCGAGAACTCGTGGGTTTCGAACAAGAAGCGAGAACGATCCACTCAGTAGACCAGGATTGGTTCGTACAATCGCATTGAGAACCTTTCGATGGGTAGTGGTGAACGTGACGAACAAGCTGTCTGTCTCGTCCACAGTACTGGGCGGGAGAGACGGTGATCGAGTCTCCCTGGCTTCAGGTCGACGGTATTTGCAAATTACCATCAAAGCCTCCACAAGCGGTAGGAGAACAGCGGAAATCTGATCTGTACTTCCTCGAGCGTCGACCGTTGACAAGCATTCACTGAGCTGCTTCCACATGGCGTCGAATTCGAAGGAATCGAAAGTCTGAGCAATCGCCTTTTCTTGTTCTGTCAACGTCTCTCCTGGTGGATCCGAGTCAACCTTTTCAGAATGCAAGTAATCGATGGTCTTGAGTAATCGGAGTAGCTGGGCTTGACTCGAAGAAGCGGGCGAGAATTTGGCGAGAGAAGCAGTGCTGAGCTCGGCTGACTGGTCTAGCAGAGTGGTGTGTAGTTCTTGTAGCTCCCCAAGGATGTCCTGACCAAGTTGCTGGGCTCGATCGCGTAGTTCGTTCAAGATGGTTGTCTTGGCTCCGGCGACCGTTGATAGATTCTGCATGATCGATAGAGCATAGCTGAAAGTTCGACTGGGACATTCACCGACTGTCAAGCAATTGACGACCAATCGAAGCACCGAATCAGGAATGACGGGTGGGCGAGTGAGTGTCGAAGAAGAAGCAGGAGCGGTAGAACTTTCTCCGAGCTTGTCCTTAGCTGGCGTTGCAACGTCTGCCGGTAGAGGCGTATGCATAGCGGAAACCGGTGGTCCCAACAACGCTGCTGTAACTTCTGGAGCCGTCGAGGTACCTTGCTTAGTATCCTCCTTGGTCTCGGTAGGCTTCAAGGTAGCAAGCGGCTTAGTGATGGATGACAGAAGAAGGGTGAACGACTCCATCATTCCAGGTGCTTTGAGCAAGACAGCTCGATCGAGGAATCCAAGCAGAACGACGATCGGGAACTTGGTCTGCGGAATCAACTTCTCCTTGCCCTTGCCCTTCTTCGACAGCGGTTTTCGTAGTCCGACAGGCTGCTCGTGCTCAGTCAAGAAATAGTTGACGGCCATCGAATTGTGCGTGACAATATAGGTCAAGGCCTCGAAACATCGTTGAGCGATGAACGTCGGAATGTGGTCAGCTTGTAGCTTGGCAAACAAGTTTGATGGAGAGGGCTGAGCCATGGCGATAGGCGTATCTGGCATCTTGGGCGTCTTTGGCGTCGATTTGGGAGTAACTCCAGGTTTGAGCGACATTTGCGAAAAGCTCTTGTCGACGAGCAACAGATCGCCAGTTCCATCTTGAACCACCGATATCAATAAATTGAGGAGCTCGTTACGGGTCGACGAGTTTTCGCAGAGATTGATCAGGACTCGGAAGAGGTAGTCTCGCTTGAAGGCCTCTGGGAAGAATAGCAATTTGACCAGAGATGCGACTCCAGGTTTATCGAGAAGCTGCACAGCATCACGCTTGTGTCGTTTGTGAGGTGGCTCTCCTGTTGCCGTAGGTCGTGGACGGTAAAAGTCGATAGGCGGTCGGGCTGTGGACGCACCAACGTCGCCTTGCCGTCCGAGCATTTGGGTGAGTTCGGCTGATCTATGTTGGAATTGTTGGTCGAATAACGCGAGCATATCTTCGGGTGTTGGCCTTCCGGCTCGCGCGTCCGCCGGTCCACCTAGCACACTTTCAACGTCTTCGCGTAATCGACGACGGATATCGGCTATGCCAGGTGGTAGCTGTACAGCGGGCGGTTGAGGAGGAGCAGGCCGGTCGGCAGCAGGAGCCGCTTCAGTTTCGGCCTGGGCTCGTGCATTTCTAGCCCTCTCCATCCTCTCCTGCAACATGATCTCAGAGCGGATCTCATCGGGTAAAGCTTCGAGGAATTCAGGACTGATCTGAGAGGACAAGCTCGAGTCGGCGACGGGATCTCGGTTACGATTATGCTCTCGCATATGCTGGTCGACGACATCGGCTCGCATCTCGTCAGGCAGAGCTTGCAGAAATTCGAGATCGATGCCGGTACCGGTGATATCGACGTCTCGACCATGGATATTGATGAACACTCGGGCGAGAGATGACTCCTCGGCGGCCGGCTCTGTATCTGCCGTTTCGGTACCCGATCCAGCATCGTCTCCGGTAGTTGCGGTTTCGGTTACAAGTGGCTCACTAATTGAAGTCTCGGCGGGTGTTTCCATTTCTACGTCCTGCATTGGTGTCGGTATACGTGAAGCGGGTAGCGCGACTTCTGCCGCAGCTTCAGCGTCGGCTTGACGTGCCTCCTCTTCTGCCCTAGATTTGAAATCTTCCAATTCACGCGCCGCTTTCTGATCCTTCTCTTCCTTCTCCTTGGCTTCTTGCTCTGCCTTCTTGGTCTTTTCAGCCTCAGCGGCAGCAATGATCTTGGCTTCAGGCAATAGTCGATTAATGATATGATTAACGAGCTTGACACTATCATCGCCACAAACAGCCATCTCGTCGTGCCATCGCTGAAGAGTTGGCTTCGGGATGAATTCGGATGAAATGTCGAGGTCGGCAGCCGCTGCAGCTTCGGTTCGAGTCTGTTGAGACGGGGCAGGGAATCTATATCGTCTTCCACCAATCTCGATAGCGATGCCGCCATCAGGAGTCGATGCCATGCCGATACTCAGTGCAGTACGCCCTGCATCTCGGTGACGCATCAAGATGTTTTCGACTAGCCGAGCAGCATCAGGTCCCATGGTCTCGGCCATACTACCGGTACCAGGCGGTGCTCCGCTTGGAATGGTAGAGAGAGCTGATTGCATGTCGCGATCGATTGACTCGGCGTATGCGGGATTGGTCAAAAGAGGATGCTGAACCAAACTCTGGCTAGATGGTCGAGTAGGGCCAAACAATGCCGCCATAGGATCACTGCTGTCTGGATGTCAGCCGAGCTCCAAAAAAAAAGCTTACCCATCATCAAACGAGAGCGAGGTCGATCTGATCGGCCAGCTCGGGGATCAGTAGCCCAGCCCCAATGACCTGCAGTGGCGGAGGGAGGATGGATGGTGATTTCAGCATCTCCAGCTTCCTCCATCTCATCAAGCAACAATCTGTCGTCAGCGTGATTCCTACAGCAGACTCACTCTTCGTCTTCATCTTCTAGCTCGAAGTCCTCTGGTCCGTCAATTCCATCCAAGACATCCTGCAAATCATCGTCATCTTCTCCATCCTCAAGCATGCCAGCCATGTACTCTTCGAGCCCTTCTGGCATTCCTGGTGGGAGATCACCGTCGTGTTCGGGGAAGGGGACGTCTCCTCCATCTTCGTCCTCCTCGTCGTCTAGCTCTTCCACGTCATCGCGCCAGACCATATCGGGTCCATCGGTGCCAATGACGACCTCTCGTTCCTCCTCCTCGGCATCTTCGTCCGTCCATTCGTCCGGATCTTCCGAATCCATATCCTCATCATCGTCGTCCATATCATCGTCATCCGAAGGCTCAGTGTCGGCTTCGTCGTCATCCTCCATGTCTATGTCGTCCTCATACATCTCCATCATATCGTCCTCTTCGTCGTCATCCTCATCGCCGCTCTCATCTTCGACTTCTCCACCAATGATACCCAATGCGGAGTTTCGGTACAGATCAGGAGCGTCTTCCTCGATACCGTCCATGTCCATTTCCATCTCGGAATCACTGCCAGAAGACGACGATGAGGGCGATCCTTCGCGGTCGCCGGAGGGTCCAGCAGCACTGGCCTTTTCAACCTTGTTCCACTTGATGGAGATCTTGGATCTGATCATTAGTCTGATTCACCGCATCACATTAACATTAAATGCAGAAGTACTCACAGATGATCAAGTGCCTTAAGCAGGGAAAGGAGAGGAACCTTGATGTTTGGGAAATTGAGGTCCACACCACCCATAGCATCCGTAATCAAACCAACAAAGTTCTTTTCCACCATCGCCTTAGCGAGCAGAAGAGAAGAATCGTCATGTCGAGGTGCGATAGCAGATTTGGCAGTCAAGAGCCGGTAAACCAATTCACCAACTGACCAAAGCTTTCCATATCGGACATTGGCATCTTGTGTCGAGCTGTCTTTGAGGACCTTGATGATGGCGTCGAGTACCGTCTTTCGGATGGTGGTGAGGTCTTCTGGTACAGTCTTGGCGTCGCTGACGGTAGTTATGTCGGAACACAGAGCGACCAGCATCGAGGTAGCCCAACCAGATACGACCATACGTCGAGTCGGCTTGACGCCCTTTTGTCCATCTGAAGCGAGATCGCGACCCAGTTCAACACAACCAACTAGGTCGTTGACAATCGGAGAGATTTCGTTTCGAGACTTAGGTCCATGCAGTCCGGTACCCCTGAGAGCTTCTACGAATGCCTTCTTGGCAGTATTGTACGAACCAACAACCTCGGTGATGAGCGAAAAGATGAGACCGGCATATCCCTCGGACGTCTCCTCCTCGCTCAAAGTTGCCTTTGTAGCAGCTCCGAGTTCCTTGACGAGTAGTTCCATAGCAGGGTGACTAACGGGTCCAGAGGCGGAGAATGGGTCGGAGGCAACAGCCTTCTTTTCGGTCAACTTGGATCGAATGTGATAAACGCCAGCGACCGGTTTGGGATCAACAAGAGCACATTCTTTCTCGATGGCGTCAACAAACGAGTCCGAGTGTCGAGAAGTGGCTTGACGGAGTTGCTTGACGAAATGTCCGACCTCCGTAACCTTGTCTCGATTGAAGAAAGTTCGGATCTCGCTTTGCATGACTTCGTCAAGTGTAACTCGATCTTCGAACCCATGACGGAGAATCATGGCGAGAAGCTGGTGACATGTCGAGAGTCGCTTGTCGAGCTTCGCCTTGAAGGGTGCGAGGCAGTCAGCGAAATCGATGGTAGCGTTGTACTTGGAGATGACAACCATACATCGATAGGCAGTGACCATATCTGCCTGAGTCGCTTCTTCGGCCAGGATACCACGGCACGCTGTGAGTAGTCGGTCCTGCTCTTCGATTCGCGCGATTTCAGTGATGGCTTCCGGTTTATCTCCAATCTTGACAGTCTTGACATTGATTGACAAGACCATGACGGTTTCGGCGAAGCATAGTAACGATGTAACCCATTTAGGTCGAGGCGTAGTCTCGATAGGTAACGACTTGATGACCGAATAAGCTAGCGTGGTGTTGTCTTCGTTGAGCTCGGGGATCTCGTGAGCGACAGCGAGGATTGAAAAGAGTCGAAGCTTGTTGGAGATGAGGTTTTCGGCATCGTCTGTACTGATGCTCTTGAGCAAGAGGGTCAAAGCAGACTCATCACTTGGGAAAGCGGGGATCAGATCAAACATCAAGGCTTCTTCGCCAGCTAGCAAAGCCATTGCTCGAGTCGGTAGGTCTGGCCTGGCCTGCTCACGAAGTTCGTCAAGTGCCTTCTTGATCTCCTCGGGAGTCTCGGTAGGAGGGGGTGTTGGCGACTTGTCGATTTCCATACCCTCATCGGCAGTAGTAGCTGGTGCCGTTTCGGTTGTGGTCGCATCGCTTGGCCCTGCTGCGTCTGGCTCTAGTACCAGTTCCTCTTGCGTTGTGACTGGTTCTGCCGGGACTGGAGCAGCGGGGACAGCAACTGCTGCATTTTCAAAGACATGAGGCATGCTGAGTAGCATCTCTGTAGCAGCAGCGACATTGTTTCGACCACGGATCATGGCTTGTTCCGCTGAACCTCGTGCGAAACCCATGTCGACCAGTTGATCCACACCAGCGGGATCGGCAGTCAGAGGAGCTCGGACGACTGGTACGATTGGTTGAGCAGCCGGAATCATTCCGAATACTCGAGTAGCCGGAGCAGGAGTTGGCGCGGGTGGTTTCTCGTCTTTGCCCTCCATGATGGCCAGGAATGCCTTTACACCCTTCTGGGAGACTTTTACTGGAGCATTCTGCAGCCACTCCGACTCCCAAACACGCTTGGCGTAGGGAAAGACATCCCGTCGAATGCGTATGAACATTTCGGTAGGCGAAAATTTGATCTCGGTACGCTGCTGTAAGACTTGTGTCTGCGGGTTTGCCATGATTGCTTTGGGTCGAACAAGTGCACTCAAAGTTTCTAGAGCTACAGTGACTCCGGCTGCTGCTCGGACTTTGTCGGCTCCTTCGAGATCTTTTTGCTCCGCATTGTCGAGTAGCGAAGTCACCAGTTCGAGCATTCGAGTCAATCCACCCTTCTTTTCGAACACGATGAACAAGACCATGTGGAGATGACCGTCGGAACCGCGATCGTCAAAGAGCTGCAACAGGCAGGCACCAAGTGCGATGGTATTGTAGCAGATTCCGACTGGACCGTCAATAGTCCCGCTGTATTCGCAATGACCGATGAGAAGGCGAGTGATCTTCAAGGCCAGATTCTCGGCTTGTGTTCGATGTGCGGGTTCCGGGGCTCGCTTGAAGAAGAGTAATCGGACAAACGCTACCATCAGCTCAATCCAGGCCATGAACGAGAAAACTTACATTTGAACATCTTGGTAAGGCCCGAATACAAGCGTGTCGAAAGGTACTTGCCAGCTGATCCCTTGGTCTCTTCGAGGGGTCCTTCTTTTTCTGGAACCTCATGGACCCTGAAATTGGCGACCGCCAACATGGTTCTACGATGAAGCAGTCCAACGTCTTCGATGAACGACTC
>Ga0308160_10006243_pt1 | contig 12204 bp, 19 predicted proteins | sample PhyFR1_FD_201036 | JGI IMG/M metagenome (GOLD analysis project Ga0308160, IMG submission 201036) | Phyllosphere microbial communities from UC Gill Tract Community Farm, Albany, California, United States - DLSLF.R1 | ecosystem: Host-associated > Plants > Phyllosphere > Unclassified | place: USA... | reverse complement strand
ACTTGGCAATCACTGCAGTATCCGGATCGGATCGCCGCATACAGACCCGAGGAGTTCAAGGTCGTCATCGTCGACGAGGCGCATCACGCCCCAGCGGCTGCGTGAGTGACAGTAGGCTATTCGCGCTAAAGAACAGCTTCCTCAAGGTGTTGCACCATTTCAATGATGAGGTAGAGATGGGAGATACTCCAAATCTGCTGGCAGAGTAGGTCGGTGTAGTTGTATTCCACTGACTCTCAGGAGGCATCATGGTCACCAAGTCCCCATAATCGGCTTCTTCCCCACGTTCGCTCGAAACGACTGCAAGCATCTGAGCTGGACTTTCAAGAAGGTTATATACCACCTCGGCTTAGAGGAATTGCTCGCGAAGCAATTGTGAGTCTGAAATACATCATGTCCGCTCACAATGGTAGGCTTGCAAAGGTCGAGATCAAATCCGCTTGGTTAGAACTCCAGAGACTATGGACCGAGCTGCAGGACAAGAAAGCGTCTGGAGGTCCTGTTCGAGTAGTTCCAGGTGCTAAGAAGGCATTGAAGCCCGCTGCCAGGTCGGTAAAGGCAGGCAGCGAGAGTATTACGGGGGGTTTCATGGCAATGTGGAAGATAATCGGAACTCACGAAGTCAACCAAAAAGTCGTCGAGATCTATCAACAAGAAGCCCAAGACCGACATTCTACGTTGGTGTTCTGCGCCAATATTGCAGTCATGCGAGATCTCGCCTCCAAGTTCAGGGCCGCTGGTGTTAAAGCGGAGTCGATATCAGCAAAGACCCCTAACCCGAAGAAGGCGAAGATCATCAATGAATTCAAGCAACAGAAGCTGTCAGTGATACTTAACGTCGAAGTCTTCAGAGAAGGCACGGATCTACCATCGGTGAGGTTTCGCTAGATACCAGTAGATTTCACGGGCTAACTGCACTAGGTCGATTGCATTATCCTCGCGAATCCTACTGCTTGTCAGAACTCGTTCAGTCAGATGGTATGAAAAGCAGACGAACTCTGCTGAATATAGATTGGCCGAGGATTCCGACTCTCCCCCTCGACCGGGAAAACCGCCTGCCTCATTCTGGATCTCTTCGGGATTTGCAGTCGATTCAACCTCAGCGTTGAACCATCTCTAGATGGGAAGGAGCCGCCATCGAAGAGGATCAAGTGTGTATCAGCAATGTGGTGAGCGAGAAGCTGATAACAGGTCGGCGTAAGAAATGGCCAAGAACCAATAATGGGATAGATCAGCCTCGGCTTTCGCCTGTTTCCTTTTCTCTTCGTGTCAATATATCAAAAACTGTGTACTGACTCATGAATGATGAATGCTTCGCTTTTCATTCCAGGAATATCCCGTGGTTGCAGCGGAACATCCAGCATGATCATGCAGGTCTGTGAGATTGTCCATGACAAGGATTGGACGAGGATGTGAATGACTCACTGGTGCCAGAAGTCGCGCCTCTGCTGGCACACTGGATATCGAATCGATGACACCGCTCCATACTCTGTTCCTTGGAACACTTTTCGGATCAGGCACTTGTTCAAGTGTCTTGAGCACACGCTGTCGTCACCGCGACATCATCTTTGGCTGTATATGACTTTCAAAGCAGTGTCAGTGATCCCACACGAACGAGCGGGACCAACGGGGTCGAATCTAGTGGTCAACAGATCAGAATAGACAAGGGGTCCGTGCTCAAGGGCCAGAATCTGATGTGGAACGTCCCTCAGCGCTCATTCCTCTTTCTCTCCTCTCTCTCTCTCTCTATCTCTCTCTCTTCCTTACATATTTCGCTTTCATTGCCGTAGCAGCTGATCATCCAAACACATAAGGCTGCTGACCTTCATGCCTTTCACCCACTCGAGTTTGGCTATCGGCCCAGTCAAACAATCACCTCCCGCATCGCCCGCGGAACTCATCGACACCGATGCCGATGGCGACGCCTCCGACGACTCGCCTATCCCCCAGCTTCGTGAGCACCAGCGAAAGGCTATCGATGCCTACCAGGACGCGAGGTCGAGAGGTATTAGCAGAATTGGATTGTCAGCGCCTACGGGCGCCGGCAAGACTGTTGTATTTGCCGCTATAATTCGGCAAGAACTGAGTAAATACCGCAAGAAGAAAGCACTGGTCGTCGTCAACAGCGAAGACTTGGCTGAACAAGCCATGGAGAAGATTCTTGATGAACACGACGACAATATACAGGTGTCGCACGAACGCGGTCAAATGAGGGCTGCGCCTCGTTCCCAAGTGTAAGTCTGACTTTTCTTCCTTGCTCACAGACCCAGTGTCATCACCACCTGGCAGACCTTCGGCAGAGTAGACAGAATGAAAGACTTCAAAAAAAGATTCAAAATCTCGGACTTCAAGCTCGTCGTCGTCGACGAAGCTCATCACTCCGCGGCAGACTCGTGAGTTTGCCTTTGCTATGTATCTGAACGCATCAAGCTGATTGCAGTTACCTCCGCATCCTGAGCGAGTTCAACGATGAAGTGGACCATGACCGATGTCTGTCAGGCTGTCGAGCGCAAGTCTGGTTCAATGAGTATGGTGTGCATATCTGATCAGATAGGCCGACTCACGGCCAAAAGGTCCCAATAGTCGGAGTTTCTGCGACCTTTGTGAGACAAGATTGGCGAGCGTTGGAGTGGATCTTCCAGGAGGTAGTTTACGAGTGTACATTGGAGGACTTGTGGGCCGCAGGACAGTACGTAAAACCTGTAGCGACTCCATTGATCCTCCAGTATCGTTCCGATCGAAATCTGGAAGCTTTCCGAGCAAGTTCGGATGATCGCCTCGCCCACTGGCGAACCGATGGAGACACGTAGTGCTATCTACCCGCCGATTCCGAAGAGATCATCAGGCTCTAAAGCAGGGGATGGCGACTTTGGTCTCATTTACGACAACACACAGAAGTATGAAGCCGCAGTCAAGGCATTCAATAAACAAGTGCTTGAACACTACCAAACTCAAGCGATTGGACGAAAATCGACCCTTGTTTTCTGTGCCGGCATCGGTCTGGTCGAGGACCTGGCATCACAATTCAAAGATGCAGGTATAATGACAGAAGCCTTATCATCAGTGACTCCTCCCGATGAGCGCGCTCGAATCGTTAGAGCATTCCGAAACGGGGAATTTCCAGTACTGATTAACTGTATGATGTTGATCGAAGGCTATGATGCTCCTCAGGTCAGCTATTGTGTTCGATATATCCGCCAGCTGATTGATCAGATCGACTGCATCATACTTGTCAGGCCGACGGAAAGCATCATCCTCCATAATCAGATGGTGAGTAACAAAAATTTAGTTGTAGCTCGTTTGATGGCAAGCTGGGTCGTTCTGACTCATAGATTGGAAGGGGGACCCGACTTTCGCCCGCCACCGGCAAGATAAATCTCCTGGTAATTGACTTGGTCGCAAACTGTGATCGTTTCCTTTTGGGAGTGGGACCCCGACTTCAAGGCAAGTACTCAGTGATGTCTCGGTCACGGCGATAAGCTGATATGTTAGCTAGACAACGAGCGTCGGAGGGCGAAAGAAGGGCACCTCGCTGAGCGGACTGAGCACTGGTGGGAGTAAGTAGGTATCGTATCAGTGAGTATGCACCGGGTCTCATCTAGACCGGCAGTCGCAATCGTACTGAGGTACCCTCATCGAGCAGTGACGAGAGTCCGCTGTGCCCTAGCCAATCACTGACAAAGGTAGATCGACGATGTTCAAAGGACGCTGCCGTGTTCCATACACGGTGCCTTTTCCCCCCACTCATGTCCATATCCTTGATACGGTGGAGCCTTGACAACATAACTCGGGTAGCTCATGGCCGAAAGTCCGGGTAACCATTGACGGCTGACGAGATACGATCCGGCTGACGCTGTCGACTTGATAGCATCTGATCTACCTGTCCTCAACTTCCATTACCAATCCACTCGACGCTCGATATGCTTCACGCTCTACGATCTAGGTCTAAACGCGGTATTCCGAGTGATGACGATAGCCCTCAAGGCAGCCCCGCCAAGGTCAGCAGAGCGGCTTTGCCTAGAATCGATGGAAGCGACGTCGACGATACTCGCGATGTCGATCCGGATCACCATCACTTGAGCCTCTTGGACTCTTCGCTCGTCGCGGCTGCGCCTATAGTTATGGCCCCACTCCCTGCCCCAGATGATATCGCCAGCGGGTCTCCACTTGCTTTACGACAATCTCTAGCTATCACGCTAAACGCTGAGTCCTCCGTTCCGGTCAGACCACCTGCGACTCGTCCTCGGGCCAGACCGATTCGACAATTACACTATTACCAGCGTTTCACAATCGACCAATGTCTGTCAGCGCTGCGATCTGGGTCCACGACCAAGCGATTCGCAGTCTCCTCACCTGCTGGATCAGGAAAGACCGAGATGTTCGTTTCACTACTTCCAGACATTCCCGATCGTGGTGACGCCGACAAGGTGTTGATACTGGTCCCGAATCTCGAGATTCTCTCCCAAGTGAGAAATCTTATCCGAAAGCGCCATCGTAACAAATACGAAGTGGACATAGAGCATGGTGGCAATCACCCCGACGATGATAGCGATGCGGATATGTAGGTCCACCAGGGACAACAGTACCGAACTGACCTGGTAGTATTATCGCAACTTGGCAGTGTCTCAATGATGACCAGATCAGAAAATACGATCCTGCCTTGTTCAGGTGTGTCATCGTTGATGAGGCACATCATGCCTCTGCAACGTCGTACGCATGTTTATAGAATGATAATGTGGAAGCTAATGCTAGAATCTCCGTCAGCTGCATTACTTCAATGATGAGGTCAAGATGAGAAAGGCACTTCGACCGATTCAGGGGTAAGTGACAGACAACTCGGACGACTTTGAAAGATGTTGGCTGACGGAATCAGGCTTGCCCATGGTCATAAAGTCCCCATTATTGGCTTCTCGGCAACGTTGGCTCGCGGCGACAGGAGACCATTGAATTGGGTCTTCGACTCAGTTGTTGCCAATGTCAGTATTCAGAGTCTTTTCGATGGAAACTTGTGAGTGCACAGCCACATAGGGTCACTAATTGGGTAGCCTCTCGCCTGTACAAGTAGTATCGATGGTGGAAGAGGTCGAATTGCTTCACGAAGAGACAGTAGAGGCCATGTACGCCAATTCCGAGACGCCAGAAGGGACACTGAACCAATTTCGGCGTAAATACAACCGGGGGAGGTTTGCCCGAAGTCAGCCGTTCAAGGACTTCGTGGTCTCGACCTACCTCGATCAGGCTAGGTACCGACGGTCGACTTTAGTTTTCTGCCCGTGTAAGAAGACCGCGGCAGAGTTGACGGACGACTTCAATAAGGCGAACCAAGGAGCTCGATATGTTGATGGCTCCACTCCGATTGCTCTTCGACAGAAGACTATCAAGGATTTCAAGATGGGATTGTTTCCGGTTCTTGTAAATTGCCGGTTCTTCACGGAGGGTGCCAATATGCCAGCTGTAAGTGTAACCAACGATATCTGGTACATTACTCAAAAGACAGATCGATGTCGTGATCCTTGCCAGTCCGACTCGAAGCCAAAACGGAGTCAATCAGATGGTGTGTGAGGTCGATGTTTCTTCGCTGATCTTTAGCTAGGCCGCGGAACGCGACTGTCACCTAGCACAGGCAAAGATTCTTGCCTGATCCTAGACATGTTCAATATCCTCGGACGATTCGGACTAGGTGTCGAACCTTGCCTATGGCAAGAGAAGGCATACGAAGTTCCCCCGATCCCAAAATCGTGGACAACGGATTCCGACGAAGAGGGCGAGGATGATGGAGAGGATCCAGCAGATTGGGCCGATGAGAGTCCTTTGACGACACATGAATGAACCCTTACATCCAACTTGATCAGGACACGACACATACGATGGACAACTTGACCGGACTCTTGACACACTTTGGAGCAATACAACCTCCAGAACTGGTCAACAAACTTCGCGTGAGCTTGGGAAGAGATGGGTGCTAGAAAATCGATGTCTCATATCATACTGCTACGCACTGTACATACCATAGTCCATATGCAATGCCTCATCTCCCCAGCGCCCGATTATAGTATATCTTCCCCTGTGTCTTCAGCCCGATCCAAAGTTCCCTCCACCACTCCTTGACCCATCTAATCTGAGCCTCCTGGTTCGAGATCTGCCAATCCTTGTAGAATCTGGAAAGAGCTTCATCCCGCCGGCGTATATCCTCTTCGGTAGGTGGATCAGATGGTGGTGGGAGGAGTGATAGACGATATTCCTTTGATTTATTGAATGATGTATTCATCGTTGACTGCCAAATTAGTTGGTATCGAGAGGATATCTGTGGGACATACCCAAAATTTATGATTCATGCCATCCACCCTCTCTCTCCGCAGACGCCATTCTAATTCTAGGTCATTCAATCTCGAAGAAGTTGACGGGAATTCAGAAGCGGAGTATGGAGAATTGGATGATCGTGTTCGAGACGGTGTACTTCCATAGATGATTGGACGAATATTTGATTCTGGATCTGGCCTAGATAGTGAGCATCAGTCTTGCAATGAAACCTGGGGGAACATACGGAGCTACGAGGTCCTCACCCTCGGAAGCGGCCGGTCTTCTTCTACGAGATCCAGAAGCAGCCGACGAGCTCGAGTAGGCGACCTGTAGCGCTCGACTAGGAAACAAGGGCAGTCTTGGGAAGGTGGTGGTGGTGCTGAGCATCTTGACAAGGGTGAATGAGCGGTCTCAGATGAACAGGCATGAGTGAGATTGATTGCGTTTGATTTTGCAGTCTCGATTCCAGGCACGGTTCAAATCTATTGCGAGGTCAAGAATTTTGTACATGGTAGCACTATATCATATATCATGTCGGAAGCAGGACCATCACAGCAACCACCGCCTGTAGTGGAAGGAGGGCAGGGGAAAAAAAGGAAGAGGACAGGAAAAGAAAGGGAAGAGAGGAAACAAGCTGCTATACTAGCGGTAAGTGATTCGGCATGTGATTTTTGGGAGTCGCTAATGATAGGCTCAAGCAGAGAAGGAAGAAGTTGCAGCACCACCTCTCACCAATGATGTTGACGAGGGGAATGAGAAGCTGGTAGAAGGTGTAGATGGTTCAGCGGAGACACCAGCGGAGGAAATACCAGCTGAAGTGACTGCGCCAGAAGTGGATGTGGACCGCCTGTCCAAGCGACTGGTATGATCCCTTACCACATTATTGGGTTTGATGTAGGCTGATCAACAAGCCGACCGCATTAAAGCACTTGAACCCGATATTCAAGCGTGCCAAGACTATGGAGACCGCACGTTTGATCAAGAAGGTCAAAGCCCTTAAATCCAAGAAGGATTCAGAGGCAGAACTCACAGACCTAGAAGCTCAGCGTCAACTCTTAGCTGTGAGTCATAGTCGTCGTTCATCCGTTTTTAGAGACTGGGCTGAAGGAATAGCATCTCTCAGTCGGCCCCACACTGTCCCGACAGCTCTTGACCAATCTTCGCAAACACCGTCTGTTCAAGCGAAACCCTATCCTACTGCCTACGACCGTTATCGATACTCTCACTCCCGAGATCACCTCATCAGACCCCGAGGTTCTGAAAAAGGTCGAAAACCGAATATGCAGCTCGAAAGTCGCTGCTGACGAGATGAAAAAGGCTGTAGCTTGGTTGATGGGGGAAGAAGGGTCTAAATTAGGTGGACCGAGCAAGAAGGCCATCGAAGCCAAGACCACACCGGTCAAAGCTGCAGGCAAAAGCAAGACGCAGCAAGTGAAAGATGTGGAGGAAGAGGAGGATGATGAGGAGGGAGAGTCAAGCATGCGCAACATGGTCGTTGGCAGTGATGACGAGGAGTCAGATCAGGAAGAGGACGTAGCGGCCGACGAAGCGGGATGGGAATCAGGATCAGTATCCGGAGGGGATGATTTCCCATCTGCACGAATTGCCAATTCGGGCTCAGAATCGGACGGCGACGAAGAATCAATACCGGTTCGCCCAGTCAAGAAAATCAAGACCAAAGAACCTAAACCCTCGAAACTTACGAAATCTCAAGCAGCTCAACCAAGCAAGAAGTTGACTTCGTCCACTTTCTTGCCATCGCTATCGACCGGATTTACGAGGGGTGGAAGCGATGATTCTGATCCGGATGATGATTTTGGAGAGGGACTTGAGGATATCATTGGAAAGGGCAGGACGGGCGAGAGGAAGAATAGACGTGGACAGCAGGCTAGGAGATTGTACGTCTTTCTACCCACTTTCTCACGAAATGAAGATGGATGAACTGATAATCAGAATCTGGGAGAGGAAATACGGCAAGAACGCTAAACACGTCAAGAAAGCCAGCGAGCAGGCCACAGAGGGCAATATCGCCAAAGCGTATGGTAACCGAGCCGGTGCCACCGCAACCGCTGGTACAGGCGCGGCCGGCAACAAGCCACCAGGACGACCTACCACGAGCACCGGAGCCGGAGCCGGAGCTGGAGCGAGACCACCCTCAACGTACACTCCTTCCGCACGGCCAGCGTTTGTTCCTCCATCTCGCCCAGCTGCTCCACCTGCAGCAGCTACTGGACCGCTTCACCCGTCTTGGGAAGCTGCTAGACTTAGAAAGCAGAAGGAATCAGAAGGTCCTAAAGCTACCAAGATCGTTTTCGATTAGTCCAGTCACAAGCTATGAGACTCGTTGTGATATTTTCTATGAGATGCATGACATGACATTATAGACATGTGTTTTGTTATATACTGTATCAATGAACGAGAAAAATGCCAGACGAGAATGAAAGAAGGTAGAATCTAGAGCAAGTTGGATGGGTAAGCGTACTCCTCAGGAGCGACAAAGTTCTCCTTGATAGATCGAGGAGAAACGAATCGGTAGAAGATGTTGACGGATCCAGACTATTTCATCAGCTTGCGACCCACGAAGTATTGTGTGGGAACAGCTTACCTTGTCGTTAGTTCCTGATCCTCGTGCACCTCCGAATGGCTGTTGACCAACCACTGCTCCTGTACATTTATCGTTAATGTAGAAGTTTCCAGCGGCTGAACGTAATTTCGAAGACGCAACCTTGAGTGCTGATCGGTCGACACCAAAGATGGCTCCGGTAAGGGCGTAATCTGTCGTTGTGTCGATCAACTCGCATGTCTTTTCAAAGTCGGCATCCTCGTAGACGTAAACGGTCATGACGGGACCGAAGATCTCCTTGGTCATGGTGACGGACTTGGGGTCCTTGGTGACAATAACGGTAGGCTTGACAAAGTATCCCTTGGAAGAGTCGGCTGTCTGTCAGCGAACAATTACATCGAATTCTGTCGAGACTGACCTTCACCACCAGCAAGAACCTCTCCACCAGCTTGCTTGGCCTCTTCAATAATGTTGGTGATCCTCTCGAAAGCGGGCTTGTTGATGACGGGTCCGGTAAAGTGCCCCCATTCGGTACATGGTCCAACGGTAATACCGTTCACCTTCTCCTTGAGGGAATCACGGAATCCACCCTCCCACATCGACCTGGGAACATAACATCGAGCAAGAGCTGAACATTTCTGACCAGAGTATTCGAAGGCGGCTCGGATTGCTTGAATAACACCGGACTCGATATCGGCAGATGGGTGGTACAAATGGAAGTTCTTTCCGCCTACAAATCAGTTTCAATCTCGATAGAGGCTAGAGGGACTTACCAGTCTCTCCGACGACTCGGGGGTATCCTCGGTACTTGTCGAGGTTGGCTCCAATCTTTCCCCAAAGACCCTTGAAGACCTGGGTAGAACCAGTGAAGTGAAGACCACCAAACTCTCGGTGATCGATACATTGCTGAACGACCTCTGGTGGGTTTCCGGGAACGAACTGGATGACGGAAGGTGGTAGACCGGCCTCGAGGAGGATCTTATGGATGAGGTAGTTGGAGTAAGTGGCCATTGGGGATGGTTTCCAGACACAAACGTTTCCGACTAGAGCGGGGACAACGACTAGGTTGGCACCGATAGCGGTCTGGAATCAGCAGATGTCCAATCTTCTCCGGTAGGCGAGGAGGAAGCTTACAAAGTTGAAAGGAGTAACGGCGAGGACGAAACCTTCAAGAGGTCGGTACTCGGTTCGATTCCAAACACCCTGAGAGTTCCTAGGGGGCTGGATGGCATAAAGCTGCTCGACGTACTTGACGCTGAATCGCAAGAAGTCGATAGTCTACTATCAGCGCGATCCCCAAAGTCCCATCAATTAACTCACCTCAGCGGCAGCGTCAATCTCGGCTTGCCAAGCGTTCTTTCCCTGTCCCAGCATGGTAGCAGCCATGACCTCGAACCTGTACTTTCCAGCAATCAAGTCGGCGGCCTTGAGGAAGATAGCAGCCCTATCAGCCCATGGCATATCCTCCCACTCAGGCTTGGCCTTTAATGCGCCATCAATAGCAGCCTGGACAGTCTCGGGGGTAGCAGAGTGGTAGGTACAGAGGTTCTTTGCGTGGTTGTGGGGCATGGGTTGAGATTCAATGTTGCCTGATTTGACCTGTTCTTATCAGCCAATGCTCTCTCTCTCACTTTCTCTGGAGCCGGGGTGGGGGAATGACTCACCTCTTTGCCATTGATGATAGCAGGGATCTCGAATGGGAGGGAAGCTTCCATCTTCTTGACGGCAGCCTGGAGACCTTCTCGGTCAGCCGAGCCGGGGCCGTAGCTCCTCTAGATTGTCAGGTGGGTACAAAGGAGATAAGCTAAGTCGGGACGTACCATGGGCTCATTATCGATTTCTGGTACTTTGAAAGCAGCGAGTGACATTGTATATAATGCTGGTAGTTGTGGGGATTACTGAAGAGAGTGACAGAAGGAGTCTAGTTGCTTATATATATCTGTAAACTGACCAGTAGTACAAGTGCGAGTTGAATAGTCGGCAGTGCCGATATAGACGCGTTAAGCGACAATCCGACAATCAGTTCGTTATCGGCAGTACCGCTACTCTTTATTTCAGGTTCAGGGATATCAACAGTAGCCAGTACACGCACTTGATTGCATGATAGTGGAGCACCAATATACTCTACAACCAATATTACTATACACAAAAGCAAAACTCAGGCAGAGCTAGCAAGGCGGTAAATATCCGCAACCAGATACAAACTTCCACACACAACCACCAACTCATCTTCTGCTACTTTCCCCAGAATATGCTTGAGCCCCTCCACTCCAGCTTGCTCCACTGTCGACGCATCGCCACTAATCAGAGTATTGACGACATCCCTTACTTCATCCTTACTAGCAGGCTTGACCCATGGCATACCCTCGACAGGAGTAGTAAAGTCTACCAGCGTTACTTTATCTCCTTTACTGAGCAGAGGTCGCAGCACGCTTTCAGGCGATTTACCAGGTGAAGCCGAGAGGGAAATGATGAAGTGCACCTTGACACCGTCTGGTATACCGAGATCATTGATGTATGCCCGAAGTGTCTTGGCCGAGTCGGCATTATGAGCTCCGTCGATCAATATGGGTACTGATTTGTCGGTATTGGGGACCTTGTATTGCAACCAAGAACACCTTCCTTCCCATCTCGTCAACTCGACTCCACGCTGGATGATAAGTGGGTTGATCGTAGCGAGGCCAGGTTGAATCGATAAAGCACGTTTATCATGCGAGAGAACGTGAACGATAGTAATTGCCAAAGACAAGTTGTCAAGTTGATGTTGCCCGCCAAGTGGTAGTCGAGTCGCAACGTAGTCCTCCCCAGGTACAAGCCTTCCATCCATGATGACTGGTATTCGAGTCCGCACATGCACAGGTCGAGGCGGGACGAAAGGGGACAATGAGAACGATCGCCTCTCCTCCTCTTCAATGATAGATGTGGACCCAGCTTCAATGACTGCAGCGCGAAGTTGATATCCAATCCCATGAGCGACCCGGATAGCATCAGGATGAAGATTGGGCGCAGCGATGAGGAGTCCACCAGGGACAGTGATTCTAGCTTTTTGATCGGCGATCTTGGCGATACTATCGCCCAGGAAAGTCGTATGATCAAGTCCGACAGACGTGAGAGCCGAAGCAAGGTTATAAGCAGGCATCATGACATTCGTCGCGTCATTGACACCCCCCATGCCACACTCGACGATCATGACATCGATCGGGGGCTGGGCAGTCGCAAAGATATAGTATGCGGCAGCAGTAGCGATTTCGAATGGTGAGACCTCAATCTGCCTTTGAGCAGCTATATGTTGTACAGTGGCAAAGGCAGAATTGTATACACCTCGAGGGGGTGGGACTCCA
>Ga0308160_10006242_pt1 | contig 12205 bp, 9 predicted proteins | sample PhyFR1_FD_201036 | JGI IMG/M metagenome (GOLD analysis project Ga0308160, IMG submission 201036) | Phyllosphere microbial communities from UC Gill Tract Community Farm, Albany, California, United States - DLSLF.R1 | ecosystem: Host-associated > Plants > Phyllosphere > Unclassified | place: USA... | reverse complement strand
TGCGCATCGCCGCTGGGCGGCGCCGCCTTCGTGTTCTCGCTGCCAAGCGGCACGCCGCCGTCGATGCCAGAGTTGGATACACTGCCTGTCATGGAACCGAATCATGAGTGATACCCCGAGCGCCTTGCTGGTCGAGGATGAACCGCAGATCCGCCGCTTCGTGCGCGCCGCCCTCGAGCAGGAAGGCTGGCAGGTGCACGAATCGGTCAGCATGGGCCGCGGCCTGATCGACGCCGGCACCCGCCGTCCCGACCTGATCGTGCTCGACCTTGGCCTGCCCGATGGCGACGGCATCGACTTCATCCACGACGTGCGCAAATGGTCGGCGGTGCCGATCATCGTGCTCTCGGCGCGGGTGGCCGAAGGCGAAAAGATCCGCGCGCTCGACGCCGGCGCCGACGACTACCTGACCAAGCCGTTCGGCACCGGCGAACTGCTGGCCAGGGTACGCGCCACGCTGCGCCGCCAGCGTCAACCGGCCGGCATCGATGGCGCGATCCGCTTCGGCGACGTGGCGGTGGATCTGCAAGACCGCTCGGTCACGCGCGCCGGCGAACACGTGCACCTGACGCCGACCGAATACCGGCTGCTGTCGGTGCTGGTCGGGAACGCGGGACGGGTGATGACCAACCCGCAGCTGCTGCGCGCCGTGTGGGGGCCGGGGCATGTCGAGAGCGGCCATTACCTGCGCATCTACATGGGCCATCTGCGGCACAAGCTCGAAAGCGACCCGGCGCAGCCGCGCCATTTTCTGACCGAGACCGGGGTTGGTTACCGGTTGTGGCTGGGCTAGGCCCGCGCCTGAACCTGTTCAGGCGCGTCGTCGAGCGCCTGGTTCAGCGCATCAATCCCTGCCCACCCACCGGTTCGGTTTCGAACCGTTCGCCAAACCCGGCAATCAAGGGCCGCCCTTTACCGATCGCATCGCGCACCGACGCCAGGGCCAGCGACGCCTTGTGGCTGTCCTGGCTGTCCCATGCCTCGGTGATCCACAGCGCGTCCGGATCAGCGCCATCCTTTGCAATCACGTAACTCAGGCAGCCCGGCATCGCTGCGGTCCCTTCGAGCAGGATGGCGATGAGTGCATCGCGTTGCCCTGGCTGGGCAAGCATCTTTCCGATCAATCCGTACATGGCATGGCTCCTTGTTGTGGGTGGCGGCTTGGGAACAGTATAGGAAGGTGATGGCAACTTCGGCAATCCCCTTGTCACGCGGTACGCGTGACGGGTTAAACTCATTGCTCCACCCATCCCGAAACGAGCCGAGAATTCAATGCGACTTCACCCACTTGCCCTGGCCGCCGGCGCCGCCATCCTGTCCCTGTCCACCACCGCCGGTGCGCAGCAGCCGCCGGCAGTCTCCGAAACCGCCTTGCGCGCACACCTGTCGTTCCTGGCCGACGATCTGCTCGAGGGCCGCGGCACCGGCCAGCGCGGCGGCGACCTGGCGGTGCGCTACCTTGAAACCCAGGCCGCGCTGATCGGCCTGCAGCAGATTCCCGGCGGCGGCTATCGCCAGAAGGTCGATATCGAAGGCAGCAAGATGATCGATGGGGCCATGACGTTTCAGGCCGGCGGCAAGACCATCAAGCCGGTGGTGGGCAAGGACATCGTGTTCGGCACCAAGAGCGGCAAAGAAGCGCTGGCGTTCGATGCGCCACTGGTCTTCGTCGGCTATGGCGTGACGGCGCCGGAAGAAAACTGGGATGACTACAAGGGCCTGGACGCCAAGGGCAAGATCCTGGTGATGATGGTGGACGACCCACAACCGACCGCGCAGGAACCGAACCGCTTTGCCGGCAAGGCCTATACCTGGTACGGCCGCTGGATCTACAAGTATGAAGAAGCGGTGCGGCGCGGCGCCGCCGGCGTGATGCTGATCCACACCACGCGCTCGGCCTCGTACCCGTTCAGCGTGCCGGCCAACGGTTTTTCACACGAGCGCTTCGGCCTCAAGGGCCCGGGCAATCCGGTCGAAGGCTGGTTCACCGAAGACACCGCGCGCCAGCTGTTCGCGGCCGGCGGCCACGACCTGGACCTGCTGCGCGCTGCAGCCGAGCGCAAGGACTTTCGTCCGGTCGACCTGAAAGTGGCGACGCATGTCGAGTTGCGCTCGAAGATCCGCCCTGTGCAGCAGTTCAACGTGGTCGGCATCGTGCCCGGCACCGACGCCCGGCTCAAGCAGCAGGCGGTGGTGTATTCGTCGCACTGGGACCACCTGGGCATCGACGAGGATGACGGTAAGGACCCGCAGCGCGACCGCATCTATAACGGCGCGATCGACAATGCATCGGGCACCGCGGCGCTGTTGGCGATGGCGGCGGAAGCGGTCAAAAAACCGGCGCGGCGCACCCAGATCTTCCTGTGGCCTGCCGCCGAAGAGCAGGGCCTGCTGGGCGCCGCTGCTTACGTCAAGGATCCGATCGTGCCGCTGGCGCAGACCGCCGCCGACCTGAATCTGGACAGCCTCAATTTCGTCGGCCGCACCAGGGACATCGGCGTGGCGGGCGCCGAGCGCAGCAGCTTGTACGAAACGGCGGCCGGCGTGGCCAGGAGCATGAACCTGAAAATAGCGCCGGCGACACCGGATCTGTCGGGCGCCTATTTCCGCGCCGACCATTTCGCGTTCGCCAAGGCCGGTGTGCCGGCGTTTAACGTCGGCTCGGCCGTGTTCTCGGGCGACGGCCACTTCGAGTTCGAGCACCACCAGCATGATGCCAGCGCCAACATGAAGGGCTTCAAGGACCACTACCACCAGGTGAGCGACGAATACCGCGCCGATTGGGATCTGTCGGGCATGGTGCAGCAGGCGCAGTTTACGCTGAACCTGGGCTACGCGGTGGCGAATGCGCCAGCCATGCCGACCTGGAAGAAGGGCGATGCGTTCGGCAGTGTAAAGCGCTGATGCTTTTACGCTGGCTGCGCCAGCGTTGCACGTCATCTTCGCGCGCCGTCATCCGCGCGCGCCGTCATCCCCGCGAAGGCGGGGACCCAGGTTTCTCTGCGCTGCCATGCGTGCAAACGTCAGTGGGGCAGCAAGCGGACTTGGGTTCCCGCCTGCGCGGGAATGACGGTTTTATGGTTGGTGGTTTGTCTATAAGCGGGTGGCCGATCAGCAATCAACCAATCAGCATTCAGCACTCACCCGCCCAGAATCCGCTCCAGCGCCGCCATATCCACCGGCTTGACCAGGTGATGATCAAACCCCGCATCCTCGCTGGCATCGCGATCCTGCGCCTGGCCGTAACCGGTCACCGCCACCAGCAGCGCGCCGGCCGTTTGCGGCAGCGCGCGCAGGCGGCGCGCCAGTTCGTGGCCATCCATGCCGGGCAGGCCGATGTCGAGCAGGCAGACTTCGGGGGCGAAGCGCGGCGCGCGTTCGAGTGCGGCGTACGGGTCGTGCTCGACCACGACTTCGTGACCGGCGCCGCCGATGTACATCGCCATCACCTGCGCCGCGTCGACGTTGTCGTCGACCACCATCACCTTGCGTGGACGTAGCGCCGCAGCGGCGCCACTGGCGCCGGCAGGCTCGGCATCGGCGCCATGCCGGTTCGCGCTGCGCGGCAGCGTTACCGTGAACGTGCTGCCCAGCCCCGGCCCGGCGCTGTCGACCGTCACGCTGCCGCCGTGCAGCTGCACCAGGCTGCGCACCAGCGCCAGACCGATGCCGAGGCCACCCTGGGTGCGGTCGGGCGTGCGTTCGCCCTGCACGAACATGTCGAAGGCGCGCTCCAGTTCTTCGGGCAGCATGCCGATGCCGTTGTCGGCCACGACGATGCGCACCATGCCGTCGTCGGCTTCCAGCGCTACCCGCAGGGTGCCGCCGGCAGGCGTGAACTTGACCGCGTTGTGCAGCAGGTTGCCGATCACCTGCACCAGGCGCTTGCGGTCGCCCATCACGTAGACCGGCGCCGGCAAAGGTGCGGTCTGGATCTGGTGGCTCTTCTGGCGCGCCGGTTCCTGTGCCTGTTCGAGCGCTTCGGCCACCACTTCACCGATGTCGATGCGCGCCTTCGACAGCGCCACCAGGCCGCGCGTGACGCGCGAGACGTCCAGCAAATCGTCCACCAGGCCCGACATGTGACGCGCCTGGCGCGCGATGATGGCGCTGATCTGGCGCGTGCGCGCCGGGTCCAGCTTGTCCTGACCAAGCAACTGGGCGCCCGAGGCGATCGGCGCCAGCGGGTTGCGCAGCTCGTGCGCCAGCATGGCCAGGAATTCGTTCTTGCGCTGGTCGGCAAGGCGCAGCGCTTCTTCGGCGTTGACGCGGTCGGTCACGTCCTGCAGCGTGCCGCGCAGTGACGTTACGCGGCCATCCGGGCCGCTGACCGCTTCGCAGTGCAGGTCGATCCAGATGCGCTGGCCTTCGTCGCGCAGCACCTGCACTTGCAGCCGTCCGCTGCCGCCGTGGCGTTCGAGTTCGCGCATCAGGCGATTGGCGCGTTCCCACGATTCTTCGGTCAGCACGGTGCCGCGCTGCTCGCCGAACGGCGGCGGCACGCGGCCATAAATGTGCGGCACCGATTCCGAGGCCACGACCGCGCCGCTGGCCAGATCCAGATGCCAGGTGCCGAAGCGCGCCATGCGGTGCGCGTCGCGCAGTTCAGTTTCCTTTTCCGTGAGCGCCTGCGCCCGTTCGCCCAGCAGGGTCGAGGCGGCGCCGATCGCGGCCGCCACGTCGTCGACCTCCTTGACGTGCACCGGCACGAACGGCTGTGGCGTCTCGCCGCGGCCCAGCGCTACCGCCGGCGCCATCAGGGCGGTCACCGAGCGCGCCAGCCGGCCGCCGATCTGCCAGGCCAGCCACAGGCCGACCACGAACAGCAGTGCGATGCCGAACAAGAGCGTGGCCAGTTGATCGAACAAGGCCCCGTTCAGGATCGTGTTCGGCACGCCGATCGCCACGCCCCAGCTACTGAGCCTGGAGCGCGAATAGAAGGTGCGCTGGGCGATGCCTTCCTGGCTGATCGAGGCGACTACGCCTTCCGGGGCGCGCAGCGTGGCGTAGTAGAGCGGGTCGGTGACGCGCCGGCCGACGAAGCGTTCCGGGCTGATGTTGCGGGCAAAGATCACGCCGGCGCCGTCGAAGATCGAGGCGCGGGCGCCGGCCGGCACCGCGCGCGGGGTCAGCATGTCGCTGAAATAGTCGGGACGCACGCCGACGCTGAGCACATACGCGACTTCGCCCTTGACCAGCACCGGCACGTCGACGCTGACGGTGGGGCGCTGCACCACCGCGCTCTGGAACATGTTCGACACTGCCGGCCTGGCGCTGGCGAAGACTTTGTCGAGCTGGTCGGATGGCTCCAGCGGCAGCCAGGTGCCGAATGGGACCGCGGTATTGAGCAACTGCTGGCCGCTACGGTCGCGCAGCACCACGTTCATGTCGTCGCCGGCCAGCGCCAGTGCCTCGCGCGCCTGGCGGTGCATGCGCGCGAAGTCAGCGCTCGCCAGCGCATCGAACGTGGACAGGGTCTGGCCGACCGCCTGCACCTGCAGCAGCTTGCTCTCGACCGTCTGCACCAGCGCATGCACGGTCTGCATGGTGTTGGTTTCGTACTCGGCGCGGTTTTTCTGGAATTGGTAGCCGAGCATCAACGACGCGCCGATCATGCCGGGCAGCAGCGTCGCCAAAACAAGTCGCAGCAAATATGAGCGCAGCGGCCTGCGCGTCACGGTCGGGGAAGAGCCAGTCACATTGCAATCCGGAAACGTAATGCTGGATTGTACGTGGATTCCGGGGTGCACACACGCTTCATGAGCGCCGCGCTTGTACCCGACTTGCCACGCTTATCCAATGCGTGAGCGCTTGAACAAGGTCTTGTAATAGATCGCGGTGCCGCGCCATATGCCGTTCGGGGAGCAGGCGTATTCGGGCAGTTCGCCGACCCGGGTGTAGCCGCTTTTCAGGTACAGCTGTTCGGCGCTTGAACCGACTTCGGTATCGAGGAACAGCAGGCCGCGGCGCAGCGCCAGCGCTTCGATCTCGAGCGCCGCCATCAGGGCGGTGGCAACGCCGCGCCGGCGGGCGGTGCAATGCACCAGCAGTTTCTGCACCTCGGCGCGGTTGCTGCCGTTCGGTTTCTGGCACAGGTCCAGCTGGGCGCAGCCGACCATCGCGCGCTCGCGTTCGGCCGACAGCAGCACGCGGCGCCCGGCCTCGACTTCGAGCGCCACCGAGTGCCAGTAGGCATCCAGCCCATCCTGGTCCAGGCCGTTGAGGAAGCCGAGCGAGTGACCGTCGGCGATGGCATCGAGCAGCAGCGTGCCGAGCTGGGGCCGAAGCTCGGCGATGGCGCGGGCGTCGAGGCGGCGGATGATCATGGAGTCTCCTGGCGGGATAAGGGGTTGATTAACGGGCTCGACCAATGGCGAAAGCACGACGACTGCATCAACATCCCAAGCATGAAATGTGCCAGTAATGCTGAGTCTTGTCGCTTGCAATCAGATGCAGGTGTCGTATTTGTGTCATGAATTCGTTGCGTTGACGCCATAGTTTGCAATCGAGAAGCACGTTTTTAACGTTTCTTGCCACTCGTCCATCGAAAGCGGCCGCTGTTTTAAGTAGACTTATTTCTTTGCAGCAATGACCCGTGATTGTCACGGGTTTGTCGATCTCGTGTTTGCGCAACAACCGGATGAGAAACGCCAGCGAGCACCGACCAGCAAGCGCGGCCTGATCAACGCCTACGACAAGGATTCATGATGAAACTGGCAAACCTGAACATCGGCAAGCGCCTGGCGCTGGGCTACGGCGTGATTTGCGCCATGCTGGTGCTGATGATTGTACTGAGCAATGCGATGCTGGGCCGGGTCAATGCCGGCACCGGCGAGATCGTCAACGACCGTATGCCGCGCATCGCCATGACCGGCAACATGCAGGAGCAGACCAACACGATTGCGATCGCCCTGCGCAATTTGATGCTCACCGGCGACGCCAGCGACCGCGCCGCCCAGGTCGAGACCATCATGGCCGCGCGCCGCGCGATGGACGCAGCCCTGGCCGGCATGCGCGCCGAGCTGCAGAGCGCCAAAGGGCTGGCGCTGCTGGAAACGATGGAGCAGGAAACCGCGCGCTACAAGACTGGTCAGGATCGCATGATCGCCCATGTCGGCGCCGGTGAATCGGACGCGGCACATGCGCTGCTGAACGGCGAACTGCGCCCGCTGCTGGTGCGCCTCAAGAGCGCCACCGCCGCGCAGGGCGAGCAGCAGAAGGAACTCGCCGCCCGGGCCGCGATCGAGGCCGAAGCCACCTACCGCAGCACCTCGCTGCTGATGTGGGGCCTGGGTGCGGGTGCGCTGTTGCTGGCGGCGATCGTCGCATGGTGGATCACCCGTTCGATCACCGTGCCGCTGGGACGGGCGCTGCAAGTAGCGAATACGGTTGCGGCCGGCGACCTGACCAGCCGCATCGACGTCAGCACGACCGATGAAACCGGCCAGCTGCTGCAGGCGCTCAAGACCATGAACGCCAGCCTGGCCAATACGGTAGGCACGGTGCGGGTCGGCACCGACACCATTGCGGTGGCGGCCTCGCAGGTGGCGGTCGGCGCCCAGGATCTGTCGTCGCGTACCGAACAGCAGGCGAGTGCGCTCGAGGAAGCGGCCTCGTCGATGGAAGAGCTGACCTCGACCGTGCGTCAGAATGCCGACAATGCGCGCCAGGCCAATGTGCTGGCAGAAACCGCGTCGAATGTGGCGGCGCGCGGCGGCGACGTCATTCGCCAGGTGGTGGGCACGATGAACGAGATCGATGCCTCGTCGAGCCGCATCAGCGACATCATCGGCGTCATCGACGGGATCGCCTTCCAGACCAATATCCTGGCGCTGAACGCGGCAGTGGAAGCGGCCCGGGCCGGCGAGCAGGGCCGCGGCTTTGCCGTGGTCGCGAGCGAAGTGCGCAACCTGGCGCAGCGTTCGGCGGCGGCGGCGAAAGAGATCAAGAGCCTGATCGGCGAATCGACTGGCAAGGTCGAGGCCGGTAGCAAGCTGGTGGCGCAAGCCGGTGCGACGATGGCGGAAATCGTCGACAGCGTGCGCCGCGTAACCGATATCATGGCCGAGATCAGCGCAGCGAGTTCGGAGCAAAGCGCCGGCATCGAACAGATCAACCAGGCGGTGGTGCAGATGGACCAGGGCACGCAGCAGAATGCGGCGCTGGTCGAAGAAGCGGCAGCGGCGGCCACGGCGATGCGCGAGCAGTCGGGCATGCTGGCGGCAGCGGTGGCGGCGTTCCGGATCGACGGCGCCCAGGCAATGGCGGCGTCGAGGGCATCGCTCGCAAGCGCGCCTGCGCCTGCCCCGATGCGCCCGTTGACGCAGCTCCGGCCGGCGCTTGCAGTGAGCAGGCCGGCCATCACGCCAGCGCGTGAAACCGCTGCCAGCGCGGCGCCGAAGCCGTCGTTCAAGGCCGGTGCCAAGCCGGCAACGGTGAGCCACGCGGCCGGCGGCGACGGGGAGTGGGAAGAGTTTTAAGCCACTGAAACAAGCGTCCACCAATGGCAAGCTTCGGCTTGCCATTTTTTTATCAGGAGCTGCGGCTTTTACGCACTAAAACTGCGCATTTCGTCTGCCATGCATTGCTTAGCAACCAGTTGCAATAAACTTTTTGCAACATTCTATCACTTAATCACAGTGTGACCGTATTCTACTTTCCTGAAAGAAATACAGCTTATTAATCAGAACAAGGAGTCACCCATGAATACGACAAGCATTGTCGATGATAGCGAAGTGTTGTCCTTCAAGCTCGGCAAGGAAGAGTACGGCATCAGCATCCTGAAAGTGCAGGAAATCCGCGGCTACGAACAGCCGACTCGCCTGGCCAATGCGCCGGACTACCTGAAAGGCGTGGTCAACCTGCGCGGCAGCATCGTGCCGATCGTCGACATGCGCATCAAGTTTGGTATTGCCGAACCGAAGTATGACAGCTTCACCGTGGTCATCATCCTCAATATCGCGCACCACGTGATCGGCATGGTGGTCGACAGCGTGTCCGACGTCGTCACGCTGACGCCGGACCAGATCCGCCCGGCGCCGGCGATGGGGCAGGACGCCGACAGCGGCTACCTGCGCGGCCTGGGCACGATCGGCGAACGCATGCTGATCCTGCTCGATATCGACGCACTGATGCAATCCGATGAACTTGGCCTGGTGACGGCGCTGCCGCACGCTGCCTGAACGATCAAGAAGAAAACACCATGAAACTTGCAAACCTGAATATCGGCAAGCGCCTGGCGCTCGGCTTTGGCCTGATGGGCGTGATGCTGGTGCTGCTGATCGTGCTGGCCTGCGACATGATCGCGCGCGTGAATGCCAGCAACGACAAGATCGTCGGCACCCGCATGCCGACCGTCGAGCTGACCAACCGCATCGATGCCGATACCAGCGTCATCGCCATCTCGCTGCGTAACATGATGCTCAACGAAGACGCCGCAGACCGCCAGTTGCAGATCGCTGCAATCGACAAGGCGCGCGAGGGCATCAGCAGCAACTTGCGCAAACTGGAAACCTCGCTGGTCGGCTACCCGCGTTCGCTCGAGCAACTGCGTGAAATGGACCCGGCCGCCAGCAGCTACCTTGAAAGCCAGGCGCAATTGCAGGTGCTGATTCTCGCCGGCCAGGCCGAACCGGCCCGCATTTACCTGAATGACATCCTGCGTCCGCGCCTGGCCAAGCTGCGCGCGGCCACGGCCGAACAGTTCAGGTTGCAGAAAGAGCTGAGCACGACCGACGCCAGCGAAGCCACTGATACCTACAACAACGCGGTCTGGATGATGTGCGCCATCGGCGCCGTGGCCCTGCTGCTCGGCGCCGCCACCGCCTGGTTGATCAGCCGGTCGATCACGCGTCCGATGGCGCGCGCGCTGGACGTGGCCAACACCGTCGCGGCCGGCGACCTGACCAGCCGCATCGATGTCACCACGAACGACGAAACCGGCCAGCTGCTGCAGGCGCTCAAGCGCATGAACGAGAGCCTGGCCAATACCGTGGGCACGGTACGGGTCGGCACCGACACCATCGCGGTGGCCGCGGCCCAGGTCGCAGCCGGTAGCCAGGACCTGTCGGCGCGCACCGAGCAGCAGGCCGGCGCGCTCGAAGAAACGGCGTCGTCGATGGAAGAACTGACCTCGACCGTGAAACAGAACGCCGAGAATGCGCGCCAGGCCAATGTGCTGGCAGAGACCGCGTCGACTGTGGCGGCGCGCGGCGGCGATGTGATTCGCCAGGTGGTGGGCACGATGAACGAGATCGACGCCTCGTCGAGCCGCATCAGCGACATCATCAGCGTGATCGACGGCATCGCATTCCAGACCAATATCCTGGCGCTGAATGCGGCGGTGGAGGCAGCGCGCGCAGGCGAGCAGGGCCGTGGCTTTGCGGTGGTGGCGAGCGAAGTGCGCAATCTGGCGCAGCGCTCGGCGGCGGCCGCGAAAGAAATCACGGGCCTGATCGGCGATTCGACCGGCAAGGTCGCGGCCGGCAGCAAGCTGGTGGCCGAAGCCGGTTCGACGATGCAGGAAATCGTCGAGAGCGTGCGCCGCGTAACCGATATCATGGGCGAGATCAGCGCCGCCAGCCGCGAACAGACGGCCGGCATCGAGCAGATCAACCAGGCGGTGGTGCAAATGGACCAGGGCACGCAGCAGAATGCGGCGCTGGTCGAAGAAGCGGCGGCCGCATCGGCGTCGATGCAGGAGCAGGCGGCCAAGCTGGCCGAGGCGGTATCGGTGTTCAGGATCGGCGCCATCGCGCAGCAGGGTACGTCAAGCACGTCGTCGGGTGGGGCGCCTGGCGCCTTGGGTAGCGCACCGAAGCTTGGTCAGCCAGCGCCGGCTGCCGGCAAGCCTGCGGCCGCGGTTCGTGCAGTGCCAAGCGCGGCGGCCGCGCGTGCGGCACCTGCCAAGCCACTCGCAAAGCCAGCTCCCGCCAGGGAAGCGGTCAGCGCCGGCGAATGGGAAGAGTTCTGATCGGATTGCGATGAGCACAAACAAAAACGGCAAGCCGCAAGGCTTGCCGTTTTTTTGTCGTCAGACACGAGCCAGGCCGGTCATGCGACCGGCAGGCGCGTCTTAGAACGAGTGACGCAGACCGACGTTGTACACCTGTGGATCGGCGCCGAACGCGGTTTGTGGCAGGGCCAGGGTACCGGCTGGCGAGGTCAGCGAGAAGGTGCCCTGGTTGTTGTTGCGCAGCTTGGCGTACGATGCGTACACGTTGGTGCGCTTCGACAGGGTGTAGCTGTAAGCAACGGTCACGCCGCGGCCTTTGGCGCCGGTTTCCAGTTCTTGCTGGTTGTAGTTCAGGAAGAACTTGTTCGCGGCCAGTTCGTACGACACGCCGGCGTTAGCCTGCTCGTACTTGTTGTTCGCGCCGGTTGGGTTGGCGGCCAGGTAGCCAGCACGCACTTCGAACTGACCGAACTTGTAGCCAGCGCCGACGCCGTATTCCTTGTCGTCGCCGGTTGCCAGACGCTCGACCTGGTGATAACCACCGCCCAGGTAGAAGCCTGCGTTCGCGTATTCCAGCGACACGCCAGCCAGATCGCCCGACGGTGCGTTGTCGACGTTGTTTTCGCCGGTCGAGTAAGCGACGCCGACGGTCACGCCGTTGACTGCATTGCTCTTGTAGTTGACCGAGTTCGCCAGGCGACGGGTCAGGCGTGGCTGTGCGCCGGTTGGGGTGTTGAACACCACCAGGCTCGAACCGTAGAAGCCGTGGCCCAGGATGTCCGAAGCAGCTGCAACAGCGGCGATCGGGCTGTATTCACGGCCCACGGTCAGGGTGCCGAAGTCGCCTTGCAGGCCGACGACAGCGCGACGCTGCCACAGGTTCGAATCGGTACCGCCGGTGTCGGCAGCGATTGCTGCTTCGATGTTGAACAGGGCTTTCAGGCCATTGCCCAGGTCTTCGGTACCGCGGAAGCCGATGCGGCTGGCCGACTGGGTGCCCGACGAAACCACGGTGCGGCTTTCGGTGCCAGGTGCGTCGTTGTTTTCGACGCCGATCGAGGCGTCAAGGGTGCCGTACACGGTGACGCTGGATTGTGCTTGAGCGAACAGTGGCAGGGCCGACAGCAGGGCAACGGCGAGCAGTTTTTGTTTCATGGATGTTTCTCCAATGATTGATTAGTTGAAAACGCCTGTTCATGATGACATGCCGAACTAACATTTGTCATGGAGGCTACCCATGTGGACAACACG
>Ga0308160_10006241_pt1 | contig 12205 bp, 15 predicted proteins | sample PhyFR1_FD_201036 | JGI IMG/M metagenome (GOLD analysis project Ga0308160, IMG submission 201036) | Phyllosphere microbial communities from UC Gill Tract Community Farm, Albany, California, United States - DLSLF.R1 | ecosystem: Host-associated > Plants > Phyllosphere > Unclassified | place: USA... | reverse complement strand
CTTCAAGGTGTGTCACCCCTCCCCCCCTTCCTCGCCCTCGCTCTTCATTTCCCCCATCCTACCCTCACTTTTCATCTTCTCAAGACGGCCCCTTGCTCACCCCCCTTTCCCCTTCGCCCCGGTTCCGTCAGCGCTTCCATCTCGGCGCGCTCGAAGAGATGTAAGATGTCCGTTTCCCCTCAGGCTGTCGCTCGACCTCACCTCGACTCGCCGTTCGACTTGCGGGGGCGTAGCACCTCCTTCCCTCCTCTCCCCTTTGCCAGTCTCTGTTGCCCCCCTCACCTCCCTCTCACCTTGACCCAACCTCGCTCTTTGCGCCGATGCGTCCATGTTGTTCTTCTAGGCCCCCCGCCCCTCCTCACGCTAGCATGATGAAGAGGCACAACATGAGAGACGGCAGGAGGGCGGTACGAGAGTGGCGGACAGGGGCGTCCTTTTCTTGGAAAGGGCGAAGCAAGAAGAGGCCGGGGGGGGGGGGGGGGGCATAATGTGAGTATGAGAAGGCTCGAGTGAGAACTATTTGTGCATGATGGGTCGACCTGGAGCGAGCGGGTTCGAGAAAGGGGATTCGTGGCAGGACGATGGCGGAGGATGGACAAAAAAGGGGTTTCGTCAAAGGCAGGATGGGAAAATTCGGGAAAAGGATGATGAAGCAACCGGAAGGCTAGTGGTAGGGAAGGATTCAGAAGGAAGGAGAAGACCCCGAAACATTCCTCAAAAGGCGCGCTGCTACTGCTAGCAGCCTGGCTCGGGCTCGTTTTCTCGGCCGGCGGCACAGGTCTGTACGATGTGTTGTCACCGCAGCGGCGGCTGCCTGCTTGTGGGAGGTGGGCGTGCCACCCGAGCCCGCCTCCGGAGGAGGTTGTATGCCGTCGCGCCGAAGGCAATGGCGAGCGCAAGGAGGATGCTGGGGATCAGCACGCTCAGCGGCGGCCGGGGCGGGAGAGCTGACGAAAAGCGCTGGCGTTGGCCGGAAGGAGCTGTCCGGGGTGGACGAGACCCAATACTGTCGTCGTCGGCGTCGTCGTCGTCCCAGACCTGGTCGTCGTCCGAGTCGAGCTTCGGCGAGCCGGCTTCGGGTGTTGAAACACCGCCACGGGCGGACGAAGTCAGAGTGGCAGAGAAGGACGAGCGCGACTTGCCCTTCGCCGAGGGCGAAGGATCCGGCTGGCCAGGGGTGGCCGTTACACTCGAGGCCGTCCAAGGGTGCGAGGTGCCGTCGTGGTCATGTGGTAACGCCGTCGAGCCAGAGTCGTACTGCCGCCGACGGACCTTTGCCTCTTGAGCTGAGGTCGGGCGTCTGCCGAGTCGGATTTCGGCAGCCTCGAGCGCCCGCTTGACCATCGCGGCCGGGACGACGCACTTGAGCGTCCGGCAGAACGAGTCGGTAAGCTGACCAACGAGATCGTGTGCAGATGTCATCGCGTTGCGAACGAAAGAGGACCGGTGTCGGCCGAGGCTGTTCTTGTGCGGCGTCGAGCTCTTGGAAAACTGGCCGGAAACGGTGCGACTCTGGACGTGGGTCCGGTCGGTCTTGCCGCTCCGCGCTTCTGTTAGCCCAGCAGAACCGGCATCGTCGTTCTTATTGTCCTCGGGGCCGGCCGACGCAGAGTCAACGAGACTTCCGGCGAACCCCCGTGCTCCGTCGACCGCGCCGTCGATGAGCCGTCGGCCTCTCTCGACGCTCGCGCCGATCCGTCGCCGGCCGTCTTCGAATGTCTCGCGCGCATCGCGCACACACAGGCGAGTGACGTCCCAGGCTGTCAGGCCGTACGAGCCGACGAGGACGGTTGAGAGCGCAACGGCGGCGGCGAGCGAGATGATGATGAAGGCCAAGGCGTGGGCGAGCGGGGCGATCGGCGCAGTGATGGCTTTCGACAAGGCCGGGAGCGGGCTCGCAAGAGCGACTGCTGACGCTGAGCCTTCTGGGTCGGATGGGGCATCACCGAAATCACGATCGCCTCCGCTGGCGAGGGTCAGCGCCGACGCATTCGGATCTTGCGATGACGAGAGGCTTGCCATGGCCGAAGCCGGGCTTAAGCTTAGCGTGGCCGAGAGCATGCCGGCAAGGTTGGTGCGCGAGTCGGGCGCCGAGCGCGCGGGCTTGAACTTGTGCTGCCGGGATCCACCGAAGGACGACGGCGGGAGGGCATAGTTCCGGTGCGAGGCTGACGATGGCGAGCTGGCGGTCGTCTGCGCCGGGCGCGAGTCTTGCCTGCGTGAGGCTCCGAGCCGCCTGCCGAGCGTCACGTCGAGGCCCTCGTCATCGTCCGACTGCCAGTCTCGGACGCTCGCCGGCCGACTCGCGCGCTTCTTAGGACTCGTGCCGACGCCGATGTCAATGATGCCGGTCGAGACCGTCCGAGGCCGGACAACCGAGTCGCTGCTCTGCGGCACGGCAGTATAGCCGGTGGACACAGGCGGGATTGGCGACGTGAGAGCATGGGTATGCGAACCCAAGGCCGACGCGGTCGTTGTCGTCGTCATGCTGAGGAAGGTCCGCGACTTGACGGTCCGCAGGAACGGTGTTGCTGGCGTGCCGGGTGAGGGCGGCTGCGTGCTCGTCTGCCGTGGGATGTCAGATGTCGGTGGGCTGAGCGGTAAGGGCTTGGGACCATCGTCATTCGACCATCTGGGAAATGCCTCGCAGAGCGTGACTGGCGAAGACCGCCGGAGAAAGCAAATGTCAGTATTGCGTATGCCGGATGAACAAATGGCAAGCAAGACAGCGCACCTGGCGACGGTGGCTGCTGGCCCAGATGGACGCCGAGCCCTCTATGGCGCCGGATGCCGCCCTCCTCTTCAGAACGCTCAAACGGCGGCGTCATTAGGTCGTGCGGACCGAGAAAGGGCGAGGCGAGGAGCGACTCGTCGCCCTCCTCCTGTCTGATCTCGCAAGGGCTGCTGGCCGTCGACTCGCGAGCGCTGCTGCCACTGCTGCTGCAGCTGCCGGATCCAAACGCCTGCCGCTGATCGCTGCGCGGCCGCACGTCTATCGAGTCGCCCGACGGGTCGGGCGTCAAAGCGCATGACTGCCAGCCGGCGGACGAGGAATCATGTCGTAGCGCTCCTGACTTTCCTTTAGACCGTAGCGAGGACGAGGAGCGAATGGTAGCCGCCTTCGGTGGGCCGCCGAGGTGCAGCGGGAGCGGAGGGACGGGAGGCAGCTGCTTGGGCGCGTCACCGATCCCGAGCAAGCCGAGCGAGCCGAGGGCAGCCGCTGGCGAATGAGGGTGCGAGTCGGGCGGTGATGGGATCATCTCCTGCAGCTCTGAGCGAGGGTGGGTGTCTGCGAGATGGGTTCGAGGCCGTCGGCCAGGTAGAAGGCAGATTCATCGGGAGTCAGCTATAGCCGGTCGTCGGAGCGCGCGCGGGACGGGAGGGCGGCCTCAGTCAGAAAATCTAGACCGACTGACCTCCAGACGCGATACAGAGGACTTTGAGGTTGAGCGTCAGGGACTTGCTGGCTGCTCGTCCTGTGAGCGTCTGCGGGACGTTGCAGGCGGAGGACGTCGCCAACGGGCGCCGACCGACTGACCGACAGGTGCCGGCCGCAGGCAGCTGAAAGCGGCGGCCAGCGCGCGTGCGCGCGTGCGCGCGTGCGCAGCGGCCACATCGATCTCGCCGCGCCCTGCGGTCGCCTACCCTCACTTACCTTTGACCCTCTCCGCCTCTCTTACTGCTGGAGTCCATTGTCAACTTGACAACAGATGGGAGACTGAAGCGCTTCGTCCTGCCTCTGACTGAAACGCCGCTCTCCCAGGCGGCCCCACGTCCGTCCGTCCCCATTTCGGCCGGGCGAGAGGATGATGTGCGATCGTTAAGGTCATGAAAGATAGGGCCAGGCTCGTCTAGATTTCCTGCCGGAGCGAACTCAGGCAGTGGCAGAGGGCCTCTCCGTGAGCGGGGTGACCGACAACGGCGGGGTCGGCGGCCTCGGCTGGCTAGCAACAGCAGGCGAGGGCGGCACCAGCGAGGCGAGGACTGCTCGGTTGAGCTCTTCGAACATCTCCGGGCCGAGAGGCAGCTCGCAGACGGCGCGATGGGCGTCAAGGATGACGACGGGCGCGGCTCGCCGGTCGCGCTTCCGCTGCTCGACGAGCGCCTGGGCGATGGGTTGCCGGGCGGCGATGGCCGCGAGCGCCCGCCGAAATGCTCCGTGTAAGTTGGGAATGGGGCAGAAACGTGTGCGGCCGGCTGAATCCGACGCAGAAGACAGCCTTGCCGACGGTAACAGCGACGCCGGCAAACCGAGCGTTGACATGTCGGCTGGGTCAGACGACCCTGCGACGCTCGAGGCGACCAATGATAGCGGCTGGCTGACCGGCATCGTCGAAGCGTCGGCGATTAGATACCTGCGGGTCGAAGCACTCGGTAGCATTTGAAAAGAAACGCCGTGCCTGATAGGAGGCGGCGATGAGATTCCGTCAGCAAAGACTGGACGTCAGGGAGTGAGCGAGGTGAAGCCAAGGCGCACCTCTGATCGCCGAGCTGATAAACGAAGCAATAGCTACCGACCGTCTTGGTCCAGAGCAGGATCCGCAGATCAGGGACCGCAGGCGTCGCGAGTCGGAGGCGATCGAATCTCGCCAAGAGCGGCGAGTGAAGCGCCATGGCGGCCTTGCGCTGTCGCGAGGCTGGCGTTGTGAGTTTCGGCGCCGTGTAGACAAGGCGTTGTTGCTCGGCTGCATCGCTCGTGCTCTGTGCGATTGCAGGCAAGCTGTCAGTCCATGCACTGGGACCGGCAAACGAACGTTGGTCGAGGACGAACCGAGAGCTTGAGCCGGACGAGGACGTCGTTGAGCACAGCCGGATTGTCGTTGACCATTCGCATCGACATCATGAGCCGCGACTCGCCCGACGCGCTGAAAACCTCGTTCTTGTCGCGAAGCACGATCCGGCCCGAGCGCGGGTCGACAAAGACTGAGACAAACTGAGCGCCATGGAGACGAATCTGCATGACCCACAGGTCGGGCTCTGCAGGGGCGGGACCGGGGCCGGGGCCGGAGCGAATGCGTCAGCCGCACGAACGTCAGGCGTCAAAACGTGCGCTCAGTCGAGCGCACCTTCCTCGACGAGTTGGATGTCTCCGCCGTCGAGGTCGTAAACCGCTGCCATCGGCCCATGCTCGAGCGCCTTGCGATGGAATGCCTTGACCAGGGCGTTGGCATGTGTCCGGAGCGCCGCAAGCAGCACGCTCTCCATGTCCAGGTCCCGCGGATCCTACGGCGCCGAAAGCGAAAGAGCGTCAGCTGTTGTCTTTGGCCGTCTGACCAGATTTAGACCGGTCAGGACGTACGACCTGTAGTTGCTGCTGCGTCAGACCGGTGGAGACCTCGAGTCCTCCACTCCATCGTCGCTCGATCTCCCAGTCGGCACGAAGCGAGGTGGCGAGCACATTGTCACTGATCCTTGCTGTCGCCGTATGGTCGGAGTCGTCGCCGTCTTGCGAGATCGACTCTTTCAGCGACGTCTCGATCTCGTTCAGAATTCGTCGCAAGATGCCGCCACCAGCTTGGCCTGGCAAGGGGTTTACCGAGGCCGGAACGAGGCTGATAGTGACGGTGCCGGCCATCGAGGGCGTGGACGGAGCGCCAACGATTCTCGGACTGCGCTGGCGGCTGCAAAGCGGCAAAAGGAGAGTTCCAGGCTCTGTGCTGACAATAGCTCGAGGCAGGACGCCAGACTCACGGCCAATAGGCGATCTTGAACGACCGTCGATCACGGCTGAGCTCAAGCGCAAAGCAATGGGCCCAGCCGAGCTGCTGCATGCGCACAGCCTGCGCATGAAGGATCTCGAGATGAAAGGTAAGTCCGAGCGACTCTGCGAGCACGCACGAGGCAGGCGTCAGTACGGGTGCGTGTTTTACGCTGTCTCACTTCGCAAGACTGACCGAGCAGGTTGTATGCCCTGACGAGCGGGGCGTCGATCACTCTCTCCTCCCGATGCGGGTCGTCCTTGGCCTGCCCGACCGCACGCGCGCCGCCGTTCGCCGAGCCCGTCTCGAGCTTGACATCAATGCTGATCGGCGAGTGCATCTTGACGTAAGGGCTGCCGCTGGCAGGCGTGGCCTGTTGGGTGGGGCCAGTGACCGAGTGGTCGACCGACGGCTCTGTGCCGACTTTAACGGCAGACGGAAAAACCGTTGGAGGAGGTGTGAGCTGGAGTTTGCAGTGGTGCGCGATCTCTTCGAAGACCGGCTTCGGCGGTGCGGTCGGGAAGTCTGGTGAGCGCGACGAGAACTCGTTAGCAAACGGCTGCGATGAGCGGAGGTAATAGCGAACGCAAGAATGATTGACCTCGCTGAAGGTCTTCGACGCCTTCGCGACCGCCAATGCAGTAATCCCAGTCGAGGCTGAGAAGGTACCACGTCCCGCCGCGTGCAATGTCCTCGCGCGCTTCGTCTGCCGGCTGCTGGCCTTCGTCCTGGGCGCCGGTGAGCGAGAAGGCTACCTTGAAGAGACCCGGACAATGGAAGTAGACGCGGCCGTCGGCTTGACGTACCGCAGCAGCAACAGCGAGGCTCGTCAGCCTGCAGTTCAGCCGCCCCGTGGGCGAGCGAGAACCCGGACGCACCAATTCGGTACGACCCCATCTCAGCCGGTACGACCTCAACCATGCGCAAGCGATAGCGGATCGCTTCGTCGAGCTGACGCAGTGCCAGAAGAACCTCGTAGTCATCGATGGCTTTGACCGGCTCGAAGTCGGTCTGCGAAGGCAGTGGTAGGGCTAATTAGGGATAGCTAAAGGGCGCGCTCTCGTATAGGAGTGCCGCACCTGGTGTCGTGTCGGCAGACGCTGATAGTTGCCCGTCTGCAGGACGTCGAGCGCCGTCAGGATGTCTGGATTTCGGAGCCTGGAGGGTGAAGACAATGTCAGTTCAAGGATAGGGAGGTGTCGTCGATGACAAGCATGACGCACCGCGTGCCAGTCAGACCCGCGCGAACGCTAGCGAGCTCGTCGATGGCCGAGCCGAACTGGGCGTTCTGCCGTTGCAGGAACTCAATCACGTTCTGCAACGGACAAAGATGGCGACCCCGCTTCAGCTTCGTAGCCAAGCGGATGCGTCTCTGCGCCTCGAGCCAGAGGTGGTGAGCGGCGTGGACGCGAGAGCAGGACGCACCAACGCCTTCGCAACGGCCGGTCCTTCCCGGCACCAGCGGACGACTGCCAGCAGGCGGACGCATTCGCGCCTGGCCCAGAGGGCAAACTGGAAGACCTCGCGCGCGCGAGCCTTCTCATGCCGGGACGGGAGGACGTCCTGGAGCTCGACAAGGCGCTTGTAGATCTCGTTGACGGATGCGTCGACGACCTCGGCAAGTGGTATGAGCGAGCCGGCCGTTACGTCCGGGAGCTCCTGCAGCAGCACCTCGGCGGGAATCGCGGCCGGACGAGCGACAGACATGCTTCCCGGACCAGGCCCGTCCGCTCCAGAAGCAGGGAAGGACGCCGGCATCGGTGCGCCGTAGGTCGACCGGGCGAGATCGGTCGCTGGGCTCGGCGGCGAGGGGTACCCGGAAGGGCCCTCCACCGCCTGGGGGTACCGAGCGGCAAACGTTGTTCCTGAAGGATTGGTGCGACGCTTCCCTGCGCGACCTCTCCTGACCCGTCTGGCGCGGACGGATTGAGCTTGCAGACGAGCTAAGGAAGAAGGAGGGCAGGAGAGGTCGAGGTGGGCGTCGGGGGTGCCAGACCGAGTCCGGCCCTTTGCGCCGCCTCCTCTGCCCTCGAACGCCGACCATCCGCCCGACCGACCATACCTCGCCCTCTCGCCATCCTCCTTGTCCATCTCCACTCTGCCAGGGGCATCCAGATCTCGACCAGCCTGCTCCAGCTCCGATGGCATCAGTTGCCGAGGTCAAAAAGCACGTCTCGGCCCTCCTCGCGGCTGTCAAGACCGAGGATGAAGCCGTGCGCCGCCCGCCCTGCCTCCCACATGCGACCCCCGACCTGACTTGACCTCCCGATTCCTGCTCGCATGGCATGGATGCTCTGCTCAGGTCATTCTCGAGGAGCTTCGAACGTTGAAGGAGGTCGTCGAGCCGGGGGAGGAGATCCTTAGGGTGCGTGCTCACTCACTCGGCCGAGCTGCTCCCGCGACCCGCGCGGCCAGGCCATCGCCGGCTCGCGCCCTTCTCTTGCTCAGGCTGACCGTGAGTGCCCGTTGTGTCTGGTCCGCCTTGCAGGCGACGAAGGCCGGTGTCGCGGTCGGCAAGCTTCGCACCCATGAGACCTCGTGCGTGAACGAGGAACTACATTCGGCTGGACTATGACATGACTGCCCGACGGGCGGTTCGCCTGACTGACGCGACCCCCCCGTGCTCGTCCGACCGACAGGGAGATCTCCGACCTTGCCAAGACGATCGTCCGCAAGTGGAAAGAGGCCGTCGAGGAGAGCAAGAAGCGGAAGGCCGAGTCACAAGATGGCGACGAGGGCGCCAAGAAGAAGGCCAAGGGCGAGGTTTCCGGTGAGTCCGCTCGCTCCCGCGCGCGTGCACTAGCCTGCAATCGATGTGGAGCGAGGCCTTTGCGCTGACGGAGAGGTTCTGCTCCTGCCGCTGCAGGCTCTGCAAGCCCGAAGAAGGCTCCGAGCGCGATGAAGCGCACCGAATCCTCGACGTCGAGCAGCTCGGGCCGGCCTGTCGCTCCCTTGCCGACCAAGGCAGCCGCTGCGACGCAGGATGGCAAGCCATCGTCGTCTTCGGGAACGTCTGCCAAGAAGGAGGCCGGCGTAGAGTCGCCAGGCGACGGATCGCTGGAGACGACCGAGGTCAACCCGGCGCTGCCAACCATCGTCCTCCCTTACCCTTCCAAGCCGCGGACCTACGCCTCGGACAAGGCCGCCAACGCCGGGACCGGCGACTCGATCCGCGATAAGTCTGTCGAGCTCATCTACACGTCGCTTGCGAGCGACTCGCGCGCCGACCGGGCAGTCCTGCTCGAGAAGGCCAAGCTGGTCGAGAAGGGCTTCTACAATGCCGTTGGGACCAAGACCGACGACGCCTACCGCAGTAAGATCCGCGGCGTCATCCTCAACCTCAAGGACAAGTCGAACCCGGCCCTCCGGGATGGCATCGTTCGAGGTGAAATTGCGGCGATCGGCATTTGTAACATGTCAAAAGAGGTGCGCCCTGACCGCACTGCTAGAGGGGGCCAGGCCAAAAGTCCCGCCGCGGCTGAAACCCGACACCTCGCACCTTTCGCAGGACATGGCGAGCGAGAACCTGCAAGCCTTGAACAAGCAACTAGAGACCGAGAACCTATTCAACTCGCGCGGTGCGGTCGAGATCGCGGTGCGTCTCGCGGTTCTCAGACCTCCGGTTGATCGTGTGCTGATCTCCTATGATGCCTCGTTGACATATCCTGCCATCGCCTCCTCCAGGCCGAGACCGACCAGTTCAAGTGCGGCAAGTGCGGCCACCGCAAGACGACCTATTACCAGATGCAGACGCGCAGTGCGGACGAGCCGATGACCGTGCGCTCCCTCGCTCCTTGCCTCCCAGCTTGTCCCGTCCTGACGCGCTCCTGGAATGAAATCGCAGACGTTCGTTACGTGCCTCCACTGCAACAACCGATGGAAGGTGGGGCCCTTTCCAGTCCTGCCTGCTGTGCACTCGTCCGCTCGCTGACGTCTCTACTACCCGTCCAACACAGTTCTCTTGAGGCACCTGCGATTCGCTCTGTGCTGCCCCCTACGCTTGCCGGTGGTCACCCCCACCCCCTCTGCTGCATGCTGCCCTCATCGCCACCCCCTCTCGCTCTTGCCGAGACCTGTACACCCTGGCTCGTACGCCGTCGATGTATTGTCACCCCCCCCGTTCGTTCTCTTCCTTTTCGCTTTGTTCGTAGGCAAGTCCAAAAGTCCAGAAGCGCAAGCAGCTTGGCATTGACACGGGTAGGATGATGCTACGTCGGGTGGCAAGCAAGACTCACCGGAGGGTGCTAACCTTGAGGGCTTGGGTGCCAAGGCGTGCGACAGGCGAGCACTTTGATCGCCAGCAGGCCTGATACGGTCAAGTCTGCCAGCCGGCGCTTGAGCAGCAGAGCAGAACGGACCAGGTGCCGCGTGCAAAGGTGATGACCGAGCTCGCAGCGTTCGAGCTCGCGACAGGGCGGCGCCGGCAACAACGCTGACGAAGGGGGGCTTGTTGCAATCCGCCACGGGCAGTCGATGAGAGCGCTAATTCGTCGCACATACCATGAGGTCAGCTTTTGACTGCTGCAGGCAGAGCTGGCCAAGGACAATGGCGGCGGCGCCAGACGGCGTTGGCGACTGTAGACAGGTGATCGAGCCAGAGTTGACTGCTGTCTGCAGGGCCGCCGCTGACTCACCTCGATGGCGCGCGAGTCAAGGCTGGCAAGGAGGTACCTGGACCGGCCGCTACTTGTCGGACGCAGGCCAGGTAACGAGCTTTGTTGGGCGTCGATGGGAGGCGAGGACGTCGCTGATGGTCGAGAGGGTAAGTCGGCCGGGGTGCGATTCAGCTCAAGCAACGACGCCGCTTGATCGGCAGCGTCTGAGCTTCTTTGAGGGGTTGTCCCGGCATGCCGGTAGATCTGATGTAGCAGCAGCTGTAGCTGCAGTGAGTGGTCGCGTGTGTCGAATAAGGTCGGGAGGAGATTGACACGGTGGGTGGGTGGGAAGGATGTTGTCTGTGAAGGACGAAACGACAGGCGCCGCTGACAGGCCGCCCGCCTGACCGAAGCCGTCTGACCTCCCAGATGTTAGAACCTGTATAAGGCCGCACGAGCATCGACAGAGACATAGCAGAGCAAACCAGTCGTTACTATGGAGGTCTGTACTTCTCGGAGGATGACCACGGAACGATGGCAGGCTCGTTGCAGGCCTAGTGATGGGTTGTCACCATGGCAACAAAACGTGACCACCTGCAGGTTCGCGGGGGGGGGGGGCTGGCCACAAGGGGGTACCATTGATAGCCGACGCCCTACACCCTATGGCGCTGCCCTCTTCCTTCCCATTTTTGCAAGCGGCACCACACGGCGACCGCCCCTTCAAGGACCTCATCGACACAGGACTCGCGCTCAACGACCATGCACTCGTTCGCCTGGATCATAGTAGCCGCCGGCCGGTCACCAGGTCGCTGTTTCACCAGACCTCCGTCTCGTCGGCCGACGTCTTCTCCGCCATTCAGGCCGTGGTCCAACGTCGGGCGGGTATCGGCCCCGCGGGACGCAACATTAAGGTGCCGGCACGTACAGTAATCTGAGAGCTAACTCATTAGATTCCGAAGCGAGGTTCGTACATCCCATCGTGTGCGTACAGTACGCCAAATTTATCGGCAAGGCCATGCAGAAGGCCGTCGACCGGGGTTGGAGCATCGAGACCAGAGCCAGCCTGTGAGTGATTCCCTGTTCTCCTGCCGCGCTCCTTCGGAGTCGAACCCTAATCCCGCCCTGCGCCGCCCTCAGCGGGAACGAGATCGCCACCTGGCGCACGGTCTCCCTACCAGCATCCACGGCCAACGGCTCCACTCGCCTGGACACGCCACCTGCCCCCGCTCCTCTTTCTTGTTGGAGATGCGACGAGCGCGGCGCGAGGGGCCGAGGGAGTATACTGTACGCACACGGTGAGATGTATGGCCAGGTAACGGTAACGCAGGGGTCTCCGTACATAAGTAACGCGGTAACGCACCCAAGATACATGTTCTTGAGAGCTAACATCCCAGAAGTCGCCCAAATCAGCCCAGATTTTGGCTTTCTTGGGGGTTCATGTGAATGAGTAACGCTCTGTCGGACCGAACGTGCATAATCTGAGAGCGAATGAATTAGGTTTTGGGGTAGGGTCCGTACATCTCATCGTGTGCGTACAATAACGCTCTGTCGGACCAAACGAGCATAATCTGAAAGCTAACTGATTAGGTTCCGAAGCGGGGTCCGTACCTTCCATAGTGTTCGTACAGTATTTCGAGATATCTAGCATCTCGACTTCGATTTGTGCCATGTACAGTAGCCATGCCGGGTTGGCTCAAACCTTGTTATTGTTGAAGGTCACGGTCCTCAGGGCGGGGAGGGGAGGACAGTCGGGTGAACGCTTGACATGAATCGATGCTTTCTGGCGCAAGAGGTGAAAGGGCGCGGGAGAGGGAGGGAGGTTGTAAACTATGTCTGATGATGAGTCAGATGTAAGGCCGTTGTAAGAATTTTCGCAGTCGAAATGCAGGGTCGTGCATTTCGTCCGCGAAA
>Ga0308160_10006239_pt1 | contig 12207 bp, 9 predicted proteins | sample PhyFR1_FD_201036 | JGI IMG/M metagenome (GOLD analysis project Ga0308160, IMG submission 201036) | Phyllosphere microbial communities from UC Gill Tract Community Farm, Albany, California, United States - DLSLF.R1 | ecosystem: Host-associated > Plants > Phyllosphere > Unclassified | place: USA... | reverse complement strand
GGACGAGCTCGGGGAGGAGTTTAAGTATCGATCAAAGGAGGATATCTCGACGGTCCGACAAACTAGAGGGAACGAGTTTGTATGTCTGGGTCGACGTGTTGTGTTATGGTTGTGACATTCCAGACCGCAGCAGGCCCGAGACCGAGACCGAGAGCGATATCGAGAACGAGAGGAGAGACGAGGATGATCGGAGAAGCAGAGGAATCGAAGAATGAAGAGAGAAATAGAGCGAAAAGAGACAGAGTGAAGGGAAAAGATGTGTGTTCGATGAGGTGGAACTTGGGATCTGACGAATAGAGACTCGGATGAGGAGCAAGACAAAGCCCAGGGGAGAGAAAGAGGAAAACGCCCAAATCGAACACAACGAGAAAAACATTTCGAAAGCACGAAGGACCCAGGACAACGCAAATCGACCCGTTTGCTTGAGCACTCACCCCGGGAGCGTTGACGACGTCGTACAAGGACAACTCGGTGACCAACGGGTTGAGCTTGAGTAACAAGGACAAGGGTTGTCCGATTCCACCTGAGAGCGCAAAATCCCGGGTTCAGCTTCGTTAGTGACTGGGACGACTGAATGTTTATCGGAGAGGAAGAGGGAGGACATAGCGAGGGTAGAGGGGAGAAAGGGAGGTGTGGGGCTCACCAGCAGCACCAGCAACGACAGCTTTGACCATTTTGAAAGTAAGAGTTTGTTTTGTGGGTTTGTTTGGGAGTGAGGGGGAAGTTGTGTGGGATGAAGATTGAGATCTATGGTTGTGACAAATGTGGTGGAGGACGAGAGATGTATGTAGTTTGTATAGTTGGGAGACGATGGATCGATCGAACCGTTGTCGTTGTCGTCGTTGGTCGTGGTTCGTTGGTTCGGTGGAATCCCGGGGCCGCGAGACAGCGCGATGCAAGCGTTGTGTGGGGGAAGGCGCGGAATCAAATTCGTCAGCTCTACTGCCTCCCTTCCTGCAAAGGAACAAACTCGCTATCTCACGCGGACAATCGACCGAATTGAAACACCGAAAAGAGAGAGGAGAGATGATTCCGCAGCAGCTAGTCGTATACGATGAGATCGTCCTCGATGACCACGCCTCGCTGCCTCTTATATGCACACACAAACCCCTCGACAGCCGATCTCGGGGACAACCCAGTCGTAGCAGGGCAGTACTACCAGCTACCCCTGACACACTCAATCCCGCAACTTCGGGCACTGTCCTGCTCTGTGTCTGTGGCGTTCGGGTTCGTGTTCGGGTTCGTACCACCGTGTACCGCCGAACGAGATCCGACGTATCATTCCCCAAGGCAACTCCTTCTCATCCCTTTTACCATCATCCTCGCCTCTGAGAACCGGGTAAAGCTAGGCAAATGTCATTAATTACACATCATCCCGCCCGCCCGATCTATCTGTCCACCCATGCCAACCGACACCTTGCGCGTTTCACCCGATACAGCGTGCCGTCTAACACCCAGCGAAATCCCTCGAGCTCGTTCCCGATTGACATTCGGGGTACCTTTTCGCTGAGATCATAAACGACCGTCTTGTCTCACTTCTCGTCAAATGGGATTGTCACAAGCGAGCATCTCGTACCCCAAGCACATGTACAGGTTGGAACACCAAACTCTACCCAACCCTCGAAAGATGGGTCATGGACTTGGATTGTAATGTTACTTTGCGTTGCGTTGCGTTGTATACCTTACGGAGGGTTTGGGCAGGGGGACCAGGTTTCGTCTCCGGATCATTTGCAGGACAGATCGACTGATAAACAATAAACACGGTAGAACGCTGAATGTAGGTAGAGGAACGGAAGTACTATCCACTATATCCCGATCGCATCTCTTGTTGCAAGCGTCTCAACGAATGACTGTTAATATGTGATTGAGATGGAAAGCTCGGTCAATGTCGGTCCCCGTTGGTCCATCTCTCATCTCTCACCGCTTTCGACCATGATAACCGAGTCGAGGGTTATGGTCGGTATGCGATGACCCAGTCAGACGATTACTATATATCGAAGAACCTCGAATGCCGGGAACATAGGGCTCGCCCTGACCCATCCACTGTATCTAATAGATTTTCAAACGCTCCTGCGTGTACTGCCGACCTACTAGTACAGCGTCTCCTGCAATCCATCAGAATCCTCATGGTGGAGCTGCGCAACAAAGTTGACCTTTGAGAGCTCATCAAGCAGAGAGGTGCTCGTCTAGATGTGATCGAGGTGATTTGGCTATATGGGATCCCTTGGGTCTCCATCAAGAGCAACGAAGCCGCTCTCGTGCCAATGATCGCTGCAGCCAGGCAGATTGCTACACGAAGGGGGTGTCAGCGTAAGTATTTGAGAGAATGTAGATTGTGCAACTCTTGTCGTTTCGCAGGAAGCTGGCGAAGCGCTGTCTCGTCAGATCAGGAAGTTTACGAATCGATATGACGCCCAACCCTGTGTAACCTTGATATCTCGAACCTGTCGCACAGGTTGACTAACATCCGTCCGTCTGCCCGAAACACGACACAACCTCCAGCGTCGGGACGAGACGAGTCGATACGAGACGAGCACTCGTGAAACACCGCGCGGGGACCTGTGAGCATCATATGTCCAGCTGTCACGAAAGTTGGGGAGATCTACTCCTGCCCTGTTCCAGCGATCCAGACCGCCATGTGTGCTGTCGATGCACCGATCGACGCACGTCACCCGTCTCTACTGCTAGCAGAGTTTCTCCACTGGAGGCTTTCCCGTGATCACCTTGACTGGGTGGACTTTATGGCAACAGACATGTGGCGGACCTCCCATCAGGGAGCTACTTCCCAACGCAAATCACAGCTTCACTCACGGTCACTGACCAATATGAGTTCCAGTAGAGGATCATCCCGGAGGGAGATTTTGGCTGGAACTTTGGATTCACTTGACTGGTATAGGGCGAACATTTGTAGTACAGACAAGGATGAGACGGTTATGCGAATGTGGCGCAGCTTCCTGCAATGTGTCAGCAATCTGACGGTGCAAGACGTATTGAAGGTGGAGGAAGGCCACTTGGTGATGCGACGAAGCAGTGACAGCATAGACGCACATCAGTCTCCTCTGCTGCTAGCGGAGTCTCTCTACTGGAAGCTGTCCCGTAATCACCTTGACTGGGTGGATTTCATGGCGACGGACATGTGGCAGACTTCCATCAGAGAGCGGGAGTACGGCGACACTAGGGTCACTCGCGACGTTGCAGTAGCCATGATCTAGTCTTGGCGTGCTGACGAATGGCCTCAATCTTGTTTATCATGCGCACGGTTCCAGGTTCGCAGTATACTTTCGAGAGAATGGGAAGGGCAGAGGATGTGCCCAAAAGCGTATCTCTCAAGTAATTTTTCTCTCCCCTAAACACGCATGACGATCAACCCCCTTGGAGGCATCTCTGAGCGTGGACGATAGAAGACCATACGATCTCATCCCGCAGATAATAAAAATCGATAGCATGTACAAAGAGAACTCCGCGCCGCCCTTGCTTTGGCTATTATCCCGACCTCTTTCTCTAGTTGGGTCGAGGTTCACGGGGCAAAGACCAGCTGACAGACAAGATGAGGTTGTCGTAACCTGTAACATTGACGAAAACGTTTCGTTTCGTTAGCGACTCCCCCCATTGACAGTCTCAAGGGCAACATCTTTCCCGACTCACCTCGTCCATCCCAAGCCTTGAGAGCCTTTTCTCCATCGGCCCTGCTCTCGAAACTGACAAACGCGAATCCCTTGCTCTCCTGCGTGTCTCGATCCCTAACGACGTTGGCTCGTGCGATTCGTCCGTATCGTCCAAACATCTCTCGGAGGTCATCCTCGTCGGCTTCGGTCGAGAGCGAGGTGATTCGGAGGGTGGGGAGGTCGTCTCGGTTTCGGTTGAACATGGATTCTCCAGCCGGTCGAGATGCACCAGCACGGGCAGAGCTGCAAGGATGAGGTGAAAACAACAAGCGTGAGCGGTTCTTCGACTTGCAACCACCTGACCTCGACGTCGCAACTCGAAAACTCACGGAGGAATATACTTGGATCCACCCGCCGCACTGGACATGGCCTCTGCAGGAGTAGGCGTATCGTCCAAAGGAGGTTCTCCACCCAAAAGATCTCCCATTCCAGCACCCTCGAGCGTATCCTTGATAGGACACTTGGAGGTGAAATGGTCTCCCTTACAGATACGACAGGCGATCTTCTTGGCTCCAAGTTGGGCTTTGAGTTTTGCGTTCTCGTCTTGCTCGGGTTCGGCCTGATGAAAGGGCGGGACGTGAGAGTACGATCAGCTGCGCACGCATGGTGGTGGAGCAATCGACCGAGACTCACCTTTTGGTTACCAGCGCTGACCTTGAACTGCATATCCTCTCCAACAGTCGTAGTCGCTCGGTCAGGCCCAGCAGCCTTACCCTTCTCCGCACCAAACCTACGAGTGAAGCCGACTCCCATCAGTCCACCCACACCACCACCACTCGCCTCCATGCTCCCTCGCCAGACTCACTTGGACCAATGTTTCCTCTCGGCAACCGCGTGACTCACTTCCCTCACCTGAGTCCTCCTCTTGACCTTTCTCGTGATCTTGACCTTTTTGCCATCTTCGTTGTATCGCCATTCGGTGATGGTGATGGTGCCATCCGGGTTGTTGACCTCGGTAGGAGCGGGGAGAGCGACGCCTGGTGCGCGAGAATGAGGTTTATGCGGTCAGCAGGGGTAGGTGTGCGAGTTGAGAGTGGATTGGGGTCTCTACTTACGCTCCTCGGTACCATCATCGTCGGCCCAGTTGGCAGTAGCAGGTTGACTGGAGGAAAGACGAGTTCCAGGTTGATCGTCAGCATGTCTGCATGTCTCTCCCCGAGCCTCGTCTCAACGCCACGGAGTCCATTCGAATTTCAGACTCACTCAATAGCGATAGGCATAGTTGTAATAAGATCTGGGTTTTGTGTCAAGCGACTTGAAGGGGTGAGACATTGATATTTGGTGGTTATCTTTGCACCTTCATGACCATCGATAATGTTCTGTTGAATGACAAAGAGGCCGCGAGATCTCGAAAGAAAGTCAGGCGGATCAGCGTTATCATTTTATTGAGCCTTTGCTTCACTAAATGACGTGTAAGATTTCCGCGCGACATGAGATATTGCTCATCAGATCATTAGATCATTAGATCATTAGATCATTAGATCATTAGATCATTAGATCATTAGATCATCATCGCATCACCGCATAAAAGGTCTCACAGCTCATCCTTCACCTGATCAGCCTGACCAACATCGCTCCGGAGATCAATTGACACCACAGGGAGTAAACAGAGAGGGTGTTCACTCCCGAGATTATCGTCCAGCTCGATCGAGCTTGGCAGGAAGGATGAGCCAGATCTTCCGCTTCGACGATCAAATGATCAAGTCGTCAAATACAGATTTACATTGATGATCAGCTGATCAGCTGAAACGCGGGGATTGTCCTGCGTAGAGCCGACAGAGTGATGAAAATTCAAAGTGGGACAAAAGGAACTGTAACTTGCTGGTTCGACTTCGGGTTCTATCAAATTCGGATATGTACGATCGTCGACCGTCCTACCCTCCTCTTCAAGTGGTACTAGTCTACACCAACGAACGGATACATTCGAAGGAACAGCTTTTGGATATCCTCATCTGCTACCAGCGACACGGCGTTGTAGAATGTCACGCCTATTGAAAAGCTAGACGATGGGGCCTCTCAATCGATGGGTGAGTACCTCTTGCCCTCTATTGCTCGTCACAGTCGACTCGAAGTGAAACTGAAACCCGGATCCTCAAAGTTCTCTCGCAAGAAGAAGAACAAAGCTTCACAGCAATCTCCTGGTGCCTTCGCATCCACTCCGACACTCGGCCTCGTCACCCACGTACCTCGATCAGCTCCGAACCACTCCAGACCTATTGTCAACCCGCCCGGACCGTCTACCAACGCGGGCTCGTCGGAGCTTCGTCGACCGGTATTACGGGTTGGTCAGGCCGAAAAGGATGTAGCGGACAGATGGGAACAACAGTTGTTAGCTTGGAGACTGTCTGCTTATGAGGATGCTAGGAAATGGGAGATCATCGAGTGAGTTTACCAACGTCGTCGGGGACCCCGAGGCTCTGAAATTCGGGAAGACGCTAAGATTACAGGGAACTCCTCAGTGCCGAAACTCACAAGATACTGCGACATCATGCGTTCTTGACCCCTCCTCCTGATTCATCATCCAGGCCGACCCAATCGGCTCCTGCACGATCCCAGACCTTTCCAATAACGATCTCTCGACCCACTCCTTCCTCGCCGGTTAAAGCCCCAACATCAGCTCTCCCTCCAACAAGCTGGAACCGCACTCCTCTTAAACCCAACCAAGACGAATCATCCAATCAGAACCCTTCCTCATCGACTCTAGGATCGTTCCTCTCCATCCCTGGATCTCCCAGCCGACCTCGATCTCGACTTCGGACTAGCCGGAGCGTCACGTCCACTACCTCCACATTGGGCGACGACCAGTCAACATCTCAACCACGATCAAAGAAGAAAGAAAGTCTTCGTGATTCATTCGTCGCGCGGCTGCAGCTTCTACCTCCGGCTCAAGTTGTCCGGGTGGAAGATGATTTGGAATTACTCTCGAGGGTGAAGAGGGAGATGTTAACGGATGATTCTCCGACGTTGGTTTTGAAGGCGGAATATAGGAGGACCGGGGCGGAGATGAGGGTTGTGTGCGGATCAAGGGGCTTGGAAGGCGTCGTGGGCAAGATCGCAAGGGAGACGATGGGATGGAGGAAGAAGTGTGGTATGGTGCAGGATGATTCGGACGAAGATCTTGCTATTGAATTGAGCAGGTTGAGGGGGATGGTTGAGGCCATATCCACAGGGGACGGGTTGCACAATCATCGTCATAGCATCGGGTCGACGACAACGAATTTGTCGATACTGGACCATCCGACGTTTACCGCCATTGCTTCGTTCCCTCGACGGCCAAAAGCCACGGCATCGGTCACCGATAGTGTTCACCTTCGGCCACCTGTACAGCCTCAGGTTCGTCGAACACCTTCACAGCTGTCAGGGAAATCGGGGCAATCATTTTTTTCCAACCTGAGTCGGAAAAGCAGCGGGCTAGGAGGCAAATTCGGACCGAACAAGGGGATCCAGGTCTCTTCGCCCATTACACCTACGCCTAGTATCATCAACCATCATGCTGTCGATCACAGACGGCCACCACGGCATGAGGAGGCACAACCGCCTGGCCACAGCACAGAATCCAACAGCGCCGACGAGCTACTGCGTCTGCTAGACTTGAAACAGCTAGAAGGCTCTCTTCGTAGACTGATCGAGGAGACTGATAGGCTGGATAAGGTGACGGCAGGGTATGCGGAACGTATAGAGTTGTTGCAGGTCAAGGTCCGGGCCGCCGAATTGAGAGATCAGTTGGTTGGGCGTTAAGGTCGGAGAATAAGCTGTTAGTTGCCTGTTCGTGATCTTTACATGTATATGGTCGTATGAGCATTCGGGACGATGCATTTCCTGTGGGATCCTGCAGGCATACCAATCTTGACAGACATCTTCTGTTCGATGACAACCGGATTCCTCATGTTATCGCTTGATTCCTAGATTCATCCGATCTGCTTCCGCGCCAGACATTCGATTCCGGAATTACGCTTTCGGCATCAGATGAAGCTGGGATATCGCCAAGATGAGATTTGTTTGTATTGTCAAGCTAGTCTATACTCTGGGAGACGGAGGACGTCGTCGATTCTACTTGTACGAGGATACTCTGTTCAGAGCCATAGCATCTCTTCGTGAAGCCTTCCTTTTCGACGAAGAAACCCCTACCATTTTACCCCAGAATGTCCCGGTGAGTCTTACAAAGCAGAACGCCTGAAACCGCCTTTGTTCATGATCGCTCGTAATCGATCCCCCCAACAGGCTACAAGACAGCACGCTCGAGAGACAAAACGACTCGGAATTGAACCAGTTGCATGGGAAGATCAAGTCGCTGCGGCATGTGAGTTGTGCTTTGGCTTGAGGGGGATGAACTCTGTCCCTGATGTCTGGATCGGCGTTGTAGGTGACAATCGATATCCTGTCAGACAGTCAGAGGCAGAATGATCAAGTGAGTCTGTAGCACTGCGGAGGGAGAATGCTCAACTGACTTTTTGTAATTGTGCTAGCTTGACCGGACTGTAAGCTCGTCCCCACCCGCGGGGTCAAATTTACGCATTCTGACCAAGCTAATCTCATTCGTCTGATTTTATCCACAGGCATCATCGTTCACCACCCTCGGCTCGAACCTCCTTCAAAGCGGGCGACTACAAGCCCGAACGTTCTCCCAACAATCCCCAGCAAAACAGATGAAGACGATCGGGTATATCGTGGCCGGGCTGATAGTCTTGTGGCTACTGGCGGGATGGTGGTTACGTAGTGGAGGGTCGAGCAATAAGACCGTGGTGGGGGAAGATGGAGAGGCGCTGAGGAGGCGATAACAAGCGGACCGATTTCAAGTACAAGACACGACATTGTCGGACGGCGTGCGGTTGTAAGCAGCGAAACTGTAAAGTAGGACATATAGCTGAGAATGAGTGGATTTGATCGTCGATTCATCATGGTCGAATCGATTATCAGGTCGAACGTGAGTCCTGTATAACCTCGACAGTCTGGGTAGATGCGATTATCAGGGCAATCAGCGTCCTTCTGTTGTGGTGATTCCACCTATCTCCAACAGCGTCTAAGGCGTAGAATGGGAGACTACAATAGATTGTGCCGTAAAGGTAGGAATGTGGGTCGATACCAGAAACGATCACGGTGGATTCCTCTTTCAAGCCAGATTTCATCGACCCGAGCTATATTTACACCTGGACAAGTCGACGGCAGTGTAACTATCATTGTGGGGTCGAGGGTTATCAATTGGTCTGATGGATAACCCTAAAATGGTGATTTGCTTCGATCCAACGTGAAAAAGGCTTGCGATGCGGGGCAGCGGAACCGGAACTTGCCCGCTTCATCACAGTACCTCGGATTTTGTTGCAAGGGACGGTATCTTATAAACTATCAGAGCAAAAGGATCAGGACACAAGTTATCGGCTGGACCCCTACTTTGAGCCTATCAAAGAATGTCTTTGAGTTGAGACCTTCATGTTCCAACCAACTTTCCTCTTCGAAGACTTCCCTCGTTGACGACTTCGCCATTCCAAATCATCGAAGCGCATCAAGTTGTTCTTTTATTATCGAGGCTCAAAGAGCCAGGAGTAATTCTCCAAGTATTGTAACCTCCAGTTTCTGATATCTATTTTAGTTATGTCTCTTCGGATGACCACTTCACCCGGACTGCAGGTGAACGACCACCATACCTTCACCATTGTGATGCCTGACGTGAACTTGTCCATCACGATTCACCGGAATGTACTCAGATCACGACGACTCAACAAGGAGCCAGCCAAAACCTAAATGAGTGTAGATGTGTATACATGCAACGGGTATCTATCTATCAAACAACAAATTGGTCAAACGACTCGACATTTTACTCCCCATCACTCCCATACCCCCTCTCCACCGCCTCGCTCATCAACTTGTCCATGGCCTCTTCCTCTCCATTCTTGAGGATGACCACCGCATCCCCTTCTTCACCCCCAAACACCTTTTGACAGACTTTCCATTCATCCTCTTCGATCCTCTTACCCTTGTCACCGGATTGTCGTTTGGCGCGGGACCACATGCCCACACGAGGATCGGTGATGAACTTCCAAGTCACGATGGGCCAACTCTTGTGCACCGGCAAGGGGTCGTAGAACTCCTTGGCGAGCTCTCGGAGTTGAGGGAGTCGGGTCCAAGGGACGGAAGGGAAATCGTGGTGTTCATTGTGGTATCCGACATTGTAGCACAAGATGTTGAGCCAACCGTAGTAAGATGTCGTCTCCTGGCTTAGTTCTCGAACGTGATCCATCTCCGCCGACGAGAGTCCTGCGAGCTCGGGCACCTCGACCTCGGAAGCGACCTCGCTCATCAAATAATGCTCGGCGATGAAATGAGCCGCACAAGGGTGAAGTGACCCAGCGAAAAAGGATGAGAAGAGAAGGTAGAGGAGAGGCTTCCATCCGGCAAACTTGACGAGGAGAAAGTCGGCAAAGAGGATAAAGACGGCGTTGATCAGATGGTAGATCGTGGGCTTCTGAGATCGGATAAAGCCTGGTCGAAGCGCGTAAAAGAGGATTTGAAAGGTCCTACAAAATGCAACCACGTAAATGAGCATTCCCATTTCTCCATTAAGACCACGACATAACCCCGCTCCCTAAACTCACGCAAAGAACGTCTTGCCCGCCACATTGTTCAACACCACCGCCTCGAATTTACTAGGCAAATCCGTATCAATCCCATCCTCTCCCAAAAACTTGTGATGCTCAATATGATACCCCTTGAACGCCATGGCATAAGGCACTCCAATAGCCAAATTCGCCGTCATCGCCAACATCTTGTTGGGCAAGATCCGTTTGAAAGCGAGGTTATGGGTGATCTCGTGAATCGCTAGGAAGATGTTTTGGTTACACGTCCCCCCTACGGCGTAAGCCAACGCGAGGAATTTCCAAGAAAGTGGGTGGGTGTTTCGGAGGGATAAGGCGGTAAAGAGTTGGATGGAGAGGACGAGGATGACGAGGGGGAAAGTGAGGCGGGTGTGGCCCATGAGTTTTCGGACTTCGGGGTGGGCTTTGAGGATGGCTTTTCGACGCGAACGGTGAGGTTCTTCCGTCATGATCCAGAGAAAGTCCGGGCTTTCCTCGCTGGCAGGCAGATTTCCCTCTTTCTTGGTATCCTTGGTAGCGGACGCGGAGGGAGCAGACACCCGTTGACGGAGCGAAGATTCTCCAAGTTGTTTCTTGTCCAGACTGGTCAACTTGGGGGAAATGTTACGCGGAGTCGAAGGCAAATCATTCTCATCCGCCTCGCTGGAAGCTGACGAGCTCGAGTCCACCGATAAACCGGGAGTGTCTAGAGGAGGCGCGAGGGTCGAAGTTGGTGGAAACGGTGATTCGGCACCGCCGTAGAGGGAGTAGTCTGTCAAGATTAACAATGCAAAAGATTAGCCGTTGATTGGGCAGGCGTACTCCATGATATAGAGCTCACCGATCGTCATGTTGAAGAGTTGTCAAGTAGAGGGAGATGGAATGTTCCGGCGAGAGTTGATATACAATTCTGCCTTGACAAGCTGATCCAAGAGTATGAGGCGATGGGTTGCAAGTAACAAGTAACTAAATAGCAACAATTGAACCGCCCCGTTGGGTTTGTGGAGCGGTGTAAGGGGAACGCGAACAGTCCAAGGACTGATAACGGCATGCGATCGTGGTGTACGGCATTGTTATTGATTAGGTAATCAGAAATTTCCGGTGCAACAGCAGCAGCAGCAGCATGTCTTGATTGAATTGACATCGACTTGATATGCATGATGACATGTCGTATGATCCTTGTCCTCTTCTCAAGTCCACGAAGCACGTCATATTCGAGTCTCTCACCGGGTCTTGAAAGCTGCGATCTGGTCACTCCCCGTGATGTCGTCCCACAAGATTGCGGAACATCTGCCCACAGCCGTCGAAATCATAAAGACCCTCTTAGCCACTCGCGGCCGTCTCCGAGCTCAACAAATCTATACTCTTGGCTTGCTCGGATGGCCTAGCGAGACCGTGACCAACCCACTTCCACCTCAGCCTCTTCATGTTTTGAACGATGCGGGGGAGATTCGGATGAGAAGGGCGTACAATGTTCGAGGAGGAATGGCACCGTACCGACCCATGCCTGTTGCACCTTATCCCGATCACCCGTTCCAGAGCGCCAAGTGAGTAGCGTCTCTCGCCTGATCTCGCTCACATCCGCATTTCTGATTCCCTCCCACAATCGCCTGAAGGTACTTCAAAAATCAAGTCCTCGCCATGTTGGAAGAACGAGACCTCATCCGCAAAGTCGAACACCGAACCACCTTCATGACCCCTACCGACCTAGCAGAAGCGCACGCCAAAGCCCTCAAAATGACTCGACGACGCCAACGAGCACTCGCCGAGACGCCCGAGATCGGCTTAGGAAAGGGGTTCAAGTTGAAAAAGGCCGAGAGGAAGATATGGGAGGCGCAGGTGTATAGCCTCGAGGTGGAAAAGGTGGAACCGGAAACGACGAGGAAGGAGTGGGTCTGGGAGGTTGCTGGATTGGAGGCGAAGCGGGAGATTGAGGTGCTCAAGGCTGCTGGGTTGGGGAATGTGAATCCACT
>Ga0308160_10006238_pt1 | contig 12208 bp, 14 predicted proteins | sample PhyFR1_FD_201036 | JGI IMG/M metagenome (GOLD analysis project Ga0308160, IMG submission 201036) | Phyllosphere microbial communities from UC Gill Tract Community Farm, Albany, California, United States - DLSLF.R1 | ecosystem: Host-associated > Plants > Phyllosphere > Unclassified | place: USA... | reverse complement strand
AGCTATGACTGGAGAAGAAAAGAGGAACACTCAAGCTAGGTAAGCTCCTCCCTCATCCGATCTGGCAATGTGCTAAGGTCAGACTCAAATCCATCTCCTCATTCGAAGCAGCTAAACATGCTCGTGAAGAAGCTCGAAACGTGCTTGAAGGATACCTCTACCGTCTGCAGGGTCTACTAGCGGACGATGCTGAGAACACCGCAATTCACGACTTCGCCAAAAAGGACGAAAAGGCTAAATTGAAGCAATCGGTTGCAGAGACTTTTGATTGGTTACAGGACAATGCCGAAATGGCGGACGAGATTACATTGAGGCAAAAGAGGCAGGCTCTATTGTACGTCCTCTCTTCCTCACATGAAAGATCATTCTAACCAGACAGTGATGTGGAACAACCAATCATCTTCCGATATACCGAACGACAAACCCGAGGAAAAGCAGTCGATGATTTCCAACAAGCGATGTTATCCGCCCGAGCATTCTTTGTCGAAGCCCACAAAAACCAGACTCTAGCTATTGAAGCTCAAGAAGCATCTACTCCCGAAAATCCAGTCGCTCCACCCAAATTTACAGAGGATGAGTTAAAGGTTGTGGAAGTCATGATGAAGGACAATGAGAAATGGATGGATCCGTTGATGGAAGTTCAAGTTAGGTTGGATAAGGAGGCGGATCATACCCAAGATCCAGTGATTTTGACCAAGGACTTGAATGAGCGGGGCAAGACACTTCAAACTACCGTATGTTCCTTTCTTTTGCCTGTCATCTGGAATGACACTGATTCACAGGTATTGAGACTCATCAACAAGAAAGCACCAAGGGCACCCAAGGCCGTCAAACCCTCTTCTAGTACGACTAGCTCGACGGAATCTGCACCTCAAGAGACAGAGACCGGGACAGAAACGAGCGAGAAGGAGACTGAGACCGAACCCGCTTCACCGCCAGTTCATGAAGAGCTATAGATAATACAATGCATTGCATCAAGTTCAGCACGTATGGCAATCCAGCACCTCTCCTAATTTCTTCATCCATTTCACAAGATTGTACCTCGTCCGGGTGATATTAAAATCCTTGTTGATAGCCCATAAACAAAAGTCGTGTATTCTCTCCAGATTCGATATTTATCTAGCTCGTTTGTCGTATCTCATCACTCCTTTAATTGTCACTCGGACCCGCACCAGGATCCCCTTGCCCACCTCTGTTCCATCTCAATCCCCTCAAGCCAGGTGTAGGTGCCGCTCGACCCATCCCGGTCATCGCTCCACGCCCAGCAAATCCAATCCTGAAATGTGGTGAACCCAAAGTGATCCCCCTCGTTCCACCCCTTTCTTCATGTTCATCCTCCCTTTCCTCCTCCTGTCCCTTCTCAAGATTCACTCTAGATTTCTCCCTTGATATATCTGACGCTTTACTCCCTAAAGCCAATGCACCGGTATGCCAACCTCCTGCTGTTATTCCGAAAATGAATGATTGATTCTCTTCGTCATCGCCTGCGAACATGACTTTACGAGGTTCGGGTACGGTATGTCGTCCATCGCCTAGACCTAGTTGACCATTTGAGCCTTCGCCCCATGTATACACTTCTCCTTTGGAAGTGAGGGCGGCGTGATGATGATCCCCTAGGGCTACTTGGATGATTGTCTTGTCTGCCAGGGAAGGTAATGGAGTAGGTTCGAATGATGTTCCGACGCTTCTTGAAGTGAAATCGGTAAGTCGGGCATGTTTGATTTGCCCATTACCATCGCCTTTTGAGCTAGGGGTCGGAGCGGGGTACGAGGTGATCCATTGGAATTGCGCTGTGATATGTTTGATATCGGGTCCAGAGAACCAAGGAAGCTGAATTCATCAGTTGTCATATCTGGAAAAGGCGAGACACGTACATAGATCCAAGGGCCCGGGGTTTGCTGCATAACCGAACAAGCCCATACCTCCCCACTAGCCCTGAGGGCAAGTACAAAGTTCTCACCACTAGCGATCTTGACTACTTTCCTGCCTTCCTCGATAGTCTTGCTAGTCAGGTTCGTCTGCCAATTTGCCCATTCGTCATCTTTTGCCTTTTTTCTCCCTCTCAAAGCTTCTTCGACGACAAGCTCGGGTCTTTCTGGTATAGCATCCATTTGTCGGACGACTGATCCATTGATCTTTCCCCACTTTAACTCCCTGTTTGAGGTGGATGAGTCATCGGAACTGGATGAGGGATTTGTAAGAGGTCCATTGAGCTGTTCGTCCGAAGTGCGTGCCGAGATGTATTCGTCGGAGAATGGGAACCAAATATAGATATCTCCCGAAGAAGTCAGGCATGTGGAATGTGACCACCCAGCGGAGATCTGGAGGATATGGTGTGGTCGTGACGAAGCTCCTCTGTTAGTTGGGGACGTCAACGAAGGGGCTGTATGGTGAAATGCCTATCATCAATTTGTTGTTCCACAAAATCACTTACTCGACCCCAGGAGGTGAGCTCCCAGATTAGATTGTCGAAGTCTAGGACCAGGATGTGACTTCGCCCGGACGAGATTGATTCGGCTTTGCAAGCTAGTGGGATCCTGGTTGGTTCTGGGACTTGGCAGTACTTGTCATGCCACCCATGAGCTCCGTAGCCGAATCTTCCCCCATCAAGCTGACCTATACATCAGCCTGGAGCCAGCTAGGTACTGATAAGGAAAGAGACCTACCCCAAACGTATACCGCGCCCTCCTGATCCCTGGCGGCAAAGCTCCACCCACCAGCAACCATCTCCACCACCGCAACTCTCCTCTTCCGACCCTCAACAGGCATTTCCTTAGCATTCTCGCTCTCAGTCCCACTAGTACTCTGACAGGCATCCACCAGATCCCTCTGTAGATTCTCTCCCCACGTAAGCCCCCCATCGGTGATATCAAGTCGAGCAGGTGTATCGATATATGATCTCCTACTCCTAACTGCTAGGCCGTATCGGGGGTCTTTTGCATTACCGAGTCGTGATCGGTCAGACGATCCCCATACGTACGGCTGGGGACTAGACATTCCGAGGTAGAGTTTCTTGAAGAAAGGAGCGGGGGGAGGGGCGAGGAGGGTAGGTGAGAATGAGAAATCGCGTTGGGTACGGTGGAGCCATACCGTCTCGTCCGACTATCTGTCAGCTTTCGATGGCATGTAGACATACTGTGAGGTCATGGAATAGTTTGTTGACTTGTGCAAGCCTTCCTAGATCATTGACGGCCAATTCGGGCAGGATGTATTCCAAGATCACTTCGGTGGGTACATCCAGTAGACCCACTGGATGCTCTTCGGATGCCGCAGACATCGTGGATGCCTGTTTTGTATAGCTGCTTATTGACCTGGTCGACTCCTGATGCTCGAGCCTTCGTTCGGTGTGGGATATACAAAGGAGAGTATAATGTGAGAGTGAGAACGAGAGTGGGGGCGGTGAGGTCAATTCAACTGACGTCAGCGATCCTTCTAGTCAATCTACCCGTTGTCATTCACTCCATTTCAGTTTTGTGATTATGATACATGTATGGTCGGGACCTCGGGTAGCCAGGAGGTAAGCCCGTGGGTCCTGGTAATGCATTGTGGACGATCTGGACGACCTGTGAGTCTTGCTGAGTGAATGATTCTCCACCGGATGCGACCATCTTATCTGGAAACGATCTTCAACAGGATATCTATCACACGACACTAGGTCGGTGGATGTGGATCACCATTGCTCACGGTTCCTAGTAGAACATTGATTCATCTGTTCTTGCTAAGGGTTGAGGGATGCAAGACTGCAGGATGTATTGCTACGGCACCCGAAATCCAAGTGGGTCTGTGCTCAATTGACGAGAATCATGTCTATCCCCAACAATCCCGTTCATTTCTCTCTTCTCTTCTTTCTCTTCTTTCTCTCTATCTCTCCATCCTACTGATTCAGTCTCATCCACAATAATGGGCCCACGACGACATTTCAAACGCAACAGGAAAGACCAAAACCCCTACCCCACAGCTCCCCAAATCAGAGATGCCTATGCCCAACTCCCTACTCAATTCGGTAAACCCACCACCACCACCAGATTCCCTTCCTCCGCATCTGGATCCAACTCTACTCCCCTCTCTACTCCTGAAGAAGTGGAGATGAAGAGACAAATCGAGAATGCGTGGAGGGTCCGAGACGGAAGGGAAAGGGGAGGGAAATTTGTCGATATTGGTGGATTTAGGGTTCCTGCTCCTCCTCTTCCTGATGTTCAGGGGAGGAGCGGGGAGGAGAATAAGGTCCTAGCCGAGGGGTTCAAGATGTTGATGGAGGAAAATGACGAGGTGAGCTACTTGTTCCTTGATCAGTGGAGCTTAGCTGAAATCTAGTACCAAGACTCCTCCATCGGCTCGATGGATCCCGCTCCTTCTCGACGAGAACCATCAAGATATCAGTACGAACGACAAGCTCTCTCAAAAGCTTTCCAGCAAGAGTACTGCCTCCCTCATCATCCCGATATCACCAAATCGCGAGCTCCAGCTCGACACTTCCAACCCCAAGACGAGAGTGAAGATGAAGACGACGAGTTTCCCGTTCCCTACCGAATCAAGAGATCCCCAAACGATATAATCGCAGGTCAAGAGATCGGAGTCGGTGTAATTGGATCAAACCACCCGGACATCCTGACTTTATCTGATACTGCCGCTGGTAAAGAATATCGAGCGAAAGTGATTGAAGGTGAACATGGATGCGATACCCCAATGTATCAATTCCTCGATTCGAAAAGAGGTGTACCCATCCTTCCGAGTTCTTTGGATTTGGACTTGCCGCCTTTGGCAATTGAACATCCTGCTAGGATGTGGAATTCATTGATTCATTCGCTGAAGGCTGAATTACAACCTATTGTCAAGTGGCGATATGAGCGATCTGAAGAGGGGGATGGTGAGCTGATTTTTGTCCTCGATTTTGAGGCCTAGAAGCTGATAAATTAGGCTGGATTGCCCACCTCACGCTCGTCCTTCCCCCTACTCATCCGGCCATCAGTAAAGATCCACTATCCATGACCGTACCCAAGAATACCCGATCGAAGGAATACATCAACGTAGTAGATCTGCTAGGAGGCGTCAAGAGGTGGTCAGGCTCCCCAAAGAAATTCAAGGTCAGCTATTGAAGAAGGCGATCTGTCAAAGCTGATATGTAGGCCGAAGCTCAAAATACCGCCCTGGTGAAATGTATGGCGGACGATGCGATCTCATGGATCTATGCTCCTGTTACGACCTCAGTCCCGGCTGACGAAGACGATATCGTCGAAGAGATTCCAAGTGGAGAAGGGGCGGGGAGTGATGAGATTGTCATTGATGGGGACATGCTCGATGATCAAGAACAAGTCCAAGAAGCCATGGTACCGAAACTGCCGAAAGCGATATCCACATCGGACGGAAGCGAGATTATCCAAAAAGACCTTTCACTAGATTCCCCTGGTAAGCAGTCTAGCGAGGCCGGGACCGAAGTACCTACGGAAGTCGATGATGGCCCTCTCGAGGTTCTCTCCCCAATCGCTCCTCCTAAAGCCACCAGCCACAACGCGCCATCACCGAAATTGTCTAATCGATCGTTACACTCCTCTCCTAGTCAAGGGGCTGATCCATTCCCACTCAATCGAGATGATGATTTGGTCACCGAGATCGACAGCGAACCTGAAGATTCCGATCCCGAGGGCGATCTCTGCCAGGATCCGGGAAATCCCACGCAATGGTACGACAAGCTGATGGCGACCATCGAGAGTGTAAGACATGAGGAATACTTCGATTACGATTTCGTCACTCATCGTGTTGGCCGCTACCCCAATGGCAAGAAGGACTGTGAGTGGTTTCGCGAGGCGTACACATACTGTCTGATGATCCCTCAGGGTACATGTGTCACTTTGTCATGTATTGGCCGAGAGAGGACAAGGCGTTAGCATGGACGAGCGAATCCTGGAGGTCGACTAAAGTCGTGGCCAAGGAAGCCGTCTGTGCCGTGGTATGCAGGTCACCTTTCGGTCCGGAGTGGATGGTGTACGTCCTGAGCGCTGTCGCTACTCCCGCAACACGACTGATGATCAAGACCATATGATGAGCGTTTCTTTAAGGAAGCAAAGATGAACGAGGGACCCGTGTGTAAACTCATCGGTCAGTATTTCAGAACAGTCCCATATTGTCTGATCGCTAACCCAACAGCACTGTGTCGACGCAAGTACTTGCCCGTCCCTCAATTTAGCTTCCGAACACATGGGGGCAAGATGTACGGGCACATCTCCATTGATGGACACGATTTGACAGAGTGAGTGTAGTGAATGACCGTCTGATCACTGCGTAGGCTGAGCGAACAGCTCAATCATCGCGGTAAACGCCAGGTATTCCAGGCGTCCCTGGGAATTCTGGAGCGCCGTTGCGAAGATGGTTTTGCAACTCACGAATGATGGAGACTAGTGATCCAGTAGGATTCGTGTCGTGAGGGAGGGTATATCCGTTGTTCATGTCGAGATCCGTAGTGTAATGTCGAACGTCGATGCAGAAAGATGCAACATATATAGTAGTGACTGCAGAACCACAAGACGGTGGAGGTGAATCAAGAATCAAGATTTGAGATTTGTTGAAGCCAAACTCCACCTTTTGCACCTCACCATCTGAATCGTCGTATAAGATCAAGACCTATATCCAGGATTGGCAACATGGTCCTCTTCTTCACTTCAAAAGGTATATTTGCTTTTTACACTTGAGGTGAAGCCAAGTCCGAGACTGATGAGATAGCCGTCACCCCTTCAGTGACTATTTACATGTATGTCCTTCTACCCATACCATCGCTTGCGTATCGCCTTGAGCTGATGTGAAAGGGGTAAAGACAAAGTCGAAAGTATGTGTCCTCTCACTTTAACTAAGATAAGAAGAATGAGGAGTTGATGGCTAGATGAGGAACTTCTGAAATATGGTCTACCGACCGATATCTGGTTTCACGTCGAGTAAGTCCTATACCCTTGTGACCAATCTGCCCCTTCCATTCCGATACACCACTTCCTCCTCCACGTGAGATGAGCCAGAAACACAAGAAAGAAAGACCAGAGCTGACAAGAGCTGACAAGCAGTAAACTATCCTCGGCACATGTCTACCTCCGTCAATCAGATGATCAACCTCATGGAGAATGGGATAAACTCCCTTCTGCGCTGATCAATGATGCCGCCCAACTGGTCAAGGCTAATAGTATTGAAGGTCAGCTTTTCTGCCCCTCCCCTGCCCGGGATTGAGCTGATGAGCAGGGAACAAGAAAGATAACATCACTGTTCGTCATTGAGTCGAATCTTATTGAATGTGGGTGCTGATTGTCAGATCATATATACACCTTTTACGAATCTCAAAGTCAGTCAATGGTCCACCTCTGAACGACCCATCTCTTCCCCGAAGACAAGTCGGATGCTGAGATAGTGTGAGGAAGAGTGCTGACATGCCAGAAATCAGGAGATATGGCCGTAGGTCAAGTATCGTTCCACAACGACAAAAAAGTCAAGCGAGGTCAGTCTAATTCCATGGCTACAAGAAATGGTGACAAGCTGACAAAACAGTTCATGTTCAAACGAGGGACAATGCAATAGTCAACAGACTAAACAAGACGAAAATCGAAAAAGAGGTAGATCATGAATCAGATAGACAAGAACGACTCCGGCTGGAAGGTAGGAAGAAAAAGGCAGAAGTTCTAGAACGTGTATGTTGATTTCTCATTCCTTTCCCCTCCCATATCCTCGGTTCGTGGCTGGAAACAAATATCCCGCTACCGCGTAGCTGGAACGACGCTGACCATGTAGCAAAAGAAAGAAGAGGAACAAAAGAAAATCTGGGAAGAAGAAAAGAAAGCGAGGAGTTACGAGGGGATGTTTGACGAAGACAGGTTTCAGGAAAAACAAGATTGGAGCGATGATGATTTCATGTAACCGTCCCATTCGGCCTCTTTCCCCAGACGGATGAGGGAAAGACGACACGATACGATACGACCTTTTTACGAAATACGACTTGGCGAGCAGTCCATCTGGGGCTGTACCTGTGTCTTCTGCATGGTTCATCTAAATGTCATCCACACGACCGACGCTTAGCTCTGCTCCTCGCCCCGCTCTGGCAATGTCGACATATGTACCACGTCAATCCAAACTCAATGCATCGCGATGAAATAAACCGTTTCGGCAGTTTACCCTCCTTCCACCTTCCCATCCTTGCCATTCCTAATGTCATCCTTTGACCGCATATGGACTTATCCCTCTTTATCCATACTCTACCCATTCCTTCCTTTATAGCCAGCCACCCAGCAATATGTATGCATGTATATAAGCCATATATGGTTTACAATACACCCATCACGAGATTAGATTACACCATAGAGACGCGTAGGATCATCCACTTTACGCGTCGGACATGAGCGTTGACTTGACTTGACCTCTACCTCTGTCAACTGTTCATTACATTTACACTATACTATACATCGACCAATAGCTCTCGCTAGTCGATAGCGCCAGCGGGCTCTTCTGACAAGATGGCGGCCTCGACCAGTCGCGGTGATCGGACCCCAGTTGATGATACACCCCGACCTACCAATGCGGATACAGGTCCATCATCTACCAACTCGTCCCCTTCCATGCTCCCCTACCTCCGCGACTCGAATCCCTCTTCACCCCAAACCGACCCTCCTGCCGCAGCGGAAGGAGCGCGAGTCCCAGCTCCTCGACCTGGACCTGCTATATCATTGTTGAAACAATTACAATCAAACGCTACTTCCACCTCCTCAACAGGATCAGGATCAGGCTCGGATTCGACGACACCGATCGCTACTCCTACTCCTTTATCCGCTATTCCCACGCCTACGCCTACTTCTGCCTCCTCTTCGTCGTCGTCGTCGAAAACGAAACGAAGACCCAAACCGTTGATACTTGGTAAACAGGAGATTGGACAGGATGAAGAGTTGACTGCTCAATTACAGACGGATGGGCGTTGGAGTGCTAGGTCTGCGATCAGTATCATATCACCTACTCGTGGTATGTCCTCTTGACCTGGTTCGCGAGTGGAGAATATCGCTAATGGGTCTAGGTCCTGGTACACCATCATCACCCATGGACATGTCGAAAGCGATTGCTGATCTCTCGTTATTAAGGAAAGATGTCGATGCGAATCTCGGCCAGCGACCTGTCGAAGTCGATTCTCCTTCGAGTCATGCTTCATCAGAAGTCTCGCCTTTTAGTGTCCCCATACCCCTCCCGGCCATGAACGAGGAACATCAAGTCGACATCACCCAGTTGATCAATCAAACAGGACATGTCATTATCGATACTCGACCTCTTGGATCATTCTTGACTTCCCATCTACCCCGATCGGTCAATATCAGTATCCCTACCCTCATCTACAAACGATTGAAGAGATCCAGAGGTATTGGAGCTACGCCCGAAACGCTAGGTGGATACATCACGACATCGGCAGGACGGACGATATGGGAGGAATTTGTGGATCAACCGGATACGGATGTGGTCATTGTGGGACAGACGGATCACGACGAGGCTAGTCACGTATACAAGGATATACTAGATCGGGTTGGAAGACCAGAGAGGGTCAAGGTATTACGTGGAGGATGGCCGGCTGTGCTTGGCTCCGAGGCGGTGTTGACTCTAATCACTGGTGATGGCAGTCCGAACCCTTCCGCTTCTCCTCCTTCCAACTCGTCAAGCAGCTTCAAGGGAACGATACCCACATTCAACATCGCTCCTCCCCCCATCCCAGATTCCACACCATCACAAGGACTATCCCAAAAACAATCAATGCCATCCCTACGCGCCGGTATCAAACGAAACAATATCCCCAGTCTGTCTATCCAGGTCGACCCTTCCAGGCGTCCTGGGCAGATGGCTCCGAAATCAGCATCAGCGGCTAGTGGGGGTAAATTCCCAAACCTCCATCTCGATATTGCAGCTACCAAAGGAGCTCCTGGATCACTCGCACCGAAAAGTCCAGGTCGATCACCGATACGCGGTTCTTTCCAACAAGCATGTCTTGAACAATCAAAATTACCCCCTTCGCCCTCGAGTTTTGCCGATATCACCTTGCCCACACCCGGACCGACTATGCATAGTCAATTCGCCGGACCATCACGTACAGGACCCGCTCGAAATGCTGTTGCGCCATTTATCGTTTCGACCATTCTTCCGAATTTCTTGTACCTCGGTCCAGAGATCAACTCGGCTGGTGAAGTGGAGGAATTGAAGAAGATGGGGATCAAGAGGATATTGAATGTTGCGGTGGAGTGTCATGATGGGCACGGATTAGGACTGGAAAAGGAGTTTGAGAGGTATCACAAGATTCCAATGAGGGATATTGTGGAAGAGACTGGGGTCAACAAGTATATGCGTGAAGCCTGTGACTTCCTCAGTGAGTCTTTCCAATCAGCCTGGAATGAGCTCATGATAGATGACGCCCGATTGCATTCGGCACCAGTCTATGTCCATTGTAAAGCTGGAAAATCACGTTCAGTCACTGTCGTCCTCGCCTACCTGATCCACGCCAATGCTTGGACGCTCAAAACCGCCTATGCCCATGTGGCCGAACATCGAAAAGGGATATCACCCAATATTGGCTTTGTCGCTGAATTGATGCAATTTGAAGAAACGGAATTGGGATTGAAGCAATCGGCAGGGGTTCATGGGGATGTTCCGCAACCTGAAGACAATTCCGTCAATTCGAAAAAGGACGACTCGAGCTCGAATGCAAAGGGGAATGCGAAACCGAGTCCGAGGAAACAAAAGTACTCGAGGGAATCGTTACCGCCCGCTTGGGCTGTTGGGTCTGCATCGCTTGGTAATCCAGTTCCGAGGTTACTTGTCAATAACAATGATGTCAGTCCTACTGAAGGAGGGCCACGGAGGGGATCACAAGTGGAGATGGTCGAACGTGGTAAAGATCGGAAAGTGACGGATGAGCGTGAAGTCAGAAAAGACGGTCATTGGGTCCAACAACGGCGGTACGGTTTTTCTGGGATTGCTGCGAAGTGATACTGACGACTAGGGCACCGGCCGACCGGACCACTCTGCAGCCTGGTCGAAGAGCTTCAAAAGCCGGTTTGGAATCGCTGCGACATTTACCGTCTCCCTTACCGGCAGGAGGTGGTGTGCCTGGTATCACCATCTCGACTTCGCCAGACACTGAAACGACAGATGGGTCGGATACGAGGGGGAACGAGCAAGTGACGCGTGATGGTGGTTCACGCAGCGCGATATGATGACCTATGACCATGACCAGATAAGGTTCAAGTGCTTGTAGACCTATAGAGAGGCACACGGCGTTTGATTCGAGATGTAGTTGCCTGTTCTGTAGACTTGACTTGCGACTTGTCACCAACATGGTCTTTTGCTCGCACCTCCCCCCTCTGACATGCCCCTTTATACCCGATACCGATTCCAGTAAATCCATTAGCGTGTTTTCCGGCGCTGCGAGTGCCTCTATGAGGGTGCGGATCCGAACCTAAGCTCGATCGGGGTGAATTGCCCCCGTTTGTGAGCTTAGATTGGCGTAGAAGAGAAGGGGGATGCTCCCATTAAGCGGAATAAGCTTAATCAGCTCCACCAATCTCTTTTTAGTCACACCCTCGGATCTATTTTGCAGATCGCAATTTAGTTCAGGGAGTCAGGTGCTGCTGACTCAGCTATATCCGCAGTGGCTGGCTGTTTCCTGATCGGATGCAGTTGCGTGACTTATGGTTCAGGGTTCGATCTCAATTAACCGAGGGATGATGACGGTCGATCACCTCTCTCTTTCCCCCTGTGTGTATTTGATTACTCACCCTCATTAAAGATGACCCTAGATAAGTGCATTGATTGTCTTTTACGCCGATCTTCTGCTCATCCTCCTCTTTTTCACTCCATCACCCCCACTTTATACACTAGTGAAACCGTTCCTTTTCACGGGTCACTACGGTTCCTCGCACACCCCTTCAGACGCACACTCCGCAGCGCCCATCTCCCTCTAGTCGCCCACTCGTAGTCCACTACAACTCCCTTCCACACCCCTTCCGTATAAACCGGACAGTGGATCAGATCTCGGTATCCGGTACCGGACACAGACTCGGATTCGGACGGGCGCACCAACCTCTTCTTTTAGTCTCGATGAACTCGTACCTAGGCACCATCCGCAGCTGGGGGATATTTTCCTTCTGGTTCTCCCTCTATCCCTCCCTCTCTTCTAGTGACCGGTAGCTAGCCTACATACAGTATAAGGTAC
>Ga0308160_10006237_pt1 | contig 12209 bp, 13 predicted proteins | sample PhyFR1_FD_201036 | JGI IMG/M metagenome (GOLD analysis project Ga0308160, IMG submission 201036) | Phyllosphere microbial communities from UC Gill Tract Community Farm, Albany, California, United States - DLSLF.R1 | ecosystem: Host-associated > Plants > Phyllosphere > Unclassified | place: USA... | reverse complement strand
ACTGAACGTGGATTCTGTGGTCTCCCCTGTCCCTGTCCTTGTCCTGTACTTTGCGCTTGTGTTTGCTGGAAATGAAATTCTCGAGGTAGATGTTTATAAGGCCCATATGGACCTGTTCCAGTCGAATGAGGTGCCGTCAATGGACCTGTATTGAATACGTTCTGTCCCTGATTCCGATTCGAATGGGATGATAAATTCCCCAAGCCTAGAGAAGGTAATGTATCCCTCTCGGCCAGTCGGGATGGTTGTCTCGTTTGCGGTTGTGATTGGGATTGTAGACGTTGTAATTGGGCTACTGATGTCGATAAAGCAGATATTTGCTGTGTGAGAGCAGCTATTGAGTCGGCTTTATCAAGTGAATCGGTTGATGGTGTTGACACAATAGGCAAAGCGAGGGGTAGCGCACGAGTAACGATTTCTTGTAATGTATTGACTTGAGTCGAGAGTGTTGAAATGGTAGATTCGGTAGCTGATAATCGGTTCGATAAGGCGATATACATTGGATGATTTGTCCATGCATCACTGTCGCTCGTTGGCATGGCTGCCCGACTGGCCGGGTCGGGACTCATTGTATGGTATGGTATAGAGTCAAGATACGAAGGTTGATAATTGTAGAAATGATAAACAGCACGACAGGCACGTCCAGCCACTAGATGGGTTATTGCTACTACCGAGCTGCCCGAATCCCGTTTCGCTAGGCTAGCAAAGTAGTCGTTGGTAGGTAGGCTTGAAGGTATCGACGCGCGCGAGAGTGTACCTAATATCTACAGTAGCGATAGTAGCAGTGAAGTAAGGGGAGAAGGAGGACCGGCTAGTTGTACAAAGATTGACAGAGGGATCTGCGTCTAATCGGCTCGGCTGAAAATCACGCCACCTCTCCGAACCAGCTTGCCCCGAAATTGCAATAACCATAACCACAACTGTCATAACCCGGATGCATAGTACACTCCAATAGGTAGAGTACAAGTAAAACATCCTACTCTACTCGACCATCTCGACGTCACCCTGCTCCTTGGACTCCGACTTCTTCTCGGAACCCTTACCCTTTCGCTCAAGGATTGCCTTTCGATCCTTGTCGAGCTGAATTGTCAGTTCAGTTCTTGCGCGCACAAGTACAATGACGAACCTTGAGGGAGGTGATGACAACGTTGGATGGGTGAATACCGACGGGGACGGTGGCAGCGTTCGACTTTTCAATGTGGACTCGGTCGACGTGGATAACCCACTTCTTTCGGTAGACCTGGATTTTAGTTGATGATTCTTTGCCATATCTCCCGGAGACATACCTGGGTGACCTTTCCCTCTCTTCCCTTGTACTTTCCTCGGACAATCAAAACCTCGTCGTCCTTCCTGACGGGGATGGATCGAGCCTGGAAATTAGTATACATTCTTCAAACTTGTGATCCCAAGTCTTCCATCCAGTTCCCCATTCTCCAAACCGTGTCCACACAACACCGCCCTCTCCCCATTGCCTTGCAAGCGCATTCTTGTTGACTTGAAACCTAACTCACATCGTGCTTGGATCGGAGCTCCTTGCTTAGAGATGAAGACATCAGCTTCCTCTTCTCGCCGGATGGTGCGGCAAAGTGCGCTTTGCGCGACTTTCGTCGGTCGGAAGCAAGGCCTATACTGTCAGGTATGTTCCATTGTACAAGTGGTCAGAGCAGAGCAAGCGGGTCACAACAGGTTGTTGAGATATTTTGACGGTATTTTGACAAATTTGCGATGTCGTGTCATGCGAGTGGACCGAGATGAAGTGCCATTCCGAGAACTGTACAGTCGTCGTGATATCCATGTTCACTGTCATTCCTAGCTCCATCCATTTCCCCCTTGTCGTTGTCGTCCAGTACCAATTACGATAATCCCCAATCTTTGATATTGACCATAATGCGATCGTTTATTCCAGGCGATGTAGATTCCAATATCCTGTCCCGCTTGCTCTGCCTGATGTATATGAGATGTTGACTTACCAGTCCTGGAAGCCATTGTATATAGATATCTAAGTTGATGGTTGGAGGATCCTACTAAACTCGCTCTCGACGCATCTAGGACAGGAATTCACCCACAGCCAGGGGCAGACAGCGGAATTACCGGAGAAATCTGGAATAGAGGAGATGATGGGTGAGTGTGGCACTCTTTCTGCGACTACTGCTCGGTCGGCTATCGTCTTATGTCCGATACAAACGGTTCGACGCGTCCATCATATCCGACAGATGAGCCCAGGTGATGCATGGAAGACTCTACAACTATATGCTACTATACCATCTTGTAAGCTTTCACATTATAGTCTATCACAGTATAGGTCATCATACTATGAGCTATCGTACCAATAGCTATCATACAACAAAGGCGAGCACACATCCTATCAATCAACATCTAATAATTACGACCGATTATCATCAGGCCTGAGATTGACCCCTGCACCAACATCATCCAGTGGTCTCGCGCCCAAGACAACCTCAACCATCCCACCTCCCCAAACATGTTTAAACGCTTCCTTGACGCTTCCAGTATTGGGTTGTATACCCACTTCTAGGACATATGTGATTCCAATTTCTGGAGTCATGAAACTCTGGACTAACCTTCGCAGGAGCTCTGGACCAGCCGAGGGAGATGTGATTGTCAATTGACCTAGGAAGTGGACATCTGTTGATGAGAGCGCAAGAGGGGCCACTGGCGGCACCGCTGCTGCAGTAGGGGACGGGTCAAGGGATGGGGCGACTTGACTTTCGTAGCTGTTTGACGATGGAGCCGAATGACTTTCACTTGACTCTACAGCAGTCCCTTCTTCTTGAGGTGTCGACTCGGGCTCTTCCGCCACGGGAGGCACTGGGTTGACTGCGTTGGACGGCTGACGTTGGAGAGGTGTTTCTCGAGATTCGGTCCGATCAAGCGATAAGCGACGAAAGAACGATTGCCGCCTTTCTGACCCGGTAGTGGATGGTCTCCGAGCGGTAGGCGTCGTAGGTGAAGTTGGACTTGTCGTACTTGTACTTGCTGCAAAAGCGGTAGAAGCCGCCGGAGCCGGAGTCGAAGTCGATTTAGCCGGGTCGCCCAAAACGATCTTTGGCCCACCTTCCTGCCAGATTTCGACTTTTGCAGGTACTTCCATTCGTCTAATTTCCCTCTCTGCACCGATTCTCATTGTCGCAACTCGCATCAATCGAATCACGAATTGACTTTGATTTGGATCGGAAAAAGTCGCAAGGGCGTGCGGGAGGGATGAATGGAAATGAAGATGGAAAGGGATTGGAGGGGGTTCAGTACCCCATGGCACGTACACGATTGGAGGAGATGGGAGAAGGAGAGTGACGTTGACTCCTTGTGTCCCGGTTGCAGTCGGGGTGGAAGCGGGTTTGGCAGGGTCGCCGCCGTGTAGTTTGACGGTACGCCAACCGGGATTCATGGCGTCATCGGTGGTAAGTGCCCTCAAGCGACGAGGGTTGACGTATGACCGAGGTTCATAGATGATGGGAATGGTGATACTGCCTTGTTAGCCTCGGTGATGGTGACTACTCACGTCTCGTTCAGTCTCCATCCCTTCCTACTCATCTTGATCCGCAAGACATACTCAACACTCGCTTGCATACCGACCTGGAAGATCGAGCTGGTCGGCGGGAGATCAACGTTTGAATCTCGGTAATGGTGACTTGGCATCTTGAGAGCGAATTCGAATGTCTGTCCGGGAGCAAGGAACGGAACGCCGTCTTTGCCATTCGGCTGAGCCGAGGGAGTTGAGTGGGCAGCGGATGGCCCTGAACTTGATGGTCCACCTTGGCTCGATGGGCCTGGAGCAGAGCTTGACGCTGCGCCGTTAACGTTATTTGCTGCTGGAGTAATCGGGGGGTCGGCCTGGATACCATCGGCACCCACCGTGACGGTCGGTTCCTCGGTCGTGGCATCCTCGGTGTAATCTGTCGGAGGATACAAGACCTGGTGTCGACGACACAGAGGTAACGTATCGATCAGAGTATACTGGCCGCGGATATAATAAGACGTATTGACCAATCCGATAATCTACCTTCAGTATATCGCTTCATTCGATTCACTTACCGAGACCTCAAGTTGGGTAGCATGATCTGTCTTGCCCACCTCGATCCTTCCCGCCAGATCGCCTCCCCGGGGTAGACGTATAAAGATCGGTCCAGTCCCATTCGCATTCATCCGTTCGGCACCCCTCGTCAAGACCAATTTCAATTTCTTTGATCCCGTCAACATCTCTTCTGTCTGATCACGCTGCATCCCGCCGGAAGCGTTGAAGTTGCTAGCAATGTGATTGAAGAAAGCAGCAGCTGGATGGGTTTGATCAAGATGAACTGCTGAGATTAAACGGAGTTCGTCTCGGAGGAGATGGGGCGAGTAGACGGGCAAGGCATTTGCTGGTGGACGAGGTATCTCCACCGGTAGTTGAAGGAGTATATCCTGGTCTGGCGAGGGAGACGGTGGTCTGGCGGACGCTACGAATGTAGCTCGGCGTTGCGGAAGTGGAACGAGCTGAAGAGCAGGTGAAGGCCGGATAATACGGGGGACCAGTGGATCATCTTCATCCGTATCGTCCTCATCTGCAATCGCGCATCCTCTGCTCCCAGTCGACGTTCCTAACATCGACCTCCGATTATGCGTGGGTGTCTGGCCACCCATAAATCCAGAAAGAGCTCTTGGAGATGCACTCGATTCTCCCAACGCCGCTTCATACGATGGAATCGGAGCGGGTGAGTATCCAGGCGGCTGAACCTCCCGCCCCGGAATCGATAGTGGCGCGGTTCGCACTACCGCGTCCTCCGGTATAGGTGCAGGTCTGCTGGATCCAGCATCCTCCGGTCCGGGTCTTGTATTCGAGCTCGACGTCGGACGAGTGCTGGAACCGGACTCTGAATTGGCACGTCTGTTCCTGAATATCGATCTCATGTTCAATCCTGATCCAGATGATGATGATGGATCGTCTGTCCTCACTCGGATTGATGGGGGTTGAAAGCCGTAGATCGAATGTATCATGTGACTCTGGCAGCGAGTGTACGATATGTTGCTTTGGGTAGATGCATGTCAAGCCATAGATGGAGGTGTATGAGCAGGCCGGCGATGTTCTGGGCTGAGTGCCAAGTCTCAGGGTATTTACCAGTAACCGGGGCTCACCCTTTACCCTAGAACACCGATCGCCTCCACTTTGCGTGTCACCATTAAAAGATCCCCCCCTCCCCCTCGCCTCCTGTAAGTTATTTGACTTACGTCACTCCGTGACCTCCACCCGATCGCAACGATTTCGTGGATTAGAGCAACCTAGAGTATATGCGTCTTTTCTATATACTCAGCTTAGTCATTGCAATCATCTGCATGCCATTGATCGCCAGACCGCTTCTCAACGCTAGTCGAACACTTATCGCCAACACACCCATCAGAGCACGAGCAGCAGGTATCTCATTACCTTTTGCCCTTTTCTCATCGTCGAGTACGCCACAGCAACAAAATCAGAATCAGAACGGAATGAGCGGACAAAAGAGCGATAGTGAATGGCAGGCGCAGCTTTCTCCTGAGCAGGTGAGCTGAATGGTACTTAGTTCGATACATCGAGAGCTGATTTGGTAGTTCAGGATTTTGAGGCAGAAAGGGACTGAACGACCTGGATCGCACCCTTTTGACAAGAAGGATCCTAAAGATCAGGGTGTTTACAGTAAGCTCAAATGTACCGCCATTTGGTTTGGCGCTGATTATATAGCCTGTGCTGGATGTGATGCCCCATTGTACAAGTCCAACCAGAAGTTGTAAGCTTCATCTTCCCGTATACAAGGATATGGGCTGACCCAACAGTGCATCAGGATGTGGATGGCCCGCTTTCTTCGATACTGTCCCCGGAGCAGTCAACCGACATGAGGACAAGTCGATGTTCATGACCCGCATCGAGATCACATGTGCCAACTGGTAAGCTGGTCATCCCATACTTTCTGCTACATAGCTAACTCCTCAGCGGTGGCCACCTCGGTCACGTATTCAAGGGAGAGGGATACAAGACCCCTACAGACGAGAGACATTGTGTTAACGGTATCTCCCTCAACTTCAAGGAGGACGAAGGAAAGTGATCGACCCAGCTTGATGTCATCGCAGATCTTGGATCGTGAATAGAATGAAGTAATAGTCAGTATGCAAGTATGCAGTTCAGGTACTGTATCAAATCACTCAGAGAGCCACGGAGGAATCACCGACCAACTGACTGCATACGATGATTCTTCAAGCAAGTTCCTTCCTCAACCTCTCGATTTCAACCCTAGTCTCTTCCTCGGCAGCGCTAAACACCTCCAAAGCATCCCTGAGCCTAATCTTGGTGACCTCATCCTTCTCATTGTACTCATCCAAAGTCTTGCCCTCCAAGTAATCAATATCGGTACTAGCCATCTTCCAATCCTTGTTCATGGTCTTGTCGAGAGGATCAGAGTGGACCAATTTGGACATCCTCTCTTCGGAGGAGGTGGGCTCGGGGACATCCCAGTTGGCCCATGTGAGATTTGGTTTGCCGAGCTCGGACAGTCTCTTTTGCCATTGTTGGCCCTTGGTTGCTGGGGGCAGTTGGGATGCGTTGAGCATATCTTCGAGGGGGCCGGCTAGGATAGTGACGTGGTCGGCGCCAAGCTCTTTCATCGCGAGTGTCTCTCGAGCGGTGATGGTTCTGGCTGTCAGACTCTGTGGTTTACATGTACCGCAAAATACTCACGAAGCGGCCTTGATCAAAGGCTGGGTCTTGCCAGTCTCCTTTGCCAATCTCTTGTATGTATCCCGGATATGGATCATCCGATTAGCCATAGGATGTTGAGTAGCTGGATCTTCGACATCGGGCCAAAGTTCAACTTGGACATGTGCTCGAGTCTCGTTAAAGTATGGCGAGATGGCCAACATACCAGCTTGACTCGCAGCGATAGCTTGGTGAAGCGAGAATAGGGCTGTGCCAAGAGATCGGATCCCGTCGGGAAGGATATTTTTGGCGGCGTTGACACCGGCTGAGGTGGTTGGGATCTTGATAGTGTATCGATCACTACCGGTCAGCTTGATGCTCAAGACGCGGAACGAAAGGCGTACTCGGAGATACCTTCGGCGTTGAATGCTTTCTTGTATGCCCTGGCGTGGTCTTCGATGGCCTTTTGGTCGTAGCCGAATCGAGGACTGGCTTGGGCAAGAACTCGACCAGAGATGAGGGGTACGATCCTCTTTGCGAATCGTGCCGTCTACTGGTCAGCTCTGTGACATCCCAGCAAGTCCAAGAGCAAGACCTACCAAAACGGTATGAATATCCAACCAGTCTTTATCCTTCATCTCTCGGATGGTCTGCTCGATGATCTCCTTGTTCTCGGGAAGGAGCATCTGCTGTTGAATAACAATTTGGTTCGAGGTCACATCATGAGGAGTGAAAGGGACAGCTTTGATCCATGATAGGTGGTACGAGTCGACATCGACTTTGACACCCGAGTTCTCGAGCTGTTCAAGTAGGGATAGGTCTTTGGTCATTGTGAAGGCTGTGGGTGGGGATTCTGAAAATCTGTGATGGAAGTGAAGAGATGCTGTCGAAGAAGACCGTAGCCGCTGCCTCCTATATAGTTAGTCGGCCGGCTTACTTGCCCACCCCACCCGCTCGCTTCTTCGCTCCGACAACCTAGCCGGAGATGTCCCATTGAAATACCGCACCTTTCCCTTCTTATTCCGTATGTTCCACTGATTATCCGCCCTCGACACTCAACTAGGCAATTCACTCGCGCTAAGCCGTGCCTGGCTGACGTACCCCGCGGAGCGTTCTCTGGGCAAACCACCACCTCCTTCTTGGCCTTTCATTGCCGACTACCGATACTTCCGCCTCTTGGGGCTGCGAGCTCAGCTCGCCCACTGTTACTCAGGCGTACTCGCTACATCGCTTTCCTGATCGCCATCATCGGCCGTCGGCGTCGGCGTCGGGATAATAGAGTGATGTGAGGGGCTGTTTGGGGAACAACAACTCGGTCCGGGGAAGGATATATATCGTCCAACTCCCCCCACCTAGCCGTTTTCATCTACATCCCAGGACCTCAACCAGCTACGCTAGCTTCATCCACTACTTTCACCTTGAAATATCATTATGCCCGATATAGAACCAGTCTCGAGTACTCCTCACAGTATGGAGTACTCTAAGAAGGACCACGAGATTGAACATTTCGAAAGCGCATCCAAGACTGAGCAAGTCACAGTCGGGGTAGCAGACAGGAATCGTAATGTATCAGCCAAGTACGTCACCTGTTCCCATCTCGTCAAGTGCTTATGACTAGGATCCAGAACCCTTTGCTCGGTCTATCGAGGGAATCACTCTACCACATATCCGACTCCTTTTGCGCTGAACATGGCTTCAATGACAAGGTCGACCTCTTCCGTCGTGCGGCTGTATTGGCTCAGAATCCAAATGACTATGAATCGTTACCCGAATTAACTGAAGAAGACAAGTTTTGGGTCAAGAGGGAATACACCCGTAAGCTCACCACATACAATCAGGCAGGAGCTGACGGTTCAGACAAGTGGAGTCAGACTCCGGCGCTTTATTACCTAGTCTTTGTCTGTTCCATCGGATCAGCTATCCATGGCTGGGGTGAGTTTGAATCTCATATCCCCTACCCCGTGCTGACCCTCAGATAACACCGGTGCGAATGGAGTACGTCGTCTCCCTACCTGAGCATCGGGGTGAATACTCACTCTCAGGCAAATCTGAGTTTCCCAGTCGAGTTCGGAATTGTCGAAAATACCTGGCTCGTCGGTATGGTCAACTCTGCGTAGGTTTCTCCCAATGATGACCACCTGGGGCTGACAATCAGCCCATCGCTAGTGGTAGGAACAATCTCTGCCATGCTTTGTGATCCATGCAATCACTACCTAGGAAGAAGAGGCACGATCTTCTTCACCGGTCTTTTCTGCGTTTTTCCTGGTGAGTCATAGTTCTCACTACCCCCATGATATGAGTCGCACTAATTTGCAGTACTTGGTCAAGCGTTCACCAGAAATTGGTGGGAGCTATTCATCTGTCGATGTTTACTTGGTTTTGGGATGGGTATGAAGATTACCACTATCCCCATCATGACTGCCGAGACGTGAGTCGGAGCTACCTCACCGCAGGCGAACACTCTGACATGCAGTGCGCCACCGTCAATCCGAGGAGCTTTGGTCATGTCTTTCCAGCTGTATGTCTCCCTTCTGTCCGAATCGACATGTGCTGACAACGTAGCTGGGTAGCATTCGGTATCTTGTTTGGTTTCGTGAGTTCCTCTAGGTGAGAGTAGGAAATGATACTGACTCAATGTAGTGTAGCAATTTGATGTTTTACCAAGTCGGTGAAAACGCCTGGCGAATCATGTTAGCGGCCGCATTCGTTCCTGCTGTCCCGCTTCTCATTATGGTCTGGTGGATCCCCGAATCGCCTCGATGGTTGATGAAGAAGGACCGATATCAGAAAGCGTTCAGGTCGTTCTGTCGCCTTCGAAAAGCCGAAATTCAAGCTGCTAGGGATATGGTCAGTCCACATTTACTTACTACAGAGACTTGTCGGAATTAGCTGACCTGCAGTTCTATGCCCATTGTCAGATTCTCGAGGAGAAAGATGCGTTCAAGGGTACAAATTACTTTTCAAGATTCAGAGATATCTTTACCGTTCCACGACTGAGGAGGGCCAATATCGCCACTTGGACCGTTATGATCGGACAACAACTCTGCGGTATCAACATCATGGCCGTACGTCTATTACCCATTGTATTCGATGATGGCATGAGCTGATGACTAGTTCTATAGTTCGACAATCTTTGCAGAAGCTGGATACTCAGTTCAACAGAGTCTTTTGGCTAGTTTCGGTTTCGGTCTGGTCAACACCATCTTTGCCCTGGTAAATCCATTGCTGATCCGAAAAAGGCAAGTACTGACCATTCAGCCTGCGATCTGGACAATCGACACTTTTGGTCGAAGGAATCTGTTATTGTTCACATTCCCAATGATGGCCATTATGCTTTTCTGGGCTGGATCGGCATTTTACATGGACGTCAGTAGTCCTCACCGGGTCCCACTCATCGCTGCCGGTAAGTCTCTCCGTCCCTCCGCCATCCATCTAAATTAGGCTAACATACATATAGCCGTCTACGTCTATACTGCGTTCTACTCCCCCGGAATGGGACCTGTACCATTCGTGTATGTCGACTCCCGTCAGCCGTCAAGTCAAGCTCACCCCCTAGATACGCGGCTGAATCGTACCCACTTACCCATCGAGAAATCGGCATGTCGTTTGCCGTTCAGCAAAACAATTTCTGGGCAGCCGTCCTCGGTTTGACTTTCCCTAGTGTCCTCTCGGCACTAGGTCCTTCGGGGACATTCTACCTGTACGGAGGTACCAATCTCCTAGGTAAGCTATACATCATTGCATCGATACAAGAAATCAGCTGATCACAATCAGCTTGGGTACTATGTTTCCTCCTCCAACCCGAAACTGCGTAAGTCTTTCTCGTTGTCTGAAATCCGATACTGACAGGATATAGACGACGAACACTCGAGGAATTGGATTTCGTGTATGCCGTCCCGATGCCTGTATTTATCAAATATCAGACAACGACTTGGTTGCCGTGGTTTATCCGTCGATATGTCTTTTGGAGAAAGGATGCGAAATTGCAGCCACTCTATCAGCTCGAAGGTGTTGGTGGTGAGATGCCAGAGAAGGCGCACTAGCTCGAGAGGGATATGCGGGCAAGGGTTGCGAATCCAGGAGTGTTGTGTATGTACACGAGTCGAGGGAGTGTGGACTGAAGAAGACAAAGCGGACAAAGAAGACATTCTGTCACTGTGTAAGGATGTATCAGTACTGCTATGCGATCTTGTGGCGGAACAGCTGCCAAGAGGGTGCCACAGCTCACTGGTCAAAGGAGCAAGGATGACGAGGAGGAAACCGTTGATCCCCTTGGATGAAAGGACCAGTGAGCATCGCGCTCATGTCTCCATCATGGGACCAGCCCTCTTCTTGTCCACACTCAACATCATTTACCGCTACTCACAGATCAGCTAATCAGCTCACTAACAAGTTTTCACCAGACAGACAATCACCCAATCGCAATCCAAAAAAATGCGAACAGACCCATTTCCCGCTTGGCCAACCCACTCCAAGCCCCAACTCAACGACCTGGAACTCATTGCCCAGACCCCACACCATACACTCTTTCTCCAGCATTTCACCCTTACGCAACTGGACGAGACTGGGAAAGAAGGTAAAGAGAGCAAACACGATTACGACGTGGTCAAACCAAAACCTAATGCTCCCGCCCCATTGGCAGGGAACGACGACTGGGAGAGGGTCCTTTCTGATCCTGAAGATTTGGAGGGGCTGGCATATAAGAAAGTCGTCAGGGTTCAATATCGACATAAGCAGAGTGGGGTTATTGTGAGTTCGTAAGCTGCTTCCCGGTGCATGTATTCATGGTAGGCATCGAGGGAGGTCGTAGTCTGGCAGCCAAAGAAGTTTCCAGGAGGTACGTCAACACTCGCCTCATCCCATGATTAGCTGACAAGACCAAAAGGGGCGATTTGTAGACCGTACGTATACTACCCCGATGGATCTCAAGCCTTACTTTATCTGGAGGAATGGCGGCGAGAAACCAACAAGATTTCAATCTGTAAATTTGCCCGCCACTATTATCCAGGCTGACTCGAAGGCTTTCCAGAGGGAATGATGGAATACACTCCCTCTGGTCTCGCTGAAAGTCCATTGTAAGACTCACATGCTAGCTGTGATATAAGACACTGATGAAGAGGGTGGCAGCGCTTCGAGAACTGAAAGAGGAAGGTGGCGTCGAAAACAGTATGTCTCCCTCTCATCTCCCATGTCCGCGATAGCTCGACTGACCCATAAGACGACAAGGTCACCATCACACTACTCGATCACTGGCGAAAGGATGGCTTTGTCCCGTATGTCCCCCTTGGTCTCCCCAGGTTCGGCTGGGTTTGAGCTGACATTGGAGTGGAATGGGCCAAGATCGACATTTCTTCAGAGTGGCGATTCACGGCCTTGAAAAGGGATTCGTACCAGAACCAGAACCCGAAGATGTGAGCGATCTATCTGCTCGTGGGGATATGAAGAAGATGACTGACAGGGTAGGATGAACGAATCGTAGTGAAAGTGGTCCCTATTGATGGGAAGTTGAGACATCATTTCTCGCGTGAGTCAATAATACAGTACGTAT
>Ga0308160_10006236_pt1 | contig 12210 bp, 9 predicted proteins | sample PhyFR1_FD_201036 | JGI IMG/M metagenome (GOLD analysis project Ga0308160, IMG submission 201036) | Phyllosphere microbial communities from UC Gill Tract Community Farm, Albany, California, United States - DLSLF.R1 | ecosystem: Host-associated > Plants > Phyllosphere > Unclassified | place: USA... | reverse complement strand
TACCCCTCTGGGTATTTGGGTCCTTTTCAATACTAACTTCTACAGTGATCGCATCAAATACGCTAACCTTTACACTCTTTCCACCAGAGGTGGGGATGGTGATTGAGTAGTCCTCCGGGTCGAAGGTATGAGTTTCTTTCTTGAATGTAATCAATCCTTCCAGTCCAAGGCTACACATCAGCTAGGCATTAAGAGAGATGGGGAGACTTACGCAGAGACGAATACGGCTAGACCATTCCTGAATGTCCTAATGACGAATGCTTCTTCAACAGACCTTCCCTTGTTTCTCGACTTGAGTGCTAGACCGACGTAGAATTCTACTGAAGCTCGACCGGCCATTTGAGCGAGCCTATGTCGTTTATTGACTACATTCAGTGTCTTGTCGACGTGCGCTTTAGATTGTAAAGAGGGATGAAGCGGGGTGTAATTGATTGCAGCTGCCAACTGTCGGTGGGCTAAGACATCTGCGTATCGCCTGATCGGAGACTACATATTAGCATCTGGATTAAAGACAATCAAGGGGACGAACGGTAAAGTGGGTATAGATCTTGCTGGCTAGACCGTAATGCCCATAGGCATCTTTCGAGACACTTCCAGAACAGAAGTATTCGGCGGCCAACATACATCGAGTAGCCATGATCCTGACTAGAGTATTGAATTCAGGTTCCTTTGGATCCTGTTCATCAGCTATCTCTCGAGGTATATATGGTGGAGTGACTAACGACACATTGATCAAGCGAGTCGGCTAGTGCTTTCGAGCTGGAAACATCTAGCGTCATTCCCTTTCGCTTCATCAATAGATCTTGTAGAGCCTCGAAATTGGTCTTTGGTGGGGGAGCGTGACGTCTGTGTCATCAGCTATATTCACTTGGAATGGGAGAGACGAACCGTAAGACGGCGGTAGCAGGGAAAGCTTCCTGGATCTTGGCAGCCACACTGATGTTGGCCAACAACATGAACTCCTCAACGAGACTATTAGTCTCTCGTTGCTGTTTCTGCTCGACATCGATTGGCTCGGCACTCTCGGAGGAGTCTAGGTGAATCTTGAGTTCGGCAGAAGAGAGGGATAGTGCTCCGGCTCTGATTCGGCCTTCCTTTAGCTTGATGGCGATGGTGTTGAGTAGGCGGATGGAGGTGGTAAGGGGATCGTTCTGTTTCCTGATACGTCAGTCGATGCGCAAATAAAGGTTGGAGCACGCACTTGTCATCCTTCCTGAGCTGGGCGGCTTCGTAGGTGAACGCTTCTTTGGAGGCAATGACTGATTTGGCAAATCGGACATTAACGATCTCGGCCTCGGGCGTTAGTTCCTAGTTGTCAGCATCGTGTTTAAGAGATAGAAGAGCAAACGTACCCAGATGACAGAGAATGCAAGTCGCTCGACGAAAGGTCGGAGGGAACATAAATTCGTTCCGAGCAGCTCTGGCAACATATCGATTCGCTTGTCAACGAGATAGACGGTCGTACCACGAGAAGCAGCTTCGGAGTCCATTGCATTGTCGGGTAGGACAAAGTTGGATACATCGGCGATATCTGCGTATCAGCATATTTCTTGCCTGATGAGGGAACAGGGTTGACTCACGGACACCAGCTTCGATATTGCCGTTTGGTAAAGGTCGAGCGTGAAGAGCATCATCGATATCTGTACATCCTTTCCAATCAGCGCTGCGTTTCAGAGAGTGAGGTGGGACATACCAGGAGGATCAATACTACAAATCAAAAGATCTCTCAGATCCTCTCGATCTCGCCAAATGACATTATCAACATCTTTAGGTGGGACGACCCAGCTCTCACCCTCGACAGGTAAACATTCAAGAATAGCTTTTCCAAATGGCCTATATGGGACTTCGTACTCGAGCAGCAAACTCTCTTGTTCCGCTTCTTTACTTTCAACTTTACCTAATGATCTAACGAAATGACCATCTGGGTAACGCGAGTTGACGGACCAAGAATCTATTGTGACTAGGATCTTTTGGTCAATTAGCTGAGGTGCTTGTCGGGTTCGGAGTCTGATTCGGGGTAATGATCGAGATAAGGGGGTTGCGAAGACTGTTTGTTGAGATAGTGAGGTGAGAGCTGCTGCTGATAGTGACGATCGGTCTAGATGACAGACGTATCTGGCGGTCAGCTGTGCTATCACAGTGTGAGGTAAGACGTACGCTCTCCAATTTCGCTTGATGACTCCGACGACTCGACCGGTAGGTTGAACCTCTCTTGGCTTCTTCTTGGTCTCGTCATCGACATCCATAGACTCTTTCTGGGTGTCCTTTGCTTCCTGGTCAACGACACCTGCCCCCTCATCATCCTCAGCATCATCGTCTCGTAGAGCCACTGCCAGTCAGCATTACGACTGTAGAAAATGAGGATACGTACAGTCCTGATCGAGGACCTCCTCTCCCGGGGCTTTCCATTGATCCTTGGGGAAGATCTCGACGACGACCATGTCCCCATCGACCGATCGATTCATGGACTCTCGGCCAACTAGAAGGACAGGCTTGTTGAGCGTAGGTATTCTGACAGTACCCTGCAATATCAGCTTGTACGCTACAGTGAGTACGGTCAGCTCACCTCGAGGTAGTTGTACTGGTTGGCAACGTAGTGGCCCTGGAAGTACCGTCCGCTCTTGACACCGGCAGTGAGCACATCTTGAGGAAGGTACTGATCATCAGCCAGGATTCAAACGAGAGATAAATGAGGCGTACCTCCTGGTAGATCCGCTTGGCACGCCTCTCTGATGGGGCGACCTCGTCCACACCTCCAACTACCAGATCGACGAGCTTCTCCCGCTCCTCCGGCTCCAACCCATCAACATATTCCCTCGTGCAAATCGCAATAAGCCCCTCGGCCTGAGCAATCTCCCTATTCCTTCGATCATCGGACAGTAAAATCAATTGAGGTGGGCTCGAAACTGAAGATCGCAGATGCTCATTATAGAAATGTAATGTCTTTCGAATAGCTCGGTCATTTCGATCATTGATTCCTTCTATTCCTGTTTCTTCGTCTTCTTCCTGATGTGTTGCGGTCTCTCTACGCTCTTCGTTCCACCATACCCATACTTGACGAGCGTCATCTTGGATGAGTTGTTGAAGACGGTTGTAGAGGGGTAGCGATCGATGACGGGTTTCTCGGATTGTCGTCGATGGGACTACTAGCGGTAATGATGTGGGTAACGAGATCAGGAGATCCATCTGATCATCAGCTAGGTCCAGTTTGTGTGAGATAGTGAGCTCACCTGGTGCAGAACGACGTTTGTGTCGACTACAAGCCAATGACCCTGCTTGGTATCAAGCTTGGTGTGCTTTGTAAACCCCTTGTTGGGCAATACCGGCCGGAAACCAGGAAAGTCATCACATAAATGACATTGCTCAAATCCACAAGGAATATCATCACGGACATATCGTTCTCGCAAGACTGCTTGATCAGCTTACTCCAATCAAGCTTGACGAGTGAGCTTACAAGTCAAGACTTTCCCTTTGGCGGTCTTTCGCATGAATCGAGTTTGAGAAACAGACACATCCTCTCTATATCTCTTGAGGATTGTAATAGGTGGTCTAGGCTTTGATGATCCTTGTGCTGTTTCCATCTTGACTGCCATGATGACTATGGCTTACTACTACTACTATCAGTGACTGACTGATGAATCGACTTTAAGACGAGTATTTTTGATTCCGTCAAAGAATGTGGAGACTCCATGGTCCATGACGTTCAGCCGCACGAATGAACCTAGAGCTATGTACGTACAGACCCATGTCGCAAGTACAGGAAAGCAAGAAGCTACGTATAGCCTTCGTACATCCGGACCTTGGTATTGGTGAGCTCGATCTGTTGGAGAACGAATTAAAGCTGACATACCAGGCGGTGCCGAGCGACTGGTGGTGGATGCGGCAGTTGCACTGAAAAATCGTGGGCATGAAGTCGTCCTCTTCACCTCGCGTCACGACAAGGCGAGGTGTTTCGAGGAGACCAAGGATGGTAAGCTCATCTGACCTATCGTCAAGACCAAGCTGACCGATGAAGGTACACTGCCCGTCAATGTCCTCGGCTCATCAATCCCTCGGTCCCTACACCCTAAATTCCCAATGACAATTATCTTCTCCATCCTTCGCTCTTTACTTCTGGCATTCCTCCTCTCGATGTCTTTCTTGATGCCTGGTCCAGCCTCTCCAATGAACCCATTACATGGAATCGAACATTTCGACGTCTACATCGTCGACCAGCAATCCGTCTGTGTTCCCTTGCTGCGTTTCTTGACGGGAACGAGGGTGGTCTTTTATTGTCATTTCCCCGATAAGTTACTCAGTGGAGGCTGGATCTTTGGGGAAGATAAAGTAGAGAGGACTGAGGGAGGGATATTGAAGAAGCTGTATAGGTGGCCTATCGATAAGCTGGAAGAGTGGACGACTGGTACGTTTCCTCTTTCTGGCCTGTACGTTCTGACGGTCAGGTCAAGCGGATGTGATCCTTTCCAATTCTCTCTTCACGTCCAAAGTATACGCGAAAGCGTTCCCGTCCCTCGCCGAGCGGCAGCCAAAGGTTGTATACCCATGTATCGACGTCAACCTCTACCAAGCATCCAAAAAGAAACAGAATGGAGAGGGTGTCGAGCTAGTCAAATCGTGAGCATTCATGACATGCTTCAAGCTTACAGTTCTAGTGATCAGCCTACACTACTCTCCCTCAACCGATTCGAGGAGAAAAAGAATGTCGCCCTCGCAATCAAGGCGTTCTCGAGATTGCAAACCAGCCAATTGCTGTCCCCTGACGAATTCACCAAGCTTAGACTTGTCATCGGAGGTGAGCATATCAATGAGAACTGAGCGATACTGATGTCAGGCGGCTACGACGATTCAGTCCCCGACAACGTCCATACCCTCACGCAGCTCAAGAACCTATGTGCCGCCCTAGCCTTGACATACCATACTATCGAATCACCTCAATCTCCACCTCCACCAGCTCATACTCAAGTCATCTTCCTCTTGAATTTCACAACCGCTCAAGGATCTTATCTCCTTACATCGCCCAATACTTTGGCTCTACTATACACTCCCTCAAATGAACATTTCGGGATAGTCCCCCTCGAATCTATGGCATGTGGTCTACCCGTCTTGGCAGTAAACTCTGGCGGACCAACAGAGACAGTTATCGACCTCTCGAAACCAGGTGGTACAGGCCTTCTTCGCCCACCAGACGAGATACTCTGGTCAGAAGCGATGAAAGACCTCATCACGCTGCCTACTGAAGAGAGAAAACAAATATCGACAGTAGCTAAGAAAAGGGTCAATGATCATTTCTCGGCGGAAACACTTGGAAAAGAGATGGAAGCTGCTTGTAGAGAGGCAATTGGTGCTGGAAAGGGAAAAGCGGTGAGCGATGAGATAGGAGATAAATTCATCTGGTATGGAGTGGTTATGATGGGTGTTGCCGTTGCTGGATTTGGGGCTGTCTGGATACTGGTGGGGATTTGATGTAGACATGCATAGATGGGCACTTATGCGAATGACCATATACGAAGTGAGTCGTCGAGTGGTCTGGGACGTAGTGACTTCTTGGGCGCTGGTCTGGCGGGCAACAGACTTTGCTTGTCCTGAACTGCTTCCTCGTCACTATCGTCCTCGCTGCTCTCTGACTCGCTTTCGCTAGAGTCACTCTCTTCATCATTCGTCTCTATTGGGGGCGCTCTTGAGCCAGCCGAAGCCATCATGAGCGGCTTGAATGGGTGGAACTGGACACTTCCTACTGCATCTGCCATTAGCTCATCCATTGTGTGTAGACACACCTTTCGCCATTCTGCGTCCAAGGAGCGGGGCTGGCAGCTCTGGCTGCTCACTGAGCATGCTACTGGTGTCCCATGTCGTGATGGTGCCCTCCTGATCTCGTTAGCTTAATACAACTCTGAGTTTAAAGCAGCTGACCTGGTCGCCACTGGCCATGTACCTGCCCCATGGATCTAGATCGAACCAGAGTCGTTGGTTCGTATCGCCTTTCCTCGGCAGCGTCGACATCGCCTCTGTTGGATTACGAACATCATATACTTGAATACAATCTGATCTCCTCGAGGCGATGAACAGATGATTTGGCGATAGAGGGTGGAATTGGATCTACCGTCAGTCCAAGTATTGACAGTCGGGACATACCTGAGTAACACCTCCTGGTTCTATACCGTCAAGATGGCCTACTGGTCCATCATGATCTTCTTGATATAAGGTGACTGATCCGCTAAAACTTCCAGCAGCATACAGGCCGGAGTAGTCTGTGCTGAATGCTAGTGCCGAGATGATCCCTACGAGTCAGCTTGACGGCGAGGCTAGGGAGCTGAACGTACCTTTCTGACCACCCTTATCCCGCTTCGTGGAGGAAGTCTTGATCCTCTCTGAGCCACCGTGTCCCGGGGAAGCGATATCGAATACCTCTATCGCATTCTCATGACCGCAGTATAACCTGTCTATGTCAGCCAATCGTGGATTTAGCGATACAATAGACGCACCTGTTTGCATCCGGATTGAAAGCCATAGAATGTGGTGCAATGAATCTCTCTCGATGATCAATGATAGGATAAGTCGCTCGAACCTACTACATGCGTCAGCCCCCATTCAATCACCCCAGGATAGAACATACCCGGCCATCTGTAGCATCAATAAGTCGAATACTGGTATCCCGTACAGACGCCACGAAGCAGAATGTCTCCGGATGATTGAGCGATGCGGTAGGATACCAGAGAGATGAATGAATAGCATCAGGTTGGGTGAAGCATCGAGGTGGTCGACTCAGGTCGGGATCAGCATTAGCAGGCCTGTTCATTAGCTTGCTGAAATGGCAGAGAGGGTTGGGTACTGACGTGTCGTAGATCCTAAACACCCTATCTTCTGCCGTCGTTAGGATACTAGTTCCATCATAACACCTATACATCAGCTGAGGCCTTGCACGACTCCAATGACTGACCACCTTGCAGACCGTAAAAAGTTCCCATCAACCTCTGAGTCTAAAGTACCGGCGCTGACCGCTGAAACCCCTTTAGGCTCTTGGGTGAAATTATATAGCGGTGCAGTGGGATATACGACTGGTAGAGTTGAAGGGCCAGCCTCGGCGTTAGGGTGAGGTTCTAGATCCATGCTTGTGAACGTATGAGAGGAGGAAAGGTGTAGGTATAAGGGGTAGTAGGATTGACTTTCCTCCACCTTTGAATGGTCGCGTCAAAATTGGATCATGAATCAACTCGACAGTTCATATTTCCATCAATTCGACACCTTATACCAGCCATACGACTATAGCGAAACCCCGAGGCAATCTCGAACCTTTCTCTGCACCCCAGATACGATAGCCCCCTTCGTTTCTTCTGTTGCGATATCTATCCGCAGATTACTCGCTAAGACGCCAACCAAATCGTCATGTCATCAAGCACGGCTCGTTAGCAATATCTTTGGTCTCAGTGTTTGCCAGATTGACGGACTGAAGAGTACAGGTCAACATTATGGAGGGGATGCAGGCCACAGATGGGAGCCGGTACTTCAATGGCGCAGTGAGAGATGTCATGAGGCAAGCAGCGGGCCAGGAAACACTGGCACAAAAGCTCCAGAGAGAGCAGGATGCTAAGCGCACAACGAGACGTGTGAGTTGTGATTGAAGTGAATCAAGGGCTGGCTGACCAAAAGCAGGGCAAACAGAGGCCAAGCATAACTCCTTTCGCCCCTGGACGAAACAGTTTGGACGGGAAGGGCACAATCCCTGCAGCTTCCACTGGATCACAGCGAGGAACTCACCTGTCAGCGGCACCCATTCCAAAAGCTCCTCCACGTAAAGCTCCCAACGAGAATGCTCAAGCTGGACCTTCCAGATCGAGACCCGAAGCGCAAATTATCGCTGGGTCCCGGAGGAAGCTCAACCTGAATCACACCGAGGGGAGCGAGGACGACTGGGTCATGCAGGAGAATCCAGGTGAGTGATCTACTTAATCGAATGCACCAGCTGATCAGCATAGTACCGGACACTCGCTGGGATGCCCCTCATCAGACTGAAAACGCTGGCCCATCTCGCTGGCAACAAACACCTCATTTCACTAGGGGTGCACTGCAACGCAGAGATGGAGGCCATCATCCGCCGCCGATCTATGCCCCATCAGGTGGACGAGGTCGGTCAACCACAACGAATTCCCGAAGTGCGAGTCCCACAAAGAAGAAGACGTCTCACCGACGACTCTCGAACGCCGATGTCCCATATGAAGAGGAGGAGCAGATCGAAGATCCAGAGGGGCCATTCCCCGAGGACCAGGAGGGCAGTGATTTCGAAGTTGTGGACCCACCTGGACACCCGCCCACCAAAGCGACAAATCCTTCGAACGTGTTCACGAGTGGTGTGGTGGAGGGAACACGCGCTGGTTCCGCAAGACGATTGACGGGATCGGCCTCACCTCAAAGAGCCACAACAGGATATGTCGATACGAAAGGGAAGGGCAAGGCTGTCGACCACGACACCTATCCGGTGCCGAAGGCAATTTTCAAGCCCCGAAAGACACGACAATCAACAGGCTCGACGTCACCTGTAAAGCCGATCTCTGCAGCGGGACAGTCTGATCCAAAAGGAAAAGGCAAGTCACCAGACCGCGGATATATCGAGATTGATGAACAATCGGCAAGCGGCGAACATGAAGACGGTCATCACCCTCTGCCTGCGCCACCGACGAAGAAAAGTGTGATACCGACGTCTGGCCTCTCACACAATGTGTTGATGTGCTGTAACACTCAGGTGGTGTGGTGTGTCGATTTAAAGGGTGAAAAGCGGAGGATAAGAGTACGGCAGGTCGAGCTTCATTCCGACGGCATCGTTCTTGGCGATTCAAAAGAGAAGAGATCAACTCTGTTTATCGCTCTGCCGAATATCAGTGGGACTGAGGTAAGTTTCTGCACTGGCGTTATATCGATGCACACTGACATCTCAGAGTTGCGAACGATCAGCCTGTCCATTCATCATCCTCAACGTCAAGACGAAGCTGCCGAAAACCAAACTTGACTCTGACAGGTTAAAGAGCTTGTTGCTACCAGGCATAACGGGGAACAGCCGTCGCGCACCAACGGAAGATGAGATGTCGACTTTACGATTCTTCATAAACCTCGAGTCGGGTGCGGACTCTGAAGAGTTCGTAGAAGGACATCGTCAGCTGACCGAGTTTCTGACCTACAACGTGAAGTTCAGACTTCGGTAAGTCCTGACATGTGGGATCTCCAGCTGACGGATCTAGTCGACAAGAGTGTGAAGGTCATCGCGCTGTTGGGCCCAAACCAAATCATGACGATAGTGAAGCGCCGGCCGCAGCCAAGCAATCACTCCCTTTGGCGGCGAAGAATCACGACCTTGATCGAACGCCCAATCAAGACCCGGCTGTGCCTAGACAGCGAGCGAGGCCGTCGGTCGAGCTTCCAGGCAGGAATTCTACAGCCAAGCAATCGGCCAGACCTCGGGAGAAGGTCAAAGACCGAGAGATTGAGCCTCCCAAGGCAAAGTGAGCATACCATCTGATCTTGCAAGCGCCCTCACTGACATACACCAAGGCCATCAAAGATTGCCAAGCTTACGAATTCCTTTTTGGGAATGATTCCTTCCCGACAGAGCAATCGCTTGTCTGGTGCCAAGCCGACTGCGAGCGAGGCAGAGGATCTCTGTTCCGAAGACGAGGTCGTTCCGGAACCGCCAAAAACTCCAGCTGTGGCCCCTCCTCCTGATCGAGGCACCGTGTGAGTTCCCACAATGCGGAGCGATTGGCAGTACTTATGATCCAGCTTATTCCCGTTTCCACTTAGTGGTCGTTCTATCTTGAATATCACGAAAGGTGACCTATGGCGTGTGATGAGTGGAGAGTTCTTGAATGATACACTCATAGAGTGGGGTCTACAGTACGTCATTTCTCTATCTCAAGATCCAGGTTGAAGGTCTAGACTTTTGCTGAGTGATCTGAAAGGAGCAAACTCCGAATCGGATATTCACCTTTTCAATTCATTCTTCTACTCCAAAATTTCGTCGAAGGAGAGAGATAAGAAGTAAGTCCAATATTTATGGAATCTGCTAATGATCAGGTTACAACCCAAGACCGAATCATCTGAAGCTCGTTGGCCCGCCTACGAGACGGTACGAAAATGGACTAAATCAGTTGATGTATTCTCCAAGAAATTTATCATTGTACCCATCAACGAAGAGTACGTTATTACTTTGGCCTGTTGAAACAAAGCTGATGAGTAGATATCATTGGTACCTCGCAGTCATCTACAATCCTGGTCTACTGCTCGTTCAGCCCCCAGCCGACACTCTACCCCCGCCTACCGAAAAGGTCGAAACGCCTCCAGGTGCAGATGCCACGCCGGACGCGAATGACGAGAATGATATCGACGCTGAACTTGGTTCGGCTCGGGAGGATTCGAATCCCGATGCTCCTAATTCAATCATGGCGATCCCTGATTGCGACGACGAGCCAATGGATGGATCTCATGTTGCGGACGAGTCTGTGGATGAGTTGGACTGTATAGATCGTTCTCCACCCGTGACCAAGATAAAGGATCAGATGCAGGACCTAGAGATTGGATCTGGATTTGCTCGACCCCGGATCAGGAGGCCTCCGCCGCCAGGTCGTCCGATATCAGATCCGACTCTCGACGCATATCGGTCACAAATCGAGAATCATGCTTCAACCAGTCGAGCCGAGGAACCTGTATCGAAACCTGAATCTGTCAAGGCAGTACCAGTCAAGGCAGAGCGTGCCCCAGACCATATTATCCTAGACAGTCAGAAGTGGGTGTTTCCTTAACCGCTTGTATACCTAGCTAACAGCCAGATCTTGGATTATCACCTTTGATTCTCTTGGAGCAACTCACAAGGCAGTCGGGAAAAACTTGGCACAATGGCTTCAGTGGGAAGCTAGGGACAAAAAGGGTGGAAATTATGACCATGTCCAGGTGGAATATACCCATGCTCAGGTAAGCTCTCGTCAATTTTGATAGGAGTGAAGCTGATGATCTAGGTCCCACTCCAAACAAACTTCTCGGATTGCGGTCTATACCTCGTTCACTACGCTCGTCAGCTCCTCACCAACCCCGAAACTGTCTTGAAATTTGTCGAGGTGAGCAATTCAGGTCATCTTCTGACAGGGGCTGATGTATAGCGACGCCTACCCCGCAAAGATAGTGATGAACGCAAACAATTTGATGCTGAGATCGAAACCATCTGGGGAATTAGCCGAGACCACAATCTCCGAGAAGAATGGCAAGCGAAGATCAATAGCTTGAAAGAGCAGTATGAGGGTCAGAAGGTGGAAAAGCCGGCCGAGGATCAACCGGATCCGAAGGCGCCTGAGGAAGGAGATTCGGGGGAGGGGTTTCTTGATGATGTGAATCCTAGAAATGGGGTTGTGCCAGATCTGCCAGCTCCCGATAATGTCGCGGTTCAGGAAGATGAAAGGATGGAAGGACGCGGAGATCAAATCGAGGCTGAAAAGTCTACCGAGATACTCGATGATACCGCAACCGCCGACACACAGCCACCCCACCCATCCAATGCCGATCATGACGCTATGGTCGCTGAACCGTCACCTCGACCGATTGACTCTGAGCAAGACGACCACACCGCTTCAGAAGCCAACTCTGCCATGGCCGAACGTCCCGAGAAATATCACGATGAGCTGGTATCTGACGATGACGAAGCTCCGAGGGCAAGTGCACCACCATCTGGAACCATTGCCGAACCGCGTCCACCCATCGAATCTGGCAAGAAAGGTCGAAGTGGCTCACCTTCCTTGGTACAAGAAGAAGAAGAGGCGGAGGATGATGCCATTAGCAGCGTAGTCTCCGACTCGACTACATCTAATGACACTGGTACTAGAGAACATACCGGTCCAGCGGCAGGGGTGGATGAGTACGATGCTGTCGATCCTGCGTTGGGTGGTCCTGAGGTGGAACATAATCAGCCAACGACCCACCTGGAGGACGAGGGTACAGAGTATAATTACAATCAGCGCCCTGTCGATCCGCCCACCGATGCCGATGTCGGTTCGAGAAACCTTGTTTCGTCCCGAGCCATGACGAAGAGCCTTGATATGATCAAGGCAGCCGGTCTTGTGCACGATTCCAATCCCGGGCCTTCTGGTAAACCGATCTCGCGTCAGGCTCCAGGAGAAAGTGCAGAAGAAGCTATCGATATCGACAACGACGATGAAGATAATACCGACACTGCAC
>Ga0308160_10006235_pt1 | contig 12212 bp, 9 predicted proteins | sample PhyFR1_FD_201036 | JGI IMG/M metagenome (GOLD analysis project Ga0308160, IMG submission 201036) | Phyllosphere microbial communities from UC Gill Tract Community Farm, Albany, California, United States - DLSLF.R1 | ecosystem: Host-associated > Plants > Phyllosphere > Unclassified | place: USA... | reverse complement strand
ACATCGGCGGCCGTTTCGCCTGGGCCTCGTGCTCGGACTACATCGGCCGCAAGGCGACCTATTTCGTGTTCCTGATCCTCGGTTTCTTCCTGTACGTGTCGATTCCGTCGATGGCGCACGCCGGCCAGCTGGCCTTGTTCGTCGCCTTTATTTGCATCATCCTGTCGATGTATGGCGGCGGTTTTTCGACCGTGCCGGCCTATCTCGCCGACCTGTTCGGCACGCAGATGGTGGGCGCGATCCACGGCCGCCTGCTGACCGCCTGGGCCGCCGCCGGCGTGCTGGGGCCGGTGCTGATCAACTACATCCGCGAGTACCAGATCGCGCATGGCGTACCGAAGGCGCAAGCCTACGACGTGACGATGTACGTGCTGGCCGGCCTGATCGTGATCGGCATCCTGCTCAACGCGATGATCCGTCCGCTGGCGGACAAGCACTTCATGACCGATGCCGAACTGGCGGCGGAGAAGAAGCTGGCGCAGGAGCGCGATGTCAGCACAATGAGCAGTGCAGTCAGCGGTAAGCGTGGCGGCAGCGGCGCCGCCGTGGCATCGAGCCCGGCCGTCGTCGCGTTCGCGTGGCTGGCGGTGGGCATTCCGCTGATGTTCGGCGTGTGGGTGACGCTGCAGAAGGCGTCGGTGCTGTTCAAGTAATCGCTGTACGGGCGGTGTAGGCGGGCATGCCCGCCCTACGATGCACCACCGCCGCGGACCGGAATCACGGGCCGCAACATAACGTAGGGTGGGCACTTGTGCCCACGCGGTACACCGCCTGAATCACCGCACTGCCACAACAAACCAACGCAACACAGAATACCGGGACAACACCATGAACCACCCCATCATCCCGATCGCCGTCGCCAACGCCGGCGCCAGCCGCCAGCGCAAGCGCGAAGCCCCGAAGGGCCGCCGCGTCGACCCGCAGGCCCTCGCCGAAGTCCAGGCCCTGCTGGGCGCCGAATCGCGCCAGCGCGACCTCCTGATCGAACACCTGCACAAGATCCAGGACCGTTTCGGCTGCCTGTCGAGCGCCCACCTGGCGGCGCTGGCGCAGGAGATGCGCCTGGCCCAGACCGAGGTCTACGAGGTCGCGACCTTCTACCACCACTTCGATGTGGTCAAGGAGGGCGAGGCGGCACCAGGCGCGCTGACGGTGCGCGTCTGCGCCGGCCTGTCCTGCGAGATGGCGGGCGCGCGCGAGCTGCTGGACAAGCTCCCAAGCCTGCTGGGCCGCGAGGTGCGCCTGCTGGAGGCGCCCTGCGTCGGCCGCTGCGAACAGGCGCCGGCCGCGGTGGTGGGGCAGCATGCGATCCCGAATGCGACCGTCGAGAAGGTCGCGGCGAAGGCCGCCGCCGGCGAGACGACAGATCAGGTGACCAATCACATCGGCTTCATGGACTACCGCGCCAACGGCGGCTACCAGCTGCTGCGCGCCTGCGTCGCCGGCCAGCACGATGTCGAGGATGTGATCAAGACGCTGGAAGCCTCCGGCCTGCGCGGCCTCGGCGGCGCCGGCTTCCCGCTGGGCCGCAAGTGGCGCATCGTGCGTGCCGAGCCCGGCCCGCGCCTGATGGCGATTAACATCGACGAAGGCGAACCCGGCACCTTCAAGGACCGCGTCTACCTCGAGCGCGACCCGCACCGCTTCCTGGAAGGCGCGCTGATCGCCGCCTGGGCGGTCGGCATCGAGGCCATCTACATCTACCTGCGCGACGAATACCACGGCTGCCGCGCCATGCTGGAAGCCGAGCTCGATAAGCTGCGCGCGGATCCGCCGGTGCAGGGCATGCCGCCGATTTACTTGCGCCGCGGCGCCGGCGCCTACATCTGCGGCGAAGAGTCGGCCATGATCGAATCGATCGAGGGCAAGCGCGGCATGCCGCGCCTGCGTCCGCCCTACGTGGCCCAGGTCGGCCTGTTCGGCCGGCCTACGCTGGAACACAATTTCGAGTCCCTGCACTGGGTGCGCGAGATCCTGGAACGCGGCGGCGACTGGTTCGCCAGTTTCGGCCGCAACGGCCGGCGCGGCCTGCGTTCGTTCTCGGTCTCGGGCCGCGTGAAAGAGCCGGGCGTCAAACTCGCCCCGGCCGGCATCACGATCACCGAGCTGATCGCCGAATACTGCGGCGGCATGCAGGACGGCCACAGCTTCTATGCCTACCTGCCGGGCGGCGCCTCGGGCGGCATCCTGCCGGCCGCCATGGGCGACATTCCGCTCGACTTCGACACCCTGCAGCCCTACGGCTGCTTCATCGGCTCGGCCGCCGTGGTCGTGCTGTCCGATCGGGACAGCGCCACCGCCGCCGCCCGCAATACGCTGGCCTTCTTCAAGGACGAGTCCTGCGGCCAGTGCACGCCCTGCCGCAACGGCACGGCCAAGGCGCTCGACATCATCAACAAGCCGGTCTGGGACGTGCCGCTGTTGGGCGAATTGTCGCAGGTGATGCGCGACGCCTCGATCTGCGGCCTCGGCCAGGCCGCGCCGAATCCTTTCGATTGCGTCATCAAATACTTCCCGCATGAGTTGGTGAAACCATGAACGCTCCGATCCAAACCATCACATTCGAACTCAATGGCCGCGCCGTCGAAGCGCTGCCGCACGAGACCCTGATCGAGGTCGCCCGCCGCGAGGGCATCGAGATCCCGCGCCTGTGCTACAAGGAGGGCTTCGAGGCCGTCGGCAACTGCCGCTCCTGCATGGTCGAGATCAACGGCGAGCGCACGCTGGCGCCGTCCTGCTGCCGCCACCCGAGCCAGGGCATGAAGGTCAGCACCGACAGCGCCCGCGCGACCGCCGCGCAGAAGATGGTTCTCGAGCTGCTGCTGGCCGACATGCCGGAAGCCGAATACACCCGCAAGAACGAAGTCGACCTCTGGGCCGAAAAGCTCGGCGTCGGCAAGCCGCGTTTTACTTCGACGCGCCGCCAGCCGCAGCGCGACGCCAGCCACGCCGCGATTACCGTCAACCTGGATGCCTGCATCCAGTGCACCCGCTGCGTGCGCGCCTGCCGCGACGAACAGGTCAACGACGTCATCGGCCTGGCCTTCCGCGGCGAGAACGCGAAGATCGTGTTCGACCAGGACGACCCGATGGGCAACTCCACCTGCGTGGCCTGCGGCGAATGCGTGCAGGCCTGCCCGACCGGCGCCCTGATGCCGGCGAGGGAGGTGGCCCTGAACATTCCCGACAAGCAGGTCGATTCGGTCTGCCCGTACTGCGGCGTCGGCTGCCAGCTGACCTACAACGTCAAGGACAACAAGATCCTGTACGTGGAAGGGCGCAACGGCCCGGCGAATCTGGGCCGCCTGTGCGTAAAGGGCCGCTACGGCTTCGATTACGCGCACCACCCGCATCGCCTCACGAAACCGCTGATTCGCCGCGCCGGCGTGCCGAAGACGGGCGACTTCACGATGGACCCGGACCGCGTGCTGGACGTGTTCCGCGAAGCGACCTGGGAAGAAGCCCTGGAACTCGCTGGCGGGAAGCTGGCGCAGATCCGTGACGAACACGGCGGCGCCGCGCTGGCCGGCTTCGGCTCGGCCAAGGGCAGCAATGAAGAAGCGTATTTGTTCCAGAAGCTGGTGCGTACCGGCTTCGGCACCAACAACGTCGACCACTGCACGCGCCTGTGCCACGCCTCCTCGGTCTCGGCCCTGCTGGAAGGGATTGGCTCGGGCGCCGTGTCGAACCCGGTCATGGACGTGACGCGCGCCGAGGTCATCCTCATCATCGGCGCCAACCCGACCGTGAACCACCCGGTAGCGGCCACCTGGATCAAGAACGCCGTGCGCACGGGCGCGAAACTCATCGTGCTCGATCCGCGCCGCTCGGAGCTGGCGCGCCATGCGCACCGCTACCTGCAGTTCAAGCCCGACACCGACGTCGCCCTGCTGAACGCGATGATGCACGTGATCGTGAGCGAACGCCTGGTCGATGAAGCCTTCATCGCCAGCCGCACCATCGGCTACGAGGAACTGGAAAAGAACGTCGCCGAGTACAGCCCGGAAGCGATGGCGCCGATCTGCGGCATCGATGCCGAGCTAATTCGCTACGTGGCGCGCCTGTACGCGACCTCGAAGGGATCGATGATCCTGTGGGGCATGGGCGTGTCGCAGCACATCCACGGCACCGACAATGCGCGCTGCCTGATCGCACTCTCGCTGATGACGGGCCAGATCGGCCGCCCCGGCACCGGCCTGCATCCGCTGCGCGGCCAGAACAACGTGCAGGGCGCGTCCGACGCCGGCCTGATCCCGATGATGCTGCCGGACTACCAGCGCGTCGACAACGCGCAGGCGCGCGAGAAGTTCGAGCAGGCCTGGGGCACCAAGCTCGATCCGAAGCCGGGCCTGACCGTGGTCGAGATCATGGACGCGATCGACCATGGCCAGATCCGCGGCATGTACATCATGGGCGAAAACCCGGCGATGTCGGATCCGGACGCCAACCACGCGCGCGCCGCGCTGGCCGCGCTCGAGCACCTGGTGGTGCAGGACATCTTCCTGACGGAGACCGCGTACCTGGCCGACGTGATCCTGCCGGCCTCCGCCTTCCCCGAAAAGACCGGCACGTTTACGAATACCGACCGCCTGGTCCAGCTGGGCCGGCAGGCGATCGACCCGCCGGGCGAAGCGAAGCAGGACCTGTGGATCATCCAGCAGATCGCCAACCGCCTCGGCCTGCCGTGGAACTACGGCCACGTGGCCGAAGTGTTCGACGAGATGCGCCATACGATGCCTTCCATCGGCGGCATCACCTGGGAGCGCCTGGAACAGAACGGCGCCGTCGTCTACCCGTGCATGAACGAGGGCGACGTCGGCCAGCCGGTCGTGTTCACCGAGCTGTTCCCGCGCGAAGGGGGCAGGGCGCGTTTCGTCCCGGCCGACATCATCCCGGCCGACGAACGCCCGGATCTTGAATACCCGATGGTGCTGATCACGGGCCGCCAGCTCGAGCACTGGCACACCGGCAGCATGACCCGCCGCGCCACCGTGCTGGACGCGATCGAGCCCGATCCGGTGGCGCTGGTGCACCCGCTGGATCTGGAGCGCATGGGCGTGAAACCGGGCGCGCCGATCACGATCGCCTCGCGCCGCGGCGAAGTGGTGCTGTACGCGCGTGCCGACGACAGCTCGCCGGTGGGGGCGATCTTCGTCCCGTTCTGCTACTACGAAGCGGCGATCAACCGCCTCACGAACGCCGCGCTCGACCCCTTCGGCAAGATCCCGGAGTTCAAGTACTGCGCCATCAAGGTCACGCCGGGCGGAGAAGTCGCACACCAGAGCAGCTATGGTGGCGGCCAAATCCTCGCCGGCATGGCACAATCGGCAACATGAACCAACAAGACTTGCTACGCTACCGCCCGCTCCTCTCCGATGCACGCGCCCACCTCACGCACGAGGTGAGCGCGCTGGACGAGCGGGGCCGTGCTTCGACGATCTCGATTCCGGCCGAACGCCCGCTGACGGTGTACGTGGACAAGCGCGAGCTGGTCACCCTGATGACGCTGGGCGGCGCGCCGGAAGCCCTGACCCTGGGCTACCTGCGCAACCAGCGCCTGGTGCGCAGTATCGAGGACGTGGTCTCGGTGCAGGTCGACTGGTCGGTCGATGCGGTGGCGGTCGTCACCCGCAACGGCATCGCGGATGTGGAAGAGCGCACCGCGAAGAAGGTCGTCACCACCGGTTGCGGGCAGGGCTCGGTATTTGGCGGATTAATGGATGAGGTCGAGACTATTTCCCTGAGTGATAGTGCGCGCCTCACCCAGTCGGTGGTCTACCGCATCGTCGATACCATCCGCACCCAGCAGTCGATTTATAAACAGGCCGGCTCGGTGCACGGCTGCGCGCTATTCTCGAACAAGGGCGAACTGCTCTACTTCGTCGAAGACGTGGGCCGCCACAATGCGGTCGACGCCATCGCCGGCCTGATGTGGCTGGAGGGGATGCGCGGCGACGACAAGGTGTTCTACACCACCGGCAGGCTCACCTCGGAGATGGTGATCAAAGGCGCACAGATGGGTATTCCTTTCCTGCTGTCGCTCTCGGGCACGACGCAGATGGGGCACATGGTGGCCGAAAAGGTCGGCATGTCGCTGCTGGCGCGCTGCACCGGCAAGCACTTCCTGCTGCTGGCCGGGCAGGAGCGGCTCGTGTTCGAACCCGAACTGCTCGATCTTCCGCCCGCTCCACGTCCAGCCTGAATGTCCCTGTTCGACGCCACGGCGCACGCCTTCGGATTGCTGTTCTCGGGCGATGCGGCCCTGTGGCGCATCATCTGGGTCTCGATTAAAACCAGCGTCATCGGCCTGCTGCTGGCCACGCCGCCCGCCGTGCTGCTGGGGTACGCGATTGCCATGCACCGCTTCCCGGGCCGCCGCATCGCCATCTGGCTGGCGCAATGCGCCTTGTCGCTGCCGACAGTCCTCATCGGCTTGTTGCTGTATCTGCTGCTGTCGCGCCGCGGGCCGCTTGGGCCGCTGGAGTGGCTGTTCTCGCAGTCGGGCATCATCGCGGGCCAGTTCGTGGTCGGCCTGCCGGTGCTGCTGGCCTTCACGCTGGCGGCGGTGCAGGCGCTCGATCCCCGCTATGCCGAGACGGCGCGCGCGCTGGGCGCCTCGCGCTGGCGCATCATGAGCACCGTGCTGCACGAGGCGCGCTATGGTGTGATGGCGGCCGTGATCAGCGGCTTCGGACGCGTCATTTCCGAAGTCGGCTGCGCCCTGATGGTAGGCGGGAACATCGAAGGCGAGACGCGCACCATCACCACGGCCATCGCGCTGGAGACGAGCAAGGGCGAGTTCGCGCAGGGGATCGCGCTGGGCATCGTGCTGGTCGCGCTGGCGCTGCTGATGAATGGCGCGCTGATGCTGCTGCAGGGCGAGGCCCACACGGCGGGAGGGCGCGCATGAGGCCCTTGTTGACGGTGCGCGGCCTCGTGAAACGCCATGGCGAGCGCCTGCTGTTCGACATCGATGAGCTGACCCTGGAGACCGCCAGCGCCTACGTGCTGACCGGCGCCAACGGCGTCGGCAAGAGCACGCTACTGCGCGCACTGGCCGGCCTCGAGCCGGTGCAGGCGGGTGCCGTCGAGTTCGAGGGCAAGCCCGTGTCGCTGCATCCCTACCCGCAGGCGCTACGCCGCGCCATCGTCTACGTGCACCAGCACCCGGTCATGTTTTCGACCAGCGTCGCCCAGAACATCGGCTATGGCCTGGTTGCGCGCGGCGAGCCCAGGGCGCGCGTGGCGGCCGTCGTGGAAGAGGCGATGGACTGGGCCGGCGTGGCCTACCTGCGCGGCACTGATCCGGCCAGGCTGTCGGGCGGCGAGAAGCAGCGTGTGGCGCTGGCGCGGGCGCGCGTGCTGCAGCCGCGCCTCCTGTTGCTGGACGAGCCGACCTCAAACCTCGACGGCGCGGCGCGCGAGCAGGTGATCGCGCTGATCCCGACCCTGATGGAGCAGGGCACGACGGTGGTCATGGCCTGCCACGACCGCGACCTGATCGGACTGCCCGGCGTGCGGCGCCTCAAATTGCGTGACGGCCATCTCGAATACCGGCCACACAAGGAAAAATACGAGGGCGAACACGACGAGGCGCCCTAGCGCGCAGCGTAAAAAAAGCGGCCAGTGGCCGCTTTCTTGTTCTGCGATCGACTTTTAGCGCTGCGCCGCCTTGCGCTTGCGCGACACCGCGCCCGCCGCCAGCAGGGCGATGCCGAACAGGGCGATCGAGCCCGGTTCCGGCACTTCCTTCACTTCGGCCAGCTTGAACTGGCCGTTCGTACCGAGGAAGAAATACTCGCCCGGACGGTTGCGATACGTGCCGGTAGGGCAGCCTGGACCGGTAAAGCCCGCGAACTGGCAGGCCACTTCGCTCACCAGGCGCTTGGTCGGCGAGCCGATCGTGTTGGCGTTGGTGAAGGCGAACGCCAGGACCGAGGAGGTCGACAGGTCGCGGCCGGCGCTGTTGAAGAAGTACCCGGCGTCGAGCTTGCCTGGCGCCGCTTCGGCAAAGACGCTGACCTGTCCGTTGCGCACCGGGCTGCCGGTGGCATCGACCAGTCCGCCACCGCCCGCCAGTACGTTGAACTCGGCGATCATCTCGCCCAGGTTGGCGCCGTAGAAGCCGTTCGTGCCGCCGTACTGGCCGTTGGTCGGATTCTGGTACATGCGGATGGTGCCGCCGCTGAAGCTGAAGGCGCCGCTGAAGGTGCCGGTGCCGGATGCCTCGAAGGTGGCCGTGATGTTGCCACCGCGGTAGTTCAGCGGGAACAGTTTACCGTTGCTATCCGCCTGCGTGATGTTGAACACGGCGGTTTCCTTGAACGAGAAGGAAGTGGTGCCGGTCCGGCTCAGCTGGATGAAGGCATTACCGTTGATGTCCAGGTATTCGTTGATGACCTGGCCGCCCTTGAAGCCGCCGCCGGCCGGATTGAATACCCAATTGTTGAGTACCGGCTCCGCGATTGCGGCACCGGTTGAGCCGAGTGCGAGGGCTGCGGCGCAGATCAGTTGTTTAACGAATTTCATTATTCTCTTTCAGCAAAATGTCAGTGGGCGGGTAGTACTTTAAGTAAAGCAAGTCTCATGCCTGAAAACATTAATCTTAAGAATCAATTGATTACAGGAATTTAAATCGTGCTCCGTAAATACATGTAAAAAATCCCGACAAATCGGCATTTCCGGTAAGAACGCAAATTTGTATGAATATATTAGCAAACTGAAATGAGTCGTTTTCAAATTTAACATCTCGCTTTTTCTGAAAACAGCCGGGCTGATCGCCTAACAAAAACGCCAGCGCGAAGGCTGGCGTTGTGCGATGTGACGCAGGCAGTGCGCCTGACAGTCAGGCGTTGCGCACCTGCGTGCACCCGGTCAGCACGCCAGCGAAGGGCGCCGGTGTGGCGCTGATGCGCACGCCCTCGTCGGTGACCTCGAACACCCGGATCTGGCGGCTATGCCTGCTGCCGCGGACCTTGATGACGGAAATGACCGTATGCAGTTCGGATTCCCACTCGACGAAACGCTGCATGATGACAGCATCGACCAGGATCGCGCTGCCGTAGGGACTGAAGCGCAGCTCGTCGTAGCGGTCTTCCAGTTCGCTGGTCATGACGACGGTGACGCCCTTGGCGTTCAGCACCGTCGCCATGCGGTACAGCGACTCGCGGAAGTCGTCGCGGTACTCGGGCGAGAGCGCCATCTCGAAACCGGTCAGCGAGTCCAGCACGAGGCGGGTGGCCTTGCGCGCATCGATCTCGTTCATGAGTTCGTAGAGGATCTCGTCGATCGACACGTCGAGCGCACGCACGGTCACCATGCCGACCTGGTTGGCGTCGACCATGGCCTTCAGTTTGGGATTCATGATCTGGTCGGGCGCGCGCTCGAACAGGGCCACCACCCCGGCTTCGCCATTTTGCACCCCCGCATGCAGGAATTCGGTCGCCAGGATGCTCTTGCCGCAACCCGCCGGACCGACCAGCAAGACCGAGTAGCCGGGCGGGATGCCGCCACCGAGCATGTGGTCGAGGACCGGCACGCCCGAAGACAGGCGCTCGCTCCCGGTCAGCCGCGCGGGACGCTGCGGCGCCATTTCCGGAATGATGCGTGGAAACACCTGCACGCCGCCACGGTCGATGCGGAAGGCGTGCAGGCCCGAGCGTTGCTTCTGGCCGCGCATCTTGACCACCTGTATCTTGCGCGACATCGCGTTGCGCTCCACGTGCTGGGTCAGCCAGAAGATGCCGTCGGCCACGGTGAAGATCGGATTCTCGTTTGCTTCGTCTGCCAGGTATTCGCCGATCAGGAAGCTGGTGGCGTTCCAGCTGGCCATGTGCGTGACGAGGCGCTGCACGAAAATCTGCAAGGCGGCCGCCTCTTGCTGGTCGCCACGCGCGCCCTGCACGAAAGAGCGGAAGGAATCGAAGAAGACCAGCGAAGGTGAGTGCTGGCGCACGGCGTCCAGGATCTCGGTCAGCACGACGTCGTAATTGCCCTTTTCGACCGAGGCCGCCAGGCTGATGAAGTTGACCTCCTTGCCAATCTTGTCGAAATCGAAGAAGTTGAACTGCTGCTGGTAGCGCAGCATCTTGGCGGGCGGCTCGCCCATGGCGGTGAAAAACAGGGCCTTGCGCTGGGGTGTCGCCATGCCGAACATCATCTGCTGGGCGAAGGTGGTCTTACCGCTGCCGGGAGCGCCGCCAATGATGTTGAACGACAGCTCGGGCAAGCCGCCACCGAGGATCGTATCGAGTCCAGGGACGCCACTGTCCAGCAGGCGCAGCTCAATTTTGTCGGTCATGCCGATTTCTCCAAAGTATTCTTGTTGGCATCGTCATCGGGGAAGGCCGCGTGCAACAGGCGCGTGGCCAGCGGCACGCCGATCAGCTCGGCCAATGCGGATGTGAAGGTTTCCAGCAGGACGCGATTGGCGGCCACGATGTCGTCGGGGGAGCGACCGTCGAGGCAGGGGGCAAAGCGCGAAAAGGCGGTCGGCTCGGCATCGGGTGCCAGTCGGGGCAGCCAGGGAAAGGCGGGTTGCCGCGCCGCCAGGCTGCGCGCAAACATCAGTTCGGTGCTCAGCGGACCGAGCAGGGGGGCAAGTTTGCCGAACAGCGTGCGCCACACGTGCAGTGCATCCTCCGCGGTCGCGGGGCCGTCGTCGGGTGCAAGCTTGCTGGTGATCTTCACGAGCAGCTCGGTCGGTATGGGCATCAGCGTTCAGCAATCATGAGCAAGGCACGCCGACGGGCATGCGGTCGCCACGTTCCGGCCAGGTGGATAGATGATTTCAGGGCATGATTCTATCCGATTGGCGCTAGGCCGGATCATTCGCGCAGTCCAAGGTAAGGGGAAGCTGCAGGCGTAGCTCGGTGCCGCGTCCGCGCGCACTGTTCACGACGAGCTGGCCGCGGTGGACGGCGACGCGCTCGACCAGGTCGAGCAGGCCGAAGCTGTTCGGCTTGCGTGGCGCGGCCTGGTCGAAACCGATGCCGTTGTCGGTGATCGTCATGGTCAGCACGCCCGCGCCGGTCTCGAGATGCGCGACGACCCGGCTGGCCAGCGAATGCCGGCACACGTTGTTGAGTGCTTCCTGCAGGACCCGGTGTACGGTCAGCACCTGCTCTTCGTCGAGGACCAGGTCATTCAGGGGCGGATGGGCGCGCAAGTCGTAGGCGACGCCGCTGGCGCGCGAGAACTTGCGCAGTTCCATCTCGATGGTGGCCAGCAAGCCGAGTTCAAGGCAGGCCGGCCGTAATTCTCCCAGCAATTCCTTCACCGAGCGCAGCGTGACGTCGACATTGTCGAGCGCGGCGCCGATGCGGTCACGCAGGCGGACATGCCGGCCGGTCGTTTGCTGGTGCATCATGACGATATCCATGCGCAATGCCAGCAGGTTCTGGGCCAGCGAATCGTGCAGGCGGCGGGAAATCTGCTTGCGTTCGTCTTCGCGGATGGCGTGCTGGTGCGCGAGCAGGTCGTGCAGCTTCTGTTCGGATTGGCGCAGGGCGAGCTCGGCCCGCTCGCAGGCGAAGATCTTTTCCACCAGCGCCTGGTTGACCAGCATCTGGTCCTGGGTCACGCGCAGCATCTCCGCTTCGCGCTCGTCGTCGAAAGGGGCCGCGGCATGCGCGCCGTGCGCTTCAGGCTGCCTTGGCTGGCGCGGGCCATGCGCCTTGCTGCGGCCGGGTGGTGGTGTAAGCATGAACGAAAGCAGTTTGACTGGCTGCAGAGAACGCTCTGACACAAACAGCTACTTATCAGACGCTAAGACAGGTTCAGCGGCCAAGTCAACAAAAAGAAGCGATCTGCAAACAATTCAAGATTTTCAAACGTATCGGATTGGGGCCGACCGGAGCATTCCGATAGAAGTTTGAACCTGGCCGCGCTCTTTGGTTCACGCCTGAGCAGGCTTTCGATTGCCTTTACATCAGGATCACGTCGTACTGTTCCTGGTGATAACCCTTTTCGACCTGCAAGGAGATTTTCTTGCCGATGAAGTCGCCCAGCATGGCCAGGTGCTGCGACTCTTCTTCGAGGAACAGGTCCACCACTTCCTGCGAGGCCAGGATGCGGAATTCGCGCGGATTGAACTGCTTCGCTTCGCGCAGCAGTTCGCGCAGGATCTCGTAGCAGATCGTGCGCGAGGTTTTGACTTGCCCCTTGCCGGCGCAGGCCGGGCAGGGCTCGCACAGGATGTGGGCGAGCGATTC
>Ga0308160_10006233_pt1 | contig 12215 bp, 9 predicted proteins | sample PhyFR1_FD_201036 | JGI IMG/M metagenome (GOLD analysis project Ga0308160, IMG submission 201036) | Phyllosphere microbial communities from UC Gill Tract Community Farm, Albany, California, United States - DLSLF.R1 | ecosystem: Host-associated > Plants > Phyllosphere > Unclassified | place: USA... | reverse complement strand
ATGGGCGGTTCCTTCTTCGACGGCAAAGGACAGCCGCCGCAGATCAGCATCGTCTCGCACGGTTCCTCGACCGCGCGCTTCAACGGCATCAACGTGATCAACACCGCCCGCAAGATCGGCTAAGGACGACCATGACCCTCCTGACCCAGGACCAAACGAAACGCATCTGCGACCGCGTGCTGTCGCTCTCGAAGGCCGACGAGTGCATCGTCAGCATCAACGGCAAACGCAACGGCAACATCCGCTTCGCACGCAACGCCGTCTCTACCGCCGGCCTGATCGACGACACCAGCATCACCGTGCGCGTCGCCTACGGCAAGCGCCAGGGCACGGCCACCATCAACGAATTCGACGACAAGTCGCTGGAAAAAGTCGTGCGCCGCGCCGAGGACCTGGCGCGCCTGGCGCCGGAAAACCCGGAGTTCATGCCGGCCGTGGCCAAGGCCCCGTTCAAGGCCTCGAATACCTTCGTCCAGAAGACCGCCGACATCGATCCCGAGATCCGCGCCCAGGCCGCCGCCTACAGCATCGAGGCCTGCCGCAAGAAAGGCCTGGTCGCCGCCGGCTTCCTGCTTGATACGACCTCGTTCGAGACCATCGCCAATTCGAACGGCGTGTTCGGCCACCAGGCCTCGACCTCGCTCGATTTTACGTGTACCATCCGCACCGAAGACGGCCGCGGTTCGGGCTGGGTCAAGCGCTCGGCGCGCGACCTGGCACGCTTCGATCCGCGCGAAGCGGCCGATGTGGCCATCGAAAAGGCACTGCGCTCGGTCGATGCGAAAGCGCTGGAGCCGGGCCGCTATACCGTCATCCTGGAGCCGGCCGCCACCAGCGACCTGCTCAACTACATGATGAATGGCTTCGACGCGCGCCGCGCCGACGAAGGCCGCAGCTTCCTCTCGAAAGCCGGCGGCAAGAATCGCCTGGGAGATAAACTGTTCGACCAGCAGGTGAATATCTGGGCCGATCCCTGGGATCCGAACGTGCCGGTGCTGCCCTGGGACGACAACATGCTGCCGCGCGAACGCCAGGAGCTGATCAAGGACGGCCGCATCAACGCGCTCGACTATTCCCTGTTCTGGGCCAAACAGAAGGGCCAGCGCGCCGTCGGCAGCCCGGGTAATGTGATCATGGGCGGCACCAACAAGAGCACGGCCGAGCTGATCGCCAACACCAAGAAGGGCGTACTCGTGACGCGCACCTGGTACATCCGCATGGTCGATCCGCAATCGGTCCTGCTGACCGGCCTGACGCGCGACGGCACCTTCTACATCGAGAACGGCAAGATCAAGCACCCGATCAAGAACTTCCGCTTCAACGAAAGCCCGGTCACGATGCTCAACAATATCGAGGAGATCGGCATGCCGACCGTGCTCGGTGGCGACGAAGGGCCGAACCCGATGGTGATCCCGGCGATGAAGGTCAGGGATTTCAACTTCACGTCCCTCTCGGACGCGGTGTAAGAAATGTAGGGTGGGCGCCCCGTGCCCACCGTGCGTCCGCGTGGGCACGGGGCGCCCACCCTACGGGCATTGGAGACACAATGGAACGACGTAGCTTCTTAAAAATCGGCGCCGGCACGGCGGGCGCCATGCTGGTCCCGGTGTTCGGCAACGCGATCGCGGCCGAAGACCTGCTCAACCCGATGGCAGTCAGCTTCAAGAAGCAGCTTGCCGACGCCGCCCTGAACGCGGCGACCAAAGCCGGCGCCTCCTACTGCGACGTGCGCATCGGCCGCTACCTGAACCAGTTCATCACGACGCGCGACCTGAACGTCGAGAACATCACGAACACCGAATCGACCGGCGTGGGCGTGCGCGTGATCGCCGGCGGCGCCTACGGCTTTGCCGCCACCAACAGCATGAACCCGGACGCCGTGGCCGCCGCGGCGCGCCAGGCGGTGGCGATCGCCAAGGCCAATGCCAAGCTGCAGACCGAGCCGGTCCAGCTGGCGCCGGTGAAAGGCGTGGGCGAAGTCGCCTGGGCCACGCCAATCAGGAAGGACTGGCGTGCGGTACCGGTGAAGGACAAGGCCGAGATGCTGATCGCCGCCAACAAGGCCGGCCTGGAAGCGGGCGCCAGCTTCATGACGGCGAACCTCTTCCAGATCAACCAGCAAAAGTATTTTGCGTCGACCGACGGCTCCTACATCGACCAGGACATCCACCGCCTGTGGGCGCCGATCAATGCCACGGCCGTGGACAAGGCGACGGGTAAATTCCGCTCCCGCGCCGGCCTTGGCGCGCCGGTCAGCATGGGCTACGAATACTTCGACGTCCAGCCCCAGCACAAGGTCAAGGCCGCCGGCGGCGTGACCACGCTCTATACCAAGTCCTATGACGTGATCGAAGACGCACGCCTGGCCGGCAAGCAGGCGCGCGAAAAGTTATCCGCCAAATCGGTCGAGCCGGGGAAGTACGACCTGGTGCTGGCACCGGAACACCTGTTTTTGACCATCCACGAAGCCGTCGGCCACCCGACGGAACTGGACCGCGTGCTCGGCTACGAAGCCAACTACGCCGGCACCAGTTTTGCGACGCTCGACAAATGGCAGTCGAAGAACTTCAAGTTCGGCTCCGAGCGCGTGAATTTTATCGCCGACCGCACCAATCCTGGGTCGCTGGGCCTGATCGGCTACGACGACGAGGGCGTGCGCGCGAAAGAGTGGAACATCATCAAGGACGGCGTGCTGGTCAACTACCAGGCCACGCGCGACCAGGCCCACATCATCGGCGAAAAGGAATCGCACGGCTGCTCGTATGCGGATTCGTGGAGCAACGTGCAGTTCCAGCGCATGCCGAACGTGTCGCTGGCGGCCGGCAAGGCACGATTGAGCCCGGACGAGATGGTCAAGGATGTGAAAAAGGGCATCTACATCATCGGCCGCGGCTCCTATTCGATCGACCAGCAGCGCTACAACTTCCAGTTCGGCGGTACGCTGTTCTACGAAATCAGGAACGGCAAGATCACCAATCCATTGGAGGATGTTGCGTACCAGTCGAACACCCAGGAATTCTGGAACGCCTGCAGCGCCATCTGCGACGAACGCGACTGGCGCATGGGCGGCTCCTTCTTCGACGGCAAGGGGCAGCCGAGCCAGGTCAGTGCGGTCTCGCACGGCTCGAGCACCACGCGCTTCAACGGCATCAACGTGATCAACACCGCACGCAAGATCGCTTAAGGGATAAACGGGAAAAGACGATGAAACAGCTCAACAAGGAAGAAGCACAACGCATCTGCGAACGCGTCATCAAGTTCTCGAAGGCGGACGAGTGCAGCGTCGACATCACCGGCAAGCGCGAGGGCAACGTGCGCTTCGCACGCAACAGCATCTCGACTGCTGGCCTGAACGAGAACATGGAGCTGACCGTGCAGGTCGCCTTCGGTAAAAAATCCGGCATCGCCCAGCTCAACGAATTCGACGACAAGTCGCTGGAAAAGGCGGTGCGCCGCGCCGAGGAACTGGCGCGCCTGGCGCCTGAAAATCCGGAATTCATGCCGGCCGTCGGCAAGCAGGACTACAAGACCTCGCCGACCTTCGCGCGCGCCACCGCCGAGATCGATCCAGAGTACCGCGCCCAGGTCGCCGCCTACAGCATCGAAGCGGCGAAGAAGGCGGGCCTGGTCTGTGCCGGTTTCTTCAACGACGGCAAGCGCTTCAATGCAACCGCCAATTCGAACGGCGTGTTCGGCTTCCAGGAAATGACGGATCTCGCCTATACCTGTACCGTGCGCACCGAAGACGGGCGCGGCTCGGGCTGGGTCACGCGCTCGGCCACCGATGCGACCCGCTTCGATGCACGCGAGGCGGCGGCGGTTGCCATCGAAAAGGCGCTGCGTTCGGTCGATGCGAAAGCGCTGGAGCCGGGCCGCTATACGGTGATCCTGGAACCGGCGGCGACCTCTGAAGTGCTGGGCAATATGTTCAGCTCCTTCAGCGCGCGCGATGCCGACGAGGGCCGCAGCTTCCTGACGAAAGCGGGAGGCAAGAACCGCCTGGGCGACAAACTGTTCGACGAGAAGATCAACGTCTGGGCCGACCCCTGGAATCCGGATGTGCCGGTGCTGCCCTGGGACGGACAATCGGGCCTGGCGCGCCAGCGCACCGACATCATCAAGAGCGGCCGCATCGCTTCGCTCGACTATTCGCGCTACTGGGCGCAAAAGAAGGGCAAGGTCGCGACTGCGGGCCACGGCAACATGATCATGGCGGGCGGCTCGAAATCGCTGGAAGAACTGATCGCCTCGACCAAGAAGGGCGTAGTCGTGACCCGCACCTGGTACATCCGCATGGTCGATCCGCAGTCGCTGCTGCTGACGGGCCTGACGCGCGACGGCACCTTCTATGTCGAGAACGGCAAGATCAAGTACCCCATTAAAAACTTCCGCTTCAACGAGAGCCCGGTCACGATCCTGAACAACGTCGAGGAGCTGGGCAAGCCGGTGGTGATCGGCGGCGACGAAGTGCCTTACCAGATGGTGCTGCCGCCGATGAAGGTCCGCGATTTCAATTTCACTTCGTTGTCCGACGCGGTGTAAAGCCTTTGTAAGATGGCCCGTTTCGATTTTTACTTCACGCGCCTGCTGTACGAGTCGGGCGACTGGGATGTGGACGTGCGCATGCCCAGCAACGTGCTCAATTCGCTGGTCGAGTACACCACGCTGAAGGTGGACCCGGCCGAGCGGATGATCGCCTTGTCCGACCCGAAGGTGCTGGAGGCCCCGTTCTGCTACCTGGCGGGGCACAAGCTGGTGCAGTTCACGCCGCTGGAGCGCAAGAACTTCGAGCGCTACGTGCGCGGCGGCGGTTTTGTCTTCGTGGACGACTGCAACCACGACATCGACGGCCTGTTCGCCAAATCCTTCGAGGCCGAGATGGCGAAGATCTTCGGCGCCTCGGCGCTGCGCAAGATCCCGAACAACCATCCGATCTATTCGAGCTTCTTCAAGTTCGACGGCCCACCGAATACCTCGGTGGAGCTGAACGGCTGGGGCGACGACCTGGTGCACGAGTATCTAAAGGCGATCGAGGTCAAAGGCCGCGTGCGCGTGCTGTACTCGAACAAGGACTATGGCTGCGAGTGGGATTACGACTTCCGCAATAAGCGTTTTCTCGCGGTCGACAATACCCGCTTTGCGGTGAACATCATTCAATATGCGTTGGGAGCATGAAGTGGCGGAACGTGACACGGTAGCCTGGAGCGAGTCGGAAGTGGCCGACCTGGTGGCAAAGGTAGGGGCGCTGAAACAGAGCATGGCGCGCCTGATCATCGGCCAGGAGCAGGTGGTCGACCTGCTGGTCACGTGTCTGCTGGCCGGCGGCCACGCGCTGGTCGAGGGCGTGCCAGGACTCGGTAAGACGCTGCTCGTCAAATCGCTGGCCCAGGCCACCGACATGCAGTTCCGCCGCGTGCAGTTCACGCCCGACCTGATGCCTTCCGATATCGTCGGCACCGAGATCCTGGAAGAAGACCAGGCCACACGCCAGCGCTCCTTCCGTTTCCAGCCCGGCCCCGTGTTCACCCAGGTGCTGCTGGCCGACGAGATCAACCGCGCGCCGCCGAAGACCCAGTCGGCCCTGCTGGAAGCGATGCAGGAACGCTCCGTCACCTTCGCCGGCCAGACGCATGCGCTGCCGCGTCCCTTCTTCGTGCTGGCCACGCAAAACCCGATCGAGCAGGCCGGCACCTATCCGCTGCCCGAAGCCCAGCTCGACCGCTTCCTGCTGCGCATCGACGTCGTCTATCCGAGCGAGGACGAGGAGGTCATGATGGTGGCGATGACGACCCAGTCGAGCCTGCAGGATGCCGAGCCGGCGATGGATGTGAACACCCTGCTGCGCCTGCAGCAGCTGGTGCGCGACATCGCCATCGGCGAGCACCTGGTGCGCTATGCGACGCGCCTGGTGCGCGCGACGCGCCCGCAAGAGACGACGGTGGTGGCGGTCAAAAAACATGTTGGCTGGGGCGCCGGTCCCCGTGCCGGCCAGGCGCTGGTGCTGGCGGCCAAGGCACGTGCGCTGATGGCGGGACGCCTGGCGGTCACGCGCGAGGACATCGGCGCGATGCTGCTGCCGGTGCTGGCGCACCGGGTACTGCGCAATTTCGAAGCCGAGGCGGATGGCGTGGCGATGGCCGACATCCTGCAGGCGATCTGCGCCGAGATCCGGGTCGATTGAGTTGGCTTTAACCAGTTCCGCGCTGCTCGCGCATACGACCGACCTCGAACTCGTCATCCGGCACGTGCTGGCGGGCCTGGGGCAGGGCGTGCACGCCGGCCGCGAGCGCGGCGCCGGCGTCGAGTTCTCCGAATACCGCGCCTATGCGCCGGGCGACGAATGGCGCCGCGTCGACTGGAAACTGCTCGCACGCGCCGACCGCTATTATGTGCGCGAGGCCGAGCGCGACAGCCACGTCGCCGTGTGGCTGCTGCTGGACGCGAGCGCCTCGATGGCGGAGCCGAGCCGCGCTATCCGCGGACTCGACAAGCTGGGCTATGCGCGCATGCTGCTGGCCTGTATTGCCGCGATCGCGCAGCGCCAGGGTGACGCCTTTGGCCTCGCGGTGCTCTCGAATGGCCGCTTGCAGTTCGTGCCCGCCGCGCGCGGTCCGCGCCAGCTGCAGCGGATCCTGGCAAAGCTGCAGGCCGTGCAGGCCGACGGCGCGCTGCCCGATGCGGAAACACTGAAGAGCGGCTTGCGCTTTGCCGGCTCGCCTTCTCTCATCTTCGCCGCCACCGATTTCCTCGACTGGCCATCGAGCCTGTCGGAAGCCCTGGTACGCCTGCGCCACATGCGCCACGACGTGCGCGCCGCCTGCCTGCAGACCGACGCCGAGATCACCGGCGGTTTCGACAGCGGCCCGGCCTACCGCGACCCGGAACAGGAAACTGCCGTCTTCCGCTTCGGTGCCGACCTGCGCGAGGACTATTTACGCAATCGTGCCCGGCATTTCGATACCGTGAACGGCACGCTGCGCGCGCATGACGTGCCGCTCGTGAACGTGCAGATCGAACAACCACCGGGCGAGGTGCTACGCGCCTGGCTGCGCCAGGGAGCCCGGCGATGAACAGCCTCTGGTGGTTCGCCTTACCCGTCCTGCTCCTGCCCATCTGGTGGCACCGCAAGAAGCGGGTGCAAGTAAAAGCCGAGCCGCTCGCCAGCGCGCGTTTCCTGCCGCGCACCGAGCCGCGCCAGATGCGGGTGTGGCGCTGGTCGGACGTACTCTTGCTGATCGTGCGCTGCCTGCTGCTGGCCTGCGCGATCGCCTGGCTGGCCGATCCCGTCTTCCCCTGGCGCGGCGATACGGTCGTCGTCGCCGAAGGCAGCGATGCGCGCTGGGTCGAGCGTGAAGTGCAAGCGGCCGGCTACGGCGCCGCCGCGCGCCTGCCGCTGCCGGCGCAGGAGGCGCTGGGCTGGATCCGTACTCACGAGCGCGAGTTCAGGCCGGATGCGCGCCTGCTGGTGCTGGGAGATATTCCGATGCCGGCCGCGCTGCCGCAGTTTCGCCGCCTCGTCATGCTGCGCACGCAGGCGGAACCGATACGCCCCGCCGAGACGCATGTTGCGATCTTCAGCACGCGCACCCCCGAATGGCGGCGCCTTTTCTCCGCGCTCGACGGACCGCTGCGCGTCGTGGTCGACGCCAGGCCGGGCCCAAAGACCGAGCTGATCGTCTGGGACCTGCCGGAGGCACCGCCGGCCGGGCTGCGCGCATCGCTGTGGTGGACCACCGACACCGGCGCCTTCACCGAGCTGGCGCAATCGAAAGCCGTCGCCGGCATCCGTTACGCCGACGGCGCCCGTGGCCGCGTCTGGGCCTCGACCGCCTGGCCGCCGGGCGATCCCGCCGCCGCCCGCGCGCTGCTCGACACCTGGCGCGAGCTGCACTACGGTCCTGCCCCCTATACGGCCCCGCCGCTGGACTTCGCCGCCGCCGATGCCCCCGCGCGCGGCTATGCCAGCGGCGCGCTGCGCGACTTCCTGCTGTGGGGACTGGTTGCCCTGTTTGCTCTGGAGAGGATGCTGAGCCATGCGCGGCGCCGCTGACATCGCCGGCCGCCTGTGGCGTGCGGGCCTGTTGCGGCGCCTGCCGCTGTGGGTGCTGGGTACGCTGCCCTGGCTGAGCCTGCGTCTGCTGCCCGGCCTGCTGGCCTGGGTCGCATGGTGCATGTGGGATGGTGCGCGCCTGCGCCAGAAGGTGGTCAATGGCTGGACCGGCTGGCTGGACGCGGGCGTGCCGAGCCTGGAAGACAGCAGCGCCTTGCTGGTCGAGGCCGACACGCCTTTGGCCCAGCTGCAGCGCCAGCGCCTGCTGGCCCGGCTCGGCGCCCTCGATGCGCCGGCCGTCCGCCGCGTCGTGCGCCCCCACGTCGGTACCGGTTTTACCTGGCTGCTGCCCTGGCTGGCGCTGGCGGCCTTTGCCTGGTTCCTTGGCCAGAAACCGCCTGCCGGTGCGCAAGCGGTCGTGCCGGCCGCGCCAAAGGCAGCCGTGCCGGTCGTGCCGCAACTGAACGTGAGCGCCACGCCGCCGGCCTACACGGGCGCGGCCGCCAGCAGCGGCGCGCCGCGCTACCTGGCCCTGCCGGCAGGCGGCGTCGTCGCCTGGTGCCTGAAGAACCCGGAAGCAGGGGAGACGACACTGGAGCTGAGCGACGGCCGCAAGCTCGCGGTGGGCAAGCAGTGCGCCACGCTGAGCGCCACCGAATCCCTGTTCTGGCGCTGGCGCGGCGCGCGCTACACCATCAAGGTCACGCCGGACGCGCCACCGACGATCACGATCACCCAGCCGTCCCAGATGGTGCAGGAACTCAACACTGGCGCCACTGCGGCCGCGATGGCTTTATCGGTGCAGGACGACTACCGCGTGCAGCGCGCCACCCTGCACCTGACGCTGGCGCGCGGCAGCGGAGAAAACATCAAGTTCACCGACCGCGAAATGCCGCTGCCGGCCTCGAGCAATCCGCGCCTGCGCAACTGGGCCAAGACCTGGACCTTGACGGAGCTGGGCATGGAACCGGGCGACGAGCTGTATTTCTTTGTGCGCGCGGTCGACAACGCGGCGCGCCCGCACACGGTGCAATCGCCGACCTACACGCTGCGCCTGCCGGCGCCCGAGGTCGAGGACCAGGAAGAGACCGCGGCCATGCCGGTGCTCGTAAAACCGCAAAGCCTGCGCAGCCAGCGCCAGATCATCATCGACACCGAACAGCTGATCGCCGACATGAAGTCCACGCGCATGAGTGCGGAGGAAGTGCGCGAGCGCAGCGAGGCGATCGCCGCCGACCAGGGCCAGCTGCGCCGCCGCTACGGCCAGTTCCTGGGCGAGGAGTCGAGCCTGTTCGGCGGCGAGGAGGAACACGACGAGCACGAAGCCGAGGGCGGCAAGATGGACGTGCTGCACCAGTTCGGCCACGCCCACGACGAGGCGGAGAACGCGACCCTGTACGACGAGGGTACGAAAAAAATCCTGCGCCGCGCGCTGGTGGCGATGTGGGACGCCGAAAAGGCCCTGCGCGCGATCACCCCGAAGACGGCGCTCGCGCCCGAATACAAGGCGCTGGATGCGATCAAGGAGCTGCAGCAGGCCGACCGCATCTACCTGCATAAAACCGCCTTCGTGCCGCCGCCGATCAAGGAAGCGATCCGTATGACGGGCGACGTGGTCGGCGCGGCCAGCTATGCGCGCGAGCAGGGCGGCAGCGAGGAAGGCATTCCCGCCCGCCTGCGCGAACTGGTCACGGCCCTGTCGGGCGACGGCGCGCTGCCGGCCCTGTGGACGCGCACCGCCCACGACTGGGTAAGTGAACGCCTGCAGGACGACGAACAGCGCCTGGCCGCCCAGCGCGCGATCCAGGACGTGCTCGACGGCTGCCTGCGCTGCCGTCCCGCGCTGCGCGCCTGGCTGCGCGCCGGCATCAGGGAGGCGCCGGTGCTGCTGCAGGCGCAACCGGTCACGCGTACGCCGTTTACCCGCGCCTGGACTGAAGGAGGCGCCAGATGATCCTGGCAATTGGACTGATCGGCGCGGCCAGCGTGCTGCTGTACCTGTGGCGGCGGCGCTTCCTCGATGCGCTGCTGGCGCTGGTCGCCAGCGCGGCACTGGCGCTGCTCGCCGTCGAACTGACCCTGCCGGGCGAATCGGGCGGCACGCTCGCGATCGACCCGCGCAATCCTCCGGTCTCGCTGGCGGGCGTACGCAGCCTGAGCCTGACTGGCGACGGCCTGCGCGCCGCGCAGTGGGCGGATTTGCCGGCGCGGCCGCTGGCCTGGAACGCAGCAAGTACGGCGGCGCTGCGCCTGGACTTCCCACGCCGGCTGGCGCTGGGCCGCCTGTTCACGCTGACGCTCGAACCTGGAACCGAAGCAGAGCGGCGCCTGCAGCTGTTGGCCGAGAATGGCCAGTTACTGGCCGAGACGCGCGGCAGCGGCAAGCTGGCGCTGTCCTGGCTGCCGCCCTTGGCCGAAACCCTGGTCCTGAAGGCGCGCCTGCTCGACGAAAAAAACAGCGTGCTGGCCGAGGGACCGGTGCCGCTGGTGGTGAGCGAAGCGCGTCCGCTCGCGGTACGCGGACGCTTCAGCGCTCCCTCCTTCGACCTGCGCGTGCTGAACGACTTGCTGGTGCAGAGCCGCGCGCTGGTCGACTGGCAGGTCGCGCTCGGTAGAACCGTCACCCGCAGCGAGCGCGCACGCGAACACATCGAGAAGCCCGACCTGCTGGTGATCGACGCCGCCTGGTTCGAACGCGCCGCGGCGCCTGCGCGGGCAAGCCTGCTGGAACAGGTCAGCCAGGGCGCCGCGCTGCTGGTATTAGGTGCGAACGCGAACGATGCCGGCGTCTGGTCGCGCAGCCTGCAGCTGCCGCTGCAGGCGCAGCCGGCCGACAAGCTGACTGGCGGCCCGCTGGCGCTGCCGGTGGCGCCGCTTGCCCCAGGCACGCGGGTCGCGGGTGCCTGGACCGGCCAGGACAACGCCGTCTGGGCGCGCCAGTGGGGGAAAGGACGCATCGGATGGCTCGGCGCCGCCGACTGGCATCGCCTGGCGATCGCCGAGCCGCGCGCGCTGGCCCTGTGGTGGCAGGGCGTGCTGGACGCCGTGCGGGTCGAGCGCGCCGAGGAAGTGCAATGGCTGGCGCCGCGCGAGATGCCGCTGCCCGGCCAGCGCCTGGAAGTGTGCGCCCTCGGCGTGCGCGGCAAAGTGCGCTTCCCGGAGCTGAACCTGGTCCGCGACTGGCAGCGCCGTCCGGACCGCGCCGACGCTTCCTGCGTCGCCGTCTATCCGCGCGCGCCGGGCTGGCTGCGCATGGAGACGCAGGGGAGCAAGTCCGCGCTTGGCGAGATCTATGTCTATGCGCCCCAGGACTGGCCGCAGTGGCAGGCCGCCGAGCGCCGCGACGCCACCGCGCGCTATGCCGCGCGCACACCGGGGCCGGCGGCGGCGATGACGCGCACGCTGCCGCAATGGCCGTTCGCCGTGCTGTTCGGACTGGCGATGCTGGGATTGTGGTGGCGTGAGCGGCGCTGAGCGGCCAGTGCACGCTGACGCTCGGAGACTTGTCGTTGTCGCATGGCAACACCGACAAGTCCCGCATTTCGTTACCACAAGTAAATACCTCGACTTTCCTGAACGTGTTCGGTAAAGTCTGAACGCTCGCGCTCATCCATCGCGCATCACCGCCACCCGGTCCGGGCTGGCCGGCCGACATCCAACACGACATACCAGACTTTTGAAGACCGGCTGCATGCATTACCGCGACTCCAGCGCATCGACCGCTCCCAGGGTGCTGCCGTGAACGCCCTGCGCCGTCTCGCCTCCTTGCTGTACGGGGCCGATCCCGGGCTGCGCCGGATGCTCCACTATTGGGCGGCCACCTGCATCCTCTACGTCATCTGCATCGCCTTGCTGATGCTGCAGGTCGAGCTGGGCCTGAGCGATCCCGGCGCGGCGCACGGCCTGGTCGTGTTCGGCGCCTGCGGTGCCTTCGTCTTCTATGTGCTGATCCGCGCGAACGCCGTGTTCAAGCTCGCGCCCGACCAGCTGGCCGTCTCGCAGGCCGCGTTCTCGCTGGTGTGCGCGGTCTGGGCCTATGCCATTTCCGGGCCCCTGCGCGCGGCGATGCTGACCATGGCGGTCGTGATCATCGTATTCTGCATGTTCGCGCTGCGGCCGCGCCAGACGCTGATGCTCTCGAGCGCAGCGATTATCGGCATGGGCG
>Ga0308160_10006232_pt1 | contig 12215 bp, 17 predicted proteins | sample PhyFR1_FD_201036 | JGI IMG/M metagenome (GOLD analysis project Ga0308160, IMG submission 201036) | Phyllosphere microbial communities from UC Gill Tract Community Farm, Albany, California, United States - DLSLF.R1 | ecosystem: Host-associated > Plants > Phyllosphere > Unclassified | place: USA... | reverse complement strand
GTCCGATTCAATATACGCGGCACAGTGAACAAGTCGAGTCAACCGCTATTTCCCAACGTGGTGGGAATAGCCGTCAAGTCGAACGTGTTCAAGATGGTCCGCGACAATCTACGCTTGCACAAGGACAAGCAGCTGCCCGGTGATCAAGTTAACCTCCTCGTCGGTATCGTCGCTACTGCTTTTCCAGCCCCTCACATACTTTGCATCAGTCCGCCGCCGTTTCCGGTCTGCAAAGAAAGCGACACGTCCAAAGAGGAAGACCCGGCACGGGGAGGTGTTGGCAGGTTTATTCGACGTTTAATGGTCGAGTCGAAGTCGGTCATCATCATTTATCACGACCTCAAAGCAGGCGACTTTTGCCCCTTTCCCTCACATTGCGGTACCGTCATCGAGCTTGGGAGGTCTCCAGCTCTCGATAGCTGTACGCGTATCAGGTCGAGATCGAGGCGAATCTCGCAAGTCGCCAAAGATAAAGCCGCTTTCGATCAACGCAACGCTCACTATACGGATTGGCAATGGACGTTCTTAGTCCTCTTGTTTGCCATTGAGAAGTTGGAGGGAGACAATTACGTTACTTTTCGATATACCGACAGGATATTCCCCGCCAAGTCCGATGGGGCCAAAGAGGATTTTTCGCGAGATTTTGTCGACCGAATGGTCCTTTGTCGTTTCTCGCCTACGGATGAGTCAAAGACGAAGAAAAGAATTCGTCTCTTCGCGAATCAGAACGCTGCCGAGACGGAAGCTTTATATCAGAAGCAAATCCGCGAGTGTATCAAAGAGGAGGGCCGAGAAGAAGAGTACAAGACCTTGTTGGCCAAGGCTCGGAAAGTGGTCGATATTGATAATTCGGGGACATTGAGTCCTTGTCCTTGTTGTTTCAAGTCTGGGGAGTAATGTAGGATAGGACCGAATGTGCTTGTTTGATTTGTGAGTTTACGAGATGAGGGACTGCGCTGATTGATAGATAGGTTGTTTCCTGGTCCCTCATATGTCTAGATGCTTGCTTTGTGAATTGTATAAGTTGATTTCGTTTCGTGTACATGTAGAATTAGATGTATCTTGGGTTCTCATGTATCTGGTCTTGTGTTCCGTTTGCATGTGGATGATGGTCGAATCCGTACCGTCCATCTTCATTTGCTACAGCTCTAAGGATTACCATGTGAACTTGGTATAATTCAGACAATACATTCAATGTTCATACTCGTACTATCATATCGTAATTATCAAGTCGAGTCTATCCTCCTCTCTCCTTCCTCCACCGCGTACTTCACATTCCCTCATCATTCCCCAGACCTCACATCTTACTTGACCATCCTATCCCTCAACTTCTTAACCACAGAAGGTTTCCTCTTTACCCCACTCTCCTCATTCACCAATGCAGGCGACCTACTAGCTTTCCTGGTGACCATCAAATCCTCAAAGTCCGGAAGTACAGGACCAACAGGAGGAGTAGGTAATGTTTTAACTCGATTAACAGTCCCTCCTCGACTCCTTTGTCGGGGTTGAGTCTCAGTCTCATCCATCAAATTCTCCGTAAGACCATCTCCAGCTGGGGGGTAAATTGGAGGTGGAAGTCGAGTAGGTGCTCCTTTTGATTTCGCTTTCGAATTGGGTGAATCAACAACAACGAATCCGTCCGGGTTGGTGAAATCTGGTGTGAACTCGATATTCTCTTGAGCATCTTGGAAGACATCTCCTTTATCGCTTTGAGATTCATAAGATGATGTACGGGGTTGATGCCTTGAAAAGACTGGTGGGTTGTGAGAGTTTTTATCGGGAGATTGTGAGGGTAGAGCGGGGATTGGTTCGGTTGGAGATTGGACGGTGTTTGCGTTCTTGGATGGTGAACTGGCTCGTTTGGGGTCGCGCTAGATATGATGAGTGATTGTTGACGTATGGAGGGGTTGGTGTAAAGAGACGGTGGTTCTTGGTCTTGGTTTGGTATTCTGGTCGTATCTGGTTCTTTGTTTCTTTGTTCTATTCCACCTCATATTATACGATTCCCTTCTCCTTCCTCCTCTCTCCTCTCTCCTCCCTCGGGCTCGGGCGGGCGAGCCCGCTCGCCCACTAGAACCTCTGCCCACCCTGCCTAGTTGGCGATGTATAAACCCTTTCTCTATCCGGTGACATTCCCCCGAAAATCTCATCATCTTCACTCCCCCTCCTTGCTCTAGATGTATATTCCTCTTCATCCCCTTCTTGAACTACATCACCTTCACATAATCCTCCTGGACTAACCAATTGTCCAGCCATAGGACCAGATACGACCAAATTCAAATTACCACGAGATGATGATCCTTGACCTTGACCAGAGACACCACCGTCTTCGATCGATTGAGATCGTTGACGTACCATCGTTTTGATCTTTTGCATTAAACTCTTTTTCCTCGTTACCCCTCCTCCACCAACTCCTCCTCCGATTGGGTTGTTAACTCCGACTTGAGGGTATGCTCTTTGTGCTTGAGGTTGCTCGAGAGTGGGTGAGAAGGCTGTATCTTCCCTGATGGGGGGAGTGTTGGGACCTAGACCAAAGATCCCGGGAGATCGTTTGGGGGCATCGATACCTTCGTTTGGCACTGCTTGTCAGCTATGAGGAGTTGTTCAGACGTACATTCGAGGTTATCATCTAGTGGCGAACCACCGAAATCTTCCCATGGTTCCGCTATCTATCAGCAATCTGTGTCGTGATATAGTGGGAGGGACATACGAGTATCAGTACCCCAAGCAGCCTTTAATGCACGCCTCTTCTCTTCTCTCTGCCTCTGCCTTTCCTTCCGCATCAAAGCAACATCATCCTCCAACTGATCGACATCCGGGAAGTAACCTCCACTGGCAGGCATACTAGTCGAGTATTGACCACTGAGTCCACCGCTAGTCCTTCGGGGTGCTCTGGAGGGTACTCGCCTTGGTTCCTCCTTCGCGGGGACTGGAGGAGGGGGAGCGACCGAGACGGAAGTAGGGGTGGTTCGAGGGGGTTGTTGAGCGGCCTGACCGTGGAAAGCTTGCATTGGAGCTCGACTGACGGGGAGGTTGGTGTTTCGCGAAGGAGCAGCAGCGTCATATGGACCAGAGTGATGCCACACTATTATCAGCACTTGTATCATAGAGGGGAGTGAAATACTTACTGGCAGAACCTAGACCGGTGGGATCCCAGGTATCAATAACGTCCGCGTGTCGACTTCCTTTCTTGTCTTCTGCGGCCTTCTTTTGCCCAGCACTAAGCTCCTTGGTTTCCTTCTTCTCTAAGATACCGTAAGAGTCGGAAGAGTTTGATCGCCTAGGGCGACCTTTGGTTGCTGGGGAAGTGGGTACGTTTCTATAGAGTCGAGTATAGGGTCGACGTGATCGTAGAGATGGAATAGGCATTTGGCACAAGAGGAGCATAATCAGCTTGAGTCCTAATCGAAATGAAGTATAACAGAGAACAGATGAGGAGATGGGATTGGGACTGGATGCCTTTTTGTAGTGATAATGAGACGACTGCGAGTACCATCATTTCCCAACTTCCTTTGATAATCACCCCGTTCCCCCTACGCCGTCTACCTTCCATCCTCGCCCATAAAACGCCCAGTACGCATGTGAGACGTGCAGATCATTCCAGAGATACCCTTCTATACGGAGGGATGGATGGATATGGATGAATGGATATGTACTCACGAGGATGTAGCCCTTCCGACCTTTTGTCTAGGTGGTGCAGAACCTTTGGTCTTTCTCCTTTCCGGTTCTATCTCATCCTCTTCAAATGGATTCACCGCTTGGATCATCGCAGAAGGGAGCATTGGCTGCTGCGCTTGCTGCTGAGTGATATGCGACATGTCGGGACTTGATCGTGTATATGAATGAGACGATTGCAAGTTTGAAGGCGAGTATGATCGTGAGGGTTGTTGTTGTTGATATTTACTGTTTGATCGTAATGATGTATTTGATGATTTTCCAGATATATGTACAGTGTCCCTAATAGCTTCTGCTAGATCGGTAGGGTTGTAGTTGGATGTACGATTATTAGAGTTGTTGTTGTTGTAATAAGATGAATCGTATCCCTTGGTAGGTAAAGGTGGTGGAGTGTTTCTCGACATGTCTGGGTCTATGTCTGGGTTTGGATCGGCACTCGTTTCGTTTGTTGATTGGCCACCTAGTTCAAGGGGGTGCGTTGGATGAGAGGTAATCCTTGAAAACCTTTAGCTCCTTTGTCCTTTGTCCTTCCTCTCCTATATCCTGTGTATTGTATTGTATCCCTTGCTTGCTTGCCTCGAGCTGACTAGTGTGTGTAGAGTCAATGCGGTGGCTTGTGTATTTGATTCCAATCTGTCTCAGGTTCGGTAGACCGTGTCTGAGATGACTATAGGGTACTACTATAGTATGCAGTATGCAGTCTGCAGTATAGTTCGAGTAAGGAGTATAGGTGTATAGATGTCTACAAGCATAGGTCTCTCTATTCCACCTACGACGCGGTTCTTCTAACTTGGCTATAGTCTTATTGGATTCAGGGTAATTAAGGTATACAACTAACATCCGATAAAACAACCTCGGCTTCCCCTCTTACCCCTCTCTTTCCCCATCTACCTATATATCTGAATTATCTCTCATATCTGCATTCATGCGACGTCGCTAGCAGTTGCTGCGCTCGGTATGGGGAAGAATCATCGTATAGACCCCGATCAACGCGATCCATGATCAAAATAGACTGAACAAGGTCGTCAGAGCCGATAATTAACGCTGTGCACAAGCCGACTAGTAAGGCCGCGATCGCCGGCCATCTCATTCTTTCGATATATCATGCAAACCTCACCCACACGCTCTACACATATATACCCCAAGCAACGACTCGGTCCTTTACTCCACCTCTGCGCCCCGATACTTTCCGCTTGAATATAATCTCAATATACTTTCAGCCTGAACCACGTTCATGACGATCCCTCCTCTTGACTCTCGTCGTGATCGCTCCCTCCATCGATTTCAAGAAGACTGACTCTAGGCTTAGGCACCTGCCTCATCAACCTCTACATCATATGTCTGGTGGAGCAAGACTCACTGATCGAGGCCTGAGAACGGGATACTCTTCCTTTCCATCTTCGCTGTCCTTGAAGTCGATCCGACCCATAATCGTCTTCGTTATTCCCGGAATCACGTAACCCTTTCTTGTGACTTGCCCGTGGACATGTCGACTCAAGATCACTCGAGCTAATTCAGTCGCATCGTCCTGGTGTTTCGGTCGATCTTGATCATTGATAATGAGAGATGGGATGTCAAATAGTCGAATTCGCTGAATTCGATCTTTCGTAATGCCTGCGTCGTGATCATGTACAAGCCAGGCTGCCATTTGAGAGTCGACACTCGGGTAGTCATTCGTGAGGGGTTGTGCGAAGTGAATATCGATGGTCGTGTACGCCAGACTGCGGTGGGGAGTGGTTGCGCTGTAACAACGATCAAGATGAAGGACGAGCCTTGCTTGTTGACGGAATATTTGAAGACAGCGCATTTGCTTGGACAAACGTCGGTCGATTGGCGTATATATTACAACTCGTCTCGATTTCAACAATTCCTTGTCCATCCTGCACGGGGCTCCGAGTGGCGGCAACACCACAGTCACCTGCGCCCAGGCGTGACAACAGTAAGAAATCCCTTGACGAGTGAACAATATCTCCTCAACTCGACCATACGGCTCGCATGGCAGGCGAGAAGCCAGATTCTTGATCGTATCGACAACATTGATGGGAATGTCGAAAATCAATCGAAGACAATGTCCAACGGCCTTATCTTTGCGTGGCTGAACCGTTCCATAATGTGATCGATAAGTTTCGGCTGAGCTGGGGCAGTTGACATCGTCATGACAGACCCCTTCTGGCTGTGAGTTGCGCGGAAGATGTCTCTCGATACGTGTCTCATGTCCGTACTTCAGCTTGAGCATATTGCTTTTCGTGATGGTGATAGTCTCGTATAATTTGGGGATGACGAGACCGTAAAAAGTCGAGTTTGCTAGGGCCACACTAGCAAGGGTAGCATACTTTCGATCGTGTTGGAGATAAATGACGATCTTAGAGATGATCTCGATGGGGAGGGTAGGACCGCTAGGCTTTTCGTTATTGGGGTCTGGAGTGGTGGATGAAGTCTTGATGGTATCTGGATCGAGGGCCGAACTGCTCGTCAGCTCTGAGCTCATTCTTCATGTGCACGGTGGGTATACAAGTAACTCACTTGGGTTTATGTTTCTTGCTTAACATCGTTGTAGAATGATAGGTAGTGATGTAGTGAATGACAAAGTTGACTGTATTGTCGATGAGGTTTGACCTCTTTCCCCATCCTTTGGTTACTCAAACCGCGTCATTGCCGCTCTGATAACTCTCCTCATACATGTATCTCATCCATACCAGACCTACCTACTGGCTATCTCATGAGGCGTCCTACATCAGACTCATCTATCAGATACCCGTCTGATCCCATACATGCCCTTTACATTTCCATCTCTCGACCTTGCCGTCGTAATCATTCCTCTCCAGCTGACCCTTCTCCAGCATTCGTCACAGCTGCGACCGAGGCATCTCTTTCCACAATCTACTAGATCAGTAATCCATCTAGTCCGAGATGGATGACTTACCGGTCTGGGTTTCAGGACTGGGTATTCCTCCTTGTCATATCCACCATCTCCAAAGACTATCTTCTTCATGATTGACGCTACCAACATCGTCTTCTCCGCTTGATTCTTATTCCGGATGCTCGCAACCTGTTCCTTCAAGTCTCTCTCGATTGTCCTTCGTGGTATTGGATTGGATTCGCCAACACCTGTCGGATCTTCCCCTTTGTCAATCACTGCAGAGGGGTGTATGATCACTCTATTTACCTGTGAGCCGTCCCCCAAATTATCAATCAGCCAGCGAGAGAAATCGACAGCGACTGATGCTCGGCTTCGTGGTGCTCGATATTCTGAACATCGTCTGAATTCGAAGAAATGACATTCCGCATTCATCGACTCGCATCGGCTGTCGAGATTGGTCCCATACACCACGAATTGCGTCTGCGTCCGGCCTTGCTCATTCCGATGGCGACACCATTCATTGATTTTGGGCATGACAATAGCGCTTGAATGTGTGAGATCGAGAGAAGGCCAGTGTAGTACCACTCTTTTAGTATTGGGTATTGAAATCGAGGCGCCAGTGTCACTCCTCTTACGGCCGGCTGGCGCCAAGATACTGGACAGCGTCCAATCCACGCCCAGATCCCGGTAGTCGTCCAATCCTTTACAAGTGAACACCATCTCCTGAACGTTGCCAAACCGATGTTGGGGCAGACGGTCGACCAGACACTGAATAGACTTTACTATATCGCAAATCGGTATGTCGATGATCAATCGGACGCACCGTTCCACAGCTCGGTCCTTGCGAGTCCACTGGTCTTCAGCCGAACCTCCTCCTTTATTCGGGTTGCCGAACGATTCTTCTGTGAGTGAGGCGTTGATTCGAGAGCTAGGAGAAGGGCAATATGCGTCGGTATGGCCACAACCATATTTAAGTTTGAACATATTGGTTTGAGTGATAATGATCGTCTCATACAGCTTCGGAATGACCAGGTTGTAAAAGGTCGAGCTCGTTTGCGCCATCTTTGCCAATGTAGCATACTGCCGATCATGTTGTATGTAGGTAATGATGTCTGAAACGAGCTCGGTGGGAAGGGGAGGATGTCCTCGTGTGGGATCATCAGAGTTGTCGAGACTGGGATTAAGACTTGGACTGGGCGTCAGATCGGGAACCCTCACCTCTATAATTTATGGAGAGAGCACTCACTCGGCCTGCAGACCGTCGATTAACATTGTGGTCTCGATGTCGAGGTGAAAGGTAAAGTACAGCCAGAGAGTTGAGGACTTCAGTATCCATTCCGAACCCTTGTTTCCATCCTTTGTCCTCTCCAGACCCCTGAAGAGTCCTATGATCATTTTGCCATCTTATCCTGATATGATCCAACAGCGAGAAGGAGTGAGGATGAGCAGAGTCATTCGCCTATTTTGACATGCGCATTCGAGGATGAGATTGACGACTTCCAACACCTAGTCAGACCCTCTTCCCCATTGTGTGATTATCGTACGAGGCACTTATAACCCTTTGATTCCCTGTGAGGTTGACATAGTTCAGATCAATTCAAAGAAGCCGACGTCGAGCCTGATCCTGATCCTGCAAAAGAGCGGTTCGGTAGTTTGGAGTGCAGTCGGCAGTCCAACGCAGCATCTCATCATACCCAGCTCGAGTTCGCGCCCCGTTCATTAAATCCTTCTGACTGATTATGATTCATCGACTCTTTTAGCTGATACTACTCGGTATTCTCAGAATGATTCAGGTATGTAAAAACGAGAAGACGACGCTAGGGATGATTAGTGTAGGTCATCTACTTCCGCGGGCCGTCTTGCTCCGTCCGACGACATTGGGATTGATCATGAGACGTAACATATTTCTCAACACTGATTCCCTTCTACAGCCTATATACCTGGACCACTCCTTTGTATATATTCCCTGCAGACTTGAGATCCACTTCATCTCTAATTCAAAACATGTCTTTGTCGGAATTCGATTCCGCTTCATTTTTGTCTACGACCACCGGTTCGAATTGAGCGACCTGGTATCAGTCGTCCGTTTCGATTTTAGGAACGTGACTCACCGGTAAGGGTCTTGATACGGGATACTCTTCCTCATACTCAGCTGTGTGGAAAGTGATACTAGCCATGATCTTGCATATACATTCGGCCTTATATCGCGGCTCATCGCTCCAAATACAATCGATCTTCCCCAGATCTTGTTCAATGATACATCTGGCTCGCTTACTCGCTTGTTCTGGATCTTGCGGAAAATCCTCGTCTGTCATCAAGAAACGGTAAACATCAAACAACTTGAGTTGCGGCGCTGATGAGAAATGACCGTCGAACAAGGCTAACAGCCAGAGTGATAGCGCCTTTGCGAAGTAGCCCGACGGACATGTATGCCGATAGAAGTGACAGTCGATGTCCATGTAGTCCAGGTGGTAGAGCGGGCTCCCAAGGCGGATATTATGAATCGCAAATTGCGTTGGGGCTCGAAACCTATTGCGCTGCTTGCACCATTCGGACAGGGGTCTGAACATCGGGTGGGCGACCAAAGTCATCGGCCAAATGAAGTACCACTCGTTTGATTTGGGGAGTACAATCGACATCTTCATCTCGAGAGCCGATGGGAGCGAAAGGAGGCAGTATTTTGGATAACGACCAAGTATCCTCGTCCGCTCTGGCGTTTCGCATTGCTCGACGAGTGAAGACCAGCTCCTCGACCTTGCCATATCGATGATGGGGTAGCAAATTTACCAGGTATTTAATGCCATCCACGGGAGACTTCGTTGGTGTATCGACGACAAGTCGAACGCACCATTCGATTGCTCGATCCTTGCGAGTTTTGATGCCGTCGAGGGACGGTCGTAGATCCTCCTTGTCATCACTGTCCTCACCTACGCAGGATGTCCATCGATGGTACCCCAAACTTCTTGTACCATAGGAGACAATGGTGATGTTGTTTTTGGTGATTGTGATTGTTTCATACAGTTTTGGGACAACTATGTCATAGAAGGTCGAGTTGGTTTGCGCCATCTTTGCTAGTGTAGCATATTGTTGATTGTGTTGGATGTAGGTGATGATCTTTGAAACCAGTTCGGCAGGAAGGGTAGGGCGATCGTTTGAAAGGGAATTGGCATCGTCGTTCGTAGTGGTGACGAGAGATTGCATGATGCCGGACTCAAGCCCATTAGTCGAGCTATGCATCAGCTGAGTTGTCTTCCTCAGATCCTGCTCTGGATCAGACAACTTACGAATCCTTAGGAATCTTGGGGGATATCGCGGGTGATGCAGTGGTGACGAAAGATGAAGTACGATGATAGCGTTGTTGACGTCGAAGACTGCTCAACTCCTTCTCCCCATCCTGTTGCTCCCTCAGGCTGCACACCCCGGAGATTAGCCTAATCCACCTACTGCTACTCAATTCTGGTTGTCGGGGGTGGCAAGCAGTCAGCTGGGAAGGGGTTCATATTCTCTTGGTTAATGACCTGTTCAGGCAACCTCCTGACTCCGTGCACATTTCCTCGTATTTCGCCTGAACACTTCCTTCCGTTTGGTTATGGTGTTCCATAGACATCGTCATGCAGGTCTTGACCTGGTTCATTCGATCCACCTATAGCACGCCGTCCATATCCTTTGATCATATCTACTCTCCCTCTACATCATCCCGTCACCGAGTTCCCCAATTCATTGATCTAGTATATCAGCCAATACCGCTCCTCAAGAGGTACTCACCGGCCTAGGCTCCACAACGGGATACTCTTCATCCACATACACACTATCACAGAAGTCAATCTTCGACATGACACCCTTCAAGTACTTTGCCTTCCCTCCAAATCGTTTCTTGCTATCCAAAAGTGATTCGATGAGGTCTCGAGCTGCTTGATTCGCTTCGGATGTGTTGATGGGACGATTTTCGTCCTTGAAAACAAGCGAGGGGATGTCGTAGAGTCGAAGGCGAGGATGAGTTTCGGGTTTGTTCCTTGCGAAGAGATCGTACAGCCATGCTGCAAGGGCATGTTCGAAGGCTCCTGGCGGGATTCCAGCCTCGCCAAAGTGACATTCCACATCCATACAGCACAAATCGAAAGCAGGAAAGTAGAGATTGATGCCATAAATTACGAATTGGATCGCACTTCGAAGGGCTGGTCGGCATCGACTCCAATGTGACAAATGCGACATGGCTCTGGATTGGGCAGGCGATAGGTATAGCACTACCCGCTTGGGCTTGTTGATGGGCATTGCGCTGTTGTCTCGATTGACGGTCGTTGACGGCCCGGGCAATGTCACCACTTCTGGCGCATCATCAGGATCCACCTTTTGGATGTCCCGCAATGATCGACGAGTCAATACGACCTCCCTCACGTTGGTGAAGCGATTGCCCAACCGAGCAAAAACGAGATCGAGGTAGTCTGGGATGATATCTATAGCGACATCGATGATCAAGCGAAGGCACTTCTCCTGGGCTAGGTCTTTGCGAGATCCGCACCTGGCGGTAGGTCTCATGTCCGATGCGGGTGCGTCTCGGGCCTCCCAGTAGTCATCCAGCCCGAATACATGAGCCATGGGCATCTCAGACTCGGGGTCAGATGGACCATACCCAAGGTCTAGCTCCATCGCGTTCGTCGCACTAATAGTGATTGTCTCGTATAGTTTTGGCATTGCGAGATTGAAGTATGCCGAGTTTGCCTGTGCCAGTTTCGCTAGCGTTGCGTATTGTCGTCCATGCTTGAGGTCCCTGATGATCATCGAAACGAGCTCGATAGGTAGAGGCGGGCCCAGTCGTGATGGAAGCGAAGGTACATCGACTCGCTTCGAAGTTGGTGAGGGATGGGGATCATCAACTTCATTTGGAGTTGGGGAGGTAGGGGGTGTGATATCGACCAAGACGGGATTTTCATAGGTGCCATCCGTGCTAGAGATTAGCTTAGAATTCACCTTCAATGATGGAAGTAGTCGGAGATCACTCACTGGCCTCCACGCCTATAGGTCGACATCGCTAAAATGAGCTGTGATTGTGGGTTGGAGTATAACGAGACCGATATCCATGTTAAAGTCTACCCCTCCTTTGACACTTCCGAGGCACGTCCTCCTTTGGGAGCTTCAATTTCGTTATCATCCGCTGTCCATTGGGCAGAAGACCCGAGATTGTCATCCCCTAAATCCCAGAACTCCGCCATTGAACCACTTGAAGACAGGCGGTCATATTCGAATCGCTGAGCTCCACTCTTTTGTGTCATCCATGTCGTGAATCGTCGACTCTGATCTGTCTCTGCTGGTGTCATTGTTTCTGCATGGGTTTGAACGACATCTCGGTGGTCTAGGTACGCAAATCATGGGAAGATGATGCCGACTCTTATAAACCTAAGGTGGAGTATCTGCTTCCGCCCATATCATCTTGCTTCTCTTGCTCACGAGCTACTTGTTGGCGTTGTACGATCAAGATATGATAGACATGACATAGTTCTAAGCAATCTACCGCACTAACAACATCCCAACGAAACAGAAATGGAAAAGATGAGAAACAGGGGAATCCAACAAGATAAAACACCATAAACAAGCCGTACCAGACGACTAAACTACCGCTCCCCCGTCAATCTAACCTTACTAGAATTGAAATCCAAATCATTCACCTCAACACCTAGATCGT
>Ga0308160_10006231_pt1 | contig 12216 bp, 12 predicted proteins | sample PhyFR1_FD_201036 | JGI IMG/M metagenome (GOLD analysis project Ga0308160, IMG submission 201036) | Phyllosphere microbial communities from UC Gill Tract Community Farm, Albany, California, United States - DLSLF.R1 | ecosystem: Host-associated > Plants > Phyllosphere > Unclassified | place: USA... | reverse complement strand
ACCTCGGCCTTCGCGTGCCACTCAGCCTCCGGACGGGTTCTGGAACGGCCGACCGTCCTCGTCGGTCGTCTCGTCCTCGGTCGTCTCGTCGGACCTCTCCGGTGCGCCGCCCGAAGCGGTGTCCGCCTCTTCGTCGGGACCCGGGGTTCCTTGCGTGTTGGTCGGATCGCTCATGACTCTCCCTCGTTCGGTTTCGTCACCGTACGCCCGAGGCGGTGCGGTCGAGAGGGGCTTGACGTGAGCGCCAGGATCCTCAAGGAGCACCGACGCAGAAGCCAGAGACGGGAATCGGGAGCGCGTTGTCGCCCACCCGGTCGCTAGGAGCGGATCAGGAACTCGACGCCGTCGGGGTCGCGGAGGATCGTCGCTCCGGTGGGGCCGGCGCCGAGCAGCGTCGCGCCGAGTGACGTCAGACGCTCGAGCTCTCCCGCGAGCCCGCCCGGATCGACCGCGAGCACGAACACCTGCCGTGACGGGTCGCGCGCGGGGTCGACCTCATCGCCGCTCCAGGCCAGCTTCGTGCCGCCGGCAGGCGACTGGATCGCGGTCTCCTCGTCCTCGTCCCAGACCAGGGGCCAGCCCAGCGCCTCGGACCAGAACCGGCCAGAGGCTCGCGTCCCTTCACAGGTGGCCTCGCCGAGGGGTCCGCACCCGTCCAGATACCGGTTCTCGTCCTGGATCGCGCAGAACTCGTCTCCGGTCGGATCGGACATCACCGCGTAGCTGCCGGGAGGGATGTTCCCGCTTCCGAGCCGTCGGCCGCCGGCTTTCTCCGCCGCCGCGATCGTCTGACTCTGCGTGCGCTCGGCCCGGCTCAGATGCAGGTGCACACGGTTCTTGAGCGGCGAGTGCGCGCCGCCCGGGGTGAACCGCAGGCCCACCTGTGTCGGCGTCCCCGCCAGGAGGATGCCGTCCGCGTCCTCCTGCGGCGTCCGATGGAGCATCGTCGCCCAGAACGCGGCGGCGCGGGCGGGATCGGTGCCGCGAAACATCACGGACTCGAGTTCCAGCGGCATGGCTCGAGGGTAGCCGATCGCGGGATCCACGGGACCGGATGCGGGATCCAGCGTTCGTGCCTGCAGGCATCGACCATCCGCCGCCTGAGGTGGGTTCGCCCTGCGACAGTCGTCGCGATGCTCGTCATGGCACCCGCCGCCAACGTCGCGGTCTTCGACATCGATCACGCGATCCAGTTGGGCGTCGATCAGGAAGCGACGCAACAGTACGCGTCGGCCTGGAGCGAAGCAGGCGGGACCCGATCGGCATCGCGGCCGCTGGCGGCGGCACGTACGCTGCCATCTCAGCTCTCACAGTCGCGGGCCTCCCTCAAGGAGCCGTGGTTGGAGTCGTCGCGGCCGTGCTCGGCCTGGGCGTAGCATTCTTGAACGTCTGCAGGGACACCAGCAGCATCAACGCCATCTACCTCAACGGGGGAATCCCCGGAGCAGTACCGCCCAGCTGCTGGGCTCAGTAAGGGAGAGGTGACAGAAATGCCTACCGACAACCGTTTCATGACTGCCGGCCTCATCCTCGGCGTCCTCGGCATGGGGATCGGGGTAGGCCTTGTGATCGCCAGTTTCATGGTCGGCCTGGGGACGGCGACAGGCTCGTCCCTTTCGTCGTCTGGAACGATCACGATCATCGCGTTCGTGGTCTTGACCGTCGTTCTCAGCGCAGCGTCGCGACGACAGCGCCAGATCGGCGGGCAGAGCTGATCACCGTCGCGCGAACGAAGAGGGGCTCGAACACCGGGCCCCTCTTCTGCGTGTGGCCGCGATCGAGTGCCTTGGCCCCGGCCCGGCGCTTGTGGCTTGCTCGGACTGCACCGTGCACTACCCGGATACGCGAAAACCCCCGATCTCTCGGGGGTTTTCATGGCGGTGACGGTGGGATTTGAACCCCCATCGCAGGTCAATGGATGCCGGCTCGACCGGCGACATCCGCGTGATTCCGCGGAAGTTGGGCACATGTGCGCACATCCGAAAACACCGTCCCGCAGACATTCCGTTACTGCTGCGTTACCGCTGGCGCTGCCCCCAAAGCTCGAGAGACTCCCACCCCAGCGGAACACCCAGCGACTCGATCGTCAGCGCGTGCGACGCCGGGAACGCCCTCAGCAAGGCGGCAAGGCGGCCGCGCCAATCACTGCCGCTCTCGATCGTCGAAAGCAAGTAGGCGATCACTGCGAGGGCGTTGTACGTGCCGAAGACTCCCTTGGCGGTTTCGGATGCTCGTAAGTGATCAAGCGACGGCATCTGCCCGACCGTTGGCCGTGACGGCGCGTACTGCAACTTGCGATTGAACAGCCGCGCGTGATGTGCGGCGGCGTTGCGCACGTAGTTCAGGCTCGCGAGCCAGTTGCTGAAAATCCTCTTCGTCGGCACGCCGAACGCCGCCGCGATCTCGTCGGCGTCTCGTTGATTCAACCCGCGGTAGAGCACGGCGAGGTGCCCAAGCTCGAGGATCTCCGTGAGCGCCCATACGGGCATCCGATCGTCGTACTTCTGTCGGAAATGCTCCACGAACTGTTCGTCCGAGCCTGCCCGTCGCTGGTTCACACGCTCAAGCCACTTCACGTGCATGCTTGGCGCCGGGTGCCGGCTGTCGGTCGACTCTGCGGTGAATGCCTCGGTGAAGCACGCCGGGTCTTCATGCGCGAAGGCTGACGTTCGGCCGAGCACGTATCCGATCCGCATCCGCACAGCGACTTCGATTCGTTCGACGCCGTCCATCACGAGCATCCGAAGTTGTCGGTCGAAGTTGATGATGTCTGCCGCGTGCTGAAGAGTCGTGCCGGGTCGGTAGCCGCTCAACACCCGGATCCGCGGGCGTTCTTCCTCATCGAGATAGGACTCGGACTTCCGGAATGGATAGAGGTAGCCGGTGAGTCGGTAGTAGCCGATCGCTTCCAACAGCGCAGCCGCCTCCGCTCGATCGCCGACATCGACGTCCCGATCCGCGAGCCTGTCGACCTGCCTTTCGAGCGGCAGCCACTCCTTCGTGTACTCGACCATCGAACCCCCGACAGAAAATCAGCCCGCGCCTTGCGGCAACGGGCTGATCGTGATGTGTCCAAACTACCACGTGTCGCGGACAACGGGCAGACCTTGCGTGCCCGAACACATCGAGAGCGTCGCTCGTTCCCTTCTCGCGACGCATCCCGCCTTCGGCGCGGACCCTAGCCGCTTGACAGAGGGCCGGCTTGCGTCTGGCGCCCTGAGACCGGAAACGCACAGTGACCATGCCCGTGGGGTGCCGCTCCTGACGACCCCGGCACGGTTCGTGCTTGACGGGTTGAGAGGCCCCAATGGCGTACGCAGGAAGCCGATCGCGAGGACGTCGTTCCTCCGCGCGATGACATCAATCAAGGCAACTGCAATAGCTGCTCCCGTGCTGTGCTGCTTGGTCTAGCTGGGGCACGGAAGCATCCAGACTTTCCACACTCCAGGGAACCCGCGGGGTTTTCAGTACGGCAGCTGAGGCATTCCCATCCCGGGTCCTCGCGACCGACAACCACCCCCAGCAGGTTGCGTGCACCCGGGGGATTGATCCTCGCCAGAGTCCTTATGGCCTCCTCCTGAACATGCCCGTCCGGATCGTCCGCCAGTTGAGCTAGGCGCGGATCCACCCGATGCTCATCGAAGTCCGTCATCACAGCCGCCGCGGCTCTGAGGACTGGGTCATCGTCAGCTAACCATTTGGCGGGCTCCGGTTGGCCCGGAAGGGACGCCAAGGTGAGCGCTGCCAAGCGTTCGTGCCTAGGGGAAGAGTGCAACTTCGGGATCAGATCGCGCAGCAGGGGCGCGACGAACGCGGTGTCGGGGGCTTCCCACAGGAACCGTGCCGCGACTTGGGCCTGGCTCGTCGTGAGCCAAAACTGACTTAGTAGCGCACGGACGGCGGCCTGTGGGTCTCTCACCTGAGCCCAGTCCGAAGTCCGGGTCGGTGCGGGCGGATCGAACATCGCGTCGTATGGTCCCGCGTTTTTCATCTCACCCATGCGCTCGCGAAGGATCGCAGCTTCGGCGGCGATCTTCCCCATGCTGAGCGAGAGCAATTCAGCAACCGCCGTGAGTACTGAACGGCGGTCAGCTGCACTCTGCTCGTGGAAGGCGTCCCCATAGTCCTCTAGACGCAGCGCCTGAAGCAGCGCTGCGAGCGTGTCAAGGGCGACAGCTTCGCGGCCGGAGACTGCGGAATGCTCCGTCTCGGCGATCTGCTCGATAGTTTCGGCCTCGCGCGCCTCTTCGTTCTCGTTGAGCCACGCTCTGATTCTGTCTTCGCCTGGTTCGTTGGCGCGCGCTTCCGCGAGCTCGCGGACCTCTTCGTCGAAGCCATGTGTGACCAAGACGTCGGTGAGGGGATCTGCGAGCATCGACGGACCATGCATTATCCGTTTGACAACGAGGTCGACATCCTTCGGGCTATGTTCCAGGAGGAATCTTGCAGCGTGCTCCTGCGCTTCGGCCAGAGACTTGGTCGGAGTTAAGAAGCTGAGGAAGTCGCGAGGCTTCTGGCCCTGTCCACCGGATGATGCAGGCAAGCTCGAGAGTGTCATCAGCCTCCGCACCTTGTCCAGGTGATCCACTGGTGATGGTTCCGCGTACCGGATTACTAGCGTCGATTCGGCAACCAAGGCGTGGAGCTCACTATGAGACCGCGCGGCCTCGATAACTTTCGGGTGCATCTCCACCGGGGGTCCCATTTCCCGGATATCGTCCCAACACTCCCAGCTCTCTTCTGTACCAAGGCCCAATCCGTCGACCAACGAACTAAGGATGTCGAGCTTCGCGGACTCTGGCATGTCCGCGCCTTCGCGAATGGCACGCACAAGAGCCCGCGCAAGCTTTACGTTCGACGGATTGGCGCGGAGCTCATCGACAGTGGCAGCGCCCGCCGCAGGCTCCAATGCGCACGCGAGCACCACTGCCTCTAGGCTCTCGTCAGCGACGCGAGTGCTGATCCATGCGGACATGGTTGACGGATTGGCGGTCGCGTGCAGGGCGTCACCGATTTCGGCGAAGAGAACGATCCGAGGCGTTACGTCATTCGCTGGAGCGCCAATCGTGAAGATCCCGCTTTCGTCAAAAAGGCGGATCGCGTCCGTTGCTGCTGCTTGGGCTTCCCCCGCTGCGAGGCCCCAGTAGCTCCCGAACTCTTCGTCTATGGCGCTCACAAGTGTGCCGACGCTTGCCGACCCTTTCCCATCCATGATGGTTCTCGCCTCGATGGCAAATGCCCGAAGGCCGGCGATGGGCAGGGCGCTTCCCTCGAGCCTTCCAAGCGGCCGATCGTCATGGCGTCGGAGTTCGCGGCGCCGGACTACCTCTTCGACTGCTTGGCGGAGTACGTCCGCGCGCCGGTGAGGAAGAGTCTGCGCATCCGCGCCTGCCGCAAGTAGCGTGAGCAACACGACGATGAGGGGTGTTTCGCGGAGGATGCTGTCGCTAGCAAGCACGCCCTCGACCCACCGCCGACGCTCTTCTACCCACTCGCCGACGCTGACATCATCTCGAGCAGGCGCAGCGAGTCGGAGAATCGCGCCTACCGTGGCATCCGAGCTTGTGGGCGGCATCAACTTGACGTGCGGCCACCCCAACATTTCGGCGTAGGCATAGGCGACGTCGCGGGAACTCAGCAGGATACAAACGCCAGAGTCGAGCCCTTCGGCGAACTGCTCGATTGAGCTAACGACGTCCGCCCGATCTTCATAGGTCTCGTCGAGCGCATCAAGCAGGATGGCGACTGGCCGCCCCTCATCGAGTCGAGACTCGAACTCGCTCCGAAGAATCTCCCGATCTGCTGCCGTGCAGTCCTTGAGCGCGATGCTAAGTATGCGGTCGCGAAAGCCAACCGCATGATCTAGCGCGTTGACCTCACGCAGGGACGCAACGAGCGGTAGCGGCAAGCGCCCGCCCGCGCACAGGTCCGCCGCGACCCGCCAAATCGCAGTGGATTTCCCAGCACCAGGCAGACCCGTCAGGACGCATCGCACTCGCCGCAGGAAAGCCCAGGTCAGGGGACGGCCCAAGGCATTTCCCTGGACTGAGCGTTCGACTCGGACGCCGGCATCGGCTTCATCGAGTGACACATTTGAGAGGGTCGCCCCGAGCGCGCGGAGGTCAATCTCCGAACCGCGACGGACCACGCTGACTCGATATCGCTCGAGCGCAGACTCCCGCAGTTCGAACAGCCCGGCGGGTGACTCCGGATCTTCCTTGAACCTTACGCCCGCGCCCCGGAGCTCTCCCAGCCATTTGTCTATGCCGTTTCCGCCACGGAGCCGCGCGACGCGCCCCGCTTCTTGAAGGGTGAGCCCCCACGTGGCTGCGGCGTGTGATGGGTCTTGTAAGGTTGGGCGCAGAAGTCCTATGGCTGCCTGCGCCCCAGGTTCAGCAGGCCGCTCCACTTGGATCTCCCAGATGACTGCGCTCTTCAGCACCAGCCTGTACTCGTCGTCGGTCAGCTCTGCGAGCTTCGCGCGCAGGCTCTTCCTTAGCGTCAGTTGCGCACCTGTGTCCGCCCCAGGTTCCTCGAGCTTCTCGCGCTCGAGGAGGTCTCTCAACGTGCGCATCGGACCGGAGAGTTGACCAGCGGCGATTACGAGCCGGGTATTCACCGGGTCGAGGCCGTTGCGAACGGCGGTCACCCATTGCGAAACGGCCTTGGTCAGAGCCGAGCCGCCATCAAGTCTTCGCTTTGCCTGGATCAACGCTCTCCAGGGTCCATCGAAGGCAACAGCCACATCGTCCACGGCGTTGTCGGTCTCTAGCCCGACGCTCCGAACAACGGCATGGTCCATCGGCACACCAAGCCCAGCAACCTGCACTCCTGCAACACCGCTCGCAACAAGGTACGCCGCAACAGCTCTGCGGTACTCAGCGCCAGCTTCACCCGCAGCTCCGCCGACGCTCCCTCGACCAGCAACCATCGCGCCTCCAACCCGTGTTCGCGCGCTTTGATTCCGCGGCACTTATCGCCTGCGAAGACACCTTGGTCATAGAACCTCGGGTGCCCGCCGTCGAGTGCGGGAAGTGTTCCCGCCCGATTCCCGGTGCAGGTCCTCATCGTCCGATGACTTCATGACTGGCGCTTGCGCGCACCGCTGCTGCTCATCGACTAAACCATTCGCCCTGTCTCTAGCCCGCCAAGGCCAGAGGCCAGCTTCGATCTTCGCTCGTTCCCAGTCTCTCTTGAGCATGTCTTGGAAGCAGGCAACGACTTCCAGCCGTCCTCTGGCCGATGGCGCGGCCACGAATTGGTCGATTACCGCGATGACGTCGGCGTCCTTGTAGGGGTTGAGCCTCAGGACGATTGCGTCGCGCGCACGCTCTCGGGCCGTCTGCTTCCTCTGACTCACGAGTTCCGGGACAAGTTCACGGAGAGAGACGCGCCACTTTTCGCGCTCCTCCGTGACAGCCTTGTGCTTGATGTTCCGCGCGACACCCCACACACTAACGGCGGCGCTAATCGCCGCCGCGATTAGCGCCGACAGACCAACCGTCACCCAGAACTCCGGCAATTCAGCCGACTCCTCCCGCGAAGAACGTAGGACACCCTGCCTGCATCGTTAGGGTCGTTCCTCGTCGTCATGAACGCGGAGAGCACCCGTCAGGATCAACTTATCGGTTGGCTGTTGCGCGAGCGAAGCCGATCGCTGACTGTCCAACGCAACCGCTACCGAGTCGAGATCGTCCTCGAAGAGCTCTGCATAGGTGTCGAGCGTCATGGCCGCGCTTGCGTGCCCGAGCATCCGCTGAACCGCTTTCACGTTGGCCCCGGCGCTGATCGCAAGCGACGCGGCGGTGTGGCGCAAGTCGTGGGGAGTGACGCGCGGCATGATCGGCGGCGCCTCCTCACCGCGATCCTTCGCCTCCGCGGCCGCCTTGGTATCCTCCGGGCGGATCCGCTTCACGACCCGCTGGTCGCGAACATGACGGACCTGCACAAGATCGGCTTCTCGACCACGAGCGTCGAGCAGCGAATCAAGAACGCGGAGAAGTCGCCGACGTACCTCATGGCGCCGGTGAAGGTGCTGGCGGATTACAGGCTGTACAACACGAAGGCCTCGTGGCTCGAGCATCTGCTGCACAAGGTGTTCGCCGAAGTTCGCCTGGACCTCACCCAGGTCGACAAGAAGGGCCGCGACTACGACCCTTCGGAGTGGTTCGTGGTGCCGCTTGCCATAATCAACCAGGCCGTCGCGATGATCATGTCCGGCGAGATCACCGAGTACGTGTACGACAAGGCGCAGCAGCGACTGGTTAGGCGTAGCTGATCAGAGGTTGTCGATCCATTCCGACATCGAGCTCATGATGACATCGGCCGTGTAGACGTTTCCGAGCCCTTGAACATAGGTCGGCTTCAACCACTTCTGGTTGTCCGCCGAGAGGTTCGTCTGAAAGTCACCTCCCAAGAAGATCGGGTCCCTCCAGGATCGGCCAGCTTCGTGAGCGAGGTGCGCAGCCCGATTGACGACGTCACCCATGTAGATCACATCGTTGATGCCGCTGCCGCTGTAGCCGGCCTTGATCATCAGTGCGCGGCCCCAGTCCACTCCGATCCCGATATTGATTGGATCGATGTCCTTCTTCGCATAGTGATGGTTCAGGAGCTTGCGAAGTGTAAGCGCGTAGGCCGCGATCGTGAAAACCTCGTCGATATCCGACTTGTAAGGGGTGTTGTACACGGCCCAGACGCAGTCACCGACGATGTTGACCTCCCGCACCTTCGCGGACGAGTTCAGCACCGCGACCATCTCCGAGATGAAGGATCGGTAAATCTTGGCGAGGGTGGGTCGCTTGTGCTTGTTCGTCAGGCCCGATGAGTCACGGATATCTATGAAGATCGCACTGCACTGGCCGTAGAAGCCATTGGTGAAGGTGAGCTTGTCGCGGCTTGGAAGATCCGTCGTCTCCTCGAACGCACCTGCCGGCTGATCCAGGATTTCCTTGATACGAGTCGAGCTTGTGACATACGAGTACGGCTTGTAGTTCCCGTCGATGGTGGCTCCTAGAGGTTCGAAACGCCGATTACAACTGCAATGATCGAGACGGTAGCCGCGGCACCGAGCGCCGACCGGATTGCCCGCTGGACAGCTCGCGACTTGACGGCAGCGATCTTCGCGTTCGCGTGGATCTGATCTGTCAGGTCACGCGTGAGCGCCGCGGGGTCGGCAGTCATCGAACTCAGCACCTCGCGATACGTCCCGCGATCGTTCTTGAACTTGACCGCGATGCTCCCGAAGAAGAGCAGGCTTGCATCTTCGGGACTCGCGTCTTGGTCCTTGACTCGCGGGGTCAGCGTCCAGGCGCAGAAGGCAGCCGTAAGGACGAGCAGACAGCCCGCCACGATGACCGCGAAGTCGAAGACGAAGCTCCGTTTGACGAAGTCCTTCACGAGGTTGAAGATCATCGTTCCCATCACGCCCGTGAAGGCCAGGGTGACGGCGGCCTTCGCGTCGGAATGCCGAATCCATTCGTTGGTCAGTGATAACAGCTTCCACGCCTGATCGGGGTTCGGGACCACCACCGGTTCGGTGCGTGAACGGCGAAGAGGGAATCTTGGGGGCATGGACAGGAGCGTACCGACTGCCGCCGACGTCACCTCCTCCCCGGATCGCGTCCAACCGCTGCCTCGAGAATTCTGTTACCGCTGCGTTACCGCTGCCCCCTCCAGGGCAAAGCAAAACCCCCGCGTTCCCTATGTTTTCAAGGGAACCGCGGGGGTTTTCATGGCGGTGACGGTGGGATTTGAACCCACGGTAGGGGGTTACCCTACACAACTTTTCGAGAGTTGCACCTTCGGCCGCTCGGACACGTCACCGCGGAACAGCTTACGCGACGGCGGGATCGATCGCGAATCGAGCGATGCCGCCCGGGCGCGCCGCCCGCCGAGTCCACCGGATCCTGTCGAGCGCACGGCTTGTCGACGCCGATTTCCCGTGCACTCGACGGGATCCTGCGCACTCGGCGACGCAGACCCAGCCCGCCGTCGTCACCAGGCTGCGGCGACCTCGGCGTGGGTGCGCAGGATGCCCTCGGTGGATCCGGCGGGGGCGCGCCCGATGCCGCATTCGGTGCCCACGCCGAACTCGGCGACGTGCGCGGCGGCGGCGGCGATGCGGCGTTCCGCGCCCTCGGCGCCGTCCTCCCGGTGGATGAGGCCCAGGTACAGCTCGACGCCGTCGCCCAGCGCGAGCGCGTCGAGCGGGGCGAAGTACGCGTCGTCGTCGCGCTCGATCGGGACGGGCAGGTGTAGCCAGGTCAGCGGACGTCCGGCCGCCGCGACCACGGCGTTCGCGTAGCGGACCAGGGTTCCGGCGTCGACCGGCTCGATGAAATGCCTCTCGGCGGCGTCGCCGTAGCAGAGGTGCACGCCGACCTCGACGTCCGTGGGCACCGCGTCCACGAGCGCCGCCAGCCGCGTGACGAGGCCGTCGAACGGATCGCCGGGCCACCACGCATCCATGACCCTGCCGTAGCCGGCCGCGCGCTCGATGATGCCCAGCTCGCTCGCGACGTCCCACTGGATCGCCAGGTCGACGTGCGGGATCCCGCTCAGGATCTGGTCGAGCTCGCCGAGGAGCGCCGCCGTGTAGACGGGCTCGATCGCCGCGCGGTCGTCGCCCGCGAAGAACGATGCGACCACGGCGAGGGGCGTGGGCAGCGATACCTGGAAGCGCACGTCCTCGGCGATCGCGCCCTCGGCGCGCAGCCGACGGAAGATCTCGTAGGACTCGAACGCCGCAGAGGCGTAGCCGAGCGGCGGCAGCGCGATCGCGGATGCGTCGACGCGGTCCGCGATCCGCAGGGGCCGCGCGTCGAGACCCGCACCGAAGGGGATCCGCTCGGCGCCGACCCGCTCGATCCCCCGGGCCTGCCCGAGCACATCGGGTTGGAACATGATCCAGTGGAAGCGGACCCCGACTTCGCCGTCGGGGATGCGCCGCAGCCGCGGCCCGAGGAGCTCGGCGGCAGTGCGCATCGTGGTCTCGGCGTCGTCGTAGTTCACGCTGCCGACCAGCAGCGCTCCGCGGGGGTTGGTCATGCCTGCCAGCGTAGGACGGTTCCCGGAGCCGGTTTTGCACGGTGGCGTCCCGCACCCGCCCCACGCCCTTCGAGTTAGGATGCCCTAAGTAGCTTGCGGAAGACGGAACGGAGGACGCCGCCATGTCGCACATCCACTCGCCCGCACTGGAGAGGACCGGATTCGCGGTGCTGGATCCGTACGACCAGGCGGCGGACCCGGCGGAATGGCTCGATCTCGCGTATGCGCCGTGGCGGTCGTCGGGCGTGACGCGGTTCGCGCCGCTCGCGAGCCACTCCGGCGAGGCGGTCTGCGACGGCTTCTGGAACCACACCCCGCCACGCGCAGACAAGGACGGCGTCTGGATCCCGGCGCAGACGGCCCTGGCCCCGACGCTCGTGCGGCGCGCGCAGGAGGCCGGCGCGAACATCGGGCGCTGCCGCGTGGTCGAGTTGCAGCCGAACACCTACGCCGACGCGATCTACAACCTGCACCAGGACGACAACAACCGCCTCAACCCCGACGGCACGGGCTGGGTCGTGCGCGGCTTCTACAACCTCACCGACGACCCGGAGTCGCTCCTGATCCTGCGGCAGGACCGCTTCGACCCGGCCTCCGAGGTGCGGCTTCCGCTGCCCGCCGGCTCGCGGATCGTCGTCGACACCCAGCGCTTCTGGCACGCGGTCTGGCATCGCGGCACGGCGCCGCGCTACGCGCTCATCACCTCCTGGACCTCGGGTCCGGAGCTCGACGCGCACCTCGCCGCCGAGCACGCGCGCTCGGACGTAACGTCGGCGCCGCTGGATCCGGGCGTCATCGACGACGCCCAGCAGGAGCTGCATCGGCGCATCGAGGAGCGCCGCCACGCCTTCGAGGCGCTCGGCGAGGTGCTCGAGCCCACCGTTCCGCTCTGGCCCTGACGGCGCCCGGGATCCGGGCCTCGGCATCCGGACCGCGGGATCCGGATCAGTCGGCCGGGATGAGGCGGACGCCCGCGGCGACGAGATCGCGGAGCGTCGGATCCGCGGGATCCGCATCCGTGACGACGCCGGCCACCTCGTCCAGGGCCAGGACGCCGAAGCGGGACGCCGTTCCGATCTTCTCCTCGCTCGCGAGTACGTAGGTCTCCGCGGCGCGCGAGGCGAGGACGCGCTTCATCGCCGCCTCCTCGGGATCCCCCGTGGTCAG
>Ga0308160_10006230_pt1 | contig 12216 bp, 11 predicted proteins | sample PhyFR1_FD_201036 | JGI IMG/M metagenome (GOLD analysis project Ga0308160, IMG submission 201036) | Phyllosphere microbial communities from UC Gill Tract Community Farm, Albany, California, United States - DLSLF.R1 | ecosystem: Host-associated > Plants > Phyllosphere > Unclassified | place: USA... | reverse complement strand
GCGCGCCATCCTTCGGAAACCGACGAGCGCGTGATGATCCGCCTGCTCGCCTTTGCCTTGCACGCCGACCCGGCGCTCACCTTCGGCAAGGACCTGTTCGACGTCGAGGAACCGGCCTTGTGGCTGAAGGACCTGACCGGCGCCATCGACACCTGGATCGAAGTCGGCCAGCCCGACGAACGGCGCCTGATGAAGGCCAGCGGCCAGTCCAACCAGGTGATCGTCTACAGCTACAGCGCCACCAGCCACATCTGGTTCAAGCAGCTGGCCAGCAAGATCGAACGCGCCAGGAAAATCTCCATCATCAATATCCTGCCCGAGACCAGTGCCGCTCTCGAGCGCCTGTGCAGCCGCAACATGCAGCTGCAGTGCACGATCCAGGACGGCCAGGTGTGGATCACCGACGGCACCGAGACCGTGCAGGTGGAGCGCGAGACCCTCACGGCGCCGCGTTAGTGGTGGGCCCTGTGACGTTAGCGGGACTACAATCTATGAGCTTTTTTTGACTATCAGGTAACGCCATGTTCAAACGCATCGCCTTGCTGGCAACCGCCGGCCTGCTCTCCACCGTCGCCTTCGCCCAATCCCAGGTCAATATCGTCGACCCCTGGATCCGCGCCACGGTCCCGGCCCAGAAAGCCACCGGCGCCTTCATGCAGCTGAAAGCGGCCAAGGCCACGCGCCTGGTCGCGGCCAGCAGCCCGGCCGCCGGCCGCGTCGAAATCCACCAGATGGAGATGCAGGGCCAGACCATGCGCATGCACGCGGTCGACGGCATCGACCTGCCGGCGGGCCAGACGGTCAACCTGGCCTCCGGCGGCTACCACTTCATGCTGCTCGACCTGAAGCACCAGATGAAGGAAGGCGAGCAGGTGCCGCTGACCCTGACCGTGCAGGGCGCCGACGGCAAGCGCGACAAGGTCAACCTGACGGTGCCGGTCAAGCCGCTGGCCTACAGCGCCCAGGGCGGCCACTGATCCAGTACGACCTGCGGCAAGGGACTGCTTACGGCGCGCTGCCGGCGCGCTGCACGCCGCCCGAACCCGCGACCGACTTGCGCACGCGCGGATCGCCGTAGTACTCGACTTCGCCCGAGCCGGCGACCGACACGTTCAGGTCGTTGCGCGCCCAGACCCTGGCATCGCCCGAACCGGCGACGTTGATCCTGGCATCGTCGCTGCGCACGTGACCCAGGTCGACGTCGCCCGAGCCGGCGATCGAGACCGACAGGCTGCGCACGCTGCCGTCTTCCACTTTCAGGTCGCCGCTGCCGCTGACGTCGGCGCCCAGGCGGCCGCCCTCGGCCTTGCGCACCTTGATGTCGCCCGAACCGCCGATGTCGAGCTGGATGCGCTCGCCGCGCACGGCGTCGGCATCGATGTCGCCGGAGCCGGCGACCGACAGGCGTTCCACTTCGCGCGCCTGCACTACGAATTTCAGGTTGCGCGTCTTCGGCGTCATGTGGTCCTTGCCGCGGATCTTCAGCGTGCCGTTTTCGACCACGGTCTCGATCAGGGGCAGCAGGTTGGCGTCGGTCTCGATCGTGATGCCTTCCTTGCCGCCGCTGCGGATTTCGACCGTGCCCGGCAGCGACAGCGCCACGCCGCTGAAAGCGCCCAGTTCGCGCGCCTGGCGCTGGACGTTGCCGTTGCCCTGCACCTGTTCGCCGCGGGTCCAGCCCCAATCCAGGGCGTGGGCCTGTGGAAGGGCAGCGGCAAATGCGATGGCAAAGGCGGCAAGCAGGAAGCGGCGGGGCGTGTTCATTGTTGTTCTCCGTGAAATGGTTGCTGGATGTCTGCATCCTAGGCAAACGGGCCGGTGCATGCCCGCGTTTTGCGACGAAGTGCAGGATTGCCACACCAGAGTGCCGATGGCTGGGGCGAACGGCACGCTGTCCAGTATGATACGGACCTTCCACATTACCCTTAACGAATACGAGAACAGACATGGCAGGCGAGGAAGTGACATTCGACCAGGTGGCAAAAGCGGCAAACGGCTTGCAGGATGCCGGCCAGCCGGTGACGGTCGAGGCGGTGCGCACGGCGCTGGACGGCGACGGCGTGCAGGCAACGGCGGGCGCCATCTACAAGCACCTGGCTGACTGGCGTGCCGATAACATGCCGGCCCCGGAAGCGCCCAAGGCGGAACTGCCGCCGGCGCTGCTGGCCGGCCTGGCGGACTGGGCACGCCAGTTCGCGCACGAAGCCGGCGCCGCCGACCGCGCCGCGCTGGCACAGGCCGACGCCGACATGCAGTCCCTGCTCGACGCCGGCGACCAGCTCGAGGCCGCGCGCGCCGAACTGACCGACCAGGTGGCGGCGGTCACGGCCGAACGCGACGACATGCAGGCGCTGCTTTCCGAGCGCGACGACATCATCGAACGCCTGACGGCCGAGCTGAACAATGCCAAGCAGGTGGCGATGGATGCGCTGGTCGGCAAGGCCAAGGACCAGCTGGCGATCGAAGGCAAGGACGCCCAGCTGGCCGACCTGCGCGCCCAGATCGAACGCAACGTGACGGCCGCCGCGGCGCTGTCGGATGCGCGCCTGGCGGCCGAGATGGAACTGGTCGGCGCGACGACGGCGCGCGACAGCCTGGCGGCGGAGCTGCGGGATGTGCGGGCGCAGCTGGATGTGCTGCGGAACAAGCGCTAAGATCTGGCTGGACACGCTTCATGCGTGTCCCACGCGTGTTAGTTATGTGCTGCGCACCATTTTGGGTACAATCACGCCCCTTTTTGGTGAAATCCGGTCCCGCCGGTTCCTGCAGCATGAATCTGATGTTCTTCCTCGTGGCCTTCTGCGCCGGCATCGCCGTCTCCTTCCAGGCGGCCATCAACAGCCAGATGGCCGCCGCCGTCGGCGCCAACTCCGTGGTTGCGGCCCTGGTTTCCTTCCTGTGCGGCACGCTGCTGCTCGGTATCGTCGCGTTCGCCCGCGGCGGCTTGCCCGACGCCCTGGCGGCGCTGCCCGGCCAGCCGCTGTGGAAATTTTCCGGCGGCCTCCTTGGCGCCGCCTTCATCTTTTGCACGGTAGTGCTGGTGCCGCGCATCGGCCTGCTGAACCTGGTCGTGCTGGTGATTGCCGGCCAGCTGCTGACCTCGATGGCGATCGACCATTTCGGGCTGGTCAACGTGGCGATGCGCAAGGTGTCGCCGCTGCGCATGGCGGGCGCGGTGGTCATGATCGCCGGCGTGGCACTGGCCCTGTTCGGCGACCGCATCGCGCAAGGGTTGAACCGCTGACCGGCGGTTGTCAATCTGCCACACTGGTATCGAAAAAATATCTTTCCGAGTGGAACTTTGTGTTGGCCCTGGTTTTATAATTAATGCATCGCCTGTTTCAGCCCTTGCATGATGGAATATCACCAGTCCTCGCAGATTCCCACCCTCTCGTACATCGAAAACGAAGACCATCCGGTCTTTGGTACCCTGGTCGAGCAGATCCTGCATCTGCTGAATTCCAGGCTGGTGTTTTCGGACGTGATCATCCATCAGAACAGCCCGCTGATGCTGCGCCAGCCGAAGGGGCTGGTGGCGGTGACCGATTCGCCGATCACGCGCGAAGAGCTGGAAGAATTCTTCGATGTCATCGAGCCGAACTGGGCCGAGCGCATCGCCGACCGCGCGTTCGACCGCTCGATCGACCTGCACACCGCGCGCATCCGCGCCAACTGCTTCAGCTTCCAGGGCAAGAAGCGCCTCGGCTGCGTGATCCGCCGCTTCCCGAAAGAACCGCTGGCGCTGCATGACCTGGGCCTGCACCCGGACGAACAGGAATTCGCGTGCCTGACCAGCGGCCTGGTGCTGATCATCGGCGACACCTGCCAGGGCAAGTCAACCACCATCGCATCGATGCTCGATGAAATCAACAAACAGCGCTCGGGCCATATCATCACCATCGAAGACCCGGTCGAGACCCTGATCCCGCAACGCCGCTGCATCATCACCCAGCGCGAGGTCGGCATCGACGGCGACGTCGAAAGCTATTACCTCGGCGCACTCGACGCGCTGCGCGAACGTCCCGACGTGATCGTCATCGGCGAAATCCGCGATGCCCAGACCGCCCAGGAAGCGCTGGCGCTGGCCGAATCCGGCCCGCTGGTGCTGGCCACGCTGCACGCGCGTTCGACCGAGCTCGGCCTGCAAAAGATGCTGCGCCTGCTGGGCAATTCCGAAGCCCAGGGCCAGGCGCTGGCGCACGCGCTGCGCGGCGTGCTGTGCCAGGCGCTGCTGCCGTCCAAACAGGGCAACCGCTATTACCTTGCCACGGAATGCCTGAGCCTGAGCCCGGCCGTGGCGGGCATGATCGAGCAGGGCGACCTGGGTGCCATCCGCGCCCACATGAACGCCGGCCACGCGCCAGGCTGCCATACCATGAACAGCGTGCTGGAAGCCTTGCTGGCGGCGCACAAGGTCGGCGTCGACGATGCGCGTGCGGCGACTACCGATCGGATTGGATTCGCCGAAATGGTGTGAGGGCAATAGCCCATCGGTAGCCTTTAGCGGTGCTTTCCCGCTTTTCTTGATGCCTTCGCGCTGGCGCAATACCGGTGCCGATTGTGTGCCTCAACATCTCCAGCGTATGCGTCCGAACCAGGAACGGTTCGCGCATGCCTTCAAGCAAAGGAGATGCGTGCAATGTGCGGAATCAGCGGGATTGTCAAAAAGAACGGCTCGGCTGTCAGCCCCGGGGCCATCAAGCGCATCAACGACCTGATCGCGCATCGCGGCCCGGACGACGAAGGCTTTTTCTTCGGCGCGCAGTTCGCACTCGGGCACCGGCGCCTGTCGATCCTCGACCTGTCGCCGGACGGCCACCAGCCGATGCACTACCAGGACAAGTACGTCATCACCTTCAACGGCGAGATCTACAATTACCTGGAAATCCGCGAACAGCTGCAGCAGGACGGCTACCGCTTCGCCTCCAGGACCGACACCGAGGTCATCCTGTGCGCCTACGACAAGTGGGGACCGGCCTGCGTCGAGCGCTTCAACGGCATGTGGGGCTTCTGCCTGTACGACAGGGAAAAGCAGATCCTGTTCTGCAGCCGCGACCGTTTCGGCGTGAAGCCCTTCTATTACGCGGACACGCCGCAAAAATTCATCTTCGGCTCGGAGATCAAGCAGGTGCTGGTCGGCCGCGGCGGCAATGCCGTGGCCAACATGCGTGCGGTGCGCGACTTCCTCATCGAAGGCTATTCCGACCATACGCACGAAACCTTCTTCGAAGGCGTGGTGGCGCTCCCGGCCGGCCACAACCTGGTGTATTCGATCGCCACCCACACCTTCGAGCAGACGCGCTACTACGCGCTGGCGGCGCCGGCCGACATCGAAGTCCTCGACGAAGCGTCGGCCATCGCGCGCTTCCGGGCCGAACTGAAACGCTCGATCGCCTACCGGCTGCGCTCGGACGTGAAGGTCGGCACCTGCCTGAGCGGCGGGCTCGACAGTTCCAGCATCGCCAGCCTGTCGGCCGCGCTCTACCACGAAGCGAGCCCGGACCGCTTCCAGGCGATCCATGCCAACAGCGGCATCGCCGGGATCGACGAGAGTGCCTACGCGCGCGAAGTGGCGAGCGCCGGCGGGATCGATTTGCGCGTCATCGAGCCCAGCGCCGACGAATTCATGGAGGCCATCGACGAAGTCGTCTACTGCCAGGAGGAGCCTTTTGCAGCGCCCTCGATCTTCATGCAGTATTTCGTGTTCCAGAAAGCGAAGGAGATCGGCTGCAAGGTCATGCTCGACGGACAGGGCGGGGACGAAACCCTGCTCGGCTACGAGCGCTACTACGCCGCCTACCTGCACTCGCAGCCCTGGCGCGACGCCGTCCGCGAACTGTTTGCGATGCGGAATAATTCGAAGCTGTCGCTGTCCGAGCTGCTCGGCAACTTCATCTATTTTTCGATTTCAGGGATCCGCATCGGGCGCCTGCGCCGCAAGTTCAGTTACATCAAGCCCGAATACCTGCGCCGGTTCCCGAACATCCGCAAGCTGAGCAAGGGCTACAGCGACATCCGCGCCATGCAGAAGATGGAAATCGAAAGCTTCCAGCTGCCGCACCTGCTCAGGTACGAAGACCGCAATTCGATGCGCCACTCGATCGAGGCGCGCCTGCCTTTCCTGGACTACAAGCTGGTCGAAGCCGCCTTCGGCATGAACAACCATTTCAAGATCAAGAACGGCTGGACCAAGCACGTGCTGCGGGTCGCGATGGAAGGCCTGGTGCCGAAGAATGTGTTGTGGCGGAAGGTCAAGCTGGGCTTCGAAGCGCCTGCGGATGCCTGGATCAAGGCGGCCAGCGCCAGCATGAAGGCGACGATCGGCGGTTCCGCCATCGTCGCCGGCATGTGCAAGGAAGAATTAAACTTCGAAAAGATCGACAACGTCACTTTCTGGAAACTCTACAGTATCGCCAAGTGGGAGGAGGTGTATTCGGTGCAGGCATCGAGGGTGACCGACGAGGTCCGCAGCGCCAGGCCGGCCCAGGCCGGCGCGTTTGCGCACCGCACGCCGGGCACGCCGTCGGCGGTGCAGATGCGTGGCGGGCAATTCGAGTAAACGGGCCGTGCCCTGGCGTCAGTCCAGCGGCACCGCGCGATACCGGTTCACCTGCGCCGCCGTCACTTCCGGCGCCGCATTGCCCCAGCTCGCGCGCACGTAACTCACGACCGCCGCGGCTTCGGCATCGTTCAGCACCGGGCTGAACGGCGGCATGCCGTAGGGCTGCGGGTTGCCTGCGGTCGAGGGCGGAAAACCGCCGCTGAGCACGATGCGGATGGCGTTCACCGGTTCCGCCATCGTCAGTGCGCGGTTGCCGGCCAGCGGCGGATAAACGGCGCGGCTGCCGGCGCCGCTGCCGGTGCTGCCACCCGTTGCCATACCGCGGCCGTCGGCGCCGTGGCAATCGGCGCAGTGCTTGTCGTACAGCTGGCTGCCGAGCTTCATCACCGCTTCGTTCGGCGGCGCTGCCGGCGGAAGCGGCTCCTGCGTTGTTGGCAGCGATTTCAGATAGACCGCCATGGCGCGCAGGTCGGGCTCGGACAGGTGCTGCAGGCTTTGCCCGACCACTTCCGCCATCGGTCCAAACACGGCCCCCTGCGGCGATACGCCCGTACGCAGCAGCTGGACGATGTGCGGCACCTCCCACTGCCCGAGACCGGCTTCGCGGCTCGAGGTCAGCGAGGGCGCGTACCAGCCGCTGACCGGGATCAGGCCGCCGGACAGGCCGCCGCCGCTGCCGCCCAGCAGGTTGCGCGTGCTATGGCAGGCGCTGCAATGGCCCAGGCCTTCGACCAGGTAGGCGCCGCGGTTCCATTCGGGCGGCCTGGACTGGTCGTCGGCATGGACGCCGGGCCGGAAATACAACAGGCGCCAGCCGGCCAGGGCCAGCTGGCTGTCGTAAGGGAAGCGCAGGGCATGCGGACGATTCGGTTGATGCACGGGTGCCAGGGTGCGCAGCCAGGCATACAGGGCGTCGGCGTCGTCGCGCGGGACCCGGGTGGTGTGGGTGTAGGGAAAGGCCGGGTAGAGCAGGCGGCCGTCGCGGCCGATGCCGTTGTGCAGCGCATTCCAGAAATCGTCGGCGCTCCAGGCGCCGAGGCCGGTGGCCATATCCGGCGTCAGGTTGGGACCGTACAGGCGGCCGAACGGCGTGTCGAGCGCGCGTCCGCCGGCATAGGCTGCGCCGCCGCGGGCCGTGTGGCAGCCGATGCAATCGCCAGCGCGCGCCAGGTAGGCGCCGCGTGCGATGTTCTGCGACGTCGGCGCCCAGGCCTGCGGCGAACGTGAAGGGATGAATTCCGCGCGCGGCCAGGCGGCCGCGGCCCAGGCAATGGCGGCCAGCAGCAGGACCGCCAGGATGGCGAGTGCGCGCCGCATCATGATCGCTCCGCCGACAGCTTCGATGGCTGCTTCGATGATTGTCCCGGTGCCTGTGCCGAAGGCGCGGGCGGCTGCGCCGGGGTCTGCTCCGACACGCTGCCGCAGGCCAACGGCGGGGGCCGTGGGCTGTCGCGCAGCGGGGCCGGATCCGCCGGCTGCGGTTCGCTCGCCAGCCAGGCCGAGACCGCGGCCACGTCGGCCAGCGACAGGCGCGCCGCGATCGTGGCCATGCAGTCGGGCGCGTGGGCGCGGCGGCTGCCGTTGCGCCAGGCGCCGAACTGGGCGTTGATGTAGTCGCGCGGCAGGCCGAGCAGGCCGGGGATGGCGGGCAGGGCGCCGGTCAGGCGCTGGCCGTGGCAGGCGATGCAGGCCGGCACCTTGAGTGCCGGGTCGCCCAGCGTCACCAGCTGGCGCCCGCGCGCCAGTTCGGCCGCCGGCAGGCCGGCGCGGTCGAGGGGCGCCGCCGCCAGGTGCTGGGTCGAGAAGTAACCGGCGATCTCGCGCAGGTAGTCGTCCGACAGCGGCGCGACCATCCAGGTCATCAGCGGGTACTGGCGGCGGCCGTCGCGGAAATTCGTCAGCTGGTTGTACAGGTAGCCGGCGGGCTTGCCGGCAATGCGCGGAAAATAGCGGCGCTCATCGCGCGGCACGGGCTTGCCGGGGTCGCCGTGGCAGGATGTGCAGGCGACCAGGCGCTGGGCCAGCGTGTCAGGAATAGACGCAGATGCAGGCGCCGGCTGTCCCACGGCCGCGGCAAGCGGCAGGACGGCCAGGCACAGCGACAGGCAGATCGGCGCACATCGACACGAACGCATGGCGGCTCCCGGAATGGCGGAGTTCGCATGATACTTTGTTTTATTGCAATGTGGTCAATGTGCGTCCTGGAAACTGCGCAGGTGGGCCAGCAGCGCCTTCATTTCGCGTTCGTCGCCGATGCCCCAGAAGCGCATCTTGGTGCCGGGCACGGTCTTGTCCGGATCGCCGAGGAAGCGCGCCAGCGTCTGCTCGTCCCACACGATGCCGGAGGCTTTCATCGCCTGCGAGTAGGCGAAGTCGGTGGTGGAACCGGCGCGGCGCCCGAACAGGCCGTTCAGTTGCGGGCCGAAGCCGCCCTTGGCATTGGCGCCGACCTGGTGGCAGGAGGCGCATTGCTTGAACACGGCGGCGCCGTCGACCGGCTTGTCGGAACGGGAGCAGCCTTGCAGTGCGGCGAGGACAGCGAACAGGGGAAGGAGACGGCGGATGGGAAGGTACGGCACTTTCATCCCGCCATTATAAAACGTGCGGCAGCTCAATCCCTGGATGCCGGCGCGCGTGCAGGCGCCGGCGCGGGTGGATGTGCACGCCAGTGGCGGTAGATGCGCAGCGCCACGTGGGCATCGTCGGCCGCATACAGGATCTGCTTGTCGCTGAGGCGCGGCAGTGCCCAGTTGGTGGTGGTGATCTTGCGCGACTTTTGCAGGCGCTGGCCGAAGAAGCGCTCGACCGCGGTCTTTGCGCCCCAGGCATTGCGTTCGCCGCGGCGCAGGGCGGTAGACAGATCGAGCACGTTCTGGGTGTCGATGCCGAGCTTGGCGCGCAGGCGGCGCAAATCGTCGCCGAGGCCGAAGCCGACCTTCAGGATGGCCTTCGACTCCAGCACCGCGCGCAGGACGGCGATGCCGGGCGCCGGCGCGCTTGCAGACTCGGCGGCAGGTGCGGGCGTGCCATCCGGACGGGCGCGCGGCGTGGCAACCTGGAACAGCCAGGCGTGGCGGTCGTCGGCCAGCTGCACCAGGTGCGGTCCGGTCGAGACTTCGCCTTTCTGGAAGGTCGGCTTGGATTCGGTGTCGAAGCCGAGGGTGTCGGCCCGGAGCAGGGCGGCCAGGGCCGCCTCGGCGTCGGCTTCGGTGCGCACCAGGCGCACGTCGGCCAGGTCGAGGCCCTGGTAGGGCGGCAACGCGTCGTCCGGGGCCTCGGGCATCGGCATCAACCGGCTCAGCGGCGCGCGAATTTCGACGCCAGCTGTTCCAGTTTTTCCTGGCGCTTGCGATCGGCTTCTTCCCTGGCGGCCAGTTCGCGTTCGGCCTTCTTGCGCTCGGCTTCTTTCTTGAAGCGTTCCTGCAGCAATTCCTTGGCGTGCTGGCGGTGGGTGTCGGTGACTTCGGCGCCCGGATTGCCGTCGAGGTCGTAACGCACGGTGGCCTTTTCCATCGCGCGCAGGTAGCGCATCGAGCCGGTGTGGATGCCGAGCGCGGCGCGCATGGTCTTGCGGTTGAGGTTCGGCAGCTTGGCCAGCACCTGCTTGTCGATGCCGATCGCCAGCGGCAGGCAGTCGCGGAAGGCCTTGAACTGCTGCTGCAGCTGCTTGAGCAGGGCACGCGGAGATTGCGCATCGGCGCCGGCTGGTGCCGATGCAGCCGGCTGCGCGGTGGCGGCGGTATCGGTGCTGCCGGTATCGGCGGCATCCGTATCGGACGTCGGGGTTGGGGACGTACCGGTGGCGGACATGCCGGTAGCGGCGGTGCCGGTTTCCTCAGGCGTGCCGGTAGCTGCGTTTTCGGTGGCCTCGTTGGACTCGGCGACAGGACTCATCGTATTCATTGACTTCATGGTAAGAACAAGAAGCGGAAGGATAGCATGGCCGGGGCTTCGATGTGCCGCTCAGCCGTGTCACGGAAGGTTTTTTACCGGAAATGACCACCATTTCACATGCGGGCGGCGGGCACCGGGCCGGGAAATCGTGTATGATCCGCCCCTTTCCTTGCGTCGGGCTTGCGCCGACGCAGACTGGCCGGGGGCGATGAGCGGGCAGGGGAAGTATGCGAAATTCTTATATCCCTTATCGGATATATCAATTAGCAAGAAAACTTTCTCGCATGCATAATATGCCTGTCTCCTCTATTCTCCTCTGGAAAATAGATTTCAAGCCCGTTGTCTGACGGGCTTTTTTTCGTTCTGACATGCTAGACCGCGATCTCGACATTACCACGTTCCGCCCCAGCCCACCGTCCACGCCCGGCGCCGCCCCTTTGTGCGCCGGCTGCGACCGATCGGCCGGCGCGATGCCGCGGGGTGCTTGATTTTCGGCCTAATCGCCCCTAGGTAGGGCCATCCCGTTATCCCTTCCCAAGGCCCGCGTTGCGGGCCCGGTGGATTATTGACTTCGCAGGCGCGCATCTCGCCTCGACTGGAGAAAGTTACATGAAAAACACCGCCAAGACCTTGACACTGACAGCGAAGAAAGCGCCGGCGAAAAGCACGGCGCAGCTGTCGGTGCCGAAAACCGCGACCTCCTACTTCCTCGAAACGGAAGCGGCGGCCGGCACCCCGGCGGCCAAGGTGACGGTGGTTAAAACGCGTTCCCGCCTGGCGTCGCTGAAAGCGGCCCAGGCAGGGCAGGCGGCCGACGCGGACCACGCGGCGGAACGCCAGGCAGCGCAACTCCAGCCGGAGCAGTTCGACCAGGCTGCAGCCGCAGGCGCCGACGAGGCCGATGCGATCGCGCCCGTGGTGGCCGCGGCCGAGTCCAGCTTCCCTGCCGACGCGGTCGAGCCGGTCGCTGCCGCGCCGGTTGCCGAAGCGGCCCCGGCTCCGGCACCAAGCGTGAAACCTGCCGCCGCGCCCGCCGCAACGCCCGAAATCACCCAGATCGTGACCCCGCACGCCGCCGTGGCCGCCGACGCTTCCGATCCGATTCCGGCCCCGGGCGCGCCCGCCGCGCCGCCGGTGATCGTGCGCAAGCGCGTCTCCAAGCTGGCGGCACTGAAAGCCGCCGAGCCGGCACCGGCGCCGGAACCGGTCGCACCCGTCGTGGAAGCCGCACCGGCCCCGGCCGAGCCGCCGGCCGCGCGCGTGGTCCGCACCCGCACCGCACGCCGTGTCGAGCCGGGCACGACCGCCGCGTCGAGCACGCCGACCGGCACCGTCAGCACCACGACCGACGCCGCCACGCTGGCCGCCATCGACACCTCCGGCTACACCCTGCCGGGCGTGAAGGTGCCGGGCCGCCGCGGCCGCAAGCCGAGCGAATTCATGCCGGAGAACGACGAGATCGCCGCGCTGAACGCGGTCGAACGCGCCGAGCTGAAGGCGGCATCGAAGCTGCGCGAGCGCAAGGCCAAGGGCGTTTCGGGCATCCTCGGTGCCGAAGCCGGCTTCTCCAGCGAAGAACTGGAAAAGCGCCGCACCCAGCTGAAGAACCTGATCAACATGGGCAAGGAGCGCGGCTACCTGACCCATGCGGAGATCAACGACCAGCTGCCGGAAAACATCATCGATCCGGAACAGATCGAAGGCATCATCGCGACCTTCAACGACATGGGCATCGCCGTCTACGAGCGCGCCCCGGAAGC
>Ga0308160_10006229_pt1 | contig 12216 bp, 11 predicted proteins | sample PhyFR1_FD_201036 | JGI IMG/M metagenome (GOLD analysis project Ga0308160, IMG submission 201036) | Phyllosphere microbial communities from UC Gill Tract Community Farm, Albany, California, United States - DLSLF.R1 | ecosystem: Host-associated > Plants > Phyllosphere > Unclassified | place: USA... | reverse complement strand
TTCGTCAATTGATAACTTGACGATCCAAGCTTGAAATACCGCATCGATGCAACCGGATAACTGCCACTCGATGGTTTAGGGCTGCTCGTCGTCACTTTTCGGGCAACTTGGCTAGAGACGTAATAATAATTGACTTTCCCTTTGACCTTATACCAACCGTTCGAGTACGAGACTGCATTGAACTTCGAGTTGTAGGATGCGAGTCGTTTGATGTTCTTTGATGAGGCCGTGCTTGGTGATGTCCGGACGTTCGCTCCAGCTTTCGAGTAGACGACGATTTTGTACGTCTTTACGGAGCTACTCGACACTTTTTGAGCGACTTGGTTCGATAGATAACGATATGTACCTCCGTCCTTGATCTTATACCAGCCATTCGTATACGAAACGGCTGTGAATTTTGCCTTGTACGCGGCACGTCGGACGATCGTCGCAGACGAGGCGGTACTCGGCTTCGAGCGGATGTTCGCTCCAATCGTCGAAGTGACGACGACTTGGTAACTAGCTGCCTGAGCCGGAATGGCGGGAAGACACAAAGCGAACAATAATAAGAGCGTAAGACTAGTACGGAGCAAGCGCTTCATAAAAACTCATTCCCTCCTTGTTCAAATATGGTTTTATCATAAAACAAAAAAAGGAAATTCACTTCTTTTCAAAAAAAGGAATTTGATGCCTGTAAAGGGCTGTTTCTCATCTTTTCGTGTCAATTAACGTATCATAGGGAATGTAAGCAACAGTGGAAAAGGAGGAGTTCATATGAAATTAGCCGTCATTGGTCTAGGTGATATCGCTCAAAAAGCCTATTTACCGGTCTATGCTGAACGATCTGATATCGAGGTGTATCTGATCTCGCGAGATGAAGAGAAAGCAAAACGATTGCGAGCAGACTATCGCTTTGCAGGAACATACGCGACGTTTGCTGACGCCGTAAAGGAGGGGATCGATGCGGTCATGATCCATTCAGCGACTGTCGTCCATGCGGAGCAGGCACGGCAAGCGCTTGAAGCAGGAATCGCCGTCTATGTTGATAAACCGGTCTCGATGGAGATCGAAGAGATTCGCGAATTGACTCGTTTATCAGAAGAGAAGCAGTTACCGTTCATCACCGGATTCAACCGTCGCTTCGCTTCAGCGCATCAACGATTGCTGGAAGTGAACGATCCGAATCTCGTCCTCATGCAAAAGAATCGGACGTCGTTCATCGAGGACGCTAAGCCGTTTTTGTTCGACGACTTCATTCATGTCGCGGATACGCTGCGTTTCTTGACAGGACGCGGTGAGATTGAAGATTTACACGTCAAGAGTAAGCAAGACGCAAGCGGTCTGCATCACGTGACGATTCAATTCGTCTCAAACGGTATCACGGCAATCGGTGTCATGAACCGCAATAACGGCATCACGGAAGAACGCGTCGAAGTGATGGGACCGGAAGAAAAACGAATCGCAACGGACGTGACGACACTCGATCAATTGACGAAACAAGGCACGCTTCGGTATCCGCTCGATAACTGGGAAGCGACGCTAAAGCGCCGTGGATTCGTCGATATGCTGGATGCGTTCCTTCGGACGGTCAAAGGGGAACCGTCCGAATCGGTCGTAGCTTCTGATAGCCTGGCGACACATGAATTATGTCAGCAGGTGTATGAGAACGTTCAAGCAACACGGTAAATTAAAATCATAAAAAAACGCCGCTTCACTCGGGAATCGTCTCAAGTAAAGCGGCGTTTTACTGGTTATTTATCTGACAGTTGTTTGAGTTGATAGATTCGCTTACCGCCTGGTCCTTCGAACGTCACGCGGAGCGTCGAACGGACGAAACGGTAGCTGACTTGTCCTCCGGATAAACTGACACGAGCGGAGAAATCGGGTTCGAAACGGACAATCTCTTCATCGTTTCGGAGCGCGTCCGGGAGACCGAACTGATCAAAGCGAAGCGTCGCGATGAACGTATCTTGCTCGTCAAAAGAGACATGGATGCGTCCGGTTCCGTCGAACGGCTCATCTTCAAGTGTGCTTCGTTCGACTTCGTATGTTCCTTCAAACTGTTTGACTTGTTGCAACGTCTCTCTTGCACTGAGGGCAATGGCTTCTGCTCGTTTTCGGACAGGATGATCCGTTGCGAGTTGAAGACGTTCGATCGCCTCCGCCGTTTTTAAGACGTCACGCAGTTGATAACCGGCAAGCTGTCGCTCAAGCTGAACCATCAGCCGAGCAGCCGGTTCGTCAATGTCTTGTTTCGATTGTTCGACGGCGCGGGTGTAAGTTTGCTGTTCGAGTTGATCTTGAATCTTGGATGTTTCGGGCGAACACGCTATCAGGAGACAAAGGGGCAGACAGAGGAGCACTCGTTTCATGAGGTCACCTCCGTTCGATTGACATCAATGATTTGCAGATGATCCGTATGCACTTTCAAACGATAATGGACACGGTAGGTCACAGGCTTTGAACCCGTTGCTGTCGCGATTTGGTACGTTTCCTGTGTACGCAAGTGATATGTGGTACCTTTTGACGTGAATTTTTGGAATGTCACGGCAAGAACACTTGGAGCGACAGGAGCATCAACGGCATTCGTCAACTGCTCGAGATGGTCGAACTCGGATTCGAACACCTTCAAGGTCGTAAACTGGATGGCGGAAAACGTTTCGATGGAATCGTATTTCTTTGAATACGTCGCAAGCTCTGGAATCGTCCGAGTGTATTGGCGGACGAAACGAAGGACATCATAGGACGTTGGAGGACGGTCTTTCGAATACGTTTGATTGTACGCTGTTTGGTCATCGGACCATTCCGAAAGCGCGAGTGCTTCGACACTAGGCGTCTGACCGGCTTCAGGGGAAACGGGATCTTGTAGCGAATACCAGAGGAAACCGGCTCCTCCGACGAGAAAGAGCAAAAGACAGGTGCTGATGAGCCAAGTCCGTGAAGAAGACGGAACAAGTGGTTCAGCTGGTTGTTCTTTTTTGATAACAGGATGTTGGCAATGCGAACAAGTCGTATCGTGTTGACGAAGTGGTGTACCACATAACGAACAGCGTTCCATGAAATAAGACCTCCTGTGTATGTAAAATGAAATGTCAGATAAGGTAACGGTAATTTGAAATTAGTATCATCGTAACATTAATTGGAAACGCAATCAAAACTTGATATGAGATTTTTAGGGGGAATATACAGATGGGACGTCACCTGATTTTGATGGATGCATTCAAAGGGAGTATTTCTTCGAAAGAAGCGGCAGAAGCTGTCGCCTCCGGGATTCGAGCGTATGATCCGACAGCGATCATTGATTCTTCGCCTGTCGCGGACGGTGGGGAAGGAACGCTTGAAGTCTACCTCGCGCTTGGATATAAGGAAAAGACGGCCGTGACGATGGATCTAGCAGGTCGTCCGTGTGAAGTACAGTATGCCGTAAAAGATTCAGACGCCGTCATCGAAGTCGCGCGTATTTGTGGACTGTCGATGCGTCAAAGCGGAGATGATCCTGTTCGAGTGAATACGCGTGGTGTCGGGCGTTTGATGGAACAGTTACGCGATCAAGGAATAACACGTATCCGACTGGCGTTAGGGGGGACAGGTACGACGGATGGGGGACTTGGTTTACTCGCGGAAGTCGGTTGTCGTCTTCAAGATGCCTCGGGTAAGCCGATTTTGTTCCATACGAATCCGTTACTTGAGACGCAGACCATTCATTGTTCAACGTATCCGGTTCAGCTGGAAGCCCTCGTAGATGTGACAGCTCCTTATCATGGTCTAGATGGTCCGGCTTATCTGTTTGGTCCACAAAAAGGACTACTTCCGGATGACATCACAAAACTCGATCAACAACTCGAACAAATCGGAAAGTTACTTGGATTAGAGGGCGTCAAAGGAGCAGGGGCAGCCGGCGGACTCGGTGGAGCCGTGTATGCGCTTGGTGGACGGATCGTTCCGGGCGCATCGACGATCCTGCAACACCTTCGTGTAGCAAAGCGGATGCAACAAGCGGATTATGTCTGGACAGGGGAAGGACGGGTCGACCGTCAAAGCCAAATCGGTAAATTGCCAGGTGAGATCACGCGGATGGCGAGAACAGCTGGCGTCCCTTGTCTGATCCTTGCAGGAATCGTCGAAGAAAACATCCCGCAGGCACTTGATTGTCGATCGATTCATGTCGATCAGCCGATCACACTCGACCCGGAACAGACGAAAACGCGCCTACAGGAGCAAACACGTAAATGGCTCGAGGAACTTTCACTGAAACAGGGATGAAGTCGGAAAAGTTTGGGTAAATAACTGTATATTGCCATACTTTTAGAGAAAGTAGGTCATCCTATGATCAATCAATCGATCCAATTATCGTTTCGCCAAGTCCGAGCGCTTGTCGAACATACTTTGCTGTTATTCAAAGAGCTCGATCAACAATTAGCGAACCGTGGATACGAACCAGTCCTACCGGATGTCGTCCAAACGGAACATGGTTTGAGCATCCATCAGACGAAAGAAAGTGCTGAGTCACTCGTTCCACATTTCCTGACGCGGACGTATGTCCGACAACAGGAAAAAACGAACCAACATGGATTACTGATCTCTGTTCAATATACGCATCCTCTCCATGAACGATTCGATCCCGTCGTCCTCGTCGGCGATGTGACGTTCAAGCAGGTGAAGCATGCCCACAAAATCTTGAGTGAGAAACCGTGGCTCCTGAAGTATGCTGCCTTTGAATCGACGATCGCGCAAGAGTTCGTCGCCGATGGTACACGATACACGACGCAACCGATTGAAGAAATCGAAGAGCTGATCGTCTGGGGGCATCCGTTCACGGAAATGCGCGATATCGATGACGTCAAACGATTGGCGGAAGAAATGATCAGTCGTCACCTTGAGCCGGGGACAACATAAAAATAAGCTTCCGTTCCTTCAAGGGAGAAGGAGGGAAGCTTATTTTTTAGACTTGAACGAGCAATCGTTCGATCGCTGCCGTCAAATCCGTCGGGTTCGTTTTTGGAGAGAACCGCGTCACTTCACCATCGCGTGTCACGAGGAATTTCGTGAAATTCCACTCGATGTCTGTTGTACCGTCCGTCGTCGGTGCTTGTGCTTTCAGTTCTTCGAATAACGGATGTGCTTGCTCACCGTTGACATCGATTTTTGAGAAGACGGGGAACGTCACGCCGTAGTTGACTTGGCAGAACGACTGAATCTCCTCGTCCGTTCCGGGGTCTTGGTTCGCGAACTGATTACATGGGAAACCAAGTACGGTCAATCCTTGCGAACGATAGTCTTGATGCAATTGCTCGAGTCCTTCGAACTGTGGCGTCAAGCCGCATTTGCTGGCTGTATTGACGATCAGCCATGCTTGAGCTGGGTAGTCATTTAAGGATGCCGACGTTCCGTCGACGCGTTGAAATGAATGATCTTGTAACATATCAATTCCCCCTTTTTAAGTACTTCTCTAGTGTAACAAATCCGTTTTCTCGTCGTCTGCTATCGTTACTTGCGAGATGACAGAAACATCACAATCGGGTGTCAGCGACGTTTTTTCGACGAATTTTTGTTACGATTACAAGGAATATGGAAGGAAAGGAGAGATGCCACATGAGAAAAATGTTGAAACAATCGCGGTTCGTCATGATCGCGACGCTTTGTCTCGTCCTCGTCGGAAGTTGTATTACCTTATTGACGCTTGGATTCGAACGCGATATTGTGATTCTTGTTTCTGGAGTGGTTGCCCTTTGGGTGACGATGCTAGCTCCTTTGACGGTCCATGCCAAAATGAATCAGCAATCATAATTCTGATTTGCTTATGAAACCGCAGAGCGATTCGACCTAAAAAGGAGCTCCTCCATTTTAGATGAAAGAATCGATTTCTGCGGTTTTTTTTCTTCTATAGCATAGAGTTAAAAAACACTATTTTTCGAAAGTAAGCCATTAAAAAATCAGACTATTTTTTTTCATTTTTTCTATTTACAACCTTAAAAAATCGGAGTAATATCCATCTCATCAACGAACACTAACATGTTAATGCTTCGATCTCAAAGTACGCCGAATTCATGATTGAAGCGGGGGACCCAATCGTCACGACACGTGACACGGGGTGAATCCTTTCCGAACGGGAAAGGTAGGGCGAAATCCTAGGTATGCCCGAATCCGACAGCTAACCTCGCAGGCGTTTTTAGGAGGGAACGACTCTTTTTCAGTATGCCAAGTTATAAAGGCGATGCTGGGGCCGTTTTTCGCCTCACATCGTCTTTTTGTCGTGCTTAATTGTAAAAATATTGAATAATATGGGGGTAATTTCATAATGGGAGAACTATGGAGTATCGTACTGTTCGTCTTCTTCTTCGGTACGACGTACGGAATGATTCGACTGATCGAACGTGTCCAGTGGAGAGCGGGTGACCGGAAATGACGTGGTTTTTACTAGCGACGGGTTGTCTCGTCTTTTGGTATCTCGGTTATTGTCTGATGTATCCAGAAAAATTCTAATCGCATAGGGAGAAAAGAAAAACATGTGGACTCAATTCCTGATCCAATTTTGGATCCTACTCGTCATTGCACTTTGTGCAGCTGTCTTGCTCGGTCGCTACATCGGGATGTACTTCGCACCGATCGCAGAGCGTCGGGTCGATACAATCGGTAAGGTCGAACGACGCCTTCTATCGTTACTTGGTGTCGATGAAAAGAAACAAGATCAATCGTGGGTCGGCTATTCAAAAAGTCTATTAGTCGTCAATCTACTGTTTTTCATCGGTGGGTATTTGTTGCTTCGCTTTCAAGGAAGTCTACCGCTCAATCCGAACGGCGCCGCTAATCTTGACTGGTCGACAGCGCTCCATACGACGATCAGCTTCATGACGAACACCGATCAACAACACTATTCGGGTGAAGCGTTATCGTATCTCTCACAAACGTTCGTCCTCGGAACGATGTTATTCGTTGCACCGACGATGGCATTCACGGTCTGTATCGCTGTCATCCGTGGTCTTGCGAATAAACCGCTCGGTAACTTTTATGCCGACTTCGTTCGCTTCATCTTCCGCATCCTGCTTCCGATTTCATTGTTCTTCGGGATGTTGATGATTTTACTCGGCGTACCACAGACGTTTAGTGGCGCAATCAGCGTCACGACGCTTGAAGGGGCGAAGCAGTTGATTTACCGTGGACCGGTCGCCGCGTTTGAAGTCATCAAACAGCTTGGTAACAACGGCGGTGGTTTCTTCGGAGCAAACGGTGCCCATCCGTTTGAGAACCCGAACCAGTTCGTTAACTTCATCCAGATGTTCTTGATGTTATTGATTCCGATGTCACTTCCTGTCGCGTATGGAAAAATCATCGGTTCTGCGAAACAGGGGCGGCTTTTCCTCGGTGTCATGACGATTTTATTTATCATGATGACGTTCGGCATGGCAGGTAGCCTATTTACGAACCCGACTGCACACGGTCAGGAATTACGCTTCGGTCAAGTCGGTACAGCGCTCTATAGCTCGATTACGTCAGCAGCTGAAACCGGTGCGGTCAATGCGATGCATGACTCACTCCATCCGCTTGCTGGATTGATCCAGCTCGGAAACATGATGCTCAACGTCGTGTACGGCGGTGCCGGAGCTGGATTCTTGAATGTCTTGCTTTATGCTTTCGTCGCAGTTTTCCTGACAGGTCTCTTGATCGGTCGGACACCAACGTTCCTCGGTAAGAAAATCGAGACGTTCGAAGTGAAGATGATCGCGATCGCACTTCTTGTGCAACCATTCTTGATTCTCGTCGGAACCGCGATCTCCATGTACGTCGCACCAGGCGTCGCTGGCATCTCGAATCCAGGCTATCACGGGCTATCACAAGTCTTGTACGAATTCACGTCAGCGACAGCCAATAATGGTTCCGGATTTGAAGGGCTCGGGGACGCGAATGTCTACTGGAACGTCTCGACGTCGTTCGCGTTATTTTTCGGACGTTACATCCCATTGATTTTAATGCTTGCGATCGTCGGTTCACTGAAGGCGAAACCGTCCGTACCGCAAGATGCGTTTTCGTTTAATACAGATACACCACTCTTCGGAACAGTCTTCCTCGGTACGGTCGTACTCGTCGGTGCATTGACATTCTTGCCAGTGCTCGTACTTGGACCGGTCGCGGACTGGCTGACGATGTGAACAGGAGATAAAAGCATATGATGGAACATATCATGCATCCGACGCCCGAGGAACACCAACCGAATGAGCAGCCGGATCAGCAATCAAAATCAGCAATCAACGGCTCAATCGCGCGCCAGGCGACAATGGATGCCTTTAAAAAAATGAATCCCGTCAACATGATCAAACAACCAATCATGTTCGTCGTCTGGATCGGTTGTTTGCTCGCAATCGGCTATACGATCTTCATTGATGAGATGCGTGGTTTTAACTTGACGGTCAGCATCATCCTCTTCTTGACGGTCTTGTTCGCGAACTTCGCAGAATCAATCGCCGAAGGACGCGGGAAAGCACAAGCAGACTCGCTAAAAGCATCGAAAGCGGACGTCATGGCTCGTAAACGTGTCGGACAATTGATTGAGAGCGTCTCGTCCGCGACACTCCGGAAAGGCGACATCGTCTTCGTCCGGGCCGGTGAATATGTACCAGGTGACGGTGAGATCATCAAAGGTCTTGCTTCAATTGATGAATCGGCGATCACAGGGGAATCGGCACCAGTCATCAAGGAAGCGGGGGGTGATTTCTCGTCGGTCATCGGTGGAACACTCGTCGTTAGTGATGAGATTGAAGTCCGGATCACGAGTAATCCAGGGGAATCGTTCCTCGATCAGATGATTGCGCTTGTCGAAGGCGCAAGCCGTCAAAAGACACCGAACGAGCTCGCTTTATCAACACTGTTGACGAGCTTGACATTGATTTTCTTACTCGTCGTCATGACGTTACCCGTCTTTACGAACTATCTTGGATTCAATCTTTCTGGTCCAATCTTGATCGCTTTGCTCGTCTGTTTGATTCCGACGACGATCGGTGGTTTGCTGTCCGCGATCGGCATCGCCGGGATGGACCGTGTCACCCGTTTTAACGTCATCGCGATGAGCGGGAAGGCGGTCGAAGCAGCAGGGGATATCCAAACAATCATCTTAGATAAAACGGGAACGATCACGTTCGGAAACCGGATGGCGTCAGAGATCACGCCGGTCGGTGGACGCTCTGTCGAGCAAGCATTCGAAGGGGCGATCATCGCTTCTTTAGCCGATGAGACACCGGAAGGACGTTCTGTCCTAGAACTCGCAGAACTACGAGACATGCCAGTCGAACGCGAGTTGTTAGATGGAGCAGAAATCATTCCGTTCCGTGCGGAAACACGGATGTCAGGTCTGGATTTGACGGATGGTCGTCGTGTACGGAAAGGGGCGGGTCAAGCAATTCAAGAATGGGTGACAGAACAAGGCGGAACGATTCCGAATGATTTGCAAGAAACGATCGATTCAGTCTCACGCTTAGGTGGAACCCCACTTGTCGTTGCGATAGATGCGAAGATTCTTGGAGTCATTTACTTGAAAGACACCGTCAAACCAGGAATGCGGGAACGGTTTGATCGGTTGCGTGAGATGGGGATCAAAACGATCATGTGTACCGGCGACAACCCGTTGACGGCAGCAACGATCGCTCGCGAAGCAGGCGTTGATGACTTCGTCGCCGAATGTAAACCGGAAGATAAAATCCGTGTCATCCAGCAAGAACAAGCAGCCGGTCACCTCGTCGCGATGACAGGAGACGGTACGAATGATGCACCAGCGCTCGCGCAAGCGGACGTGGGTCTAGCGATGAACAGTGGGACACAAGCCGCGAAAGAAGCAGCGAACATGATCGATCTTGATTCGAACCCAACGAAGATCATCGAAGTCGTCGAAATCGGGAAGCAGCTCTTGATGACACGGGGAGCGTTGACGACATTCTCGATTGCCAACGATGTCGCAAAATATTTTGCGATCATCCCGGCGATGTTCATGGTCGCGATTCCGCAAATGGAAGTACTCAACATCATGCGACTCGATTCCCCGACGACAGCGATTTTGTCGGCCCTAATCTTCAACGCGATCATCATTCCGATGCTGATCCCGCTCGCGATGAAAGGTGTCTCGTATAAACCGATGACAGCCGATCAATTGCTCGGGCGTAACTTACTCATCTACGGTCTTGGCGGTGTCATCGTACCGTTCATTGGGATTAAAATCATCGATGTCTTGCTTGCAAGCATCCTTTAAGGAGAAAACGAATCATGAAACAAGCCATTCGTGTGACGATCTTCATCACAGCATTATGCGGGATCGTCTTTCCCGCCTTGCTGACGCTGTTCGGTCAGATTCTCGTGCCGGATAAAGCAGCCGGCTCACTCGTACAGGAAAACGGAAAATTCATTGGATCGGAATTGATCGCGCAACCGTTCACGTCGAAACAGTATTTTCACGGACGCCCTTCAGCGGTCGATCAATTAGCGGGGTCATCTGCTGGGGATAACCTAGCAGCATCGAACCCGGAGCTTGGTACGAAGATAGCGGCATTGCAGAAACAGAACCGAGAGGACGGCGCTTCGCTTCCGGACGATGCCCTCGTGACATCCGGTTCTGGTTTCGATCCGCACATCTCAGTCGCTTATGCTTTGGATCAAGCGAAGCGTATCGCAACCGCACGCGACCTATCGCGTGACGAGGTACGCAAGCTAATCACGAAAGAAGCCGGGACGTATGATTACGTCAATGTCCTCCTTTTGAACCTAGCACTTGATCGGAGCAAGTCATGACACGGGGAAAGCTGAAGCTTTATATCGGCTCAGCTCCGGGTGTCGGAAAAACGTATAAGATGCTTGCCGATGCACGAACCTTGACGCTTGAAGGCAAGGATGTCGTCATCGGTCTGATCGAGACGCACGGTCGAAAAGAGACGGCGGAGATGGTCGGACAGCTCGAACAAGTCCCGTTACTTGAAGTCGTCTATAAAGAGAAAGTGTTTCCTGAGGTGAACGTGGACGCGATCATTGCCCGTCACCCGGATATTGTCTTGATCGATGAACTGGCGCATACGAATGCTCCCGGATCAGAACGGAAAAAACGCTATCAAGATGTCGCGGCACTCCTTGACGCCGGGATCAACGTTTACTCGGCCGTCAACATCCAGCACTTCGAAAGCTTACTCTTTAAAGTCAAAGAAGTGACGGGTGTCGAGGTCCGGGAGCGAATCCCGGATCCATTTCTCGGAGAGGCCGATGAGATCTTACTCGTCGACGTGACGCCGCAAACGTTACGGGAGAGACTCGAGCAAGGGAAAATCTACAAGAAAGAAAAGATTGAACAGAGTCTGAATTCGTTCTTCTCGCTTCAGAATCTCGCGAGCTTACGGGAGTTATCGTTACGACAAGTCGCGGACGAAGTCGACGATCAAGTCTATCAATCACGTTTGTTGATTGAAAAAGACCCAGCGACGTTACAAGAACGGATTCTCGTCTGCATCCAGCTTAATGATAACGCGCGAAAGTTGATCTATCGCGGATTTCGCATGGCAAGTCGATTAAAGGCGGAACTGTATGTTCTGACGATTTTACCGACAGCGGAAAATCAATTGAATGCGAAACAGAAGGAAGTGCTTGCGATGGTGCGGGAGAGTGGTGCCTTGTTCGGAGCAGAAGTGCTGATCCGGATTCAAGGCGAACGTTCGATTGCTCAAGCGATTACCGCCGCTGCCAAACATCATCGCATCACGCAAATCGTTCTCGGTCAATCCGCGCGGACCCGCTGGCAGGAAATCCGACGCGGATCGATCATCAATGAAATCATGCGTCATGTCCGCGGCATCGATATCCAAATCGTCGCCGATGACATGGAACGCTAGGGGAGCCATTCCGCGTAAATGCAGGGGTTTTCTTCGCAAGATCATCAGTCTATCGTTTCATAAGACGAACGAGTCAGTTGATCATCCTCCCTTTCCACAGGCGGGAGGTAAGCTGCGACATCCTCGCATTTCATGCGGTCTACCGGGTCTTACCTATCCCTGTCGAAAGCGTCGAGCGCGCTTTCTTTTCCTGAAGGAGTTGAGGATGATCCTGCTCGTTCGCTACTAATGAAAAAGGAAAGACCGTTCCGGTGGGTGATATGCTCCCCAAAAAGTAGACAGTTGAAATAACAAAAACTGTCTACTTTTTGAAGGGAGCTTTTTCTATGACTAAATCTAAGTTTTCGTCAGATGAAAAACTACGAATTATTAAGATGTGTGA
>Ga0308160_10006228_pt1 | contig 12217 bp, 5 predicted proteins | sample PhyFR1_FD_201036 | JGI IMG/M metagenome (GOLD analysis project Ga0308160, IMG submission 201036) | Phyllosphere microbial communities from UC Gill Tract Community Farm, Albany, California, United States - DLSLF.R1 | ecosystem: Host-associated > Plants > Phyllosphere > Unclassified | place: USA... | reverse complement strand
CCTGGAGCCATCATCACGCAGGGTACGACGGCAGCGAAGAAAGCGTCCGCCCAAAAGCGAGTGTGACATCCAGGCATCGGACATTTTAACTTTGCTAAAAGCGGACATTTCTACTTTGCTGTTACACGGTGGGCACCCCGTGCCCACGCGGATCATGCACACCGATACATCCTTACGCAACAGCGCCACGTCCCTCGACACGGGACACACACATCACTCCCCCTGCAACTCCACCGGCACCGACGCCAACTCCTCGTCCGGCCTTGCCAACTGCCGCTCCCACATCTGCGCATACAAGCCGCGCGCCGCCAGCAAACTGCCGTGCGTCCCGCGCTCCACGATGCGCCCATGGTCGAGCACGATGATCTGCTGCGCATCCGCGATCGTCGACAGCCTGTGCGCAATCACGAGCGTGGTGCGATTGCGCGCAATCTCTTTCAACTGCCCCTGAATCGCCTGCTCCGACTTCGAATCCAGCGCCGACGTCGCCTCGTCGAAAATCAGGATCGCCGGATTCTTCAGCAAGGTGCGCGCAATCGCCACCCGTTGCTTCTCCCCGCCCGATAGTTTCAAGCCGCGTTCCCCGACCATGGTGGCATACCCATCCGGCAAACTCTCGATGAACTCATGAATCGACGCCGCCCGCGCCGCCGCCACGATATCGGCATGGCTCGCCCCTGGCCGCCCATACGCGATGTTGTACTCGATGGTGTCGTTGAACAGCACCGTATCCTGCGGCACGATGCCGATCGACGACCGCAGCGATGCCTGGGTGACGTTGCGGATATCCTGCCCATCGATGCTGATCGACCCACGGTTCACGTCATAAAAGCGGAACAACAGCCGCGACAAGGTCGACTTGCCCGAGCCGCTATGCCCCACCACTGCCGTCGTGGTCCCGGCCGGAATCGCAAAGTCCACATCGAACAAAATCTGCCGCTTGGACTCGTAGCTGAACTCCACATGCGAAAACGCCACGTGCGCCCCTTGCGTCACCAGCGGCTGCGCCGTGGCTGCATCGGCCACCTCGCGGTTCTGGTTCAGCAGCCCGAACAGGCGCTCCATGTCCGCCAGCGCCTGCTTGATTTCGCGGTAGATCACGCCCAGGAAGTTCAGCGGGATGTACAACTGGATCATGAACGCGTTCACCAGCACCAGGTCGCCCAGCGACATGGTCCCGGCGATCACGCCTTCGGTGGCGCGCCACAGGATCAGCGTGACGGCCGTAGCGATGATCAGCGACTGCCCGGTGTTCAGCACCGACAGCGAAGTCTGCGAACGCACCGCCGCGTTCTCGTAATGCTGCAGGCCGGCGTCGTAGCGCCTGGCTTCGTAGTCCTCGTTGCCGAAGTACTTCACCGTTTCGTAGTTGATCAGCGAGTCGATGGCCTTGGTGTTCGCCTTCGAGTCGAGTTCGTTCATGGTGCGGCGGAAGTGGGTGCGCCATTCCGTTACCACCACCGTAAAGGTGATGTAGGCCGCCAGCGCGCCGGCCGTGATGAGCGTGAACCAGATGTCGTAGTTGAAGGCGAGGTAGCCCAGCACCAGCGTGATCTCGACCAGGGTCGGCAATACGTTGAACAACGAGTACGAAATCAGCGAGTTCACGCCGCGCGTGCCGCGTTCGATATCGCGCGTCATGCCGCCGGTCTGGCGGTTCAGGTGAAAACGCAGCGACAGCGCATGCAGGTGGCGGAACACCTTCAGGGCGATGGTGCGCACCGCGCGCTGGGTCACGCGCGCGAACAGGAATTCACGCAGTTCGGTGAACACCGTCGTGGACAGGCGCAGCGCGCCATACGCCAGCAGCGCGCCAACCGGCAGCACCAATAAAGCCTGCGGATGGGCCGGGTCGATGGCGAGTTGGTCGATGAGTTTCTTCAGCACCAGCGGCACGCCGACATTCGCCATCTTGGCGCCGATCAGGGCGCCAAGCGCGGCGATCACGCGCCATTTATACACCCAGAGATAGGGGAACAGGGTGCGCAGCGTGGCCCAGTCGGTGCGCTGCCGACCTGGGGTTTCGGGCGGCGGGAGGGAGCTTGCAGGAGTACGTCGCATGACAGGGGTCCGGGATTTATGGTTCAATTCGGGTCGATTGTAGCTTTTCAAGAGAATTCACGATGACCACGCCAGAAAAAGACGACGCTCCGACCAACCGCCTGCCGGAAGGGAAAATTCCGCAGCTGCGGGTGATGCCGGGCGCACCCGACGCCAACATCTATGGAGATGTCTTCGGCGGCTGGATCATGGCCCAGGTCGACATCGCCGGCTCGCTGCCGGCCACCCGCCGCGCGAACGGCCGCGTTGCCACCATCGCCGTCAACTCCTTCCTGTTCAAGAACCCGGTGTTCGTCGGCGACCTGCTGTCGTTCTACGCCGATATCGTCAAGGTTGGCAACACCTCGGTCACCGTCTACGTCGAGGTCTATGCCGAGCGCAACCGCCTGCAGTCGAACATCGTCAAGGTCACCGAAGCGACCCTGACCTATGTGGCCACCGGCCCCGACCGCAAGCCGCGCCAGCTGCCGCCGCTGGAATCGCTGATCCACCACCACGAGTAATGCAGGAAGCGCGCCGCTCCTTTTTGCTGGATGCGGCGCGCTTCACCGCTGCAACGACGGCCGGTCTGGGCTTCAGCGCCAGCACTGCCGCAGCCGGCCCTGCCTACCCCTTCAGCCTCGGCGTCGCCTCCGGTTCACCGCTTCCGAATGCGGTGATCCTGTGGACCCGCATCCTGCACGATCCCTTGAATGCCGGTTCGACGCCCGCGCTCGCCCTCACGGTGCGCTGGGAAGTGGCCGAGGACGAAGCCTTCCGCAAAGTCGTGGCAAGAGGCAGCGCGACCGCCGCCCCGGCTCTCGCGCACAGCGTGCACGTGGACGCCACCGGTTTGCAGCCGGACCGGTGGTATTGGTACCGCTTCATGCTGGGCGATGCCGTAAGTCCGGTCGGGCGCACGCGCACCGCGCCGGCGCCGGATGCGATGCCCTCGATGCTGAAGCTGGCCGTGGCCTCCTGCCAGCACTGGGAGTTCGGCCACTACGCGGCGCACCGCCACATCGCGGCCGCCGCGCCCGACCTGGTGGCCTTCCTTGGCGATTACATCTACGAGTGGGGTCCCTACCAATTGCGTCATCCGCCGCGCGCGGTGCGCAGCGATGAATCCTTTACGCTGGCCGAGTACCGCGCGCGCTATGCGCAATACAAAAGCGACCCGGATCTGCAGGCCGCGCACCGCGCCGCACCCTGGATCGTCACCTGGGACGATCACGAAGTGGCGAACGACTACGCCGGCGATGTCGACGAACGCCTGGCGGAGGATTTCGCCACGCGCCGCGCCGCCGCCTACCAGGCCTTTTATGAGCACATGCCGCTGCGCCTGCCGATACCGCGCGCCGGCTTCGGCGCCCTGCGCATGCACCAGCGCTACGACTGGGGACGCCTGGCGCGCTTCCACGTGCTCGACGACCGCAGCCAGCGTGCGCCGCTGGCCTGCTCGAAGCCAGGCCGCGGCGGCTCGAACGTGGTGCTGGCGCGCGCCTGCGCCGAACTGCGCGACCCGAAGCGCAGCATGCTCGGCGCCCAGCAGGAAACCTGGCTGGCGCAAGGCCTGTCGGCCTCGAAGGCGCGCTGGAACATCCTGGCCCAGCAAACCCTGATGGCGCAGTCGAGCGGCATGCCGCTGCAGGCGCCGGGCGACGGCCGTTTCTGGACCGATGGCTGGGACGGTTATCCGGCGGCGCGGCGCCGTTTGCTCGACACGGTGGCAAAAAGCGGCGCACGCAATCCGCTGGTACTGTCGGGCGACGTGCACACCTTTTATGCGGCCGAACTGCGGCGCGACTTCGATCGCCCGGTCTCGAAGAGCAATCCGGTGATCGCCGCCGAACTCTGCGGCACTTCGATTACCTCAAGCTCGCGGCCGCAGGCGCGCATCCAGGAAAACGTCGGGCGCAATCCGCACATCCTGTACGGACGCAGCGACCGGCGCGGCTACATGCTGCTGGAGGTCACGCCAGACGCAACGCAAGCGCACTTCATGGCGCTGGACGAGGTGCGCGATGCCGGGTCGAAGCAAGCGCGCATTGCCGCGTTCAACATCGAGGATGGTGCGCCGGCCATACGCCAGACCGGCACTCCGTAACAACCAGCCGTTCGGCATCGACAAAAAGTTTGACGGTGACGAGTGACTCTGCCTTAATCGCTTAAAATGTCAGGTCCCCTACCGCTGTTGCGCCCTCTTCCGTAAAGTCTCCCATGTCCGATTCCCCACAACTCCCTCCCGCCATGACCGACGACCTGGGCTGGCTGGCGGGTGGCGGCGAGATGGGCGCGCTGATCCGCAGCATGGACTGGTCCAAGACGCCGCTCGGCCCGCCCGCCGGCTGGCCGCAAAGCCTGCGCACCTCGGTCAGTTTGTGCCTGTCGTCGACCTTCCCGATCCTGATCGCCTGGGGGCCGGACGACATCCAGATCTACAACGACGCCTACCGCCCGATCTGCGGCGACCTGCACCCGCAGTCGATGGGCGGCGCCTTCAAGGAAGTCTGGGCCAGCGCGATGCCGGTGGTGGGCGACGCCTTCGAGCGTGCGCACCAGGGCGAAGGCACCTACATCCGCGACCAGCGCATGTTCCTCGACCGCTACGGCTACCTCGAAGAAGCCTTCATGACCTTTTCGTTCTCGCCAATCCGCGACGAGTCGGGTGAAGTAGGCGGCATCTTCCACCCGATTTCGGAAGCCACGGCCACGGTGCTGAACGCGCGCCGCACCCAGGCCCTGCGCGACCTGAGCCTGGACATCGGCGACGCCCGCACCATCGACGATGTCGCGCGCGGCATCGAGACCCAGCATCCGCGCATGACGCTCGACCTGCCCTTCCTGCTGCTGTACCAGATCGACGCCGACAGCGGCAAGCTGGCGCTGCGCTGCGGGGTTGGCCTCGATGGCCTGGACGATGCGGCGCGCCAGGCGCTGGCGCCCGAAGTCGCCGAACCCGACGACGCCCACTGGCCGTTCGCGCGCACCGCGCAAGAGGGCAAGGCGCAGCGCGTCGATGGCCTGGCGGCGCGCTTCGGCAAGCTGGAATGCGGCCCATACCCGCAGCCGCCGGGTTCGGCGATGGTGCTGCCGGTGACCCTGCCCGGCCAGGAAGCCCTGTACGGTTTCGTGGTGGCGGGCGTGAGCGCGGCGCGCGCCCTCGACGCCGACTACGAACATTTTTATGAAGCGCTCGGCGCCGCCGTCAGCACCGCCGCCGGCAACGTGGTGGCCTACGAAAAGGAACAGCGCCGCGCCGAGGAGCTGGCCCAGATCGACCGCGCCAAGACGGCCTTCTTCTCGAACGTGTCGCACGAATTCCGTACGCCGCTGACGCTGATCCTGGGGCCGCTCGACGACGCCCTGGCCGCCACCGACGACCCGCTGCCACCAAGCCAGCGCCGCCGCATCGACGTCACGCACCGCAACGCGCTGCGCCTCCTGAAACTGGTGAATTCGCTGCTCGACTTTTCGCGCATCGAGGCCGGCCGCGTGCAGGCCACCTATGTGCCGACCGACCTGGCGCGCCTGACCGCCGACCTGGCCAGCGTGTTCGAGTCGGCCATGAGCAAGGGCGGCCTGGCCTACGAGATCGACATCGAGGACATGGGCCAGCCGGTCTGGGTCGACCGCGACATGTGGGAAAAGATCGTCTTCAATTTGCTGTCGAACGCCTTTAAATTCACGCTGCACGGCGGCGTGCGCGTGTCGCTGCTGCGCCATGACGAGATGGTGCGCCTGAGCGTGTCCGACACCGGCAGCGGCATTCCGGAAGCGGAACTGCCGCGCGTGTTCGAGCGCTTCCACCGCATCGAGGGCACGCCGGGCCGCACCTTCGAAGGCACCGGCATCGGCCTGGCCCTGATCCAGGAACTGGTGCGCCTGCATGGCGGCAGCATCGCCGTGCACAGTGTGCTGGGCCGGGGTACGCGCTTCGATGTCGACCTGCCCTTCGGCCGCGCCCACTTGCCCGACGACCGCATCGCGCCCGGCGACAGTGCCGACGGCGCCGATGCGAATGAGGGCGACGCCCAGCGCATGGGCGCCGCCTTTGTCGAAGAAGCCTTGCGCTGGCTGCCCGACGACGAAGCGGACTGTCAGGCCGCCGATCCAGGTGCGCGCCCCGCCACCGGCAGCGCCCTGCTGCAGCCGGCCGCGGCGCCGCGCATCCTGATCGCCGACGACAACAACGACATGCGCGCCTACCTGAAGTCGCTGCTCGATCCGCATGCCGAGGTCAGCGTGTGCGCCGACGGCCAGGCCGCCTTCGAATCGCTGCTGCGCAACCCGCCCGACCTGCTGCTGAGCGACGTGATGATGCCGAAGCTCGACGGCTTCGGCCTGATCGCGCAGATCCGCGCCACGCCGGCCCTGCGCCACCTGCCGGTGATGCTGCTGTCGGCGCGCGCCGGCGAAGAAGCCAAGGTCGAGGGCCTGCAGGCCGGCGCCGACGATTACCTGGTGAAGCCGTTCGCGGCCGCCGAACTGCTGGCGCGCGTGCAGCGCCAGGTGGAACTCGGGCGCGAGCACAAGCTGCAGCTGCAGGTGCTGGGGATGCGCGAATCCTATTTCCGCTCGCTGGTCGACCTGGCGCCGGTGATGCTGTGGACCACCGACGACGATGGTCAGTGCACCTACCTGAGCCGGCGCTGGTTCGAATACACCGGCCGCACGTGGGAGCAGGATGCCGGCATGGGCTGGTTCGAGAACATCCATCCGGACGACCTGGAACGCTCGCGCGATATCTTCCTGGCCGCGAACGCGCGGCGCGAGTCCTTCCACATCGACTACCGCCTGCGCCACCGCGACGGCAGCTACCGCTGGTTCATCGATGCCGGCACGCCGCGCAGCGACGACCAGGGCCGCCCGAACGGCTATGTCGGCACCGTCACCGACATCCACGCGCGCACCCAGCTGCAGCGGCGCCTGGAGCAGGTGGCGCGCGCCGGCGACATCGGCGTCTGGTATGCCGATGCGCCCTTCGACGGCTTCCGCCTGAACGAGCAGATGGCCGCCCACCTGGGGCTGGACGGCCGGCACGACGTGGCGGTCGACGCCCTGCTGGCGGCGGTCGATCCGTCGGATCGCGGGCGCGTGGCGGCCGGCATCGCCCGCGCGATGCGCGACGGTAGCGAGCTCGATCTGGAGTTCCGTCACGCGGCGGACGGAACGGCCGATGCGGCGAACGAGGATGGGGTGCGCTGGCTGCGCTCGATCGGCTGGTGCGACATGAACGACGACGGCCAGCCGTTGCGCTTCGACGGCGTCACCCTCGACATCAGCCGCCACAAGAACGCCCAGCAGGAACTACAGCGCCTGGCCTCGGAACTGTCCGAGCGCAACCGCATGCAGAGCGAATTCCTGTTCACGCTGGCGCACGAACTGCGCAACCCGCTGGCGCCGATCCGCACCGGCCTGGAACTGATGCGTGTGAACCCGGCGGTGGCCCAGGCCGGCGACGTGCAGGGCATGATCAAGCGCCAGGTCGACCACATGGTGCACCTTGTCGACGACCTGCTCGACATGGCGCGCCTGTCCGAAGGCAAGGTCGAGCTGCGCCGCAGCGCCGTGCTGCTGGGCGAGGTGGTGCAGGATGCGGTGGAGATGAGCATGCCGCTGGTGAGCGCCGGCGCCCACCATCTGGAACAGCAGCTGCCCGACGTGCCGGTGCCGCTCGAGGTCGACCGCCACCGCATCGCCCAGGTGCTGAGCAATTTGCTGAACAACGCCGCCAAGTACACCCCGCCCGGCGGCCGCATCGCGGTCGAGGCCAGCGTGCTGGAAGGCGAAGTGCGGATCGCCGTGACCGACAGCGGCATCGGCATCGAGCCCGGCATGCTGTCGGCGGTCTTCGACATGTATGCGCAGGTGCAGGAACACGCCGCCATGGCCCAGGGCGGGCTGGGCGTGGGCCTGAACCTGGTGCGGCGTTTGGTGGAACTGCACGGCGGTCGCGTGACAGCCTACAGCGCGGGCCTCGGCCAGGGCAGCCGGTTTACGGTGATCCTGCCGTATGAGGCGGTCGTATCGGACGTGGCGCAGGATGACCTGCCTGCCGCCGCACCGGCCGAACCCGCACCGGTGGGCGACGGGCTGCGCATCCTGGTGGTCGACGACAACGCCGACGCTGCCGAGATGCTGCAAGCGGTGCTGGAAATGAGCGGCCACGCGGTGGCGGTGGCCTACGACGGCGCCGCGGCGCTGGCGCGCGCCGCCAGCTTCCATCCGGATGCCGTGTTCCTCGACATCGGCCTGCCCGACCAGAGCGGCTTCGATGTCGCGCAAGCGCTGCGCCGCATCGAGGGCATGGACAAGGCCACGCTGGTGGCCCTGACCGGCTGGGGGGCGCACGAGGACCGCCAGCGTTCGAGCGAGGCCGGGTTCGATGCGCACCTGACCAAGCCGGCGGATCTCGATCGCGTGCACGAGGTGCTGCGGGCGGCGGCGCAAAAAGCCGGCCGGTAAACCAACCATTGGCCTGCGGCTGCAATCGTACGGTGGGCACCCCGTGCCCACGCGGTTACGTGCGAATCCGCAGTCCGTGGCCGATGCCGTTCGCTCCGAGACGCTGACAAAGGCCCGCAGCGCCAACGAGATGCTTTAAGAGACGCCGGCAACACGCATCATCATCGACAAGACCAGCGCCAACACCGATCACGCATTCGCGTGGGCACGGGGTGCCCACCGTACGGTTACTGCCAACGCAAAAAAAACCGGCATCTTCATGCCGGTTTTTCATTCAACAAGCTAGCCCTCAAGCCGTCTGCTTCTCATCCCGCAGCTCGCGCCGCAGGATCTTGCCCACGTTCGTCTTCGGCAGCGCATCGCGGAACTCCACGTGGCGCGGGCGCTTGTAGCCGGTCAGCTCTTCCTTGCAGAAGGCCAGCAGCTCCTCGGCGGTCAGCTTCGGATCCTTTTTCACCACGTACAGTTTCACCGCTTCGCCCGAGTGCTGGTCCGGCACGCCCACGCAGGCCACTTCCAGCACGCCCGGGTGCGAGGCCACCACGTTCTCGACTTCGTTCGGGTACACGTTGAAGCCCGACACGATGATCATGTCCTTCTTGCGGTCGACGATGCGGGTATAGCCCTTCTCGTCCATGATGCCGATGTCGCCGGTCTTCAGGAAGCCGTCCGCCGTCATGACCTTGGCGGTTTCGTCGTCGCGCTTCCAGTAGCCGGCCATTACCTGCGGGCCGCGCACGGCGATCTCGCCGGACTGGCCGAAGGGCACCGGGTTGTTGGCCTCGTCGAGGATCTGCACCTCGGTCGACGGCAGCGGCAGGCCGATGGTGCCGGTGAAGGCCGTGATGTCGCAGCGGTTGGCGGTGACCACCGGCGAGGTTTCGGACAGGCCGTAGCCCTCGACGATCGGGGTGCCGGTGATCGCCAGCCACTTGTCGGCCACGGCCTGCTGCACGGCCATGCCGCCGCCCGGGCAGACCAGGTAAGTGGAATGATCGAGGCTGGCGAAAGCCGGCTGGTTGACCAGGCCGTTGTACAGGGTGTTCACGGCCGGGAACACGTTGATCTTGTACTTGCCGAGTTCCTTGATGAAGCCATCCATGTCGCGCGGGTTCGGAATCAGCACGTTCATGCCGCCCAGGCGCATGCCGAGCAACGCGCAGACCGTCAGCGCATAGATATGGTACAGCGGCAGCGCGCACATGAATTCGAGCTGCTTGCCGGCCGGGGCCTTGCCCAGCGAGGGGCCGAACCAGGCTTCGTTCTGCAGCACGTTGGCCAGCACGTTCTTGTGCAGCAGCACGGCGCCCTTCGAGACGCCCGTGGTGCCGCCGGTGTACTGCAGGAAGGCGATGTCGTCATGGCCCAGTTTCACCGGCTTGAAGCCCTGGCGCGCGCCGTCGCGCAGCGCCTTGTTGAACGGCGTGTGGCCGGGCAGCGACCAGGCCGGCACCATCTTCTTGATCTTGCGGACCACGAAGTTGACGATCGTGCCTTTCAGGGCGCCGAGCATGTCGCCCATGCTGCCGACCACGACGTGCTTTACCTGCGTGTTGGCGATCACCTGCTCCACGGTATGGGCAAAGTTTTCCAGCACGATCAGCGCTTCGGCGCCGGAATCGATCAACTGGTGCTGCAGCTCGCGCGGCGTGTAGAGCGGGTTGACGTTGACGATGGTGTAGCCGCCGCGCAGGGCGGCCGCCATGGCGACCGGGTATTGCAGCACGTTCGGCAGCATGATCGCTACGCGCGCGCCCGGCTGCAGGCCGCGGCTTTGCAGGAAGCCCGCCATCTGCTGCGACAGCTGATCGAGTTCGCCGTAGGTGATGGCCTTGTCCATGCAGGCAAAGGCCTTCTGGCCAGCGTACTTGCGGAAGGATTCTTCCAGCAAATGGGTCAGGGAGCGGTACTGCGTCGGGTCGATTTCCGCCGCCACGCCTGCCTGGTACGACTTGCGCCAAAACTTGTCCATCTGTGCCTCGCCTTCTTAAACTCTGTATGTCCAATAAAATGCAAAACCGCCCGGAATGCCCCGGGCGGTTTTGCCGGCCAGCCCCGCGCCGTACTACCGCTTCAGGCTGCTTCCTTCTGTTTTTGCTGCTGTTCGTCGCGCAGCGCGCGCCGCAGGATCTTGCCGACGTTGGTCTTCGGCAGTTCGTCGCGGAATTCGATGTATTTCGGTTTCTTGTAGCCGGTGAATTGCGCCTTGCAGTATTCCTGCAGCGCGCTTTCGGTCAGGCCCGGGTCCTTGCGCACCACGAAGACTTTCACGGCTTCGCCGGAATGTTCGTCCGGCACGCCCACGACCGCGCATTCGAGCACGCCCGGGTGGCCGGCGATCACGCCTTCGAGTTCGTTCGGGTACACGTTGAAGCCCGACACCAGGATCATGTCCTTCTTGCGGTCGACGATCTTCACGTAGCCGCGCTCGTCCATGATGCCGACGTCGCCCGACTTGAAGAAGCCGTCGGCCGTCATGACCTTGGCCGTTTCGTCCGGACGGTTCCAGTAGCCGGCCATCACCTGCGGGCCGCGGATGCCGATCTCGCCGGTCTGGCCCAGCGGCAGCACGTTGCCGTCGTCGTCCAGAATCGCGATGTCGGTCGACGGCACCGGCAAGCCGATGGTGCCCGTGAAGCCCGTCTCGTCGGCGCGGTTGCAGGTGGCCACCGGCGAGGTTTCCGACAAACCGTAGCCCTCGATGATACTCTTACCGGTTATTTGTTTCCACTTGTCATTAACCGCTTGCTGGACGGCCATGCCGCCGCCGTTCGCGGTCTTCAGGGCGGAAAAATCGACGCTGGCGAAGTCCGGATGGTTCACCAGCGCGTTGTAGAGCGTGTTCACGGCCGGCAGCGTGGTGATCTTGTACTTGCCCAGTTCCTTGATGAAGCCCGGGATGTCGCGCGGGTTCGGGATCAGGATGTTCAGGCCACCGACGCGCATGCCCCACATGGCGCAGGCCGTCAGCGCGAAGATGTGGTACAGCGGCAGCGCGCACACGATGTTCGGGAACTCGACGGCAGGCGGTTGCGACAGCGCCGGCTCGGCCCAGGCCTCGGTTTGCAGCACATTGGCGATGATGTTGCGGTGGGTCAGCGTGGCGCCTTTCGAGACGCCGGTGGTGCCGCCGGTGTATTGCAAAAAGGCGATGTCGCTTGCGCTCAGTTCCGGCGCCGTGTAGGTCATCTTGGCGCCCTGGGCCAGCGCATCCTTGAAGCGCACCATGTTCGGCAGCGTGAAGTCCGGCACCATCTTTTTGATGCTGCGGACCACGAAATTGACCAGCATGCCCTTGGCGCCGCCGAGCATTTCGCCCATGCTGGCCACCACCACGTGACGCACGGGGGTGTTTTTGAGCACCTGCTCCACCGTGTGGGCAAAGTTTTCCAGCACGATGATCGCTTCGCTGCCCGAGTCCTTCAGCTGGTGCTCGAGTTCGCGTGCGGTGTAGAGGGGATTGACGTTGACGACGGTATAGCCGGCGCGCAGGATCGCGGCAATCGCGATCGGGTTTTGCAGGATGTTCGGCATCATTACCGCCACCCGCGCACCCTTGGCCATGCCGCGGCTTTGCAGCCAGGCGGCCAGCCGCTTCGAGCAGGCATCGAGCTCGGCGTAGGTGAGGAACTTGTCCATGCACACGTACGCATTGTTCTGCGCGTACTTCTGGAAAGACTCTTCCAGCATGTGCACCAGGGACCGGTAC
>Ga0308160_10006226_pt1 | contig 12220 bp, 9 predicted proteins | sample PhyFR1_FD_201036 | JGI IMG/M metagenome (GOLD analysis project Ga0308160, IMG submission 201036) | Phyllosphere microbial communities from UC Gill Tract Community Farm, Albany, California, United States - DLSLF.R1 | ecosystem: Host-associated > Plants > Phyllosphere > Unclassified | place: USA... | reverse complement strand
GGTAGATCGCGACCGCGGTGGTGTCCACGATCGAGGTCATCGCCCAGTTGAGGAAGTACATCCAGCCGGCGGCGTAGGCGAACTTCTCGCCGTAGAACTCACGGGCGTACGAGATGAACGACCCCGACGAGGGGCGGTGCAGCACGAGCTCGCCGAGCGCACGGAGGATGAAGAACGCGAAGATGCCGGCGATCAGGTAGGTCAGCGCGAGCGCCGGGCCCGCTGTGTGCAGGCGTCCGCCGGCGCCGAGGAAGAGGCCGGTGCCGATCGCGCCGCCGATGGCGATCATCTGCAGTTGCCGGGGCTTCAGACCGTGCTGGTAGCCCTCCTGCTCGTGCGAGAAGTCGTTCGCGGGCGCGCGGTCCACCCCGGTGTCGTTCTGCGCTGTCATGCGCGACACGCTACAGGTGCGTGGAACCGGGGCGGCACACAAACATGCGAGGCGCCTGAACTGTAACGGGACGGTTACGATCGCGATCCCCGTGGCGACGGGCGACACGCCGTGGTCGGGGTACAGCGGTGCCGGGAGTCCGGCGGACCCGGATTCGCGATGGGGGACAACCGTCGATAGCCTTGAACGTCCCTTCAGGGGACACCGACGATCAGGACGCGTCCATCCGAGCAGTGCCCACCAGTGCAGCGCTCGCGGTGACCGTACGGTCGGCCGGACCGGGGTCGTCCCGAGTACGACCCCCGCGTGCGTGATCGCTCGCCCTGCGCCAGCCCGGTGATGGACAACCGGCGCGCGGGCTCGATGCGGTGCCGCCGAACACGGTGCCGGACGACCCGTCCGCAACCACACCGCGATCGCCGTGCGCCCTCCCGCGCCACGGTCGCGCGAGGAGAACCGTTGACCATCGCACCACCCCAGGACCGGCGTGCCACGACGCCGGACGACCCGAACGGCGTGCCCGCCGTCAGCGTGCACGGCGCCTACAAGGTGTTCGGCCGACGCCCCGGCGAGGCGGTCCGCCGTCTGGCCGCCGGCGCGTCCCGCGACGAGGTCCGCGACCTCGGCTCCGCGGCCGTCATCGACGCGTCCTTCGACGTGCGCCCCGGCGAGATCTTCGTCGTCATGGGCCTCTCCGGCTCCGGCAAGTCGACGCTCATCCGGATGCTGAACGGTCTGCTCGAACCGACCGCCGGCACGGTCGAGATCGGCGGCCGGACCGTCACGAAGGCCACGCCGAAGGAGATCCGCGAGATCCGGCGCACGAGCGTCTCGATGGTGTTCCAGCACTTCGCACTCCTGCCGCACCGCACCGTGCTCGAGAACGTCGCCTACGGCCTCGAGGTGAACGGCGTCGACAAGACGACCCGGCTCGCGAAGGCCCGCGAGGTCATCGGCCTCGTCGGCCTCGACGTCTGGGCCGACGCCAAGCCGGACGAGCTCTCCGGCGGCATGCAGCAGCGCGTCGGCATCGCCCGTGCGCTCGCCGCCGAGACCGACGTCCTGCTCATGGACGAGGCGTTCAGCGCCCTCGACCCGCTCATCCGCCGCGAGATGCAGGAGCAGCTCGTCGACCTGCAGCAGCGCCTCGGGAAGACGATCGTCTTCATCACGCACGACCTCAACGAGGCGATGTTCCTCGGGGACCGGATCGCCGTCATGCGCGACGGTCGGATCGTGCAGATCGGCTCGCCGGAGGACATCCTCACCGACCCGGCGAACGACTACGTCGCCCAGTTCGTGCAGGACGTCGACCGTGCCCGCGTGCTCACCGCCGCGAGCGTGATGGAGCCCGCACGTGCGGCCGTCCCGCTCACCGTCGGTCCACGCGGCGCGCTGCGCACCATGCGCGACCTGCAGACCGCGGCGGTGTTCGTCACCGGGCGCGGCCGGAAGCTCGAGGGCTGGGTCCGCGACCGGCACGTGATGCGCCAGGTCAAGGCCGGCGACACCAACCTCGACGCGATCGTGAACTCCGAGTTCGCCCGGGTCGCACCGGACACGGCACTCACCGACCTCTTCGAGCTCGCCGTCGAGTCGCCGCTGCCCATCGCGGTCGTCGACGACGAGGGGCGCCTGCTCGGCGTCGTCCCGCGCGTCACCCTGCTCGCGGCGCTCGGCAACGTGCCCACCGCGACGATGCCGATCCCGGTGCTCGAGCCGGTCACCCGCATCTCCGACTCCGACATGGACTCGACCCTCGCCGAAGGAGACCACGCATGATCACCCCCGGTACCAACTCCTTCGGCGACTTCCACCTGCCCCTCGGCACCTGGGTCGCAGCGATCGTCGACTGGATCACCACCTACCTCTCCGGCTTCTTCGACGTCGTCCGCTACGTGTTCACGTGGATGGACGCGTGGATGGAGTACTTCCTCTCCACGCCGCCGTTCTGGGTGGTCGTCGCGATCCTCGTGGTCCTGGCGTTCGTCGCCAAGGGCTGGAAGCTCGCGCTCGGCGCCGCCGTCGGTCTGCTCTTCATCGTGAGCGTCGGCCAGTGGACGAACGCGATGGACACCCTCGCCCTCGTGATCGTCGCCGCGGGGCTCGCTGTCGTGTTCAGCATCCCGCTCGGCATCTGGGCCGCCCGCTCGGACTCCGCCAGTCGGATCATCCGCCCGGTGCTCGACTTCATGCAGACCACCCCGGCCTTCGTCTACCTGATCCCGGCGCTGCTGCTCTTCCGCGTCGGCGTCGTCCCCGGCATCGTCGCGACGATCGTGTTCGCGATGGCTCCGGGCGTCCGGCTCACCGAGCTCGGCATCCGTGGGGTCCCGAGCGAGGTCGTCGAGGCCGGCGCCGCGTTCGGGTCGAGTCCGTGGCGCATCCTCCGCCAGATCCAGCTGCCGCTCGCGAAGGCCAGCATCATGGCGGGCGTCAACCAGGTCATCATGCTGTCGCTCTCGATGGTCGTCATCGCCGGCATGGTCGGCGCCGGGGGACTCGGCGAGCAGATCGTCGCCTCGCTGAACCGCATCGACGTCGGTCTCGGTGCGGAAGCCGGCCTGTCGGTGGTGGTGCTGGCGATCCTGCTGGACCGCCTGACCGCAGCGCTCGGCGGTGACTCGGGCCGCGCCTCCAGGCTCTTCGGACGTGCGAAGCGGAAGCCCACCGTGACCGCGACGCCGAACGCGGCGACCGCCCAGACCGCCGCCACCACCGAAGCGGTCACCGACCGCCAGACCGTCGACGCGTGAGGAAGGAACAGATCATGAAGCGAACCAAGCGCACCCTCGCGGCCGCCGCCCTCGCCGCCGCCACCGCACTCGGCCTGTCCGCGTGCATGCCGCCCGGGTACTACGGCGCCTCCGGCACGCTCGACAACGGCGACCAGAAGTCCATGCACGTCGTCGTCTTCAACGGCTGGGACGAGGACACCGCCGCGAGCTACCTCTGGAAGCACGTCCTCGAGCAGAAGGGCTACGACGTCCAGCTCACGAACTCCGACGTCGCGCCCGCCTACACGGGCCTCGCATCCGGCGACTACGACGTCGTGTTCGACACCTGGCTGCCGAACACGCACAAGGAGTACATGGACACGTACGGCAAGGACCTCACGGACCTCGGCGCGTGGAACGAGCAGGCGTCCCTCGAGCTCGCCGTGCCGGAGTACTCGGACATCGACTCGATCGACGAACTCACGGCGAAGGCCTCGGACTTCGGCAACAAGATCGTCGGCATCGAGCCCGCGGCCGGCGAGACGAAGGTCGTGCAGGACCAGGTGATCCCGCAGTACGGCCTCGACGGGATGGACTTCATCACGAGTTCGACGCCGGCGATGCTCGCCGACCTCAAGGCCGCGATCGCGAAGAAGGAGGACGTCGTCGTGACGCTGTGGCGTCCGCACTGGGCGTACGACGCCTTCCCGATCAAGGACCTGGAGGACCCGAAGGGCGCCCTCGGCAAGAACGAGGAGATCCACACCATCGCCAAGAAGGACTTCGCCGACGAGTTCCCGCAGGCGTCGAAGTGGATGGAGGACTTCGCGATGGACTCCGACACGCTCTACTCACTCGAGAACGCGCTCGTGAACAGCGGTGCGAAGACGAGCGAGTACCCGGCGATCACCGCGAAGTGGGCGTCCGAGCACCAGGACTACGTGGACTCGCTCACCTCGACGAAGTAGCAGCAGCCCCTGCCAGGAGGCGCGGTGCCGGTCCGGCGCCGCGCCTCCTGTCGTGCGGGTGGTCGCGTTCCTGAACGACGTCCGTCGTCCACCGCTTCGATGGAGGGATGGACATCCTCCTCCGGCTCCTCGTCGCGATCGGCGTCGCGCTGCTCGTCACCGCCGCCGCCGCGCTCGTCCTGCACCTCGTCTTCCGGGCACTCGCGCGGCGGGAACGCTGGGCGGCCGTGCTCTCCCGACGCATGAAGCACCCGTTCCGCACCGAACTGCTCGTCGTGCTCCTCTGGGTCGCGTTCGTCACGAGCGTCCCGAACCGGCCGGACGCCTTCCCGTGGCGCGCGCCGGTGTCGCACGGATTCCTCATCGCCACGATCGCCGCGGGCACCTGGCTGGCGTGCCAGATCGCGATCTTCCTCGAGGACCTCGGCCTGCACCGCTTCCGCATCGACGTCCCGGACAACCGGCAGGCCCGCCGCATCCGCACGCAGGTCCTCGTGATCCGCCGGCTGACCGTCGCAGTGCTCGTGATCATCGGCATCGGCGCGATCCTGCTGACCTTCCCGGGGGTCGAGGCAGCCGGGGCGAGCGTGCTCGCGTCGGCGGGGCTCATCTCCGTCATCGCCGGCCTCGCAGCGCAGTCGACGCTGGGCAACGTCTTCGCCGGCATGCAGCTCGCGTTCTCCGGGTCGATCCGTGTCGACGACGTCGTCGTGGTCGAGCAGCAGTGGGGGCGGATCGAGGAGATCACCCTCACCTACGTCGTCGTGCACCTGTGGGACGACCGGCGGTTCGTGCTGCCGTCGACGTACTTCACGAGCACGCCGTTCGAGAACTGGACCCGGACCAACAGCGAGCTGCTCGGTGCCGTCGAGCTCGACCTCGACTGGCGCGTCCGGCCGGGGGAGATGCGCGCCGAGCTCGACCGGATCCTCGACCGCACCGAGCTCTGGGACCGCCGGGTGAAGGTCCTGCAGGTCACCGACGCCGTGCAGGGGTCCGTGCGTGTCCGGGTCCTCGCGACCTCGCACGACGCGCCGTCCCTGTTCGACCTGCGCTGCTACATCCGCGAGGAGCTCGTCGACTGGATCCAGCGGACCCATCCCGACGCACTGCCGATCCAGCGGGTGCTCATGGTGGACGAGGTCGCGGCGCCGCGACGGCGCGCGGCGTCGACCGCGTCGGAGTCCGCGCTGTTCACGCCGGACCAGGACGACCGTGCGGCGCTCTTCACGGGACCGATCCAGACCTCGGACATCCCGCGGTCGGAGCGCTGACCGGCCGGCCCCGGAACAGACGGACGGGAGGGACGGTGCCAGCTGGCACCGTCCCTCCCGTCCGTCACCGGGTCGCGTCGCGGTCTACGGCTGCTTGGCCTTGACGGCGCGGTCGTCCTCGACGACCGTGCCGATCGCCACGAGCGTCGTCGCGATCCACGCCACCCACGTCAGCGCGAGGCGCCAGTCACGCGGGCCCTGCCGCGTGGTCTGCAGCACGCTGTAGCCGCTGATGATCGAACTCCACACCGCACCGCTGAACATGAACTTCCGCACGGGTTCCTCCTGTCGTCGTCCCGTCAACGCTACCGGCCAGTACATTGGAGCGCCGCCGGACGCCCTGCCCGGCGCACTCGTGGAGGAGTCGTCGTGCGCCAGGCCGTCATCGGGGGAGTCCTGCTCGTGGTGGGCGCGGTGTGCGTCGCCCTCGGGCTGCTCCCACTGTCCGACCTCGCCGAGCTCGCCGACCGGGTCGTCCCGGTGCTGGCCTTCGTGCTCGGACTCACCGTCGTCGCCGAGCTCGCGGCGGACGCCGGGGTCTTCGACCGGCTCGCCGACGTCGCGGCACGGGTCGGGGGCGGTCGGACGATCGGGCTCTGGGGCGCCGTGGTCGTGCTCGCGGTCCTCTGCACCGTGTTCCTGTCGATCGACACCACGGCCGTGCTCCTCACCCCGATCGTCATCACGCTCGCCCGGCGGGTCGGACTGCCGCCGATGCCGTTCGCGCTGACGACCGTGTGGCTCGCCAACACGGCGTCGCTGCTGCTGCCGGTGTCGAACCTGACGAACCTGCTCGCCGTCGACCGCATCGGGCTCGACGGGCCGATCCCGTTCGCCGGGCTCATGGTGTGGGCCGCCCTCGCCGGCGTGGTGGTCCCGTGCGCCGTGCTCCTCGTGGTGTTCCGCGGCAAGCTCTTCGGCCGGTACACGCCGGTCTCTGTCCGGGCGGCGACCGACCCGGTGTTCTTCTGGTCGGCGTCGGCGGTGCTCGTCGCGCTGGTGATCGCCCTGACCGCCGGCGTCACGGTGTGGATCGCCGCGATCGCCGCGGCGGTCGTGCTGGTGGTCGTCGCGGCCTTCCGGGCGCCGTCGGAGCTCAAGCCGTCGCGCGTGCCGTGGTCGACGCTCGTCTTCGCGGCCGGGTTGTTCGTGGTCGTCGAGACGCTGCACACGACCGGCATCACCGACCCGATCGTGGCTGCGCTCTCCGGTGGCACCGGGACGGGGTCGCTCCTGGTGCTCGGCGGCGCCGGCGCGCTGGCGGCGAACGCGATCGACAACCTGCCCGCCTACCTGGTGCTCGAGCCGGCCGCCGGGCACGAGGCCCTGCGCTACGCGGCGCTCCTCGTCGGGGTGAACGCCGGCTGCCTCATCACGCCGTGGGCCTCGCTCGCGACGCTGCTGTGGCACGCACGACTGTCGTCCGAGGGCGTCCACCTGTCGTGGGGGCGGTACATGGCGCTCGGGTGCATCGTGGCACCGCTCACCGTCGTCGCCGGGGTCCTCGCGCTGCGGCTCTAGAGCCAGTCCTTCGCCTTGAAGACCCGGTACAGCGTCAGCGATGAGGCGATGATGAGCCCGAGGGAGAAGTAGAGCCCGCTCCACTCGCCCATTCCCGGGAACTTCAGGTTCTGGCCGAAGAACCCCGTGATCGCCGTCGGGATCGCGATGATCGCCGCCCAGCTCGTCACCTTCTTCATGACCGTGTTCTGCCGGTTCGACGCCAGGTTGAGGTTCGTGTCGAGGACGCTCGACACCGCGTCACGGAGCTGGTCGACGGAGTCGGTGATCGACACGAGGTGGTCCTCGACGTCGCGGAAGTAGGGGCGGATGCCGTCCGAGATCGTCTCGGCGTCCCCGTGCAGCAACGAGGCGACGCTGTCCCGCGTGGGGACCACCTGACGGCGCAGGACGCCCAGGGCCTTGCGGAGGCGGAACGATCGCCGCTGGATCTGCTTCTCACGCGGGGTGCCGTGTTCGAAGAGGTCCTCCTCGAGCGCGTCGATCCGGCGCTCGATGTCCTCGACCGTGTTCGTGGCGTGGTCCGTGACGGCGTCGAGCAGGCCCCACATCAACCACGGGACGCCGTGGTCGGCGATGTCCGTGGTCGCGTCGAGCCGGCGCTCCATGGCCCCGGTGTCGACGTCGCTGCCGTGGATCGTGACGAGGGCGTGCTCGGTCACGAAGGCCTTCACCTCGTGCGTGGTGAGGTCCCCGGCGTGGTCGAGGCCGCCCACGTCGTAGACGACCAGGAAGAGGCTGTCGCGGTACCGATCGAGCTTCGGGCGCTGGCCGCGCTCGACGGCGTCCTCGACCGCGAGCGCGTGGATGCCGAGCTCGGCCTCGACGTGCTCGAGGTCGGACGGCTCGGGGTCGGTGTAGTCGACCCACACGAAGGTGCCGTCCTCGGCGATGAGCTCGGAGATCCGGTCGACCGGGAAGTCCCGTTCCGCCGCGGTGCCGTTCCGCCACGCCCGTGTCATGACCATGGGGTCGAGCCTAGTGAGACGGCCGACCCCGGGACTCCAGGGTCGGCCGTGCAGGCGGTACGGGCTCTCAGTACGCCGGGACGAGCTTCCCGTCCTCGACCTTCAGGTAGACGTCCACGTCGAACGTGTCCTCGCTCTTCTGCGCGTCGCCGAAGTAGTCCGTGTACGAGTACCCGATCCTGCCGTCCGCGGTGCTGGTCACCTCGACGAGTCCGCCCCCGGAGGACTGCACCTCGAGATCCGGCTTCGACCGGACGTCGTACTGCACCGCGCCGTCCGCGTCGTACGGGCCGTACCAGGGGCAGCCGTCCGCGTAGCTGATGTCGGTCTTCGCCGCGCAGTCGTCGATGAGGTCCGACACGTACTGCTCGGCGTCGGTCTCGAGCTCCTTCGTGGGCTTCGCCTCGAAGTCGGCGTACGGCGAGCTCGACGACCCCACGCGGAGCGTCTCGGTGCCGCCGGTGAAGTACTCCGTGCCGCCGACCTCGACCTGGTAGCTGCCGGGGTAGGCGAGCGACGTGAAGGCGCCGTTCTCGATCTCGCCCACCTTCTTGCCGCCGATCGTCACGTCGGCGCCCTCGAGGACCGTTCCGGCCGTGATGGTCACGCGGTCCGTGAGCGGCTCCGTGACGCGCCACTCGTCCTTCACGAGGAACGACGTGCCGGTGCGCTCGAGGACGATCTGGCCGGAGCGCTGCGCGTCGCTCTGCCGGAAGGTGACGTTCGCGTACGCGGTGTCCCCGCTGGTCGACACCCGGCCGACGCGGACGTCGGTGGGACGGTCCTTCGCGCTCTGCAGCACGGCGGAGTCGAGCATCGAGGCGTCGCCGGTCACCTCGCTCAGGCTCGCCGCGGTGTCCGCGTCGCCCTGGGCGATCGCGTCGACGTACGACCGGGCCGTGGGTCCGGGGCCCCAGACGGTGGTGCGGAGCACGCCCGTGGTGATCGCTCCCGCGACGACGACCACGACGACCGCCCCGCCCGCGACGAGGGAGCGCACGAGGACCTTCTTCGCGCGCGGGGACATCGGCGCGGGGGCGGGGGCGCCCTGGCCGACGAAGGGCTGGCTCGGGTGCGGCTGGCCGACCGGCGCACCGGGCTGGACGGACTGGACGGGCTGGTCCGGCTGCGACGGGTCTGCCGTGGCCGCCGGGGCCGCCGGGGCCGCCGGGGCCGCCGGGGCCGCCGCATCGTCGGGCACCCCCCACACCGGAGCGGCACCGTCGGCCGGAGCGGTCGGCCGAGCCGGCACCGGCGCCGGCACCGGCGCCAGCACCGGGTCGGTCCCGACCACGCGCGCCGTCCGCAGCAGCACGCCGCCGCCGAGGCGGGGGAGCAGCACGGGCGCGACGTACCGGGCGACGACCTCGATGACCCCGCCCCAGAGCGCGAAGACGACGGGCGTCCACGGGGTCACACCGACCGAGCCGGACCCGCCGACCGCACTCGAACCGCTCACCTGGTAGGACACCACGCCGGTGCCGAGCACGAACAGCACGAGTCCGGCGACGAACCAGACCACGGGCGTCGCGACCCAGTCGAGCGTCGTGCGGACCCGGTCGTTCCGGCGCACCGCGAGCGCCAGACCGGCCGCGAACGAGCTCACGACGACGAGCAGGACGACGAGCCAGGTCCACCCGCCGGCGCCCGCGAACACCGAGGCGTCGCTCCCGGCGGCACCGAGTCCGGACGTGCCGACCCCGCCGAGGAAGCCGAGCGCGGTCAGGGCGACGGCCGTGTTGCCGAGCAGCAGCGGCAGGGCGGCGCCCCACGACGGCTGCACGACGAGCGCCACGACGACGAGCACGAGGGCGAGCAGGACGAGGAGCCCGCCGAGCTGCCACGCGGCGACCCGCAGGGCACCGAGTGCCCGGGCGACGGAGGTGCTCCGGCCGACGAGCAGCGACGGACGGGCGAGCAGCACCGCGAGGGTGCCGATCACGAACGACCCGAGCACGCTGCCGATCCCCACGGCGTGCACGGGGTCGATCTGCACCCCGGAGACGGCGGGGAACCGGATGGCGAGCACGAGGCCGGCGAGCGTGGTGACCGCGGTGGTCACGAGCCCGGCGACGACCGCCGTGACGACGAGCTGCGGGAGCGCGAGGACCCGGCTCCGGATGCGGCGCGTGAGCACGACGGCGAGCACGACCTGCGCCGCGAGCACCAGCACGGGCACGACGCCGACCGACCCCGACCCGGAACCGAGCAGCAGGATCGAACCGGAGCCGTGCAGCCGCCCGAGGTCCGCGAGGGCGACGAGCTGCGCCGGGGACCCCAGCAGCACGCTCACCCCCGACAGGAGCGACTGGACGTCCGGCGCCCCGGCCGACCCGAGGTCGGAGCCGCCGGTACCGAGGCCCGAGGACGAGCCCGTGGACACCGGACCGGAACCGGCGGCGGCCACGGCGACCGTCAGGAACAGCGAGATCGCCGCGACGATGTACGCCGCGACCCACCCGCCGACGGCCGCGACGACGGCGGCGACCCAGTCACGACCGGGGACGGCGCGGAGCAGGCGACCGAGCGGGTCGGACGCGGCCGGCGCGGCTGACGGGGGCCCGGGCGGAACGGGCGGGACGGGCGACTGATCGCTCACGACGGTTGGGTCCTCTCTCGTCGAGAGGGCGGTGACGACCCCGTGCGTCACCTGCGTGTCCCCCCGACACGATGGACGCAGCGTACCGGAAGCCGTCGATCCGCCGTGAATCCGCTGTCGGCACGCTGGTAACTTCGGCACCGAACCCGGCGTTCGTGCCGGGCGGAACGGAGACCCCAGCACCCCATGGCAGCACCCCGCACCGAACACACCCGCTACGCCTTCGTCGTCGCCTCGAACCGCCTGCCGGTCGACCGCATCGTCGACGAGGACGGCAACGAGGGCTGGCGGCACTCGCCCGGCGGTCTCGTCACCGCACTCGAACCGGTGATGCGCGCGAACGACGGTGCCTGGGTCGGCTGGGTCGGCCAGCCCGACGTCGAGGTCGCCCCGTTCGACAACGAGGGCATCCACATCGTGCCCGTCCCGCTGAGCAACGACGACGTCGAGGAGTACTACGAGGGGTTCAGCAACGACACCCTCTGGCCGCTCTACCACGACGTCATCGAGCACCCGAGCTACCACCGCGACTGGTGGAACGCGTACAAGCGCGTGAACCAGCGCTTCGCCGAGCAGATCGCCGAGATCGTCGAGCAGGACGGCATCGTCTGGGTGCAGGACTACCAGCTGCAGCTCGTCCCCGCGCTCCTCCGCGAGCTCCGCCCGGACCTGACGATCGGCTTCTTCAACCACATCCCGTTCCCGCCCGTCGGCATCTACGCCCAGCTCCCGTGGCGCGCACAGATCCTCGACGGCCTGCTCGGGGCGGACGTGATCGGCTTCCAGCGGCACGACGACGCGAGCGACTTCCTCCGGGCGGTCCGGCACATCAAGGGCTACACGACCAAGGGGCAGACGATCGACGTCCCCGTCGACGACCCGGACGCACCGCGCAGCCGCAAGGGCATCACGGTGCGGCACGTCGAGGCCCGGCACTTCCCGATCTCCATCGACGCCGCCGGCTTCGAGGAGATCGCGCACCGGCCCGAGGTGCAGGAGCGCGCCCGTGAGATCCGTGCGAGCCTCGGCAACCCGAAGACCGTGCTGCTCGGCGTCGACCGCCTCGACTACACGAAGGGCATCCGCCACCGGATCAAGGCCTTCGGCGAACTCGTCGAGGACGGTCGCATCGCGGTCGAGGACGCCACCCTCGTGCAGGTCGCCAGCCCGAGCCGCGAGCGCGTCGACACGTACGCCACGCTCCGCGACGAGATCGAGCTCACGGTCGGCCGCATCAACGGCGACCTCGGCGTGATCGGACACCAGCCGATCGCCTACCTGCACCACGGCTACCCGCGCGAGGAGATGGTGGCGCTCTACCTCGCCGCCGACATCATGCTCGTCACGGCCCTCCGCGACGGCATGAACCTCGTCGCGAAGGAGTACGTCGCGGCCCGGTTCGACAACGACGGCGTCCTCATCCTGTCCGAGTTCGCCGGTGCCGCCGACGAACTGAAGCAGGCCGTCATCGTCAACCCGCACGACATCGGCGCGCTGAAGGACTCGATCCAGCGCGCGATCGAGATGCCCCGACGCGAACGCTCGACCCGCATGCGGGCCCTCCGCAAGCGCGTCCGCGACAACGACGTGGCGCGCTGGTCGCGCTCGTTCCTCGAGGCGCTCGACCGCCACGCCCCGAAGAACGCGCAGATCGACCCCTCCGCGGCGGACCCGAAGGACCAGCACCGCGAGGCGCAGACGGACAACATGTCGATCTTCGACCAGGACGCCCAGACGGCGCGTGCTGCCGAGGACACCCGGGAGGCGCGTGATGCCTGAGAC